>Ga0065721_10048677_pt1 | contig 186907 bp, 168 predicted proteins | sample Mesricmetagenome_FD_59108 | JGI IMG/M metagenome (GOLD analysis project Ga0065721, IMG submission 59108) | Mesophilic microbial community from rice straw/compost enrichment Sample: eDNA_1 v2 (version 2) | ecosystem: Engineered > Solid waste > Grass > Composting > Bioreactor | place: USA... | reverse complement strand
AGGCGTTCGAGCGGGGAGTGAAGTTGATTGGCGCGACCTGCCACTATGCGACCGAGGAACTCGATGCAGGTCCGATCATCGAGCAGGAGGTTGTGCGCGTGGAGCATTTCCACGATCTGGCGGACCTGCGCCGGCTAGGGCGCGATTGCGAGCGGCTCGCGCTTGCGCGAGGCGTGCGCTACCACATCGAGGACCGCGTGATCCTGCACGGCGCGAAGACGGTGGTCTTCCGGGATTGAGGTGCGCCGCGCGACAGACGTGTCGACGCGCAAGCTGCGGCGAATATTTCCTCGCCATCATTTTGGGGCTCCTTAAGTTGGAAGGCTTTCATGAACGAGGAACTGCAGAAAGTCGTTGAAGCGGGAAAGCTTTCGCCGGAGCTGGCGGAGAAACTGGGGCGGCTGGAGCCCGGGACCTATTGCCAGCACAAGAGCTGGGGATTCGGGCGGATCGCCGAGTGGAATTTGCTGACGGGTCAGGTCTTCATCGATTTCGGGACCAAGAAGGGGCATCCGATGCAGCTCGAGTATGCGGCCGAGACGCTCACCGTCATTCCCGCGACTCATGTCCGCGCACAGGCGGCGTCGGATCCGGAGGGCTTGAAGGCGCGCATTGCCGATGATCCCGCGGGGGTCGTGCGTGATGTGCTGCGGGATCATGGTGGAAAAGCGACCGTCGATCAGCTCACGGCGGTGTTCGTGCCGCACGTGCTGGACGCGGCGGGATTCAAGAAATTCTGGGACTCCGCGAAGAAGAAGCTGAAGAACGATCCTCTCGTGCACCTGCCTAGCAAGAAGGGGCAGCCGGTCGAGCTGCACGATCAACCGGTGAACGCGGGAGCGAAGCTGATCGAGAACTTCCACGGTGCGCGGCATCCCAAGGACCAGGTGCAGGCTCTCGACTCGATCGTGAAGGCGCTCGACGACTTCGCGAAGGAGGTCGAGGAGATGAAAACGCTCGCGGCGAGCATCGAGGATGCCGCCAAGAAGGGGCAGAAACTTCACGCGGTGCAGGCGGTCGAGATGCTGCTGGCCCGTGACGAGATCTGCCAGCGTCACGAAGCTCTGCAACCGGGCGAGGGCGCGCCCACGGTCGCCGACATTCTGCGCTCCGAGCAGACCCGGTTGCCGGAATTGTTTGCCGCGCTGCCTGCGGCGAAGCACCGCCGCGTTCTTTCGCATTTTCCCACGGCATTCGAGGATCGTTGGAAGGATCGTGCGCAGGTGCTCGCGCTGAAGGCGACGCCGCGCCTCGTTCAGGAAATCGCCCGGCTTTTCGAGCAGAACGGCGCGCACGATGATTTTGGCACGGCGCTCGACAAGTGGTTGCGTGAGCGCACGGTGACCCCGGAGATTCTCTGGTGGCTCTGCCGCGAGCGTGGCGCCGATTTCAAGGAGCTCTTCGGGCCGGAACTTTTCAGCGCGATCATCGTCGCGCTCGAGAACGACATGCTCAGTGACATCACGCGTGGCACGAAGCTCCACGACCTCGTAATGGACGACAGGAATCTGCTCGCCGATCTGCTCGGAGACGCGGAGCCGGTTGTGGTGCGCGATGCGGTGCGGAAGCTGAAGCTGACGACCGTCTTCGACGACCTGAACAAGCGCTCGCTGCTGGCGCGCATTATCAAGCTCCATCCGGAGATTCAATCGATGATCTCCGGCGACGGCGACGAATCGCGGGCGGCGAGCCTGGTCGTTTCCTGGGCGAGCCTCGAACGGCGTCGCGAGGAATACGAGGATCTCATCAACCGCCAGATTCCGCAGAACACGAAGGACATCAGCATCGCGCGCTCCTACGGAGACCTGCGCGAGAATTTCGAGTTCAAGAGCGCGAAGGAACAGCAGCGTGTGCTGCTGCGCCGGAAGTCGGAGATGGAGCGCGAACTGGCGATGGCCCGCGGCACGAACTTCGAGGATGCCGACACGAGCAAGGTGTCCATCGGCACCGTTGTGACGCTTTCCGATCTCGCCTCCGGAGCGACGGAGAAGTTCTCCATCCTCGGCGCATGGGACGGAGCGCCCGAAAAAGGGATTGTCTCCTACCAGGCGGCGATCGGTCAGGCGCTCCTCGGAAAGGGCGTCGGCGAGTCCGTCGAGCTTCCGACCGAATCCGGCGTGCGCAGCGTGCGCATCGAGGCCATCGAAGCCTTCAAAGACCTTGAACTTCTAAAACAGGAGGCGCAGGCTCCCGCCTGAGTGCAGGGTCCCTCCGAACGAACCGCAAACACTCATGTCAGATACCACCATCATATCGGTCCGTGCCCGCGAGATTCTCGACTCCCGCGGCAATCCCACGGTTGAAGTCGATGTCGAGCTCCTCGGCGGCGCGCTCGGACGCGCTGCAGTCCCCAGCGGTGCCAGCACCGGCGAACACGAAGCCTGCGAACTGCGCGACGGCGCGAAGACACGCTACCTCGGAAAGGGCGTGAGCAAGGCCGTGGCAAATGTCCACAAGGCCATCGCGCCCGAGATCGTCGGCATGGACGCGCTCGACCAGATCTCGATCGACAAGGCGATGATCGCCCTCGACGGAACGCCGAACAAAAGAAAGCTCGGCGCGAACGCCATTCTCGGCGTCTCGCTCGCGACGGCGAAGGCCGCGGCGGCGCAGCTCGGCCAGCCGCTCTACAAGTATCTCGGCGGACCGAACGCGAAGGTTTTGCCCGTTCCGATGATGAACATCCTGAACGGTGGCGCGCACTCCGATGCGCCGATCGACTTCCAGGAGTTCATGATCATGCCGAAAAATTTCCCGACGTTCTCCGAGGCGCTGCGTGCCGGAACGGAGATCTTCCACGCGCTCAAGGGCGTGTTGAAGGGACGCGGACTCTCCACGGCGATCGGTGACGAGGGCGGGTTTGCCCCGGCTCTCAGCTCGGCCGAGGATGCGCTGGACTCCATCGCCACGGCGGTGAAGAAGGCGGGCTACAAGTTCGGCAAGGACGTGTTCATTGCGCTCGATTGCGCATCGTCCGAGTTCTACGACGCCGCTTCGAAGAAGTATGTCTTCAAGAAGTCCGACGGCTCGAAGCGCAGCGCGGACCAGCTCGTGGAATACTACAAGGAACTCTGCGCGAAGTATCCGATCGTTTCGATCGAGGACGGGTGCGCGGAGAACGACTGGACCGGATGGAAGAAGCTCACCGACGCGATCGGCGACAAGGTCCAGCTCGTTGGTGACGACCTCTTTGTGACGAACGTCGAGTTCCTCCGCAAGGGCATCGAGAGCGCGACCGCGAACTCGATCCTCGTGAAAGTGAACCAGATCGGTTCGCTCACCGAGACCCTCGACGCGATCGAACTCGCGAAGGAGAACAAATACACGGCCGTCATCAGCCACCGCTCGGGTGAGACCGAGGACGCCACGATCGCGGACATCGCCGTCGCGACAAACGCCGGCCAGATCAAGACCGGATCGCTCTGCCGCACCGACCGCGTCGCGAAATACAACCAGCTTCTCCGCATCGAGGAGGAACTGGGCGCGAACGCCGTTTACGGAGGCAAGATGCGCTGATCGCACGCCGATGAGAACGAACGCCAGAATGGAGCTTCGGCGCCGGCGCGAGTCGGATTTCTGGCGTTCGGTCAATCGGCTGCTCATCCTGCTCATTGGCGCGGGGATGGCCTGCGTGGTCGTGCTCTGGTTCATCCCCGAGCTTCGCCGCATCGAGGAGATGCGCGCCAATCTCGCCGCGCTCGAACGCGAGAAGGCGGAGGAGGATCTCCGACTCCGCCAGCACGAGCGCGAGGAGAAGTGGCTGAACGAAGATCCCGAATACGTCGAGACGCTTGCGCGCGACCGGCTCGGCGTCATGAAGGAAGGGGAGACCATTTTCCGTCTCGATACCGAGATGATCGAAGCTCCCGTGCAGCCGCCACCCGCGCTGCATTCGACGTCTCCGGAGCCTGGGGAGTAGACCTCGCCGGTTTTTTGACGTCCCTTCTCCGCGGGCATTGCCACGCCCGCCCGCGCGCGCTACTTTTCCCGACTTTCTTATGGAACCCCAATTGATCGACACCTCCGAACTCAGCCGGCGCATCGGTGAGTTGCGGAGGTTTCTTTGACCTGCCCGCATTGACGAAACGCCTCGAGGAAATCGAGGCAAGGATGACGGAGCCGGATTTCTGGAACGACAAGGAATCCGCCCAACGCGACATGGAGCAGATCTCCGCGTTGCGCGGAAAGATCGGACCCTTCAAGCAGCTTGAGAGCCGTGTTGCGGACCTCGAGGTGCTTCGCGAACTTGCCGACGAAGAGAACGACGCCGCCGCGCAGGAGGAGGTTCGCAAGGAGTTCGCTGCGATTTCGGCGGATCTCGGAAAATTCGAGCTGCAGCAGTTTCTCAGCGGAGAGTTCGACAGCAACCCGGCGTTTCTCACGATTCACGCCGGCGCGGGCGGCACGGAATCCTGCGACTGGGCGGACATGCTGCTGCGAATGTATCAGCGCTGGATAGAGCGCAGCGGACTGACCGCGGAACTCGTGGACGTGCAGGTCGGCGACGAGGCGGGTATCAAGAACGCGACGCTGCGGGTGACCGGCGATCATGCCTTTGGCTACTTGAACTGCGAGCGAGGTGTGCACCGCCTCGTGCGTATCTCGCCGTTTGACTCAAACAAGCGGCGGCACACGTCGTTCGCCAGCGTCGATATCGTGCCCGAGATCGAGGACGCGCCGATCGAGATCAACGAGGCGGACTTGAAGATCGACACGTATCGTGCCGGCGGCAAGGGCGGTCAGAACGTGAACAAGGTGGAGACCGCGGTGCGCATCACGCACCTGCCGACCGGCATCGTCTGCGCGTGCCAGGCGGAACGCAGCCAGGGGCGGAATCGCGAGATGGCGTTGAAGATGCTCAAGGCGAAGCTCTACCAGATCGAGGCGGACAAGAAGCGCGCCGAGGCCGAGCGCCAGTATGGCGAAAAGGGTGACATCGCGTGGGGCAATCAGATTCGATCGTATGTCTTTCAGCCCTACCAGATGGTGAAGGACCTGCGCACGGGCGTTCAGACGAGCGACATTCAGAGCGTGATGGACGGCGACATCGACGCGTTCATTGAGGGCAAACTCCGCGGGCTCACTTACAAGAAGGGCGCCGGAGACGACGAGGAATAAGGGCGGTGGTTGACGTCCGGAGGTCAGGGTCGAATTTCCGCCGCCCTCTGGCGGGAAATCAGGCCTTCAGACCTTCAGGCGCGGCGTCGCGATGGCTCGACGGCTTCACGCGGAACAACCGGAGAACGACGACGAAGAACAGCGGGATGAGCAGGATGCCGAGGAGGGTCGCTGCAAGCGTGCCGCCGATCACGCCGGTGCCGATTGCGTTCTGGCCGCCGGAGCCTGCGCCGGTGGAGATCGCCAGCGGAACGACGCCGAATCCAAATGCCATCGAGGTCATGAGAATCGGCCGCAGACGCTGACGTGCAGCCAGCAGAGCCGAGGAGACAAGGTCCATGCCGCTCTCGAAGTTTGCCTTCGCGAATTCGACGATGAGGATCGCGTTCTTCGCGGAGAGGCCCACGATCGTGAGAATGCCGACCTGCAGGAACACGTCGTTGGACAATCCGCGCAGCCACGTCGCGAGCACGGCGCCGAAAACGCCGAGCGGCACGGCGAGCATGACCGCCGCAGGGATCGACCAGCTTTCGTAGAGCGCCGCGAGGCAGAGGAAGACGACGACCACCGAGACGAGATAGAGCGCCCCGGCCTGCGCACCGGCGGCGCGTTCCTCGTAGGACAACCCGGTCCAATCGAAGCTGACGCCGGGCGGAAGTTTCGCGGCGATTTCCTCCATCGCCTTCATTGCGTCGCCGCTGCTGAGGCCGGGTGCGGCATTGCCCTGGATCTGCATGGATGGGCGGCCGTTGTATCGCTCGAGACGCGGCGAGCCATACGTCCATGAACCCGTTGCAAACGCGGAGAAGGGAACCATCTTGCCGTCCTTGTTCCGGACATACCACTGGCCGAAATCCTCGGGCTTCATGCGGGAGTTTGCGTCGCCCTGGATGAAGACGCGCTTCACACGACCGCGGTCGACGAAGTCGTTCACGTAGTTGGATCCAAACGCGGCGGAGAGCGTGGCGTTGATGTCGGAGATGGTCAGGCCGAGGGCGCTGGCTTTCTCGCGATCGATGTCGATGTGGTATTGCGGTTCGTCATCGAGACCATTCGGACGGACACCCACAAGCGCGGGATTCTCCGCCGCCATGCCGAGCAGCTGGTTGCGGGCCTGCATGAGCGTCTCATGGCCGACGTTGGCGATGTCCATGAGCTGGAAATCAAAACCGCTGGCGTTGCCGAGCTCCATCACGGCGGGCGGCGCGATGGTGAAGACCATTGCCTCGCGCAGGGGCATGAATCTCGCCATCGCGCGCTGGGCGATGGCATGGACGCGGTTTTGGCGGCCCGGACGTTCCTCCCAGTCGCGCAGCTTCACGAAGGCGATGCCGACATTTTGTCCGCGACCGGCGAAGCTGAATCCCGCAACCGTGAAGACGCCCTCGACGTTGTCCTTTTCCTCCTCGAGGAGGTAGTTGCGAACCTTGTCGAGCACGCGCTCGGTGTTTGTGATCGTGCTGCCCGGAGGCAGGGTGACGAGCGCGAACATGCGTCCCTGGTCCTCCTCGGGCAGGAAGGATGTCGGCAGGCGTCCGAAGAGGAAGGCCATGATGCCGACGATCGCGAGGTAGATGACGAGATAGCGACCGGTGCGACGAAGGATGTGCTGGACGACGCTTTCGTAGCGGTTCGTGCCGGCGGCGAACATGCGGTTGAACCAGCCGAAGAATCCTCGCCGATGCTCCATGTGGCCTTTCTCGACCGGCTTCAGCAACGTCGCGCAGAGCGAGGGCGTGAGCACGATCGCAACGACCACCGAGAGCGCCATTGCGGACACGATCGTGATCGAAAACTGCCGGTAGATCACACCGGTGGATCCGCCGAAGAAGGCCATCGGCACAAAGACTGCGGACAACACGAGACCGATCGCGATGAGCGCGCCGGTGATCTGGTCCATGGATTTCCGTGTCGCCTCGAGCGGCGACAATCCCTCCTCGGACATCACGCGCTCGACGTTTTCGACCACGACGATCGCGTCGTCCACGAGCAGACCGATCGCGAGGACCATGCCGAACATCGTGAGCGTGTTGATCGAGAATCCGAACGCGGCCAGCACGGCAAACGTGCCGAGCAGCACGACCGGAATCGCGATGGTCGGAATGAGCGTCGCGCGGAAGTTCTGCAGGAACAGATACATCACGAAGAACACGAGGATCACCGCCTCGACGAGCGTCTTGAACACCTCGTGGATCGAGATCGCGACAAACGGCGCCGTGTCGAGCGGGTAGTAGACATCCAGGCCTTCGGGCATCGTCGGACGCAGGCGGTCAATCGTCGCCTTCACGTTTGCGACGGCGTCCAGCGCGTTCGCTCCGCTCGCCAGTCGCACCGCCATGCCCGAGGCGGGCATGCCGTTGAACTTCGCGGAGAGCGAGTAATTCTCGCCGCCGAGCTCGACCCTCGCCACATCCCGGAGCCGGACCTGGCCGCCGTCCGGATTCACCTTGAGCAGGATGTTTCCAAACTCCTCGGGCGTTTCAAGCCGTGTGGGACCGATGACGGTGGCGTTGAGTTCCTGACCCTCGGCGGCGGGGCGGGCGCCGAGTTCACCCGCGGAGACCTGGACGTTCTGCGCGGCGATGGCGTTGCGAACATCAACGGGCGTAAGGTGGTAGTTGTTCAGCTTCGCGGGATCGAGCCAGATGCGCATCGCGTATTGCGAACCGAAGACCTGAAAGTCGCCGACGCCTGGCGTGCGGCTCACGGGGTCCTGCACCGTGGAAACGATGTAATCGGCGATGTCGCTGTCGGTCATGCGTCCGTCCGTCGAGACGAATGCGGCGACGAGCATGAAGTTGCGTGTGGCCTTGGCGACGCGGATGCCCTGCTGCTGGACTTCCTGCGGCAGCAGAGGCGTGGCGAGCGCGAGTTTGTTCTGCACCTGCACCTGCGCGATGTTTGGGTCCGTGCCCTGCGCAAAGGTGAGCGTGATGGTCATGCTGCCGTCCTTCGTGCTCTCGGAGCTGAAGTAGAGCAGGTTGTCGATGCCGTTCATCTGCTGCTCGATGACCTGCACGACCGAACTCTGCACCGTGGCGGCGGAGGCGCCGGGATAGTTGACGGAGATGGCGATCGCGGGCGGCGCGATGTCCGGATATTGCGCCACCGGGAGCGTGCGCAGGGCGAGCGCTCCGGTGAGCATGATGACGATGGCAATGACCCATGCGAAGACGGGTCGGTCGATGAAATAGCGGGCCATGGTGCGTTACTCCGCGGGCTCCGGCTGAACTTCGACGGGCTTCACCTTCGCGCCGGGTCCCGTTTTTTGGAGACCCTCCACGATCACGCGGTCGCCAGGTGCGAGCCCCTTGGTCACGAGCCAGCGATCGCCGATGGCGCGGCTTGTCTCGAGAACACGGGATTCGACTCGATCGTCCGCACCCACGACGAGAGCGACGGGCTCGCCGCGCTGGTTGCGGGTGACACCGCGCTGGGGCACGAGAATGGCCTCCTCCTTCACGCCCTCGGTGACGAGCGTGCGCACAAACATGCCGGGGAGAAGCTCGTGCCGGGGATTGGGAAACACCGCACGCAACGTGACCGAGCCGGTGCTGGGGTCCACGCTGACCTCGGAAAACTGGAGCTTTCCGGGCTCGGAATACATCGTGCCATCCTCGAGCACGAGTCGGGCTCCGGCTTCCTGATCGCCGGCATCCTTCAACTCGCCGGAGGCAAGTTCGCGCTGGAGACGCAAGAGCTGCGCGCTGGACTGGGTGACGTCGACGTAGATCGGATCCAGCTGCTGGACGACGGCGAGGGCCTCCGCCTGTTGGGCGGTGACCAGCGCGCCTTCGGTGACGGATGAACGGCCGATCGTTCCGGCGATGGGCGAGAGAACCTTCGTGTATTCGAGGTCAATGCGAGCCTTGTCCTCGGCGGCGCGCGCGGCTGCGAGATCGGCGTGGACCTGCTTCAACGCCGCGGCGGCCTCATCGTATTCCTGCTGGCTGACGACATCGTTCTTGATGAGCCGCTCGACGCGCTCGGTATTGAGTCTCCCGACCTCGACGGCGGCCTCCGCGCGGGCCACCGCCGCCTTGGCGCTGTCGAACGCCGCCTGATAGGGCGCGGGGTCGATCTGGTAAAGCTGTTCGCCGGCCTTTACGTCGCCGCCCTCCGTAAACAGGCGCTTGAGAATGATGCCTCCGACCTGCGGACGAACCTCCGCGATTCGATAGGCCGCCGTTCGGCCCGGAAGCTCGGTGACGATCTCCGTCCGCTCCGGCTGAATCGTGACCACTCCGACTTCCTGCGGAGGACGCTCGGCCGACTGCTTTGGAGCAGACTCCGGGCCGCAACTCGCGAGCAGGGCGGCGCCGAGGAGAACGTTGAGAATTCGGAATGAGGTCATACGGATTGTTGTAATAAGTGAAAAAACAGAAAAATATTCACCAAATAAGGAAATGAAAATTACTCCAGCGCCCGCCGGAGGAACTGGAGGTGGGCGCGGACGTGGGCATCGTTTTCTTCCGGATGGAACTCGTGCCGGTGGTGGGGATGGAGGAGGACGTTGAGGCAGTCCCGCAGGATGGTCGCGGAATCGGGTGGAAGGTCGTTGCAAAACTCGCCGGAGCGAATGCCTTCCTCGATGAGCTGGTGAAAGATGCCGACGATGAACGTCTCGTAATCGGCAATGCAGGGCCAGGCCTCCTCGCGTGCCGTCTGGACGATGTGAAAGATCTGCCGTTCGTTGCGAAAAAGCTCGTGCTGGAAGTGGAAAACGGTGAGCACGACGTTTTCCAGACGCTCGAACGCACTTCCGGAAGTGCGGACCCGGGAGAGAACGAGAGCCTTGAGCTGGCGGAAGTTCTGGGTCGCACAAGCCTGGACGATTGCGTTCTTGGAGGGGAAGAACTTGTAGATGTTGGCCGGCGACATCCTGAGATCCCCGGCGATGTCGGCGATCGTCGTTTTCCCCACTCCGTAACGTCTGAACAACTCGTCGGCCTTTTGAAGGATAAGCTGTCGGGATTCTTCTTTGGTCAGACCAGTGCGGGGCATGCGGATATGTTGTGAATAGTAACGTAAAAATTCACCACGTAATGTCAAGCCAAGCAACGGATCCTTCGCGCAATGGCTTTATTGAGCGGACGGCCTTGAGGTTTACGATGTTCCGCAGGTGCCCGGGGGGTATTCGAGATAGTGCTCGACGGTGCGGGCAAGTTCCGGACCGAGGAACCGTTTCAGAAGGTGAAGGGAGAGTTCCAGGCCTGAGGTCACTCCGCCGGCGGTGACAATCTCCCCGGTGTCGACGACGCGGTCGGTGTCTACGAGAGCTCCGAACGCCTGAAGATCGGCGATGGCGGTGTGATGGGTGGTTGCCCGTCGATTCCGGAGAAGTCCGGCTTCGGCGAGAAGAAAGGCGCCGGTGCAGATGCTGGCGATGGTGGCGCCCCCCTGATGCGCACGAGCGAGGAGGGCGGGGATGTCCCCGTCGGCGATCGCCGCACGGACGCCGCCGTTTTTCGGATGGAGCCACCCGCCTCCGGGGACCACGAGAAGGTCACAGGTGGACGCCGTATCCAGCGGGAGGAGGCCGGTGACCTGCAGGCCGTGCGCGCAGCGGATGGCGGGTTGCGCGGCGACGAGACTTGTCGTCAGGTCGCCGCCGAGTGTTGCCGCCGCGGAGAAGACCTCGAAAGGAGCGACGAAGTCCATTTCCTCCACGCCGTCGAACAGGGGAATCGCGACCCGCATTCCGGACGAATACGCCGCCGCGGATCACGGGGCGACTGTTTTCTGAAGGTCGATGCCTTCGAAGGAAGTGGCTTTCGGGAAGGGCGGGGACTTGAGGATGCGCGTGCCCTCGAATGGAAGGCGGCTTTGGGCGACGTCGCGAAGGGGCGCGAGTTCGTAGACGTTCCGGTAGCCGTAGGCATAAAGGGAGTTGAAGGTGTAGATGTTCAGCGAGGTCGAGGCGACTTTGGAGGGCATGGCCACGGGATCCCCGTCGAAGTTGTTGTTGCAGTAGATGAGGATGCGGGTCGTCTTCGAGGGAATGATTCGCGCGAGGGCCTCCTCGCTGAAGTCGGGCAGGGGGAGATTCACCGCACCCTTGACGTGCCGCATGACAAATCGATCCGCGCTGCGGGCATCGAGCACCACCGTATCGGGTTCCGCCGCCATGCGAAGAAACGCCCCCTCGCTGACGCGACGGCTTTCGCGGAGCGACTGAACCGCTTTCGCTTCGGAGAGGAATGCGGGGTAGTCGATGGCGGGATTGGGTTCCGCGGAGAACGCAACGCCGTTTGCAAGGACGGCGAGAGTGATGGTGATGAATCGGGTGGTTTTCATGTCCCCACGATCACCCGAATCGGACCGGAGGTTGTCAGAGCGCGGCGAAATCGCTGTCAGAAATTTGTGAAGCAAGCCTGCGAAGTCGCTCGAGATGAATTGCCGGTGAGGACGTGTCGCAATGGCTTGGAAGGACACCCTCCAGATCGAGAGCCGCGGCGCGGCGAAGACTGCCGGCGATCCGTTCCGGCTGGCTGTTGAAGATCGGAGGCGGTCGATATCCCATGCCGAAGTCGCTCGCGAACAGGTCCGCGCTGAAAAGGAGCTTCCGCTCCGGTGACAGAAACCCCGTGTGACCCACGGTGTGTCCGGGAAGGTGAATGGCGATCAGCCCGCCCCAGACATCGAGATGCGTGGAATCCTCGAGCGGCCGGTCGATGTGGAACGGCTCGTAGTGCAGAAGCCGGCGACCCAGGGCCTCCAGTGCGCCGCAAACACGCGCGGAACCGCGGTAGGGAAATTCGCCGCGATAATGCGGTTCATCGGCGGCCGGTGCCGCGACCCATGCTCCGGTGATCGCGGCGAGGCGGGAAACGTTCAGGATATGATCCAGGTGTCCGTGAGTGACGAGGATGCCGCGGATCTTTTCGCGGTTCCAATCGTGGCGTCGGAGTGCGCGTTCGATCTGCCCGATGCCGCCGATGAAACCGCCGTCGATGACATACAGACCATCCTTTGCATGGAGGACATGGAAGCAAAGCGAGGGGGCGCGAATCTGGAGAACATCGGGAAGGACGAGCCGGCTGCTCATTGCGTCGGACTCAGCAATGCGGCGGAGCGGCATTTGAGATGGAAGAGGAGGCCCCGGGTTTCCAGCGCGTGGAGGTCGTCCGGGACGGCGCGGGCGAAATCGGCCTCGAGCATTTTCTCGACGCGGTTTGCGAATGCCCGGCTGGCGACGGCAACGGAAAGTTCGAAGTTCAGAATGAACGAGCGGTAGTCGAAGTTGATCGAGCCGACGACGGCGAGATCATCGTCGGCGAGGAGCACCTTCTGGTGCATGAACCCGGGCTGATAGCGCCAGATCTTCACCCCGGCTTCGCGCATGGCGGGGTAGAAGGTGAACGACGACAACCATGGCAGGATGTGGTCGGGATTTTGCGGGAGCAGAAGCCGCACCTCCACGCCGCGGAGTGCCGCGTGGGCGATCGCGGAACGCAGTGCCTGATCGGGGACGAAATACGGACTGGCGATCCAGATGCGTTTGCGCGCGGAGCGGATGATCTCGAAGAATGCCGCGGGGCAGGTATTCCAGACCGACGCCGGTGCGCCGGGAATGATCGAGGCCGACATGTTACCCGCGGGTTCCTGTTCCTTCCAGGCCAGGTCGGCGATGCGGCGGGTGATAAAATACCAGTCTTCGATGAACGGAAGCTGGAGCGCGGTGACGACCGGGCCGCGGACTCGAATGAAGGTGTCCCGCCACGGGCCGAACTTCGGATCGCGCCCCATGTATTCGTCGCCGATGTTGAGTCCGCCGACGAAGGCCACCCCGCCATCGGCGATGACCAGCTTGCGGTGGTTGCGAAAGTTGATGCGAAACCGGCGTCCGCGTTCGCGATTCGTCACGAAGACCTCGAACTCAACGCCCGCGTGCCGCAGCTCGTTGCGATAGGCGCGCGGGAGCGCGTGGGAGCCGACCTGGTCGATGAGCATGTAGACGCGGACCCCGCGTGCGCGCGCCGCGAGAAGGCGCCGCTTGACGTCGCGCCCCAGTTCGTCATCGCGGACGATGAAAAACTGAATGACGATGTATTCCCGTGCCTCGTCGATCGCGCGGCCGATGGCGGAGAAGGTCTCGTCGCCGTCGACGAGGAGTTCCACTTCATTGCCGGAGGTGACGGGCAGGCCGATGAGGCGCTCGGCGAGGCGGGCGGAGTCCCGGTATTTCTCGGTGAGGTCGGACTGGTATGGCTCGAGCGCGGCGCGCGCCTTGCGAAGGATTTCGCGAAGCGCGGAGTCGTCGGTGTGATTCGCAAGCCTGTAGCCCTTGAACTGCGAGCCGCCAAAGACGGCGAAAAGGAACAGCGACACATAGGGCACGATGAGGAGCGCGAAGACCCAGCCGATCGCAGCCTGCGGAGTGCGGGAGATGAGGATCGCCCGGATCGCGCAGAGGAACCCCGCGGTGTGAAAGATGACGACGATCGCCGTGAGCAGGATTTCGAGCCACATCGTGCCGCGGAGTGTGCACGATCCGGAGGAGGGGAGGAAGTTCCGACGTCGAGTCTCAGGTGGAATCGCGGAAGATTGTTTGGACTTGGAAGGGCAGGCTCGCGGATGCTTGCCGGGATGAGCGAGATGCTGACCGTGGACGTGCCGCTGGAACGGGCGGGATATGCCGTGTGGATCGGAGACGGATTGCTTGCGCACCTCGGCGAGAGGATCCGCCCGTTTCATGCCGGTGGTGCGGTGGCGCTCGTGACGGACGAGACCGTGGGGTCAATCCATGGCGCGGCCGCAATGAATTCGTTAAAGGAGGCCGGCCACGACCCGGTCCGGATCGATGTTCCCGCGGGCGAGGCCTCGAAGCGGATGGAGATGGTTGCGCACGTGTGCGACCGCATGATCGAGGCGGGACTGGACCGCAAGGCGCTTGTTGTCGCGCTCGGCGGGGGAGTGGTCGGCGACCTGGCAGGATTCGTCGCCGGCATTTATTACCGCGGGGTTCCTTATGTGCAGGTGCCCACGACGATCGTTGCGCAGGTCGATAGTTCGGTGGGGGGCAAGACCGGCGTCAATGCGCCCGGTGGAAAAAATCTGATCGGCGTGTTTCACCAGCCGGTGACGGTGATTGCGGATACATCGACGCTCGCAACGCTGCCGGATCGGGAATTTCGCGAGGGATTTGCGGAAGTGATCAAACATGCGGCGATCCGGGATCCCGAAATGCTGGACCTGCTCGATCCGGCCAGGCGTGACGGACTCGCGGAGTTGATTGCCCGGAACGTCGGCATCAAGGCGCGTATTGTCGCGGCGGACGAGCGGGAGACAACCGGCGAGCGCGCGCTGCTGAACTTTGGCCACACGGTCGGGCATGCCATCGAGCAGGCGGCGGGTTATGGCCGGCTTTTGCATGGCGAGGCAATCGCGATCGGCATCCATGCGGCGCTGCGGCTTTCGATTTCGAAGGCCGGTCTTCCGGAGACGGAGGCTGCACGGGTGCTCGCGGCGCTGGAGGCCTTTGAACTGCCTGCGCGGATTCCCGCGGACCTCGCGACCGACGAGATCCTCGCCGCCATGGCGAAGGACAAAAAGTTCGAGGCGGGTGGCATTCGGTTTGTCCTGCTCGAACGGCTGGGCAGCGCGTTTGTGTCGGCGGCTGTCACTGCGGACGACGTGCGCGCGGTCGTGGACGAATTGCGCTGATTCCCCACCTTGAGACTTTTCCGACCACCCCCTATTTTGTCCCCCAACTACGCAATATGACGACGTCCGAAAAAGAAGGTTCAGGTTTTCCGGTTTGGCTCCTCGCCGTGGGAGCCGGTGGGTTGGTGGGAATTGTGGCGGGGGCGCTGATCTTTTTTGGCGACGGTGGAAAACCGAAGGCGACGGAGGACCGGGTGGCCGTGACGACCGGCGCCCAAGGGAGTCCGAAGGAATCGATTTCGAGCGGAGGTCGTCGAGCCTCTCTAGCGTCGATGCCGCAGACCCCCGAGGAATGGGACCGCCAGATCGAAGAGGCGGATGCCTCCGTTTTTGCCGGATTGATGGATGGAGCGCTGGCGATCCAGGATCCTGCGCAAAGACAGGCAACGACCCAGAAGCTTCTCACGAAGTGGCTCAACACGAACATCGCGAGCTTTCTCGACTACATGGATGAGCTCGAGGGCAGCGAATCCGGCGGCGGGCAGGCGTGGCCGGTTCTCGTGCCCGCATTCGTGGCGTCGCTGCAGAATTTGAGCGATCAGGCCGCGGAGGATCCCGATCTTGAGGAGGCGGTCCTCTGGATGAGTGAATACTACGGCGAGCAGGATCCGCGGGCCGCCCTGGCATGGGCAAAGGAGACGCTGCTCGATGATGTGCAGCAGGATGCGCTGGCGACGATCGCGGGCCAGCTGTCGGTGACGTCCTTGAGTGAGGCGGAGGCACTCGCAAGGGAGCTCACCTCACCAACCGCAAGACTGGACGCGCTGGCAAACATCGCGGCGGTTCTTGGCGAGAAGGAACCTGCGAGGGCGCTCCAGTGGGCGCAGAATCTGGCGGATCCTGGTGAGCGGTCCACGGCCCTCGAGGAGGCGCTCTGGTCGATCTCAGGGGTGGATCCGGAACTCGCCGCCCAGGAGCTTGCGAAGGTCAACGACCCCTTGTTGATCGAAAGCGTCGGGTCGGCGATCGCGGAGGAACTGGCGGCGAAAGATCCGGCCAAGGCGGTCCAATGGGCGTCCGGATTGCCGGCGGGTCCAGCACGATCCGAGGCCATGGCGGGCGCGCTCGCAGGGTGGGCTGCACAGGATCCCCAGGCGGCCTATGCGTATCTTCAGGCCAATGATCGCGGAAACGGCGATGCCATGGAGTGGGTCTTCGAGGAGTGGGGCGCGAAAGCTCCGCAGGACGCCGCGAATGTGATCTCCGGCATCACCGATGCGGCAGCCCGGGAGCGGGCGGTGTTGGGTCTGGTAAACGGCTGGCTTTCCGAGGAGGACACCCAGGGAGTTGAACAATGGGTGGATCAACTGCCGGCCGGCCGCGAGCGGGACATGGCGTCGCTCGCCATCGTGGATGCCCTCAGTTTTGACGAACCGCAGCCGGCGTGGGATCGCGCGCTGACAATTTCCGACCCGCAGGTCCGGCAGGAGGCGATCCTCTCCGCGTTCTCGGGACTGGTGGACTCCGACCCGCAGCAGGCGCGTGCCGCGCTTTCCGCACCGGGACTCACGGACGAAGACCGGCAGATTCTCGAGCCGATGATCGACGAGGAGGGGTGATTCTCACAGTCCGATCGCGAGGGCGATCGCGTCGATGTTTTTGCCTTCGAGGCGGATCATGCCGTCGTGGTGTGGAATTGCGGTCACGATGAAGTCGCCGGCCGGCGTGCGAACCTTGCATCCCCGGCTTCGCCTCCAGCGACGGGGATAATTTGCCACGATGCTGGAGGCCACGGAGTCCTCCGGGGTGTGTTTGGAGAACGGTGTCGACGGCGCGCGAACCGCCGGCCGGTGAATCGCATTCGTGCAGGGGATTTCCATCCCCCGGGTCAGGAGGGTGAAATCAGCCGGCATAAGTGCATTCGTCAGCGCCAGGTCTTCCGGAACGTGACGGCTCGTGTCAGTCGTGGACCACGGTTGTCCGCTCGACGGTCACCGCGTCCGGCGTTTCCTTTTTGACGCTGATGCATCCTCCGAGGGTTGCGAGAGTGGCGACGGCGGCGAGTAAAAGAAGGGTTTTCATGTTCGACGGAGATCGAATGATGTGACGCCGCCGGATGGGTCTTCATCTGCGACAGACGTAGACAAAGGCGGGCGGAAGGTTGGCGATTTCGACCGGGGAGCGTGTGATCCCGGAGAAGGAATTCTCCAGCAGTTGGCGGAGGTGGCGTCCGGCGGGCAGCCAGTGGAGCCCGTAGCAGCAAATCGTGACGAACATTCCGCCGGGGGAGAGTGTGCGGCGGACTCCTTCCACGATCGAGGAGCGCAAAGCGGGCGCGAGATTTGACCAGGGAAGGGCGGAGACGACACAGTCCGCTCCCTCGATGCCGTGTTCCCGCGCGCGGGATTCAATCCGGCTCGCGCAGTCGCAGACAACGAGCGAGCGGCCGATGCGTCGTGCGAGGCGGTGGCTGAGATCGCTGCAACGCTCGATGGCGAGAAAGCGGGAGCCGGGAGGAAGCGCGTCGATGATGCGCTCGGTGATCACGCCGTTTCCTGCGCCGAGTTCGATCACTCGATCGCAGTTGCGCACGCCGGCCACCTCCACGACCCGGCATGCGAAACGACGGGAGGATGGAGCGATTGCTCCAATCTCGAACGGCCGTTTCAGGAAGCGGGGAAGGGCGCTCATTCGGGAAGAATCGATACACGACGCGAAGTCGGAGGTATCGAACTTCCCGAGCGGCCCACACAGGAGCCGGAAACGCCCGTCCGGAAAGGACCTAGAACGCGAGGATGGTCAGATTCCGGAACTCGACGGGATCGCCGTGATCCTGCAGACCGATGCGGCCGGTGCGCGGCATGTCCTTGTAGGCCTTCTCGAATTTGTTCGGCGAGCCGTCGGGGTTCTTTCCGGCTTCCTTCCATTCGTCGAGGTCGATCTTGTTCACCTCGTCACCGTTGAGGACCACCTGGATGTTTGGCCCCTGGGCGAGGATGGTGAGCTTGTGCCACTCGCCCGGCTTGATGGCCACCTTGTTCGACGGGGCCTTGATGTCGAAGATCGCCCCGACAACGTGGCGGTCGTTGTCGGCGTCGCCTTGCAGGATCTGCACCTCGATCGCGTTGTGCAGCCAGTTTACGATGTCACTGCAGCGCAGGAAGACGCCGCTGTTGCCATTTTCGCCGATGCGGAATTCCAGCGAGAGGAGGAAGTCGCTGTATTCGCGGTTTGTCCAGATGTCCCCGCCACCGCCTTTTGCGGAGAGCACGCCGTCCTGGAACGTCCAGGAGCCTTCGGTGAAGGTCGCGTTGGAGAGATCGGGCGCGAAGAGCGGCTCGGGAGAGCCCCAGCGCTTCGAGTTTTCGCCGCGGTTTTCGGCCCATTCCTGGGCGACTTCCGTGGAGAATCCGGGCGGGGCGACAGAGCCGTCGACGAGTTGCTCGAGCGGCGCGGAGACGGCTTCACGGAAGAACATCGCGCAACGCTCGACCTCCTCGGGAAGCTGCGGAGTGCGGTATTCGTATTCCGTCAGCGCGACGCCTTCGAACTTCGCCTCACGAAGCACGGCGATCATCCCGGCGGCGTCGCTGACGCCGGTGCCCCAGGGCACATCGTGCGCCTCGGGTGTCCATTCGTTCAGATCCTTGAAATGCAGCGCGATCACCCGCGGCATGCACCGACGGAGGGCGGCGACGGGATCGTGTCCGGAACGCGCCCAATGGCCGGTGTCCGCACAGAGACCGATCTCGGGGCCATAGGGCTCGAGCGTCTTCAACGCGAAGTCGGGATCCGCATAGACGGACGGGGTCGGATGATTGTGAAGGGCTGCCTTCACGCCGAATTCCTTCGCGAGCGAGGAAACCAGAGGCAGCGCGTCGGGCTGGGGCTCGGTGGAAATCCACTCGAGGTTCATCGCCTTCGCGAAGTCGAAGATCTGACGCCACTCGGTCTCGTCCTTGCCAGTTACGACGCCGTAGCTGACGATGCGCACGCCATTTTCAGACGCGAGTTTCTTCACGGCGTCGCGCTGCTCGGGCGACATTGTGTGGCGGAGTTCACCTTCAATGTCACCGCCGAGTTTTTGTCCGGCGAAGACCTCGACATTTTCGATGCCCAGATCGGCGGCCTTCTTCAGCGTCTCGGCGAGCGTGAGGTCGCGGAAGGTCCATGCCTGCAGACCGAGCTTGGGCTGCGGCGGCGGTGGTGCGGGCTCGGAAGACGGGCTCTTGGCGGGCTCGCAGCCGGTGAAGGTGAGGGCGACCACGACGGCCGAACCGAGGAGAACGGAAAACTTCATCTTAGAAAATGCGGTAGGTCTTGTTGATGAGACGGTCGGCGTCGGGACATCCGATGCAGGTTCCGGTGGCCGCGTCGTATTGGAGCGGACGGCCCATGCGGATGGCGAGGTTGCCGGCAAGGACGAGTTCCGTGAGTTCGGCGGAATACTCAACGATGTTCGAGCCGGGAATCGGGCCGCCCTTGCAGGCGTCGATCCATTCGCGGCGGGCGTTGCCGCCCTTGATGCGCGGGATCGTTTTCTCCGGACGGTCGCGGAACGCGCGCATTTTTTCCTCGGGAATCAGACGCGGCGATTCCGAATAGTCGCCCGACGAGAGGATGATTCCCTTCTCCCCGTAGTAAAGCGTGCCGCCGATCGGCAGCTCGGCGTCGCCCATTTCCGGCGGTTTCGGTGGCTTCACCCCGCCGTCGAACCACGTGAGCGTGACGGGTGGAAGTTCGCCACGCTGAGGAAACTCGTAACGAACGACGGACCACGTCGGCGCGCTGACCTGATTTGTGCCCTCGCTCTCCGCGGAGACGTTGAAGGAGCCGCGCAGATTCAGCGCCCAGAACGGAGCGTCCATCACGTGGCAGCCCATGTCACCAAGTGCGCCGCAGCCGTAGGCCCACCAACCGCGCCAGGCGAAGGGGAGAAACTCGGGGCTGTATTCCTGCTCCGGCGCGACACCCTGCCAGAGGTTCCAGTCGAGCGTGGCCGGGACCGGCTTCCGCTCGGTCGGCAGGTTCAGGCCCTGTTTCCAGATCGGGCGGTTCGTCCAGCAGTGAACCTTGCGGATCGGGCCGATCACACCGGCGTCGATCCATTCCTTGACCAGGCGGGTGCCTTCGTTGGCGTGCCCGTGGTTGCCCATTTGCGTGATGACCCCCGCCTTGCGGGCGGCCTCGCGGAGCAGCCGGGCTTCGCCGATCGTGTGGGTCAGCGGCTTTTCCACATAGACGTGCTTGCCGGCCTCGATGGCCATCATGGCTGCCGGGAAGTGCATGTGGTCGGGCGTGGAAATGACGACGGCGTCAATCTCGTCGTGCATTTCCCGCAGCATCTGGCGGAAGTCCCGATAGCGTGCGGCGTCGGGCCAGCGCTGGAACGTTTTGGCAGCGCGCACGAAGTCCACGTCGCAAAGCGCGACGATATCCTCGTCGGCGCAGAGGTTGAGATTTGCAGCGCCCTGTCCGCCAACGCCGATTCCGGCGATGCGGAGTTTCTTCGAGGGATCGATCAGGTTCTTTGCGGTCGAGGAAGCTTCCTGTGCACGGGCGGATCTCCAGTCAACTTGTGTGAGGAGGGCGGCTGCGGAGGCGGTCTGGAGAAATCGGCGTCTGGTAATACTCATGGGCGGGAACTCGGTAAACGTGGCGTGCGGACATGGATCTTTGCCGCCCGCAGGCGGAATCCATGTCGCACGCGGGTTTCGCGAAATCAATCAAAATGGCCGTGTTCTGCGTCCTACGACTACAGTCGGGAGGTCAACAGTTCGCGCTGGAAGACGAGCTCCTTCGGAAGGTGGGAGTAGAGCTTGATGAAAAGCTCGTCCTGGAGCACGAGATCGCGGTGCCACTCGACCTTGTCGATGTGCTGCAGCTCGGCCCAGCGTTCGGGGGTGATTTCGTTCTCGATGCCGCGCAGATCGATGTCGGAGTAGTCCGGCACCCAGCCGATGGAGGTCTCGAGCGCGTGCGCACCAAACTGGCAGCGCTGCACGATCCATTTGAGGATGCGCATGTTGTCGCCGTAGCCGGGCCAGAGGAATTTTCCGTCGGCGTCCTTGCGGAACCAGTTCACGTGGAAGATGCGGGGCACGTGCTTGACCTTGCCGCGCATTTCGAGCCAGTGCGCGAAGTAGTCGCCCATGTTGTAGCCGCAGAACGGCAGCATCGCCATGGGGTCGCGCCGCACCTGGCCGATCGTGCCCGCGGCGGCGGCGGTCATTTCGCTGCCGACCGTGGCGCCGAGATAGACGCCGTGGATCCAGTTGAAGGCCTGGAAGATGAGCGGGATCGTGTTGGGGCGGCGTCCGCCGAAGACCATGGCGCTGACCTTGACTCCGGCGGGATTTTCCCACTCGGGATCGATGATCGGGCAGTTCTTCGCGGGAGCGGTGAAGCGGCTGTTCGGATGCGAGGAGAGGACGGGCTTTCCGTTCTCGTCCTTGCGACCGGGCGTCCAGTCGTTGCCGAGCCAGTCGATGAGATGCGCGGGCGGCTCCTTGGTCATTCCCTCCCACCACACGTCGCCGTCGTCAGTGAGCGCGACGTTGGTGAAGATCGTGTCGCGCTTGATGGAATCCATCGCCATCGGGTTGCTGTCGTAGCTCGTGCCGGGGGCAACGCCGAAGAAGCCGGCCTCGGGATTGATGGCGCGCAGGTCGCCTTCAGGTCCGGGCTTGATCCACGCGATGTCGTCGCCGACGCAGGAGACCTCCCAGCCCTCGTCCTTGAGGTGCTTCGGCGGGATGAGCATCGCGAAGTTCGTCTTGCCGCAGGCACTAGGGAAGGCGGCGGTGACATAGGTCTTGTTTCCCGACGGATCCTTCACGCCGAGGATGAGCATGTGCTCGGCCATCCAGCCCTCGTCGCGACCCATCACGCTCGCGATGCGGAGCGCGAAGCACTTCTTGCCGAGCAGGGCGTTGCCGCCGTAGCCCGAACCATAGCTCATGATGAGGCGCTCCTCGGGGAAGTGCGTGATGTAGGTGTTTTCGGGATTGCAGGGCCACGCGACATCCGGACGCGGCTTGCCATCGACCACGAGCGGATAGCCGACCGAGTGGAGGCACTTCACGAAGAAGCCGTCGGCGCCGATCTGCTCGAGCACTGCGGTGCCCATGCGCGTCATGATGCGCATGTTGGCGACGACGTAGGGACTGTCGCTGATCTCCACTCCGTATTGCGCGATCGGAGAGCCGATGGGGCCCATGCAGAACGGGATGACGTAGAGCGTTCGCCCGCGCATGCAGCCGCTGAAGAGCTCGTTGAGCCGGGCCTTCATCCGCTCGGGATGTTCCCAGTTGTTTGTCGGGCCGGCGTCCTTTTCGCTCACCGAGCAGATGAACGTGCGCTGCTCGACGCGGGCGACGTCCCGTTTGTCGGAACGAACGAGGATGCTGTTCGGGCGTTTCTCGGGGTTAAGCCACACGCCCGCGCCGCTGTCGACGATGAGCTGGCGCATGCGCCGATCCTCCTCCTCGGAGCCGTCGCAGAGGTAAACATCATCAGGGTCGGTGAGGGCGGCGATCTTCTCGACCCACGACTGGATGTGGGGATTCGCCGGGCAGAGGTTGCGGCACTTTTCGAGGACGGGGGAAGATTCGTTCATGTAAAGGAAGCGTTCGCGCGATTGTTCCGGATTCACCGAATGGCATCAAGGATTCGCGATGAGGATCCGGGGACATAGCGCTTGTGAGCCGGCACGGTCGTGCTTACCTTCGAACCAGCATGATCGCCGGTCGCCACTCCGAGGATTATCAGCCGATTACCTGGCTGGGACGGGTGCCCGTCTATGCGACGACACTGCTGGTCATCGCATACGTGGTGGCGATGACGGTCGGTGCGGTGCTGGAGGGCTCGGGAATGCGCGATGCGCTCGGTGATTTCCGTTTCAGCACGATCGGCGTCCTGCGCAACTACCAGGTCTGGCAGATCGCGACCTACCCCTTCGTCAACTCACCTGACATCTGGTTCGCCATTCAGATGTATCTGCTGTTCGTCTTCGGGCGGCAGGTGGAGTCCTTCATCGGCCGGCGCTCCTTCCTGTGGCTCTACGCGGCGCTGGTGCTCGCGCCGCCCGTCGTGCTCACGCTGCTCGACGCGGTGCATCTGCTGCCGGGGCCGCAGATGCTCGTGGGAAGCTACGAGTTGAATTTCGCAATCTTCATTGCGTTTGCCGTGATCTATCCCAGCGCGCAGATCCTTTTCACGCTGCAGGCAAAATGGGTGGCCATCGTGCTGCTGGGGATTTTTTCGCTGCGCTATTACCAGGCGCAGATGTGGGTGGAACTCGGCGTGCTCTGGCTCGAGTGCGCATGTGTGGTGACCATGCTCGGCTTCAGCGGAGTGGCCAACGCCTCGATCGAGCGATGGCTGCCCGAGCGGAGGGAGCGACCGGTCCGCGTGCGCAGGCAACGCGAGCCTGTGCGCAAGCCGAAGCCGAAGAACGAGGATCTGCACGAGTCGATCGATCCGCTGCTCGAAAAGATTTCCCGCCATGGGATCGGCAGCCTCACCCGGGCCGAGCGTGAGAAGCTCGAGAACGCGCGCGCCGCGCTTATCGAACAGGAGAAGCAGTCGCATTGATGGACGGTTCAGCGGATTCAGCCGGAACGGAGGGACGGGAGCGGCCGATGCCGGCGCCGAGTCTGAAGGACGCGTGCTACGTCAACGCGATGATCCATTTCTACCGGGGTGAGCTCTCCCGGATCATGGTCTGGCGCCAGCGTCTGGATGTGACGACGACGTGGGCGATCACGAGTTCCACGACGGTCATCACCGTGGCGTATTCGTTCCGGGACATCCCGCACATCATCTTCTTTTTCGATCTCGCGCTCGTCTGGATCATGCTGTGGATCGAGGCCAGACGGTATCGATTCTACGATGCGTTTCGCGGCAGGGTGCGCATGCTGGAATCGCATTTTCTCGTGCCAATGATCTCGCAGAGCGACCGGTTGCTCGACGGGGAATGGCGGCGTCTCGTGTGCGAAGACCTGATTCTGCCCTCGTTCAAGATCACGAAGCTGGAGGCGATCGGCCGCCGGTTGCAGCGCAACTACGCGTTCATCTTCGCGGTGATCATGCTGGCGTGGCTGGGAAAGATCTTCATCCACGCCGATCCGCCGATTGATGATCTGGGCTCGTTCTACCGGGCGTTCGCCGCGGGGCATCTGCCGGCGTGGCTGAACGCATCGATCTTCTTCGGCACGATTGGTGTCGTGACGGCGATCATTGTTTACGTGACGGGTCGCACATCGGACGAGATTTCCGAGTTCGGCGCCGAGCACACGTCCCTGTGGCGGATATGAGCGAACCCATCGTGCGACTTCGGGAAATTGTGGCGCGTCTTCGGGCGCCGGATGGCTGCCCGTGGGATCGCGAGCAAACGCACTCGAGCCTGCGCACTGCATTGCTCGAGGAAACCTACGAGCTGATCGAGGCGATCGATCGTGCGGACGACACGAACCTGCGCGAGGAACTCGGGGACCTGCTGCTGCATGTGGTGATGCATGCGCAGATGGCGAGCGAACGCGGGGCGTTTGCCTTCGACGAGGTGGCCACGGAAATTTGCGAGAAACTCATCCGGAGGCATCCGCACGTCTTCGGCGACGTCGCGGCGGAAAATTCCGCGGAAGTTCTGAGGCAGTGGGAGCAGATCAAGCGCGCCGAAAAAGGGGATCGCAAATCGCTCCTCGACGGACTGCCCCGCGCGCAACCGGCGCTCATGCGCGCGCAGGCGGCGCAGAAGAAGGCGGCTCGTGTCGGCTTCGACTGGAGCGACGCGGCCGGAGTGATTGCAAAGCTCGAGGAGGAGATCGCCGAATTGAAGGGGGCGATTGCAAGTGGCAATGATGCCGGCGTGGCGGAGGAGATGGGAGACCTGCTGTTTTCCGTCGTCAATCTGGTGCGCAAACTCGGACTCGACGCGGAGATGGAACTCGGCGCGGCAACCGACAAGTTCATCCGCCGGTTCCAGTCCGTCGAACGTGCGGCGGCGGCGGACGGCCGGCGTGTCGAGGAATGCAGCGTCGACGAGCTGAATGCATTTTGGGAGGCCGCGAAGGCCGGGGTGGCGTGAGCTTTGTCGTGCTGAATCCCGGAGGGCGCGATCCGGACCAGAGTTTCGCCCCAGGCGCCCCGGAGGGTGGGCATCCGCCGGTGAATTACCACGGTTATGCCGCGTGCATGGGCGGGATGTTTCTGCGGGATGTATCCAGGGTGCCCGCCGGGACGAAACTCGCGCTCGTGCTTCTTCGAAAGCGAAACCTCCGGAAAGTGCTGGCCGCGATCGATCGATTGCGGGCGTCGGGAGTGAAGACGCTCGTTTCGTTCAAGGAATCCGGTGCGCACCAGGTTGCGGATTTTCTGAATGATTTCGGCCGCAGCATGCTTTTCCGTCGGATCTGCAAGAGCGCGGACGGTTATCTCGCCAGCACGCCGGCGCTCGTGTCGCTCTACGAGGGGGCGGGTTGCGGGCGCGGAATCTTTCTGCCCACGCCGTATCCGCTCGAGGGTGGGACGTGGGACCTCGGCATTCCGCTCGAAAAACGGATGGGCATTTTTGTCGGCACGCGGGAGTTCGAGGTTCCTTCGAGAAATCACTGGCATGCCGTCGCGCTGGCAAACCAGCTGTCGCTCGAGTTGCAGGTTCCCGCCGCGGTGATGAATACCGCGGGCCGTCGTGGTCTGATGCTGCTCACCGAGATCCGTGACGACAATCCGTTCCTGCAGATCATCGTCGGGCCGCTTGCCTACCGGGATTATCTGCGACTGATGGCATCACACCGGTGCGTGCTTCAGCTCGATTCCAGCGCAGTGCCGGGACAGGTTGCCGGTGATGCGCTGCTGTGCCGGATGCCATGTGTCGGGGGCAACGGCGCGGTGGAGAGCATCGCGTTTCCGGAATTGGCGGGATGCGACCCGGCGACGGCGGCCGGACACGTGCGCCGGTTGATGACCGACGACAACGCATGGCACTCCGCGGTGGAGCGCTCCCAGGCGGTTGCGGCGGAACGTCTGGGTTTTGCCGCGGTCCGTGCGGAACTTGAAAAATGGATCCGCGCATGAGCCACACGCACACGCATTCCCATGCCCCACCGGCTGCGGATCACAGCCGCGCCTTTGCGATTGGCATTGTCCTGAACCTCGGATTCGTCGCCGTCGAGGCGGTGATGGGCTTCGTGTCCGGTTCTCTTGCTCTGGTCTCGGACGCGGGTCACAACCTCAGCGATGTGCTTGGGCTCGTGCTGGCATGGGTGGCGGCGATTCTTGCGAAGCGCCCGGCGTCGCAGCGATTCACCTACGGCCTCAAGCGCTCCACCATTCTTGCCGCACTGGGGAATGCGCTGCTCCTTCTCGTCGGTGTCGGGGCAATCGCCTACGAGGCGGTGCACCGAGTTTCCAATCCGGCTCCGGTCGAGGGCGGTGTGGTGGCCTGGGTTGCGGGTGCGGGAATTTTGATCAACGGCTTCACCGCCTGGCTTTTCATGGCCGGCCGGAAGGAGGATTTGAACGTCCGCGGTGCCTTCCTGCACATGGCAGCGGATGCGGCGGTGTCCCTTGGCGTGATGATTTCCGGACTCGTGATCCTTTACACGGGATGGCTGCTGGTCGATCCGATCGTGAGTTTGGTGATCGTGGTCGCGATCCTGTGGGGAACCTGGGACCTGTTCAGGGAATCGCTCGGACTTTCCCTTGATGCCGTGCCGTCCGGTGTCGATCCCAAGCGGGTGCGGGAGTTTCTTGCCGGCATGAACGGGGTGGAGGATGTGCATCACCTGCACATCTGGGGTCTCAGCACGACGGAGACTGCGATAACGGTCCATGTGGTGCGTTCGCAGGCTGCGGACCCGGACGAACTCCTCGACGAAATTCGAGAGGAATTGCACGAGCATTTCGGCATCGCGCACCCGACGATCCAGATCGAGAGCCGGCGTCGCAGTGGCTGCGACGACTAGACTGCGGGCCCGGATTCTCCGCGCAGGGCGAGCACCCTGCGAATGACGTCGTCGATGAGGTTGCTCGGGCAGGAGGCTCCGGCCGTGATGCCGATCGTGACGGCCGGATTCTGCGGGAGCCAGCCGCTCGAGCGCTTTTCCTGCTTCGTGTGGATGTCGTAGTGGGAAACCTCCGATTCGGAGAGCAGGCAGGATGCGTTGCGAATGAACCAGGTCGGAACGGACTTTTCGCCAATCTCGGCGAGGTGGGTGGTGTTGGAACTGTTGTATCCGCCGACAACGAGCAGGAGGTCCAGAGGACCGGCCAGCATTTCGAAGAGCGCGTCCTGGCGTTCCTGCGTGGCGCCGCAGATCGTGTCGAAGAAGCGGAAATTTGTTGTGTCGCCGCCGTCGCGCGCGGTGATCGCTTCCCGAATCCGACGCTGCACCTCCTCGGTCTCGCTGCGGAGCATGGTGGTCTGGTTTGCGACGCCCACCCTGCGGAGGTGGACATCCGGATCGAAGCCGGGCGAGCATGCGTGTCCGAACTCCCTCAGGAACTCATCGCGGTCGCCTCCGTTGCGAATGTAGTTCGCAACGCGATCGGTCTCCTCGAGATCGAGCACAACCAGATAATGCCCCGTGCCGTCGCCCAAAGCCCGCGAGGCGGTCGCGCGGGTCTCCTCGTGCGAGGCCTTTCCGTGGATGATGGACGTGACCTGCTCGCGGGCGTTCTGACGAACGCGCTTCCAAACGCTCATCACGTCGCCGCAGGTCGTGTCGACGATCTGACATCCATGCGCCTTGACCGCCTCGACCACGGAAACCTCCGCACCGAAGGCGGGAACAATGACGACGTCGTCGGGCAGAAGCGCGTCGATGTCAGCGTCGGCGGGATGGGCGGCGAGGTGGCGGATGCCCATCTCGGAGATCTGCGCATTCACATCCGGGTTGTGGATGATCTCGCCGAGAAGAAAGATGCGCCGGTCAGGAAAGACCTTGCGAGCGGCGTAGGCGAGGTCGATCGCGCGCTCGACACCGTAGCAGAATCCAAACTGCTTCGCGAGGCGGATGGTTGTGCTGCCCACGACAAGGGTGCCGCCGCGCGCACGGATTTTGCCGACCAGTTCGCTGCGGTAGTGACTTTCGACCTCAGCCTGGACGCGTGCCATGACCTCCGGTGTGCGGAGATTGATACGGCGTGCAGGTGGAGTGGATGTCTCGGCCATGGAACAAGTCTGGACGCGGGAGAGCCCGGGTCCGGAGAGAACTCAAGGGCCCGGCGCGGGGTTTGTCAAATCAGCGCGCAGGCTGTCGAACCACGGGATGAACACTTTCAGAATGCGGTCCGTGTGGCGTTCGGCGGCTTCGGCGTGCAGGTGGTAAACCGAATCGAAGAAGTCTGAGACCGGAAGAAAGGAGTCCCCCGCATCGCCGAGCACTGGAATCTTCAGTTCACGATAATGCTTCGAGATCGCGCGCAGGGCGCGACGGGTTGGGGCGTCGGCATAGATCGGGCGGTCGATCGTTGGTGGAAAGATGGCAGCAAGGCGGATGTCGTTGTCCCGGCACCACGTTGCGAATTGTTCGATCGAGCGCCACGCTGCGGGACTTTGCACCCGCTTCGCCGATTGAAGCGCGAAGAGCGGTCGCGAGTTTTCGACGTCCGCGAGCTGAGCAGGACGACGTTCGGCGAGGTCGTTTGCGACGAAGTTTCCGTATTCGTCGAGCCGCGCTGCGGCGATTTTTGCCCGCTCCTCGCGAAGACCGGGAAAGCCGGGATGCAGATCGCGGAATGGGCGAAGCAGAACGTCGCCGGAGGCGGAGGCGAGCCATGTCGCGGCTTCGAGTGGGGGACGTTGCAGGATGTAGCCGGGATCACTGCCGAACACGAAATCGGAGAAGACCGCCGTGCGCGCCGCGTCGGTGAAAAAATCATATTCCAAGCCGAGAAGAATGATGTCCCCGGGCTTTGCGACGCGACGAATACGCTCGAGCAAATAATCGAGGGAGAGGGCGGCGTGGGATCCAAGATTGATCGTCGGGATGCCGGTCGCCTCCTGGATTCGGTCGGCGCGAATGCCGTAGAGATTGCTGGAACCTCCGGCGATCAGAATGCGAGGGGGTTGAATGTTGGAGGCGATGGCGTCCTTGTGATCGAGCCATGCTTCGATCGACGCGGCGGTGGTCGTGGGCGGTGTTCCTGCGGACCACGCCAGAAGGCCGAGGTATGCGGCGGCGGCAAGCAATGCGCCGAGAGCGACGGCGGCGGGATATTTCATTGCGACGGTCGGACGCGGCGCCAGTTTTCGAGGATCGGCGCCAGCAGATCGGCAATGCGTTGGGTCCGGACAAGGGAAGCCTCGAGATTCAGGTGATAGGCGGAGTCGTGAAAATTCTCCTCGCTCATCATGAAATCATAGGGCGTGCCGAGCACGGCGATATCGCGTTCCGAATAGGCCGCAAGCACGGCATCGACCGTGTCGCGGGATTCCTTAGTTTCATATTCCTTGAAGTGAATCGTGGAAGGGAACGTCGCGATGCACAGGACGTCGTGATCCCTGCACCACTTGCCGAAGGCTTCCATTTGCCGCCAGAATTCCGGTCGCTGCATGCGCCGCCAGCGGAAGGCGGTGACCTTTGGTCTGGACGCGCGAACCTCCGCGAGTTGGGCGGGCGTCTGAGCGGACTTTCGATGTCCAGTGAGATCTCCGCGATCGCTCATGTGCTTTTCCATTTCGGCGACCATTTTGTCCGTCTCACGAAGATTTCGCGGGCCCAGAACGATGCGACGGATGATGTCGGCGAACGACGCGGAGGCCGTCATTCGCAGGCGTTCCTGCCACGGCAGGGAATGGAAGTAGGCGGGATCGCCACCCAGCACATAATCGGAAAAAACGGCCGTCGTCTCATCCTGCCGCCAGTAGAACTCGAACTCGAGGGGCAGAAGGACGACGTCGCCCGGTCTCAGGTTCTGCTTCGCCTTTTCGAGCAGGTAGTCGAGGGATACCTGGACCTGCGTCGCGAAGTTGACGGCGGGGACGCCGGTGAGTTTCTCGAGTTCGCGAGCATTGACCCCGTAGAGGCCATTCGACCCCGATACAATGAGGATCCGCGGCGAGGGCACGCGTTGAGCGATCGCTTCCTTGAACCGGTATTTTGCAAGCAGCAGGATCGTGCTTTCGGTCGCGGGCTTCCCGAGCGAGAGCAGAAAGAGCCCGAGATACGCTGCAAGGGCGAGGGCCGTTCCCGCGAGGATCGAGAGAAGGTAGCGCACGGCTCAGAAGTTGAAGTAGAGGAACTCCGTTGGCGCGAGGAGGAAGTAGCGCTTGATCGTGAGGAAAAGGATCGCGCCGATCAGCAGGCCGTGACCGAGCGTTGGGCGCCAGGCGGGCGTGCGAGGGATGCGCGACTCGGGGCCGGGGGCGAGCGCGGGCTGGAAGTCGCGAAGGTATTGCTGGGTGGACGGAGCGAGGAACGCGATTCCGGCGACGAGTGCCAGCCAGATGAATTTCATTTCTCCGGCCAGGATTGCGGCAAGCGAGGCGGGATAGGGCGCCGATGCCTGTGCAGCGGTTCCGAACATCGTCCCGAGCAGTTTCGCCGCCGTTGAAGGATCCGCCGCGCGGAAGAACACCCAGCCCACGAGCACCACGAGGAATGTCAGGAGCCATGCCGCGGGTCGCAGAGCGGTGTCGATGATCGGAGCGCGGGCGAACAGGTTCCGCGTTGCGGCACGCCACGCGTGATTGACGACGAGATAGAACCCGTGAAGCGCCCCCCAGATGACGAATGTCCATCCCGCGCCGTGCCACAAGCCGCCGATCAGCATTGTGATCATGAGGTTCGAATAGCGGAGCACGATGCCGCGGCGATTTCCGCCGAGCGGGATGTAGACATAGTCGCGCAGGAAGCGGGAGAGGGTGATGTGCCAGCGCCGCCAGAAATCGACGATGTCCAGCGCCTTGTAGGGGGAGGCGAAGTTGAGCGGAAGCACGATGCCGAAACAGCGCGCGAGACCGGTCGCCATGTCCGAGTAGCCGGAGAAATCGAAGTAGAGCTGGAAGGTGTAGGCGAGCGCGCCGACCCATGCATCGGTTGCCGAGAGGGCGCCGCCGCCCGCGGCATGGTCGAAGACGGGGGTGGCGTATTCCGCGCAGCCGTCGGCGATCACCATCTTCTTGAAAAGGCCGATGAGGAAAATGGTTATGCCGACGTGGAGGTTTTCCATTCGCACCGGCCTCCAGCGTTCCCGATCGATCTGCGGAAGCACCTCGTGGTGGTGAACGATGGGACCGGCGATGAGCTGGGGGAAGAACGAGACGAAGAACGAATACTCGAGAAACGTATACCCGTGCGTGTCCCCACGGTAGGCGTCGACGATGTAGGCGATCTGCTGGAACGTGAAGAACGAGATCGCCAGGGGGAGAATGATCTTCTCGAGATTGAAGCTGGCGCCGAGGAGCAGGTTCAGATTGTCGACGAAGAAGTTCGCGTATTTGAACCACGCGAGCGCGCCGACGTTCAGGACAAGTCCGGCCACCAGAATGGCGAGACGGACAGGCTGGCTCAGGCGGCTGGTTTTGGGACAAACCGCACAGCCGATGAAAAAATTCACCAGGATCGAGCCGACCAGCAGTGCGAGATACTCCCATTTCCACCACGCGTAGAAGAAGAGGGATGCGAAGGTCAGCCATGCAACCGCCCCCCGGGCGCGGCCGGTTTTCACCAGGAGGAGGAAGACCACCCAGGTGACCGGCAGAAAGAAAAAGAGGAATTCGATCGAGTGAAAAAGCACGCTGCCGGACCGGGATACCACCGAACGCACCCCGGTGCGGCAAGAGAAAAGCCGAGGGAAAATGTTGCGTGCGGCGGGAGCGGCTCTATTTTCAACGGCCCATGATTCGTGAGGACGATTTCAACTACGCGGTGGAAAACACGCGCGTCGTGCGTCCCCCCCGTCAGGTGATCCAGACGTTCGGCACGACAAGCTTTCGCTTCATGCTCGTGACGGAGTTGATGGACCACGTGAATCGCGTGCGCGTCCGCGACGGGCGGATTCATGCGGAGCGGCCGACGATCGTGGCTCCGCAGCATTTCTCGAAGCTGATGCTGGAGGGCTTCGGGGAGGGAGCGCGCGAATTTGCCGATTTTCTCGAGCAGCATGGCCGCGATCTGAAGTTTCTCCGCTATGGGTTCCAGTTTCGGAAGACGGACATCAGCGAGGAGATCGTGCATTCGCCGAAGGAAGATGTGATCGGGCGGCTCGGCGAGATGCTCGATGCGGCGGACGAGCCGATGTCCACGATCATCGAGGGTGTGGACGACGCCTGGGAGGTGTGTCTGCTGAAGTTTACGTTTGATCTCGTTCAGAGATCCTCCGGCGAGAACGTCGCTGAATGGAAGCGGCGCGGGCTGTTGTGAAGCGGGTTTCGGCTTTGAATCGGCGTGACCGCTGATAGGACGGCGGTCGAATTTTCTTAAAACTTCCCGGACGAAAACCTAGAACTGCCGTCGTGAAACTGGTCGGATACCTGCTTGGACTGCTTCTCGCGCTGGGAATCTTCGGCGCGGCGGGATGGTTTGCCTACCAGATTTACGTGAAGCCGGAGAAGCTCGATCGCGAGGCCGCGATCCAGGAGGCCGAGGCTCCGCCGCCGACTCCGCCGCCGGATTACAGCCTGCCCGCACTGCAGAAGGCGGTGGAGTTGAAGAAGGCGGGGCAGCTTGCCGAGGCGCGGCAGGCGCTGCTCGATTTCCTTGCGCAATATCCGCAGTCGACCGGGCTCGCAGATGCGAAGAATGCCCTGGGGGAAATCAATACGCAGTTTGTGTTCACGTCGATGCCTGCGCCCGACAAGCTCGATTACACGGTCGTCAGCGGCGACTCGCTCGTGAAGATTGCGTCCAAGACGAAAGCCAGTGCGGAACTCATCCTGCGATCGAACAACCTGGCGACGATCGACCTCCAGATTGGCCAGCAGCTTCGGATTCCGCAGCTCGACACGGCGATTGTGATCGACCGTGCCGCAAAGACGCTCACGCTTCTGAACAACGGGGAGTTTTTCAAGGAATACCCCCTGCTTGCGGTGCAGGGGAGCCCCACGCAGACGGAAATCAAGGACAAGGTCGCGTTGCACGGCTCGGAGCGCGTGGCCTTCGGTGATCGGAACTGGATCGGCAGCGACCGCTGGCTGATGCTCGGCAGCGCGAATCTTGTGATCCGGGGGCTTCCCGAGCCGGAGGACGGGAGTGAGCCCGCCATCCCGCCCGGAATCGTGGTCTCACAGGAGGATATCGAGGAGATTTTTCCGCTGGTCGGTCGCGGAACTCCCGTCAGCATTCAATAACACATGAGGGTTCAACCGCTGGATTTCGAGAAACCCATTCTCGAGCTGGAGCAGAAGCTCCACGACATCAAGAAACACCTGCAGGGGCAGGACATCGACTCCGCACCCGAGGTGCAGTCGATCCAGGATCGGATCGATGCCACGCGGCGCGAGATTTACGAAAACCTCACGGCATGGCAGCGTGTGCAGATCGCACGCCACATCCAGCGTCCGTTCTACCTCGACTACGTGGGGCTCGCCTTCACGGATTTTGTGGAACTCCATGGTGACCGGCTGTTCGGCGACGACGCCTCGATGCCGGGCGGGCTGGCGACGATCGGCGATGTCCGGTGCGTCGTGATCGGCCAGCAGAAGGGCCGGGACGTGAAGGAGAACATCCTGCGCAACTTCGGCTGTCCGCATCCCGAGGGCTACCGCAAGGCGCTGCGTCTGATGCGGCTTGCCGAAAAATTCAGCCTGCCGGTGGTCACACTCATCGACACTCCGGGGGCCTATCCCGGAATCGGCGCGGAGGAACGCCACATCGCCGAGGCGATTGCCGTGAATCTTCGCGAGATGATGCATCTGCGCACGCCGATTGTTTCCGTTGTGATCGGCGAGGGTGGGTCCGGTGGCGCGCTCGGTATCGGAGTTTCCGACCGGGTGCTCATGCTGGAGAATGCCTATTACTCGGTGATCAGTCCCGAAGGCTGTGCCGCGATTCTCTGGAAGCATCGCAAACATGCGCCCGAGGCCGCGGAGGCGCTCAAGTTGAATGCGAAGGAGTTGATGGAGCTGGGGGTGATCGACGGCGTGGTTCCCGAGCCGCTCGGCGGCGCGCACCACGATCATGCCGCCGCAGCCCGGATGCTGAAGGACGCACTTCTCAACGCATTGGCCGATGTCTCGAAGCTCCCGATCGAGAAGCTCCTCGACCAGCGCTACGAGAAGTTCCGCCGCATGGGCGTGATCGCGACCGAGGGCTAGCGTCGGCGCAAGAGAGACTCCGCCGTGCTGCGCCCTTGGGGCGCCAGGTTATCGATCCGATTCCGGTTCCAGGTGAACGGTGACGTCGGACAGGGCGAGGTCGGACGCGAGGAGGCGATCCTTCACGTCGTGGGAGATTTCGTGGCCACGCCGAACGGTCAGGTCGCCCGAAACCCGGATGTGAAGGTCCGCGATCAAGGTCATGCCGCTCTTTCGCACGCGGATTTTTTCCGCACTGGAAACACCCGGCGCAGCGCAGGTGATGTCGAGGATGCGAGCGGCGATTTCCGGTGAGACCTGCTGGTCGATCACCTCTCCAATGCCCAGACGCAGCATTCGCACGCCGTTTCGGAGAATGAGAATGCAGGAAAGGAGCGCCGCCCAGCTGTCCGCGCTTTCCCATCCGGGGCCGCCGATCACCGCTACCGAAATGCCGATGAGCGCCGCGATGGAGGTGATGGCGTCCGACCGATGATGCCAGGCCTCTGCCTGCATGGCGGAACTGCCGAGTCGCCGGCTCGCGCGCAGAAGAATGTGGAAAAAGGCTTCCTTGGTGGCGATGACGACCACCAGCACGGCGAGTGTCCAGGGAGCCGGACTGGCGGGGTGATTGTGGTCGGACGTGATGGAGCGATAAATGTCGCCCGCGCTGTGAAGCGCAACCCAGCCGCCGGCACCCATCACGAAAATCGCGGCGACCACGGACGCGAGGGATTCGAGTTTGCCATGGCCGTAGGGATGCTCGGCATCGGGTGGCTTTCCCGCATAGAGGAGCGCCCCCCAGATCAGGACCGAGCTGAAGATGTCGAGAGCGGACTCGAGGCCGTCGGCGAGAAGGGCGTTTGAGTGACCGGCAAGTCCGGCCATCACCTTCACAACGGCGAGGACGGCATTGAGCGCCACTCCGAAAAGAACGAGCCGGCCGCCCTCGCGACTGCGGTCCCGGATCGAAGACATTTTGGCGCGCGGGTTTAGAACGTGCTGAAGCTCATCGCCCCTGCGGCCGGAGCGAAGTCGCCGGGGATCTCAAGCGGCCGCAGAAACGCGACGGTCTCCGTATCGATCTCCGGAACCGGCACCTCGCCGGGCCCAGCCCAGCCCTTTGGACGCTCGGTCACGTCATATTTGATCGTGATGAGATCGCCCGGCTTCACGCCCGCCGAGGATCTGCCGACCTTCACGACCTGCGCGAGCAGGGTGACCTGGGTGGTCTCGGGAGTTTCCGGTTGCGAATCGACGCGGAGGACGTTGATGCGGAGCACCTCCGGCGACTCCTTCTGCATCTTCTCGTAGGCGGAAGGCGGAAGCTCCGCGAAGAGCGGCAGGCAGGTGGCGCAGGCCAGAAGGATTGCGAGAAATCGGCGCATGGGGAACCGTTCTACTTCGACTCGGGATGTCCCGCAACGGAATGTGCGCCTGCCCGGATTTCTTCGGCGAAGGCGCGCGCGGCATCGCGGATCGCGGAGGCGACGTCGGTTTTTGGCGTGACGAACTTCGGACGGAACCACGGGTAGAGGCCGATGATATCGTGGAGCACCCGGATCTGGCCGTCACATCCCTCGCCGCTGCCGATGCCGATGGTGGGAATCCCGACGGAGGCGGAGATTTGCGAGGACAGCTCCGGAGTGATCAGTTCCAGAACGATCGCGCATGCGCCCGCCTTTTCGAGGGCGGCGGCGTCCTCGAGGAGCGCGGCGGCCTGTTCGGGTGTGCGCCCCTTGATTTTATAACCGCCCTCTTCGTGAATGTGCTGGGGGAGCATTCCGATATGGCCGACGACCGGAATCCCCGCTTCGACAACAGCCGCCACGATGTTCGCGACCTCCGCTCCGCCTTCGATTTTCACGGCGATCCCGCCGCATTCCGCGAGCTGTCTTGCGCTTGCGACGGCCGCGGCCCGAGTTTCATAGGTCCCGGCCGGGAGATCAATGGCGATCATCGCATTCTTCACGGCGCGGGCCACTGCGGCACCGTGGCGTGCCATATCGGCAAGCGTGACGTGGGTGGTGTCCTCGAAACCCAGAACGACCATCCCGAGCGAGTCTCCGACGAGGATCAGGTCGATGCCTGCCTCGTCGAGAAGGCGGGCGCTGGGGTAGTCGTAGGCGGTGAGGGCGACGATGGGGCGCCCCGCGCGCTTGAGCTGGACGAGCCGGTCTTTCATGAAAGGGCGACGAGCAATGAGGCGACGGTTTTCGATTGTCCCGGAAGAACCCGGTCGGGCGCGATTTCCGCCAGCGGAGCAAGAACGAAGGCGCGGGTGGTCATGAGCGGGTGCGGCAGGATGAGACGCGGATGATCGAGAATGCGGTCGTCACAATAAAGCACATCGAGATCGATTGCGCGCGGCGCGTTCTTGGGGCGATGGTCCGGCCGGCCCGCCGCCCGCTCGATGGCCTGCAGCCGGTCGAGGAGTTCCAGCGGTTCGCCTTGGAATCCAATTTCCATGGCCGCGTTGAGAAACGGTGGAGAACCGGGCGGACAATCGACCGGATCCGTCTCATGAAATCCGGACACCAAAACAGGCGGTGTTGCAAATTCGCGGATGGTATCGATGGCGGCCGCGAGCGCAGCGTGCCGGTCGCCGAGATTCGAGCCGAGGGCGATGCCGGCGCGCATGGACTCAACGCAGGCCGAGCACGTCCTGCATGTCGTAGAGTCCGGGCGGCTGTTGGAGCGTCCACTTTGCGGCACGGAGCGCGCCATTGGCAAACGTGTCGCGGGACGACGCCTTGTGTGTCAATTCCACCCGTTCGCCAACGTTTGCGAAGATCACCGTGTGATCGCCCACGACGTCGCCGCCGCGGATCGAGTGCATGCCGATTTCGGCATGCGTGCGTTCGCCAACCATGCCTTCGCGGCCATGGCGGACGTCGTTCGCGTAGGAGAGCCCGCGCACCTCGGCGAGAATTTCCGCCAGCCGGCGTGCGGTGCCGCTGGGGGCGTCCTTCTTGAGGCGGTGGTGCATTTCGACGACTTCGAGGTCGAAATCGGGACCGAGAATCTCCGCGGCTTTCTGCGTGAGCCAGAAGAGGGTGTTCACGCCGATGCTGAAGTTCGGAGCGAAGACGAGAGGAATCCGATCCGTGACGGAGACGATTGCGGCCCGCTGGTCGTCATCGTGGCCGGTTGTGCCGATGACAAGCGGCTTGCCGGCGTTTGCACAGGCGGCCGCGATCTCCGCCGTGGCCGTCGCGTGGGTGAAGTCGATCACCGCGTCGCAATTCACGAGAGCGGAGGCGAAGTCATCACCGGCATCGATCTCGGCGGATACGACGAGCTCGGGATCGCGCGCGGCACATTCGATCAACGCACGGCCCATGCGTCCCTTTGCCCCATTGATGAGTAGACGCGTCGCCATGCGTTAGATGAGTCCGTATTCGGTCGCGACGGCGCGCAGGCCGTCCTTGTTCGCATCGGAGAGCGGCGCAAGCGGAAGACGCACGTCCGGCGACATTTTTCCCTGCCAGCCGAGGATCGCTTTGGCCGGGACGGGATTTGATTCCACGAAGAGCGCCTTGAAGAAGGGATACCACTTCCGGTGGAGCTTCGCCGCGCCCTCGGGCTTGCCGGCGAGCCATGAGCCGACGAGATGGACGACTTCGCGCGGGATAATGTTCGACGCAACGCTGATCACGCCAACCGCGCCCACGGACAGGAACGGCAGCGTGAGTGAATCGTCGCCGGAAAGAATTTCGAATGAATCGGGCAGCGCGTTCCGCAACCTGCTGACGCGTTCCACGTCGCCGCCCGCCTCCTTGATCGAGACGATGTTCGGGCAATCGGCCGCAAGACGGACCACCGTATCGACGGCGATCTCGATGCCGCAGCGGCCCGGAATGCTGTAGAGCACCAGCGGGATTTTCACGGATTCCGCGATCGCACGGTAATGACGATAGAGGCCTTCCTGACTGGGCTTGTTGTAATAGGGCGCGACGAGGAGAGCGGCATCGGCACCCATTTTCTCGGCCTCGACGGTGAGGGCGATCGCCTCTGCGGTGGAGTTCGAGCCCGTGCCGGCGATCACCTTGCACCGACCTGCTGCCGCTTCAATGGCCAGGCGGATGACCTCGTTGTGCTCCTCGTGGGAGAGGGTGGGCGACTCGCCGGTGGTGCCGACGGGGACGATTCCCGTGATGCCTTCCTCGATTTGAAAATCGATCAGCGAACGGAATGCCTCCACGTCGATCGTGCCGTCGCGAAAGGGAGTGACCAGAGCGGTATGGGTGCCTTCGAACATCGGAAGCGTGGATTCAATCAGAGGCTTGCCGTTCCGTCGAAGACGAAATCAGCAGGCCCCGTCAGTGTGACGTTGTGAAACTCGCCCCGGACATCGCCCGGCTCGAAACCGACATGCAGGGTCTCGCCGCCCCGCACCTTCACGCTCACGGGAGACGCCGCACTGTGTTCGATGTGGTGGATGAGCGCGCACGCAGCGACGCCGGTGCCGCATGCGAGGGTTTCATCCTCCACACCACGCTCGTAGGTGCGGATCGCGATGGAGTCCGGCCCGATGATCTGCGCGAAATTCACGTTTGTGCCCCGAGGCTCGAAGTGCGGGTGGCGCCGCAGCGCGCGTCCGAGCCGGACCACGTCGGTCTGCTCGAGATACTCCACGAAGACGACCGCATGCGGCACGCCCGTGTCGATGAAATGGACCTCGAGCTGGCAATCGTCGGCGATCAGTCCGACGGGCGCCGCATACGACCGCGGGTTGCTCAGGTTGATCTGGATTTCATCACCGACAAACTTCGCGGCGATCGTCCCGGCCGGTGTCTCGAAGGTAATCCTCTCCGCGTCGGAACCGGAAATGCGACGGGCGAAACGGGCGAAGCACCGCGCTCCGTTTCCGCACATCTCGGCCTCGCCTCCGTCGGCATTGTAGTAGCGCATCCGAAAATCCGCCCCGTTTTCGGCAGGCTCCACGAGAAGAAGTCCGTCGGCACCGATTCCGCGGTGACGATCACAAAGGCGGGCGATCTGGTCAGCGGTGAGTGTCAGCGAGCGGGCGCGGTTGTCGAGCATGACAAAGTCGTTGCCCGCGCCATTCATCTTGGTGAAGGAAAGTTCCATCGGAATCGAACAAACTATGCGTGGGAATCGCGCCCGCGCAAGAGCCGAGGCGATTCTGGAAACCAGTTCCGGTGTCCAAAACTCCCGGCTTAAACAGCGTCTCTTTTTGCTGCCGTGGTCAAAGGTCGCACGAAATCCTCGACCTTCTGCACGAGGTCGGGATCGCTTTCATGTTCGCCGATCTTGCGGACGATGGCACTGCCGACGACCACGCCATCGGCGACGCGTGCGACGGCGGCGGATTGCTCCGGCGTGGAAATGCCGAAACCGACCGCGACGGGAAGTGTGGTATGTTTGCGGATCTCGGCAACGCGCGCCTCGATGGAGTCGGAGAGGGAGGTCTGCTCGCCGGTGACACCTTCGCGGGAAACGTAATAGATGAATCCCTCGGCCGTCGCGCAGAGGTGTGCAATTCGGTCGGGTGGCGTGGTGGGTGCCACGAGGCGAATCAGCTTCAGTCCGTGGGTCGCGGAGAACTCCGCGCTTTGCTCGGCCTCGTCGGGCGGAAGATCGAGGAGGAGGACGCCGTCCGCGCCCGCAGCCGCTGCGTCGGCGTGGAAGCGGTCGAAGCCATAGGTGTAGACGGGGTTCAGGTAGGTGAAGAGGACGATCGGGATTTCCGACTGCCGGCGGATGGTTCGAACGCTCTCGAGCACTCCTGCAACCGTGGTTCCGGCGGCGAGTGCACGGCCCGATGCGGCCTGGATTGTGGGGCCGTCGGCGAGGGGATCTGAAAAGGGGATGCCAAGTTCCACGATGTCGACGCCTGCGCGCTCGAGGGTGTGGACGAGTTCAACGGTCGCGTCGAGATGGGGATCTCCCGCGGTGAGATAGGCGATGAACGCAGCCTGGCGTTCGTGGCGGAGTCGGTCGAAGCAGGCTTCGATGCGGTTTGCGGTCATGCGGAGAATGTCCAAAGCAGCAGGACGGGACGGACATTGTCAAGTGGACCGCCGCAGGCTTATCTGACCGCGTGAAATTTCCCCCCTTGATTGTTCTTGTGCTGGCTGCAGCGGTTTCCAGTGGATGCATCGCCCCGCCGAAGGTCCCGGAGACCAGCGCCGCGCAGCGCGAGCAATGGGCGAAGGTGAAAACGGGCCCCTTTGCGTGGGGGATTTCGACGAGCAGCTATCAATACGAGGACCCCGACGTCACGCCGTCCGACGATTTCACGACCGACTGGGACATCATGGTCGCGCAGGGCGGCGCGCCGGAGAAGGGAAACGCCCTCTACTCGTGGAGCGATTTCGAAAAGGACCTGACCGCGTTGAAGAAGATCGGAGTTACGCATTACCGGTTCAGTCTCGAGTGGGCGCGGATCGAGCCCTCTCCAGGCGTCTACGATGAGGCCGCGATCTCCCGCTACGTCGGCATGGCGCGCAAGCTGAAGGCCGCGGGCATCGAGCCGGTCGTGTGCCTGTGGCACTTCACATTTCCCGGCTGGCTCTATGACACGAAGAAACCGGGACGGTCGAACTGGCTGCATCCGTTGTTTGCCGAGCGGTGGCGCGCCTATGTCGAAAAGATCGTCGTGGCGATGGGGCCGGGCGTTCGTTTCTATGCACCGCAGAACGAGCCGAACGGGCAGATCACGACGGCCTACATCGGTGACATGTGGCCACCGCGCCAGATCCTGAACTTCGGCAACTACGACAAGGCGATCGACGCCAGCTCGGCGGCGTTTCGGGATGCGGCGGCGATCATTCGCCGGAAGAATCGGCGGGCGATCGTGATGACGGTCGAGGCGCTGCCGTGGTGGAAGAAGGGGTGGTTCGATCCGGCCGGCCTGTTCTGGAATTTCATGCAGCGGAGCAATTTCGACCACCTCGATCGCGTCTATGAGACGGCGGATGTGATCGGATTCAACTACTACTATTCGCAGGTGGCCGCGCCGATCAGCATGCTCCTAATCGGCACGCATCACGGACACAACTACACGGAGATGGGCTGGGATATTGATCCCGAGGGCCTCTACAAGCAGATCGCGTTCGTCGGTGAGCGATTTGGGAAACCGATGATGATCACCGAGAACGGCATCGCGACCGCGCACGACCGCCAGCGCATTCGCTACATCGACGAGCACCTTGCCGCCCTCGAGCGCGCGCGTGCGGACGGTTACGACGTGCGCGGCTATTTCCACTGGTCGCTTGCCGACAACTACGAGTGGCACTGGGGCTACAAGGCGACGTTCGGTCTGGCGCACATGAACCCGGAGACCCGCGATCGCGAGTTGAAACCTTCAGCCTATCACTACCGCGACATCATCCGGCGTGCGCGGCGGCACGGAGCCCCTCAGTTCGTGGATCGCGATTTGGATTTGGGGGCGGCAACCCGGTAGGCGTAGCCGCCGGGTGCCAATGCGTAGGACGTCGGCAGTTTCTCGCCGTTGAGCTCGGCTCCGGGCTTGAACTTGAGGAACAGGAAGCCGTCGATGCTCCACGCCGTTTCGACGAGTTGGGCGAACCACGGGATCGCGCTCAGTTCCTTCTCGGTCTCCGACGCCACCTTCATGGGACGGCCTTCGGTCCATCCCTCGCCGGTAAAGACGGACATCTTGTAACCACCGATGCCCTGGCTGATGCGGAAGCGCGGCACGCCGTTGGGCTGGTTGGAATAGTAGCCGGAAATCCCTCCGCTCGTGACGGGCACCGTGGCACAGCCGGAGAGAACGATCAGCGCAACGAGAACGGGGAGAGTTCGGGAGATCATGCGGGAAAGGTTGCCCGCGAATTGGTGCGCGTCGATGAGATTTTCGATCAGACGCGGAAGATGGCGCCGAGCTTTTTGCCGAGGATGAGACTCGCTCCAAGGATCGTCACTCCGAGGAAAACCATCGCCCATACACCAAGCGCGCTGGCAACGAAGCGGCCTTCGCCGAGGAGCTGGTAGAGCTCGTAGATGGCCTTGGTGATCGGGAAGTCCTGCTGCTTTTGGGCGAGAATGAGCGAGTCGCTGACCTCCAGCATCGCGAACGAAAATGCGAGCAGTCCGCCGGCCATGAGGTTTGCGGCGATGAGCGGGATCGTGATTTTGCGGAGCGTGCGAAGCGGCGGGCAACCCAGGTTTTGCGCCGCTTCCTCGAGGGTGACGCTCGTTTGCTGGAAGCCGGCGGCGGCGCTGCGGACGACGTAGGGCAGCCGGCGCACGCTGTAGGCGATGACGAGAATAAGGAGCGGATCGGCGGCCGGGTTCATGAAGCCGAAGAGCTTTCCGGGTTGCGTCATTGCGAGGTAGCCGAAGGCGAGCACAAGGCCGGGAACAGCGAGGGGAAGCATTGCCATCGCGTCGAGGATCTGGCGGCCGGCGATCTTCGAGCGAACCACCACGTAGGCGATGGCGATGCCCAGCACGATGTCGACGAGCGTCGCGAGCGATGCGTATTTCAGGCTGTTCCGGATCGAAGGCAACGTGAGGTCATGGCCGAGCGCGGTGTGGAAATGCTCGAGCGTCCAGCCCGTCGGGAGGATCGTGCCATACCAGTCGCGGGAAAAGGCGACCAGAATGACGCCAATGTGCGGCAGCACCGCGAGGAACGTCACGAACGTGAACGCCAGCGTGCAAAGCCATCCCTTCGCCGGAGGAAGTGGGCGCGGTCCGCCCTGGCTGGTCGCCTTGGCCATCATCGCATGGCTCGACCGTCCGAGCGTTAGCTTGCTGGTGGCGTAGAGAAGGATGGTCGAAACCAGCATCACCGCGACGAGTGCGAAGGGGAACGGGTTGCCGCCAATGTCCTTGATTCCACTGAAGATCTGGACCGACGTGACGCGCGAGAAATCGAACATGAGCGGCACGCCGAGTTCGGTGAATGCCCAGATGAACACGATCGTTCCGCCGGCGAAGAGGCCGGGCATGATGAGCGGAAGCGTGATCTTGTGGAACTTGCGGAAGCCGGTGCAGCCGAGGTTCTCCGCCGCCTCTTCCATGGCAGGGTCGACGTTCGCGAGCGCGGCGACGACGTTGAGATAGAGGATCGGATAGAGGTGCAACGCATTCATCACGACGACGCCGAACAGCCTGCTCTGGCCGAGCCAGTCGATTGGCGTGCCGGGATTCAGCAGTCCAATTGCCGCGAGCAGGGCATTGAAAGAGCCCTCCTGTCCGAGAATCTGTTTCACGCCGATCGCGCCGACGAACGGCGGCAGAATCATCGGGATGAGAATCAATGCGCCCAGAATCGATTTGCCCGGAAAGATCCAGCGATCGGTGAGCACGGCGAGCGGCAACGCGATGAGAACGGCTCCCGCGGTGCTGAAGACCGCCATCAGCACGGAATTCCAGAGCCCCTCGAGATAGATCGGGTTGCGAAAGACCTCGACCACGTAGGCAAACGTGAATCCACCGCCGGGAGCGCGAAACGCGCCGTTCACCGTCTCCCAGATCGGGAGTGCGAAGAAGAACAGGAAGAACGTCGCGGTGAGCGCGAAGACCAGATGCGGACCGGTGAGGGGAAGCCTTTTCATCGAGACGTGGCTGGAGGGTTCGCGAACGCGTGATTCATTTGCCCTCCTTCGCGAGTTGTTCGGCGCGGCGGTATTGCGCCCGGAAATGGTCGCCGAGGCGACGGGCAAGTTCGACTTCGACAAGCGGCGTGGAGCCGCGGAGGGCGGGGCGGATCTCGTTCTTCGCGATCGCGTAGTTCACCGCCGAGACGTCGGTGAATGTCGCGGTCGCCTCGGGCGGAAATCCGGCGTCGGCGAGCGCCTTCCATGCGGAGGCCTGCTCGTCGTGGGCATCGATGCAGCTCACGCGAATGATGAAGCGCAGGGCGGAAAAAAGCGGACCGGTCCAGGCTTCGTGATACGTGAAGGATTTCACCTCCTCGTAGGGGAACACCTCGGGGTCCGAGCGGAAGGCGGTGTATCGCGCCTCGTAGAGTTCCTTTCGCACGGGAAGCCGGCGCAGCGCGTAGCGAACCGGACCGCCCGGCGTCCCCACCTTGAAGTTCCACAGTTTCTGCCCTTCGATCGAGAGGACGAACGCGATGAACTCCCGGGCAACTTCCGCGTTTGGTGCTCCGCGGAGCATCGCGATGGGATCGACACCGATTGATGATCCTCCGAGCGGAGTGAAATACTGGAGTCGGGAGGGTTCATCGCCAATTTGCACCGCGCCGCTCTGGAAGCGCCCGTAAAAGTCGATGCACATGCCGATGGCCGCGTCACCGAGCGCGACGTCCACGGGCACCTTGTTCGCCGCGTCGCTGAAATAGCGGGCGTTTGCGGAGGCCTTCATCAGGAGCTGGAGTCCGTTTTTCCAGCCTTCGGCAAGGGTCTCCTCCGTTGCCTCACCGCCGCCGGCTGCCAGCTGCATCTGCTGCTGGATGACCATCTCGAACGCCTTTGCGGCGGAACCGCTTTTTGTCGGATCCGCGAGGGCGACCTGCTTTAGGAATCTCGGATTCGTGAGGTCGCTCCAGCTTGCGGGAATCTCCGACACCCCAAGGCGGCGGAGGGAATCCGTGTTGTAGCAGATGCCGAATGCGGAAAGGCACGTGCCGATCCAGCGTCCCTCGGGATCGTAGTAGGGTTCGCCGGAAACCGACTGGGGAATGCTGGCATCGGTGAACCAGTCGGGATGCGCAGCGAGCATTCCGGAGTCCACGAGCGTGCCGAGCCGGGCCTGCTGGATGTAGTCGAACGCTCCGCCGCCAAAGAACACGTCGATGCCGATGCCGGCGCTGGAAGCGAGGAATGCCTTACGAGCCTCGCGTGCGCGAGGGCTGGCATCCGGCGGAAGCGACGAATTCATGAACGCCCGGGAGACCTCATCGGTCCATTCGTGTCCCGACGCGCGCCATTCCCGCCGGAAGGCATTGGTGAACTCGCCCTGGAGATAGCGCGCGATCTCACTCGTGCCACCGATGAGCCGCCAGTCGATGCGCACAGTGCGTCCGGTCTTTGCCTTGTAATGCTCGGCGAATGCCCGGGTGAACTCGTAGCGGATCGACTCGATGTGCGGACTGATGACGACCAGGGTGTCGTCGGCCTCCGCCAGCAGGCTGGCCTTGGGCTTCAGCGCAAATGGCACGCCGACCACGGCGGCGAGCACGGCGGCGACGAGCAGCAGGCGCGCGGTCATCGGCGCAGAACGACTACGTCGTCGGGAGCGGCGGCGGCGAACAACTCGCGGTCCTGCGGCCGGCGCGCGAGGTCGGGATTCAACTCGAAGATTTTCAGCGCAGGCCCGGCGGCGCACTGGAACTGGTATTGCGCGACCTCGCCGAGGTAGACGGATTCCCCGATGCGACCGGGTGCGGAGTTTGGGACGGCGGAAGGCTCGATCCGCCAGCATTCGGGCCGGATGGAAAGCGTGACCTCCTCTCCGGAAGCGGGTGTCCAGCCGGACTCTGCGATGACACCGTCGAATTTTCCGACCGCGGTTTCGACGCTCGCCCGTCCGTCACCACTTCCGAGAATGCGCCCGGAGAGAAAATTCGTTTCTCCGATAAAGTCGGCGACAACCCTCGAAACGGGCCTGCGATAGATGGTCTGCGGATCGCCAATCTGCGCGATGCGGCCGCCTTCGAGGATGGCCATGCGATCGGAAATCGACAGAGCCTCCTTCTGGTCGTGGGTGACGTAGATTGCGGTGAGTCCGAATTCCTTGCAGACGCGGCGGATCTCGGTGCGCATCTCGAGACGAAGCCTGGCGTCGAGGTTCGACAGCGGCTCGTCGAGCAGCAGGCAGCGCGGGCGAATGACGAGCGCGCGGGCGAGGGCGACCCGCTGCTGCTGGCCGCCGGAGAGCTGGGCGATCTTTCGGGATGCGTAGGACGCCATTTTCACCGATTCGAGCGCTTCGTTCACGCGACGGTCGATTTCCGGCTTCGGCACCTTCCGCTCGACGAGGCCGAATGCGACATTCTGCGCGACGGTCATGTGCGGCCAGAGCGCGTAGCTCTGAAACATCATTCCCGTGTTCCGCTTGTGAGGTGGCAGGTGGGTGACATCGTCGTTGTCGAAAAGGATGCGTCCCTGCTCGGGGATGTAGAACCCGGCGATGTTGCGCAGGAGGGTGGTCTTTCCGCAGCCGCTCGGTCCGAGGAGAAAGAACAGCTCGCCCGGCTCGATCCGGAAGGTGAGTCCGTCGAGGGCGACGTTCGCGCCGAACTTCTTGACGAGGTTTTCTATCGAAATCGAGATCATCGCCGAGCGCTTTCGGTAGAGATTTCCGGGCGCTCCTGCAACTCCGCAGGCGACGGGGGATTGTTACGACCACGTGACATCTGGGGCGGAAGGGCAGCAAGCCGCGTTCCAGCAGTCTTGCGCGGAGCGGGTGGAGTCGTGATAATGCGGTCCCTTGTTTTGAGCGCCCCCGGACCAGACACAACCTCGGCGAAGCAGGAACGGTTTTTTGTCCGACCAGTGCGCGACGGCGTGTTTGCCGGGTTGATCGTCCTGTTTTCCTCCGCGATCTCGCTGCTGGTGGTCGACCATCTGGCCCAGAAGTCGCAGATGGAGATCATGAGGAGGGATCTCCTGGGATTCGCGAGTGCGGCGGCGGGACTCGTCGCCGGAGATCTGCACCAGCAGCTCGAGCATCCCGAGCAGACCGGCGGAGAACTTTACCAGCAGGTCATCAATCCGCTCGTCGAGATGCACCGGCGGGTGCCGCAGCTCGCCTACGTTTATTCGTTCGTCGTGCGGGACGGCCGGTTGTTTTTCATTCTGGATACGGCCACCCAGGCTGACCGGCTGGGATTCGAGCGCGAAATGACTCCCTCCGCGGTGATGGACGTCTATGAAAGCGCCGACCCGGAGGACGACGCGCGCTTGATCGAAGCGCTGGAAGCCGGCGACCTCTACGCTTCTCCGAATCTGGTTTCCGATCCATTCGGCACGTTCCTGTCCGGTTTTGCGCCCATCTACAATTCGCAGGGGAAGGCGGTTGGAGGCGTCGGAGTCGATCTCGACGTGACGCGGGTGGTCCGCCGCATGGAACAATGCCGCCTGGCGACGACCGGAGGTCTGGTCGTGGCCTTCTTTGTGTCGCTTGCGGTCGGTGTTCTGGTCTGGAGCATCCGGGCGAGGGTGCTTCGCGCGGAACAGGACCGCTGGTATGCACTGGAGGAGCGCCAGTCCGCCCGCATTGCGCAATCGCTCCTCGTGGAGGCGCTTGGGGAGGTCGTCTACCGGCATGACCTGACCTCGGACATGATCACCTACACCGGACGGTGCGAACGCGTATTCGGGAAGGACTGTGGCGGGATGCGTCAGACCACGGGTGAATGGCTCGATTCGTTGCACCCGGACGATCGTCCTGCCGTGGCGGAGGCGTTCGAGGCTGCGAAACGTGAGCGCGCGATTTTCGAGATGGAATACCGCGTGCGACGGGCGGACGGTTCGTTCACCTGGGTGTCGGATCGCGGGGTGCTGACGTTCGACGACACCGGGGCGGCGGTCGCCATGGACGGCGTGATGCTCGATGTGACGCGTCGCCGCCAAAGTGACGAGAGGTTCCGTGTGATCTTCGAGGGTTCGACCGAGCCGCACCTGCTCGTCGATTCGAATCGCGTGGTCGATTGCAACGCTGCGGCTGCGGCGATGATCGGACGTGGGAAGGCCGCAATTATCGGTGAACCGCTGGAGGTCTTCTGGCCCGAGATTGCAGTGACCGGACTGTCTGCGGATTCCGCGGAGGATGGCGGGATGCACCGGATGGAAGTGGTGAAGGAGTGGCAGGAGGGTGAGCGCGTGCCGGTGGAAGTGACTGCAACCAATGTGACGGTTCGCGGTGCGGAAATGCAGCTGGTTTCGTGGCACGACCTGCGGAAGATCAAGCGTGCCCAGGCCGAACTCGCATTGAGCGAGAGCAAATATCGCGAGCTGGTCGAAAGCGTGGATTTGATCGTGTTTCAGCTCGATCGAGAGGGGCGGCTGGAGTTTTTGAATTCCGCCTGGCCGCGTCTCATGGGCTGGTCCATCGAAGAAGCCCTTGGGCGGCACTACCAGGAGTTCATCGCCGCGGAGGATGTGGCGCAGGTTGCCATGCTCCGGCAGAGTGAGCTCGACGGGGTGGTCGAGTCCCAGCCGATTGCGTTCCGGATGCATTCGAGGAATGGCGGCATCCGATGGATGTCGGGGCATTGCCGGGTGCGCAGGGATGCCGACGGGGAGATCGTGGGCACGACCGGCACGCTGGCGGACGTGACCGCCCGGAAGACCGCGGAGAGCGAGTTGATCGCGGCGAAGGAGGCAGCCGAGGCGGCGAATCGCGCGAAGAGCGAATTTCTCGCCGTGATGAGCCACGAAATCCGCACGCCTCTCAACGGTGTGCTAGGGTTCGCCAACCTGCTTTCGCACACCCGCCTCGACGCGACCCAGCAGGAATATCTGCGGACGATCGCCGGCTGTGGCGACGCGCTGCTCACTCTCATCGATGACATCCTCGACTTCTCGCGGATGGAGTCCGGGAGCTTTGAACTCGATGCCCATCCGTTCGACCTTCGGGAGTGCGTCGAGCATGTGCTCGAGGTTCACGCCACGCGGGCCTACGCCAAACGTCTTGAACTTGTCTCCGAGTTCGATGGCGAGGTGCCCACGGCGGTGGTGGGGGATCTCGCGCGGCTTCGCCAGGTGCTTTCAAATCTGGTCGGCAATGCCGTGAAGTTCACCGAACGCGGCGAGGTGGAGGTGCGCACGCGGCTGGCATGGGTCGATCAGGGGCAGGTGTCGGTCGAGATGTCCGTCCGTGACACAGGCATCGGAATCGAGCGGGAGAAGCTGCCAAAGCTGTTCCGGCCATTTGTGCAGGCCGACAGCTCGATGTCGCGGCGGTTTGGGGGAGCGGGTCTCGGACTCGCGATCTGCCGCCGGCTGGTGGTGGCGATGGGCGGCGACATCTCCGTGCGCAGCGAACTGGGGAGGGGCTCGACATTTACGTTCACGATCTCGCTGCGCCGCAACCTCGAGGCGCCCGCCATTACGGAACCGGACTTCGGTGGAGCGCGTGTGCTGCTGGCCGAGGCGAACGGGGCGATGCTGTCCGCCGTCGAGCGTCTCCTGCGGCGCTGGAAACTGGAGGTCGTTCCGTGCTGCACGTCGGAGGAGGTCCGGGCGGCGCTGGATGCCGGCGGCAGCTTCGCGCTGAGCATTGTGGACGGCACGCTCGCCCGGGAGAAGGAGCTGCAGAGTCTCGCCGAATTGTTTGGTGGGCGGAACGTGCCCGTCCTGCTGGTCGTGCCGATCGGTGTGCCGGCATCGGAGAGTCTTCCGGCTCTGCCTGCGGAGTGGCGGCGGATTGCGAAGCCGTTACGCACCGAGGTTCTTCGTTCCACGCTGGAATCCCTCTTCCATTCCGCAGATGTGAAGACGGAGGCGATGGACGAGCCGGTCGCGGTGTCCCCGAATGCGGGTCTTCCGCATCCGGACGAGGTGCGGATTCTCGTCGTCGAAGACAACCAGGTGAACCGCAAGCTCGTGCGGAGGATGCTCTCCTCGCTGGGCTACCGGTCGGAAGTCGCGCCCAACGGAAACGTCGCGCTCGAAATGTGCGCGCAGGAGCCCTTTGACTTCGTGCTCATGGATCTCCAGATGCCTGAAATGGACGGCTTCGAGACGACGCAAATGCTGCGCGAACGCGGAAGCGACGCATGGATTGTCGCCCTGACGGCGCATGTGCTGGCGGAGGATCGGGAGCGCTGCATCGCGACCGGGATGGATGATTTTCTGTCCAAACCGGTGCGGTCGGCCGACCTCGTGGCGTGTCTTTCGCGTTTCGCGGAGCGTCGCCGCGGCGTGACGGGTTGAGACGACCGGATTTTTTCTCGCCAATTTGCGCTGCTGTTTCGCATCTTCGCCTGCCTATGTCCGTTCTCGTCGTTGGTTCCATCGCGCTCGATACCATCAAGACTCCGATCGAGGAGCATGCCGACCTGCTCGGCGGATCGGCGTCTTATGCCACGGTTGCCGCCAGTTTCTTCAGCCCCGCGCGGCTCGTCGGCGTCGTGGGCACGGACTTTCCGAAGGCGCACATCCAGCTCTTCGAGAGCCGGAACATCGACACCGCGGGTCTTCAGATCGCCGAGGGAAGGACCTTCCGCTGGTCCGGCGAATACATGTGGGACCTCAACACCCGCGAGACGCGCTCGGTGGAGCTGAATGTCTTCGAGACGTTCACGCCAACCCTTCCCGAGTCGTATCGGGAGACGCCGGTCGTTCTGCTGGCAAACATCGCCCCCGGACTCCAGCACCACGTGCTCGATCAGGTGAAGAATCCGAAGTTCATCGTCGCGGACACGATGGATCTGTGGATCAACATCGCCAAGGATGAGCTGGTTTCGCTGCTGGGCCGCGTGGACATGCTGATCCTCAATGATGGGGAGGCGCGGCAGCTTACCGGTGACACGAGCCTGATCCGCGCCGCCCGGAAGATTCGCGAGATGGGTCCGAGGATTGTCGCGATCAAGAAGGGCGAGCACGGCTGTCTGCTCTTCGGTGAAGGCGGCTTTTTCAGCTGCCCGGCGTATCCGCTGGAAGACATTCACGATCCGACCGGGGCGGGGGACACCTTTGCCGGCGGGCTTGCGGGCTATCTCGCTTCGGAAGATGGCGGCGAGGTGACGTTCGACCGGCTGCGGAAGGCGGTTGTGTATGGCAGCGTGCTTGCCAGCTACAACGTCGAGCGGTTCAGTCTGGAGCGCCTGCGCACGGTCACGCATGACGAGATCGAGGAACGCTACCGGCTCTTCAAGCTGATGAGCCAGTTCGAGACAATCTAAGGGCTCATTCCTCGCGGGAAACCGGCATCCTCGTCTCGCCCGGCGCGAATGCTGAGGATCTCTGCGTCGTCCATCTCACAGGGCCGGGCTGATTGATGCCGGTGGCTCCCGCCGCGGAGCCTGGGAGTTCACTCCGCTCGAGGGTGCCGGAGGTCCTTGCGCCGCCGTGCAGAGCATCCCGGCTGGGAGTTGGATTTTCCGGCACGCTGTCTCTGGTTTCCTGTTTCCAGATATTGAGCAGGCTGCGCATTTCACCAAGGATCGACGACCAGCGGGGATCGGAGGCGACGTTGACGAGCTGATCGGGATCTTCGGAAATCCGGAAGAGCATTTCCGCCGGCTGGTGCGGGAGCGTCAGCTGTTTCTGGGCATCGGTGAGCTTGCCGGCATCCGCCATTTCCCAGAGCTCGCGGGCCGCGGGGAAGTCGAAGAACGCACTTTCCCCGCACACGTTGTGTTGATCGGGCCAGGCGTTCCAGATGTAGAGCCAGTCCCGGGTGCGCACCATGCGTTCGTGGAGGGAGAATACGTGCCAGTTGCGTTCGGCGAATGCCACGTCGCGGACGGTCTTTTCCGGGTCGCCCAGGATTGGCTCGAAGCTCACGCCCTGCACCGTTTCCGGAATATCGACTCCGGCGAGTTGCAGAATGGTGGGGGCGTAGTCGATGGAACTCACGAGGGACTGGGTCCGTCCGGCGCGAACGCCCGGTCCGGCAATGATGAGCGGGGTCCGGATGCCGCTGTCGTAAAGATATGTCTTGCACCGGGGAAACGGGCGACCGTTGTCCGAGCAATAGATGAAATAGGTGTCGTCCGAGATGCCCTGTGCCTCGAGTTCCTTGAGCAGTTCACCCACGTAAAAATCGGTGCGGCTGACCTCGTGGTAAAACTTTGCCAGCTCCTCCCGGGTGAGGGGACCGTCGTAGAGCATGGGCGGGACTTCGACGGCGTCCGGGGAATAACGGGGGGCATTTTCGTCGAACTCGAAGGGATGGTGGGCATCATGCGAGGCAAACCAGCAGAAGAATGGCTGGTCGCGCGGCCGGTCGCGCAAATGGCGAACCCAGTTTTCCGCGCCGGACGGCTTGCTGTTCGATACCTCGTCGAAACCGAGTCCGGCGGGATTTCCCATGTGGTTCTTTCCCGACAGAACCGTGTGATAACCGGCGTCCCTTAAAGCCTGAATGAACGTTTTCTGATCCACCGGCAATGTGGTGTGCAGCTCGGGGGCCCCGGTGTTGTGAGGGTAGCGGCCGGTGATGATCGCACAGCGACTTGGCGAACAGGAGGCGGTGACGTTGCAGGCCTGGTCGAACACGAGCGCCCTTTGTGCCAGGCGATCGAGATTGGGAGTCTTGACGACCTTGTTCCCGTATGGACCGAGGTCATCGGGACTGATGTCGTCGGTGATCACAAAAATGAAGTTGGGCCTCTGTGCTTCTGCGGCATGGGCGAACCCGGCCAGGGCAAGGCACAGCCAGAGAAGGTCGTTCAGAAAAAGAGGAAATTTCACCGGGTCGGGGGAGTGGGTTCCATAAATCCTATGAAAACCCATTCGAAAACATAGCACTGGACGCCCATATGGCGCGCTCCAGCGAGGTTGCCGGACCCTCTCAAGCGGCGCTTCACCCGTAAACGAAAAAGGGACGACACGCGCGTGTCGTCCCTTTCCGTGGAGTTGAAAGTTTACTCCCGCTCGCCGGCCTTGACGATCTCCGCAAAGCCGCGCGGATCGAGGCTCGCGCCGCCGACCAGGGCTCCGTCGATGTCGGGTTGGGCGAGGAGTTCCGCCGCGTTGTTCGGCTTCACGCTGCCTCCGTATTGAATCCGGACCTTCTCCGCGGTGGCGGCGTCCGTGAGTTCGGCGATGACCTTGCGGACGTGGACGTGGCATTCCTGCGCCTGCTCGGTGGTCGCCGTCTTGCCCGTGCCGATCGCCCAGACGGGCTCGTAGGCGATGACGATCTCCAGCATCTGGTCGGGCGTAACCCCGGCGAGACAACCGCGGAGCTGGGTTTCGAGAACTTCGTTCTCCTTGCCGGCTTCGCGTTCCTCGAGGGTTTCGCCCACGCAAAGGATCGGTCGCAGCTCGGCTTCCAGGGCGGCGAGGACCTTCCTGTTGATAAGGGCATCGGTCTCTCCGAAGATCTGGCGCCGCTCGCTGTGGCCGAGAATGACGTATTTCACGTAGAGCTCGCGCAGCATGGCCGGGCTGATTTCGCCCGTAAACGCGCCGCTCATTTCGAAATACATGTTCTGCGCGGCGGTGCGGATCTTCTGGGAACCGCCGAGCAGCTCCGAGAGCTTTGCGAGTGCGGTGAAAGGCGGTGCGATCACGATGTCCACTCCGGACACCTCTTCGACCTCGAGCCGGAAATCCTTCAGGAAGCTCTCCGTCTCGGCGACGGTCTGGTTCATCTTCCAGTTCGCGGCGATGATTTTTTTTCGCATGAGTTTGGGAAAAGATTCGGGAATCAACGGAGGGAGGTTTTCCAGCTCCGTCGATTCCGCCGGATTATTTGTCGTTGAGGTTGGCGACGCCGGGGAGCGTCTTGCCTTCGAGAAGCTCGAGAGAGGCTCCGCCGCCCGTGGAGGCGTGGGTGACCTTGTCGATCACACCAAACTTTTTCGCGGCCGTGGCGGTATCGCCGCCGCCGACCACGGTCGTCGCGCCGCTGGCGGTGGCTGCAGCGATGGCGTTGGCCATCGATTTCGTGCCCTCGGCGAAGGCGTCAAATTCGAAGACGCCGGCAGGGCCATTCCACACGATTGTTTTGGCGCGGCCGATCACCTGGGCGAACTGCTCGCGGGTTTTCGGACCGATGTCGAGGCCTTCCCAACCGGAGGGGATTCCGCTCTCGACCGTCGCCGAACCGGTGTTTGCGTCGGGAGCAAAGTTGTCCGCGGTGACGAAATCCACGGGCAGGTGGATCTGCACACCCCGGGCCTTCGCCTTCTCCATGAGCTCGGGAATGATCTCCGCGCCGGCGGCGTCGTAGAGGCTGTTGCCGATTTCCATTCCGTCAAGCACCTTGCGGAAGGTGTAGGCCATGCCTCCGCCGATGATGATTTCATCGGCCTTGTCGAGGAGGTTGCGAATGAGTGGGATCTTGTCGGCGATCTTCGCGCCACCAAGGATCGCGAGGAGCGGCCGGTCCGGATTGTCGATGACCTTGCCAAACGCCTCGAGTTCCTTCTCCACGAGGAATCCGGCGACCTTGTCGGGAAGATCCACGCCGGTGACGGACGAGTGCGCGCGGTGCGACGTGCCGAAGGCGTCGTTCACATAGACGTCGCCGAGCTTCGTGAGGCTGGCGCGAAACTCCGCGACCTTTGCAGGGTCGGCCTTCACGGAATTGCCATCGGCATCCTTGGCCTTTCCTTCCTCCTCGATGTGAAAGCGGAGATTCTCGAGCAGCACGACCTCACCCGGTTGCAGCGAAGCGCAGGCGGTTTCGACCTCTGCTCCGACGCAGTCGTCGAGAAACTTCACGGGCCTGCCGAGCAGCTCCTCGAGCTTCTTCGCGACGGGGGCGAGGGAATATTTCGGCGTCTTCTGGCCGTTTGGCCGGCCGAGGTGGCTCATCAGGACGACCGAGGCGCCCTTGTCGAGCGCGTGCTGGATCGTCGGGAGAGCGGCGGTGATGCGCTGGGTGTTCGTGATTTCACCGGTCTGCTTGTCCTGCGGAACGTTGAAGTCCACGCGGATGAGGACGCGTTTGCCGGCGAGGTCGAGATCGCGGAGAGTTTTCTTGGCCATGGAAGGGATTTTGGGACGCGGAAAATGGAAAAAGGGGAGGGGATACGTTGAAGTCTTCTCCCTTCCCCTTTTTCCGTGTTTTGAATGGTTGTCTTCGGATCAGCCGATGACCTGCTTGAGCAGGTCGACGCAGCGGTTGCTGTAGCCCCACTCGTTGTCATACCAGCTCACGAGCTTGAAGAAGGTGGGGTTGAGCTCGATGCCGGAGCCCGCGTCAAAGATCGACGAGTGCGTGTCGTGGATGAAGTCCGTTGAGACGACTTCGTCTCCGGTGTAGCCGAGCACGCCCTTCAGGTAGGTCTCGCTGGCGTTCTTCATCGCCTCGCAGATTTCCTTGTAGCTCGTCGGCTTGCTCGTCTTGACCGTAAGGTCGACGACCGAGACGGTCGGCGTGGGCACGCGGAAAGACATGCCGGTGAGCTTGCCCTTGACCTCGGGCAGCACGAGAGCGGTCGCCTTCGCGGCGCCGGTGCTGGCCGGAATGATGTTGATCGCAGCGGAGCGGCCACCCTTCCAGTCCTTCTTCGACGGACCGTCCACGGTCTTCTGCGTCGCGGTGTAGGAGTGGATCGTCGTCATGAGGCCTTCCTCGACGCCGAAGCCTTCCTTGAGCAGGACGTGAACGACCGGTGCGAGGCAGTTCGTCGTGCAGGATGCGTTGGAAATGATGTGGTGCTTCTCGGCGTCGTATTTGTCGCTGTTGACGCCCACCACGATCGTGATGTCCTCCCCCTTCGCAGGGGCGGAGATGATGACCTTCTTCGCGCCGGCGTCGAGGTGACCCTTGGCCTTGGCGGCGTCGGTGAAGAGACCGGTGGACTCGATCACGATGTCCACGCCGAGTTCCTTCCACGGAAGGGCTGCGGGGCCCTCCTTGATGGCGAGACACTTGATCTTGTGGCCGTTCACCACCAGCGTGTCGTCTTCAGCGAGCGACGGATCGGACTTCTCGCTGGTGACGGTGCCGGCAAACTTGCCCTGGGTGGAGTCGTATTTGACGAGGTAGGCCAGGTTGTCGGCGGGAACGAGGTCGTTCACTGCGACCACGTCGATTTCCTTGCCGAGGAGGCCCTGCTCCGCGATCGCGCGGAACACGAGACGTCCGATTCTTCCAAAGCCGTTGATGCCGATTTTTGCCATGTGTGTGATTTAGAGTGTGGTGCTGCGGTGGCGGAAAAGCGCCAGATGTGTCGGGCAAAAAAGCGCCCGCCGTGTCCCCGCCGAGTCAGCTAAAGCAGTAAATCGCGCAGGGGCCGGGGCGTCAACTGCCAAACCCGTCGGACCTTGTCCGCGACCAAAACCGCCGGGCCTCATCCATCACCTGTCGGGCCGTTTCGTCGTGGGAGAGGCCGGTCGAGTCCACCCGGAAATCCGCGGTGGCGGCGTAGATTTCCCGTCGCGACTCCAGCAGGGAGTCGAAGGTGGCCCGGGGGTCGTCGGTCTGCAGAAGGGGCCGTCGGCGGTTTCGGGCAACGCGCTCGAAAAGCACATCAGGGTCGGCGTCCAGCCATGCGACGGCGCCGATGCGGTGAAGAATCTCGCGGTTGGACTCTCTGAGGACAATGCCTCCGCCCGTGGCAACGATGAGTCCGCAAACATCCACGAGGCTGCCGAGCGCCTGCGCCTCGAGGTCGCGGAAATGGGATTCCCCCTGCGCAGCGAAAATGGCGCTGATCGATCGGCCCTCCTGCGAAGAGACGATTTCGTCGGTGTCGACGAAGCGATGGCCCGTCATTGCGGCGAGTCGCCGTCCGACGGACGACTTGCCCGAGCCCATGAAGCCGGTCAGAACGATGTTTGGCAGCACCAGGCTACACTTTCACAACGTTCTTGGCGCGCGAGCCTTTTTCGTCCTGGTAGAGTTCGTAGTCCACTTCCTCGCCTTCCTTGAGGGTCTTGAAGCCCTTGGCCTGGATGGCGGAAAAGTGAACGAAGATGTCGCCGTCGACGTTGGGATCGGTGATGAAACCGAAGCCCTTTTTGTCATTAAACCATTTTACTGTTCCTCGAGCCATAAATACGGATGAATGTCGGCGCGCGAGGCGTCCTGTAACGACTTGCGACTACGCTTTCCCCGCATGCGGGGTCAATTGATTATTCGCGACAAAAACGGAAAACTTCAGCATATGCGCAGCAAGAAGGAAACGCCGCTCGTAGGCGTTGTGATGGGAAGCACGTCGGATTGGGATACCATGCGGGAATCTTCCCTTCTGCTGGAAGCATTCGGTGTGCCACACGAATGTCGGGTGGTATCCGCACATCGCACCCCTGATCTGCTGGCAAACTATGCAAAGTCCGCCCGCAAGCGTGGCCTGCGCGCGATCATCGCCGGTGCGGGAGGCGCTGCGCATCTGCCGGGGATGCTTGCCGCGCACACCACGGTCCCCGTCCTCGGGGTGCCGGTGGAAAGCAAGACTCTCAAGGGCATGGACTCGCTGCTGTCGATCGTGCAGATGCCGGCCGGAGTGCCGGTGGCGACCTTTGCGATCGGAGCCGCGGGAGCGAAGAATGCCGCGATCTTTGCCGCTGAGCTGCTCGCGCCGGAGATGGAGGGAGTCCGCACGGCGCTGGAGAAGTTCCGCCGTGCCCAGACGTCGGCCGCATTGCGCAGCAAGCTCGCCTGAGTGAAAACGAACGTGATCGACGCCGCGCACGGGCTCGACGCGGCCATTGCGGCCGCCTGCGCGGAGCTGGATCGTGGCGAACCGGTTGCCCTGCCGACGGAGACCGTTTACGGACTCGCCGCCGACGCGCGGAATCCGCAGGCATGCGCCCGGATTTTTGAAGCAAAGGGCCGTCCGCTGACGGATCCACTGATCGTGCACGTGCCGTCCTCCGGGTGGATCGACCGACTTGCCCGGTCCAACGCGCTAGCCCGCAAGCTCGCGGAAAAATTCTGGCCGGGCCCGCTGACCATGGTCCTGCCACGGACTTCGAGCGTGCCTGATATCGTGACCGCCGGGCAGGACACCGTCGCCATCCGTCGCAGTGCGCATCCCGTGTTTTCGGCGATTGTCGAGGGGTTCGGGGGGCCGCTCGCCGCACCGAGTGCAAACCGCTTTGGCCGGATCAGCCCCACCACGGCGGCGCACGTGGTCGCCGAACTCGATGGCCGCATTCCGCTGGTCGTCGACGGCGGACCCTGCGCGCATGGGCTGGAATCGACGATCATCCGCGTCACGGACGACGCGGTGGAAATCCTCCGCGAGGGGCCGGTCACCCGCGGCATGCTTGCCGCGATTGTGCCGGTTTCCGAGCCGGCCGGGGGAATCGTGACTCCGGGATCGTTAAAAAGCCACTACGCGCCTGGCACGCCGCTGGATCTGGTGGCCGACCTTGCAATGATCGAGCGCTCGAATTGCGGCTTGCTCGCATGGCGACCGGTGGGTGGGGCAGAGGGGTTTGCAGCGGTCGAAGTCTTGTCCGAAACCGGCGATCTCCGGGATGCGGCGACGAATCTTTACGCGGCAATGCGCCGGCTCGATGCGCTGGGACTGGACCGCATTGTCGCCCTGCCGATGCCCGAGGAAGGACTTGGCAGTGCAATCATGGAGCGGTTACGAAAGGCCGCCACGCGTGAGTAGCCACAAGCTCAATACAAAAGCGTCGGGAGTCATCGCGCTGGCGGTCATGTGCTCGCGAGTGCTCGGGCTCGTGCGCGAGGTGTTGTTCAGCGCGCTGCTGGGGTCGGAAAGGCTCGGGGCCTTTATCGTCGCGTTCCGCATTCCCAATCTCCTCCGCGATTTGTTTGCCGAAGGGGCGCTCTCAACGGCGTTCGTCACGGTGTTCAGCAAAAAGCTCGAGACGGAAGGCGAGCAGTCCGCATGGGCGCTGGCCGCGAAGATGTTCACGCTGGTCACGGTGTTCATGAGCGCGGTGACGATTCTCGGCATTCTGGTGGCCGGTCCGCTGTTCGACGTGATTGCGCTGAACGCCCGGCCCGAGGTGAGGGAGTGGAGGGGACTGATCGTCCTGCTCACGCAGACGATGTTTCCATTCATCCTTCTGGTTTCGCTGGCGGCGCTCGTAATGGGCATGCTCAACGCGAAGAACGTCTTCGGCGTTCCGGCGATGGCTTCGAGTTTCTTCAACATCGGTTCGATCGCCGGTGGCGCGGCACTCGCGTGGTGGCTGGAACCGGATTTCGTCCGCGGAGCCTTTAATCTCTGGCACTCTCACAGCGAGGAACTGCCGGGATTGCCATTCGGCCAGCGCGCCTTGCTCGGACTGGCAATCGGCACGCTCGTGGGTGGCGGACTTCAATTTCTCATCCAGCTTCCTTCGCTGCGTCGTGCGGGGTTCACGTTTCGTCCGGACTTTCGGTGGAAGGATCCCGGCGTGTCGAAGATTCTCAGCCTCATGGTGCCGTCGGTGATCGCCGCCAGTGCCGTGCAAGTGAATGTGCTCGTGAACACGAGCTTCGCACTCGATGTGGACCTCGGGGCCGCGGCGTGGCTGAACAATGCGTTCCGCCTCATGCAGCTGCCGATCGGTATCTTCGGCGTGGCGGTGGCAACGATCACTCTGCCGGTGGTTTCGCGAATCGCCGCCGGGGAGGACCGGAGCGCCTTCGGACCGGTGTTGGGTCAGGCGCTGCGGCTGGCGGCGTTTCTGACCATTCCGGCCGCCGCGGGATTGTGGGTGCTGGCGGAGCCGATCATCGCACTTATTTACCGCTATGGGCATTTCACCGATCACGCCTCGCTGATGACCTCGGCCGCGCTGAAGTTCTATGCGGTCGGTCTCATCGGCTACGCGGGCGTGAAGGTGCTGGCTCCGCCCTTCTACGCGATCGACCGAAAGTGGACGCCCATGTTCGTCAGTTTTGCATGCATCGCGTTGAACATCGGGCTCAACTACGTCCTCGTGCGCCGGCTGGGTTACGATCATCGCGCGCTGGCGTTTTCGACGACGATCTCGGCGGTGCTGAATTTCTCCGTCCTTTATTTCCTGATGCGCCAGTCCGCGAGGATGGAGACGCTGCGCTTAGTGACAACGATCGCAAAATGCGCGATCTCTGCCGCGGCGATGGCGGCCGTGTGCTGGCTGCTCCTTACGACCATTCCGGAGGCGTTTCTGAGCGCGTCGTTTCCGGTCCGTCTCGGTGCGGTGCTTGGCAGCATCCTTCTTTCGGGAGGGATTTATTTCGTGCTGTGCTGGATCTTTCGTGTCGAGGCGATGAACGACGCGATTGCGGCAGTCAGGCGGCGTCTGCGGCGCTGATCCGTCATTACTGCGGCGGTTCCACGAGCACGGTGCCGGGAATCAATGGCTTCCCCGCGTGAGCGGCGACGATGTTGTCGATCGTGACCGATGCGATCTGGGTGAGCGCCTCGCGGGTGAGAAACGCCTGGTGCGAGGTGACGAGCGCGTTCGGAAACGTCAGCAGATACGCGAGCGTTTCGTCGTCGAGAATCCGCTCCGAATGGTCGGAGTAAAAATACTCGTCCTCCTCCTCGTAGACATCGAGTCCCACGCCTCCGATGCGTCCGGTGCGGAGACCGGTAATAAGATCCTCGGTATGCACGAGTTTGCCGCGACTCGTGTTGATGAGCACGACGCCGGGCTTCATTTTCGCGATGGTTTCGGCGCGGATCAGATACTCCGTTTCCGGCAGCAATGGAGTGTGCAGCGAGATCACATCGCTCTCGGCCCAGATCGTGTCGAGTCCGACGCTCTCGACACCGTGGCGCGCAGCCCATTCATGATCGATCATCGGATCGAAGGCCAGCACCCGCATTTCGAAGCCGCGCAGAATCTGCGCCATTTTGCGTCCGATTTTTCCGCAGCCGACAATTCCGGCGGTCTTCCCGGCGAGGTCGAAGCCGACGAATCCGTTCAGTGAAAAGTTGTGGTCGCGAATCCGGTTGTAGGCGCGATGAGTGCGGCGCACGAGCGTGAGGAGCAGTGCCACCGCGTGTTCGGCAACGGCACTGGGGGAGTAGGCGGGAACGCGTGTGACGGTGATGCCCAGATCCCGTGCAGCCTCGAGGTTGACGGCGTTGAATCCCGCGCAGCGCATCGCCACCATTTGAACGCCGGCGGCGCGGAGGGCCTCCAGATTCGGACGATCCAGGATGTCGTGGACAAAGGCGCAGACCGCGAACGCCCCCTTCGCGACCTGGGCGACATCCGAGGTGATTGGAAAACGAAAATAGTCGAGGTGGATGCGGCCGGCGTTGAGCTGATTGAAATACTCCCGATCGTAGGACTTGGCGTCGAAGAAGGCGACTCGTGGCGTCATTCGCCGGCCAGTCTGTGCGACCGCTGTCCGATGCGCAAGTTTGCTTGCTGATGCAATTGGCGCGAAAATTGCTTGCGGAAGCAGAATCAATGCCTGATGACGTTTTTTGATGGCAGGTTTTGAACAGTCGCTTGGATTCTCCCTCCAGCAAACTCTGTCCCCCCAGATGCAGCAAAGTCTGCAGGTGCTGCAGGCGCCGACGATGGAGCTGCGGAATCTGGTCGAGGCGGAGTTGCAGGCCAATCCGACGCTCGAGGAGGAGGTTCCCGAGAAGGAATCCGATGATGAATGGGAGGAGGAGCTGGAGGAAATCAGCCGGCTCGACGAGGAGTGGCGCGACTACATGGTGCAAAGCGGCGCCTATGATGGACGGTCCCCCGAGGCCCAGGAGCGGCGGGAATTTCTGCTGAACTCGATCCGCACGCCGAAGAGTCTCCAACAGCATCTGCTCGATCAGCTCGCGCTTTCGGATCTCTCCGAGGAGGATCGGGAGGTGGCGGAGGCGATTTTGGGGAACCTCGACGAGGCGGGTCTGCTGGACGTGTCGCTGACGGAACTCGCGAATCTCACAAACACCCGCGAGGAGGAGGTCGAGCGGGTGTTGAAGGAGGTGCAGATGCTCGATCCGGTAGGCGTCGCCGCACGGGACCTGCGCGAATGCCTCCTCATCCAGCTGCAGCGCGCGGGAAAGGGTGTCAGCCTGGAGGCGCGAATTGTGTCGGACCACCTCGGCGATCTTCTCAAGCGGCGGTTTCCCGAGGTGGCTCGACGGCTTGGCGTGAGTGTGGGTGAGGTGCAGCAGGCGGCGGATTTCATTGCGACGCTCGAGCCACGGCCGGCGAGGCAGTTTTCAGATGTGGACCATCAGATCGTGCAGCCCGATGTGATCGTCGAGGAGGAGGGGGATGACTACATCGTGTCCTTGAACAACGAGCAGATTCCGATGTTGCGGATCAGCAATTACTACAAGGATCTTCTCTCCGAGCCGGAGTATCGCGGACAGGTGCGGGACTACATCCGCGAAAAGATCAAGGGCGGGCGGTTCTTCATCAAGTGCATCCAGCAGCGGCAGCAGACGATTCTCAACATCGCGCGGGAGATCGTCGCGAGGCAGAAGGAGTTTCTACGGGAAGGTCCGTCGGCGCTCCGGCCGATGACGATGAATCAGGTCGCGCAGGCCGTCGGCGTGCACGAGACGACGGTGAGTCGCGCGACGAATGGCAAGCACATGCTGACGCCGCAGGGCATGTTCGAGATGAAGTATTTCTTCACGCCTGGATACCAGACCGAAAGCGGGACGGACATCAGCAACGAAAGTGTGCGCAAGGCGATCACGGATGTCGTTGCGAAGGAGGACAAGCGGCACCCGCTCAGCGATCAGGCCATCCTTGAAGTGCTCAAGGATCGCGGCATCCCCATTGCGCGTCGCACCGTGGCGAAATACCGCGAGCAGCTCGGCATTCTTCCGAGCCATCTCCGCAAGACGTTTTGAAATTTCCGACGAGGCCGGAGTGAAAGGTGCCGGCGGTTGTGCTCGGCTTTTGTGGACGGAAGACGCTTCGGAGCACAAAGGATGATTTTCCGTTTGGGATTCGACGCGGCTTTGCGAAGCTGCGGGATATGGCAGTGATTACCGAAGAGGTCGTGCGCAAGGCGCTCGAGGATGTGAAATATCCCGGCTTCAGCCGGAACATCGTGTCGTTTGGCGTGGTGAAGGGGGTGACGATTCGGGGAACCGATGTCGAAGTGCAGATGGCGCTCACGACGAATGAGACGGCGGTGCCGGCGGCGATTCGCGAAGCCTCGCTGGAGCGGTTGCGCGCGCTTCCCGGAGTGGGCGACGTGAAGGTGCGCATCGACATCCAGGCTCCGCAGGCCCCTGCGGGTGGTGGCGGACCGGCGAAGATCGACGGGGTGAAGCACATCATCGCCGTCGCGAGCGGCAAGGGTGGCGTCGGAAAATCGACCGTTGCGGCGAATCTCGCCATCGCCTTGAAGAACACCGGTGCCGCGGTCGGTCTTTGCGACTGCGACCTTTACGGCCCGAGCATCGCACTGATGTTCGGCTCGAACGAGCGTCCGATGGCGGACGACGAGAACCGCATCCTGCCGATTGAGCGGTGTGGATTGAGACTCATGTCGATGGGATTCCTGCTTGAGGATGATTCGCCCGCCGTGCTGCGTGGACCGATGGTGACGCGATACACCCAGCAGTTTCTCCGGCAGGTCGCGTGGGGGGAACTGGACTATCTGGTGCTCGATCTCCCCCCGGGCACCGGCGACATCCAGCTCACGATCGTGCAGACCGTCGCACTTTCGGGCGCGATCATCGTCACCACTCCGCAGGAGGTGGCGCTCATCGATGCGCGAAAGGCGGCACGGATGTTCGCGAAGACAAACGTTCCGGTGCTCGGCATCGTGGAAAACATGAGCCATTTCCTGTGTCCGTCCGACGGCGTGCGTTACGACATCTTCGGAACTGGCGGCGGTGCGCGGGAGGCGGCGAGGCTTGGGGTTCCTCTGCTCGCGGAAATTCCGATCGAGATGGCTTTGCGCGAGGGCGGGGATATTGGACGTCCGGTTGCGGAATTCGCGCCGGAATCGGCTTCCGGCACGGCGTTTGCTCAACTGGGAGAGGAAGTTGCGAAATTACTGCGTGAATAGCTAAGTTGTTCATTATCAATGGGAAATATCCTGACCTATTGACACCCTTCCGAACACCCGGCAGACTCCACTCCGACTACGTATGAGTTCCCCGAAATCCGAGGCTCCCTTTGACCTCGTGAAAAATTCTTCTCTGTATCGCGAATATCTCGCGGAGCGCGAAGAGATCCTGCGCCACAAATGGATCGAAAGCGAAAAGGCTGGCAGGGACATCGGCTTTGAACGCGCGTTGCTCGACTGGATCATCAAGTATCGGTCCGGGTGGCGCGACGAACGTGCGAAGCCATCCAATGCCGATGGGCGCAAGGAGTCGGCGGTAACCTGACGACTGCGCCCGGTCCTTTAAGAACGGTCCCGCGAGACCGGAAAGGAACGAAGATTGAACGCTGAAAACACCGACGAGGCCGTCGTCACGGCCATGGATGCGGACGCGATCCGCAAGGCGATCCGGCGCATAGCGCACGAGATCATCGAGCAGCACACGGATTTGCCGCGCGTCGTGCTGGCCGGAATTCCCACACGCGGCGTCGAGGTGGCGAAACGGATCGCCGCCCACATTGCGGAGGTCGAGGGGGTTCGTCTGGATACGGGCGTCGTCGATGTGTCAATGCATCGTGACGATCTCGCGATGCGCGGACGCATGACGGCGCTGGAGACGACCACACTGCCGATCGATCTGGACGGGCGCCCACTCGTGCTGGTGGATGACGTGCTTTATACGGGGCGGAGTTGCCGTGCGGCGATGGACGCTGTTGCTTCGTTCGGCCGTCCGTCGCTCATTCAGCTCGCGGTGCTGGTGGACCGGGGCCACCGGGAGCTGCCGATCCGCGCGGATTACGTCGGCCGGAATCTTCCCACGAATCGCAGCGAAAAGATCCGCGTGCGATTTGAAAACATCGATGGCGAGCCGGATTCGGTCTCGATCGTAAAGCCATGAACGCCTGGACCCGCAAGGACCTCGTCGCGCTCGACGGCCTCTCCAGGGAGGAGCTCACGCTCGTTCTCGACACGGCCAAGGCGTTCAAGGGCGTCGGCGAACGCACGTTGAAAAAGGTGCCCGCACTCCGCGGACGCACGATGGTGAATTTCTTCGTCGAGCCGAGCACGCGAACGCGGATTTCGTTCGAGCTGGCTGCCATGCGGCTCAGCGCCGACGTGGTGAATATTTCCGCGACGGCATCGAGTCTGCAAAAAGGAGAGTCGCTCAAGGACACGGCCCGCAATTTGCAGGCGCTGCACGCGGACATCATCGTTCTTCGCCACAGCTCCGCCGGTGCGGCTCAATTCCTTGCCGAGCGACTCGACGCGAGCGTGATCAACGGTGGGGATGGCTCGCACGAGCATCCCACTCAGGGCCTGCTCGACGTGTTTACGATGCGCGAGCATGCCGGACGGATCGAAGGGCTCGAGGTCGCGATCGTCGGAGACATTCTGTTCAGCCGCGTTGCGCGGTCGAATGTTCACGCGCTCGTGAAGCTGGGCGCGAAGGTGACGCTCGTGGGGCCGACCACGCTCGTTCCCCGGTCACTCGAGGCACTCGGCGCACGCGTCACCCATCGGCTCGACGATGTGCTGGAAACCGCGGATGTCGTGAATCTCCTGCGCATCCAGCATGAGCGGCAGCGGAAGGAATATTTCCCAAGTCTCGGCGAATACACCTCGCTCTTTGGCCTCACGAAGGCACGCGCCGCGCGGTTGAAACCGGGGTGTCTGATCATGCATCCCGGACCGATCAATCGTGGCGTCGAGATCGACAGCGACGTTGCCGACGGTTCACACAGCGTCATTCTCGAACAGGTCACCAACGGCCTCGCGGTCCGGATGGCCGTTCTTTATCTCTGCGGCGGGGGCGCCGGAATTCAGTCATGAGCATAGTGAAAATTTCCAACGGCCGGATCATCGATCCGGCAAACGGTCGTGACGAAACCGGCGACCTCTGGATCAGGGACGGTGTCATTGCGGACCACCCGATTCCGGATGCGGAGTGCGTGGTCATCGACGCCTCCGGGCTCGTGGTCTGTCCCGGTCTGATCGACCTTCACGTTCATCTGCGGGAGCCCGGGCAGTCGCACAAGGAGACGATCGGCAGCGGCACGGCGGCTGCAGCAGCGGGTGGATTCACGACGGTGGTCTGTATGCCGAACACGAATCCCGTCGCGGACAGCCCGGCGACGATTCGCTGGATTCACGAGCGCGCGAAGCAGGTCGCGAAGGTCAACGTCTTCTGCACGGGCGCCATCACCAAGGGATTGAAGGGTGAGGAACTCGCACCAATCGGCTCGATGGCGAACGCCGGCATTGTCGCGATCACGGACGACGGCCGCTGCGTGCAGAACAACGAAGTCATGCGTCGGGCGCTCGAGTATGCGCGGATGTTCGACCTTCCGCTGCTCGATCACTGCCAGGACTACAGCCTCGTGGCCGACGGTGTGATGCACGAGGGCGAATGGAGTGTGCGACTCGGCCTGCCGGGCTGGCCGCGCATAGGCGAGGAGATGATCGTCATGCGCAACATCCTGCTTTCCGATCTGTGCGACGCTCCCATCCACTGCCAGCACATCAGCTCCGGCGGAAGCGTTCCCATGCTGCGTGCGGCGAAGGCTCGCGGAGTGAAGATTTCGGCGGAGGTCTGTCCGCACCACATCGCACTCACCGACGCGGATCTCCGCGGCTACGATGCGAATTTCAAGATGAACCCGCCGCTGCGGACGGAGCGCGACATCGAGCAACTCGTCGAGGGCATCGCGGATGGCACGATCGAAATCCTGGCGAGCGATCACGCGCCGCACGCCGCCTACGAGAAGGAGGTCGAGCTGGACCTTGCGCCATTCGGCATTCTCGGACTCGAGACGGAGTTTGCGGTCTTCTGCGACGAGCTTGTCCACAAGCGCAAGGCGATCGATCTTCCGCGTCTCATCGAGATGCTGACGATCGCCCCGGCCCGGTTGCTGAAGCTCGACCGAGGGACCCTTTCTCCCGGCGCTCCGGCGGACGTCACGCTGCTGGATCCCGACGTGGAGTGGGCTTACGACGTGGAGAAAACCGCCTCGCTGTCCCGGAACTCGCCGTTCCACGGGCGGACATTCCTCGGCCGCGCCGTGCGGACGATTGTTGGTGGCGAGACGGTGTGGAGTCTCTAGGCTCCGCCGGACTGATGAGCTGTTTCGAAATCCATGCAACCGCCGGCAAGGCCCGCGCCGGCACACTGCACACACGGCGGGGTCCCATCGAGACGCCGGTGTTCATGCCCGTGGGCACGCAGGCGACGGTGAAAGCCATGACCCCGCGCGAGCTGCGAGAGGTGGGGGCGCAGGTCATCCTAGGAAACACGTATCACCTGCACGTGCGACCGGGGGAGGACGTCATCCGCGACATGGGCGGGCTGCACAAGTTCATGGGCTGGGACGGACCAATCCTCACGGACAGCGGGGGGTTTCAGGTGTTCTCGCTGGCGAAGATCCGACGGGTGAAGGAGGAGGGAGTCCATTTTCAAAATCACCTCGACGGCACGCCGACGTTTCTCAGTCCGGAGCGGTCGATGGAAATTCAGCGCGACCTGGGCTCGGACATCGTGATGCTTTTCGACGAGTGTCCGCCGCACCCGTGTTCGCGCGAAGATGCGGAGGCCAGTCTGGCCCTGACGCTGCGCTGGGCCGAGCGCTGCCGCGTGTGGTGGGATGCGCAGCCTGTCGAGGGCCGGCCGTTGCTCTTCGGCATCGTGCAGGGGTCCGCATATCCGGATTTGCGCCGGCGTTCGGCGGAGGCGCTGGTTGAAATCGGCTTCGATGGCTACGCGGTCGGTGGGGTGAGTGTCGGTGAGCCGGAGCCGGAGATGTTTGCTGCGGTCGAGTCGGCGGAACCGTTTCTGCCGACGGAGCGAGCTCGCTACGCGATGGGACTCGGCACCCCGAAGCAGATCGTGGAGATGATCGCGCGTGGGATCGACATGATGGACTGCGTGCTGCCGACCCGGCTGGCGCGCAACGGAACGGCGTTCACCGGCGATGGGACGTTGAACCTCAAAAACGCGCCGTTCATTCGCGACGAGCGCCCGATCGAGCCCGGCTGCGAGTGCTACGCCTGTGCGAATTTCTCCCGCGCCTATCTGCGCCATCTTATCAAGGCGGAGGAAATTCTCGGACTGCGACTCGTTTCGATCCACAACCTGCACTTCTATCTTCACCTGGCGCGATGGGCCCGCGCGGCGATTCTGGCTGGAGAGTTTGACGCGTTCCGTGCGGAGGTCGTGGGACGGCTCGCCGCCGCGGAAACTGCGGAATAGAGAAATCCGGTCGGGAAATTGACCGGCAACGTCAGGCCGGTTGGGGTTGCCAGCGGGAGGTGGGCATTCATAATGGACGGTTCATGCGAAAGCGAAACCATCCCCTGTCCGCTGTCGCCGCCACTGCACTGGCCGTGACAATTTCCTCCCTCAATGCCGCCGATTGGAAGCCGGCCGAGGCTCCGATCATGACCCCGTGGGCCGAAAAGGTCGACCCCAAGGCCCCGCATCCCGAGTATCCGCGTCCGCAACTCGTCCGTCCCGAGTGGACGAATCTGAACGGGCTGTGGAAATACGCGATCGCACCGAAGGACGCCGAGTCCGCTCCCGAGAAGTGGGACGGCGACATCCTCGTTCCCTTCGCGATCGAGTCCGCGCTTTCGGGAGTGGGCAAACGCGTGAGCCAGGACGAGACGCTGTGGTATCGCACGGAGTTTGATGCGCCCAAGCTCGCCGATGGGCAGAAGCTCATGCTGAATTTCGGCGGCGTCGACTGGCAGACGCGGGTGTTCGTGAATGGCAAGGAAGTCGGCTCGCACGAAGGCGGACACACGCCGTTTTCGTTCGATATCACCGACGCGTTGAAAGCCGATGGCCCGCAGGAGCTGATCGTGCGCGTGTGGGATCCCACGGATTTCGGTTCCCAGCCGCGTGGCAAGCAGATCCACAATCCGCACGGCATCTGGTATACGCCGGTGACCGGCATCTGGCAGACGGTCTGGCTCGAGCCGGTGGCGAAGGACGCGATCACTGCGATTCAGGTTGTCTCGGATATCGACAACAAGACCGCGACGTTCACGGTCAAGGCTCCGGGCGACAACGAGGTGAAGCTCACCGTGCTCGACGAGGGCAAGGAAGTCGCGCAGGTGACCGGCAAGGCCAACGAGCCGCTGACGGTCTCTCTTCCCGATCAGAAGCTCTGGTCGCCGGACAATCCGTTTCTCTACGACCTGAAGGTCACGTATGGCGACGACGCCGTGGAGAGCTACTTCGGCCAGCGGAAGATCTCCGTGATGAAGGACGAGAAGGGCGTGCCGCGCATGGCCCTGAACAACGAGATTCTCTTCCAGTATGGTCCGCTGGACCAGGGCTGGTGGCCGGACGGTCTCTACACCGCCCCGACGGACGAGGCGCTCAAATACGACCTCGAGATGACGAAGAAGTTCGGGTTCAACATGACCCGCAAGCACATCAAGGTCGAGCCGCTGCGCTGGTATTACTGGACGGACAAGCTCGGACTCCTCGTCTGGCAGGACCAGTCGAGTTTCATGCAGACCGGTCAGCGTCATCAGGTGCAGGGCGGAGAGCCAAATGACATCGAGGTCACCGAGGAGACTGCCGCGGTTTACAAGCGCGAGCTCGAGGCGATGATCGACACGCTGCAGGCGGTGCCATCGATTGTCGTGTGGGTGCCATTCAACGAAGGCTGGGGTCAGCACGACACGGTCAATACGCTCAAGTGGACCAAGGAAAAGGACCCGACCCGGCTCGTCGACGGACCGAGCGGTTGGGAGGATCGCGGCTGGGGCGATATGAAGGACGCCCACATCTATCCCGGTCCCGACATGTTCCCGGTCATGCCGGATCGCGTGTCCGTGCTCGGTGAGTTCGGCGGCCTCGGCTACGTCGTGAAAGGCCACCTCTGGCAGGACAAGAACAACTGGGGTTACCAGAACATGCCGACCGAGGATGCGCTCTTCCGGCGTTATGTCGGCATGGTGTCCAAGCTCTCAAATCTCAACAACAAGGGCCTTGGCGCTGCGGTTTACACGCAGATCACCGATGTCGAGGGCGAGGTGAACGGTCTGATCACCTACGACCGCAAGGTTGTCAAACTCGATCCCGACACGCTCGCGAAGATTCACGCGAAGATGATCAAGGGCGAGTTCGACGTGAAGGCGAGTGTCATCGTTCCAAACAGCAGCGAGGAGCCGCAGGAGTGGAGCTACACGACGGAGAAGCCGGCGGATGACTGGTTCGCCGTCGATTTCGATGATTCCTCCTGGAAGAAAGGACAGGGCGGTTTCGGATCGAAGGGCACCCCCAACGCGGCGATTGGCACCGAGTGGAACGATACGAAGGACATTTGGCTGCGTCGCACGGTGAATTTCGATCCGACGAAACTCACCTTCCCGGTCTTCACGCTGCACTTCGACGACGAGGTGACGATCTACGTGAACGGCGAACGTGTTTACCACAACACCAACCGCACGCTTGATTACTTCGATGTGCCGTTCCCGCAGGAGGCTTTGAAGGCCTTCAAGCCCGGTGAGAACGTGATTGCCGTCCATTGCAAACAGGGCGTCGGCGATCAATACATCGATCTCGGCATCGCCGACTGGGACGTCAAGTTCTAGGCGTCCAATCGAGGATTGTCGGAAAGGCGGGAGGCTGAAAGGTCTCCCGCCTTTTCATTTGAGGATATCCCGGCGGCGCTGGTTCGCGGTGAAATCCCGGCAGAGGTCCCACTGGGAGACTGTTTTGTGCCAGCCGACGAACCGACGAACCGACGAACCGACGGGGGAAATCAGACAAAAGAAAAACGGCGGAGATTGCTCTCCGCCGTTTTCCATGAAGAAGTTTCGCGCCGTCTTAGAGCGAGGGATCGCGTTGGTAGGTGCGCACGTAGTTGTAGCGGGTTTCGAAGCCGAGTTCCGGCGGGAACTCGCTGTATCCGCAATGGATCCACGGAATGTCGCTCTTGTAGGGCTGACGATAGCTGCCCTTGTAGAGCGGGAAGGGGAAGAGGGCGGTTTCGTAGACACCGAAGCCGAGACGGGCAAGCGAACGGCCCACGCCGCGGACGATGCCGTAGCTCCACATTGCTGCGTTGCCATCCTGGTAGTTGACCTCGGTCATTGCGACGAGAAGCTCCGTCGGACCGAAGGCGATGTTGGCAATGCCGCGACCGAGCTTGCGGGTCGGGCCGTATTCCGAAGCCGGCGGCGACTGGATGTCGGCAAGAGCGAACGATGCGCCGAGGGCGAAAGTGATGGCGAAGAGGGCGGGAAACTTCATATCTGTGCGCCGTTTTAGGCGCGCATGCGAGGGGAGCGCAAGTGTTTTCAGTCGCCAAATACGGCTCCCGTGAGCGCAAGCACGTGACTGGTCGCCGCACGGCCCAGTCCGTCAAGGGAATAGCCGCCTTCCAGCACGGAAACCACGCGCTCGTCGCACACGTCGGAGGCGACCTCGAGGACCATTTCGGTCAGGTCGTGAAAGTCGCGGTCCGTCAGGCGGAAATGCCCGAGGGGATCTCCGATCCGGGAGTCGAATCCCGCGGAAATCAGAACGAGATCGGGGTGGAATTCCCGAATCGTGGGCAGAAGGTGATCGCGGAATGCTCCAAGGATTTCCTCCGCGCCGGCGCCTGCGCGGAACGGGCGGTTGATGGTTGTTCCCTCCGCGCGGCCCTCGCCACGCTCGGTGTGCGCGCCGGTGCCTGGATACCACGGACTTTGGTGCGTGCTGCAAAACAGAACACTGTGGTCGTCGTAGAAAATGTCCTGCGTGCCGTTGCCGTGGTGAACGTCCCAGTCGACGATCGCCACGCGTTCCGCTCCGTGGACGGCCTGCGCGTGCCGGGCGGCGGCAGCGACGTTGTTGAAGATGCAGAATCCCATGGCCGCGTCGGGCGTCGCGTGATGTCCCGGTGGTCGAACCGCGCAGAAGGCATTTGCGGCGCCGCCGGTCATCACGAGATCCACCGCCGCGATGGCTCCGCCGGCGGCCTCGAGCGCGATGTCGCCGGATTGCCGGCACACGCTGACGTCCCCATTGGCAAGTTCACGGACGCCGTCTGCGACCTCCCGCAGGACGCGGTCGATATAGGAGCGGTCGTGGACACGGGTGATCTCGTCGAGTGTTGCGCGGCGGGGCGCGATGCGGAGACAACGGGCGGCCAGTCCGGCCCGCTTGAAGATTTCCAGAAGCGCATCCATGCGCTCCGGGGCCTCGGGATGGTCGAAGGCGGTTTCGTGCTGCTTGTAGAGCGGATCGAGGAGCAGGGCGGTCGAGGACATTTCAATCCGGATAGGTTTGCGGATTTGCGGCCTGGATGATGTCCACCCAGATCGGCAGTGCGAGGTCGGCGCCGCTGCCTCCGCGCAGGATCGTCCTGGGTTGATCGAACCCCACCCACACGCCGCATGTCAGGGATTTCGTATATCCCACAAACCACGCGTCGCGCGACTGGTCGGTGGTCCCAGTCTTGCCTGCGGCGCGCTTGCGCAGGCCCATCGCGCGGGCGCCCGAGGCGGTGCCGCGGGTGACGACTTCGACGAGAAGGTCGCTCGTCTGCCTGGCGGATTTTTCGTCGAGGAAGCGGATTTTTCCGCGCGTCGCCTGGAAGAGAACATTGCCCTCGCTGTCGGTGACCTTGTCGATGAGGTAGGGCTGCAGGCGGATGCCTCCGGTGGCGAACGCCGTGTAGGCCGCCGTGAGATCCTTGAGTGTCGTCTCGAATGCGCCGAGGCAGATGGCAGGGTAGGGATTGATCTCCCGCGCAAGGCCGGCCCGCTGCATGAAGTCGGCCACGGTCGGAAGGGTGGTGCGCAGACCGACCCGCACCGTCGCCGTGTTGCGCGAATGCACGAGCGCATCGCCGGCGCGGATGTCGCCGCCGTATTTGCCGTCGGCGTTCGAAGGATCGTAGTGACCGAGGTCGCGGGGAATTTCCCCGGGCCGGAGTCGCGCGTCGGAAATACGGTCGCCGGGCTTCAATCCGTTCGCAAAGGCTGCGGCGAAGACGAAGGGTTTCGCGGTGGAGCCGATCGGCCGGCGGGCGTCGAAGGCGCGATGATACGTGCTGTCGGAGTAGTCCCGCCCGCCGACGATCGCACGGATGCCGCCGGTGCGGTTGTCGATCGCGAGCAGTGCGCCCTGGAGATATTCACTCGTTTCCCCTTTCCGCGGATGCCGGTAACCGGCCCGCTGTTCGACCTGGTCGAGCCGCCGGCTCACGGCACGCTCGGCGGCGCGCTGGAGTTCGGGGTCAAGTGTCGTGTGAATCGTCAGTCCACCTTCCTCGAGCCGGTCCCCGGGAAGAACGAGCGCAAGCTCTCGCCGGATCGTTTCCATGGCCCAATCTGCCTGCGGAGCCGTTCTCGGTGGCGTGGACAGCGAGATTTTCCGGGAAAGTGCGTCGGCGAGCTGACGGGCGTCGATGAGCTCGAGTTCGTGCATCCGGTGCAGGACGACGTCGCGCTCCTTGATGGACCGCTCCGGATCGACGAACGGGGAAAAGTTCGATGGACTGCGAATCAGGCCGGCAAGCAGGGCGGCTTCCGAGAGCGTGAGTCGTGACGCCGGTTTTCCGAAATATCCGCGGCTCGCGGTCTCCACCCCCCAGAATCCCGATCCGAAATAAATCCGGTTCATGTAGGCCTCGAGGATCTCCTCCTTTGTCAGCTCGGTCTCGATGCGGAAGGCGAGTGCCGCCTCGATGAGCTTGCGATGAAGGGTCTTCCCGCCGAGCGGGAAGCTGTTGCGCGCGAGCTGTTGGGTGATCGTTGATGCACCTTCGCGGATTCGGCCGAACATGAAGTTGCGCACGATCGCGCGGGCGATGCCGATGGGGTCCACGCCGTGGTGGCTGTAAAAACGGGTGTCCTCCCGCGTGATGAGCGCGTTGACGAAATGGTTCGAGATTTTGTCGAACGGTGCGGTCACGCGGTTCTCGCCACCGGCCATGCGGCTGTAAAACTTCCCGTCCTTGTCCAGAACGGCCGAGCGTTGCGGAATCTCGCGGATCGCCGAGAGGTCGAACGTCAACGCCCAGACGTAGTAGCCGGCGGCGACCACCGCCCAGACCAGCAGCGCGGCAAGGCCGATTTTGAAGATGGCGACACGCAGGCGGACGCGGGCGGAACGGCGCCTGCGCCCTGAACGCCGCCGGCCGGAGTGTCGGGATTTTTGGGATGAGCGGGACTTCTTTCTCCGCACGGACACTTGCGCAGGTTATGACCGAACCGCATAAATGCCAGCGAAGAGCGCGTGAAGTCTTTGTGAAGATCCGAATCCTGACCCTGTTTCCCGGCATCTGCCGGGGCGTGCTCGGCGAGAGTATGCTCAAGCGCGCGGCTGCCAGGGGGCTCGTCGATATCGAGGCGCTCGACCTTCGCAACTGGGCGGAGGGAAAGCACCGGGTCACCGATGACATGCCTTACGGCGGCGGTCCTGGAATGGTGATGAAGATCGAGCCGATTCATCGAGCCCTTTCGGAATTGCGAACCCCCGAAACCCGCGTGGTGCTGATGACGCCGCAGGGGAGGGTGTTCAATCAATCGATCGCGAGGGAATACTCCGCGGTGAAGGACCTGATCCTCCTTTGCGGTCATTACGAGGGGGTCGACCAGCGTGTCGCGGATCATCTGGTCGATGACGAGCTTTCGATCGGCGACTACGTGCTCACAAACGGCGCGCTCGCCGCGCTGGTCGTGACCGACGCGATTGTGCGTCTTCTCCCCGGCGTGCTGGGAGATGCGGAGTCGGCCGTGCAGGATTCCTTCACCGGTTCCCTGCTTGATCATCCGCATTACACGCGGCCGGAGGTCTTCGGAGAATGGAGGGTGCCGGAGGTTCTTCTTTCCGGAAACCATGCAGCGATCGCGAAATGGCGACGCGAGCAGGCGGAAAAACTCACGCGCGAGCGGCGACCGGATTTGCTGAAGGACAGCTAGGCGGAGCGGAATGGAATTCTTCCGGCGGGATTCCGCGACTGCGGAAAAAATCGGGCTGGCGGGATTCGAACCCACGACCTCCTCGTCCCGAACGAGGCGCTCTACCAAGCTGAGCCACAGCCCGTGTGAAGGGATGCGGACTATGCGCGGATTCCGAAGCCTGCGCAAGCGGAGAATTGCGGGGTGGCCCCGGCCGGAGCGAGAAATCGGTCTTGCCTCCCCCGGCGGTGGGCGTCCATTCTCGCCCGCTTTCATGCCTCGTTCCGAAAATCGTTCGTCCTCGGATCTCCGTCCCGTGTCGTTCCAACCCGATGTCGCGCCGCACGCGCTGGGGTCCGTGCTGGTCTCGTGCGGGAACACGCGGGTCATCTGCGCGGCGACGGTGGATGAGAATGTGCCGCGCTGGATGAAGGAGCAGGGCGTCAGCGGAGGCTGGATCACGGCGGAGTATTCGATGCTGCCGTATTCGACGTTGACGCGGAAACCGCGCGAGATCAGCAGGGGGAAACCCGACGGTCGCGGCACGGAAATTCAGCGGTTGATCGGTCGTTCCCTTCGCGCCGTCGTCGATCTGGAAAAGCTCGGATCGCGCACGCTCTGGGTCGATTGCGACGTGCTGCAGGCCGACGGAGGAACGCGCACCGCGTCCATCACCGGAGCGGCGGTTGCGGTTTACATGGCCTGCCGGCGACTCGTCGAGGAAGGCCGGACGAAGGAACTCGCGATCCGGCAGCGCGTCGCGGCGGTAAGCGTCGGCGTCGTAAACGGCGAGGTGCTCGTCGATCTGGACTATCTTGAGGATCGCGACGCAACCGTGGATATGAATCTGGTCATGACCGAAAACGGCGAGTTCGTCGAGCTGCAGGGCTCGGGCGAGGAGGCGACCTTTACGTCGGCGCAGTTGTCCGACATGGTGGAGGCCGGCCGTCGAGGCATTGAACGATTGTTGAACCTGCAGGCGGAGTTGTTGGAACTATGAAACGCGCACTAATCACTGGAATCACGGGGCAGGACGGCTCCTACCTCGCGGACTTGCTCCTTGCGAAGGGCTACGAAGTCCACGGCATCATCCGTCGGGCGAGCACCTTCAATACGAGCCGCATCGACCATCTATATCAGGATCCCCACGTCCACGGCGTGCGACTGTTCCTGCACTACGGTGACCTCGCCGATTCGGTGAATCTGGTGAAGTTGATTTACGACCTGAAGCCCGACGAAATCTACAATCTCGCGGCGCAAAGCCACGTGCGTGTGAGTTTTGACATCCCGGAATACACGGCGGATGTCACCGCGGTCGGCTCGATTCGCATCCTCGAGGCGATGCGCGAGGCGGGGGTGACGAAGGCGCGGTTCTACCAGGCGTCGAGCAGCGAAATGTTCGGCAAGGTGCAGGAGGTTCCGCAGAAGGAGACCACGCCGTTCTGGCCGCGGAGTCCCTACGGAGTCGCGAAGGTTTACGCCTACTGGGCGACGGTGAACTACCGTGAGAGCTACAACATGCACGCCACAAACGGCATTCTCTTCAACCATGAGAGCCCCCGCCGTGGTGAGACCTTTGTGACGCGAAAGATTTCCCGGGCGGTCGCCGCGATCAAACTCGGCAAACAGGAGGCCCTGTTTCTCGGCAACCTCGACGCCAAGCGCGACTGGGGATATGCGCCGGAATACGTGGAAGGCATGTGGCGGATGCTTCAGCAGGATAAGCCCGACGACTACGTCCTCGCGACAAACGAGACGTATTCCGTGAAGGACTTCGTGCAGGCGGCCTTCGACCACGTCGGTCTCGATTGGGAAAAATACGTCAAATACGACGCCCGCTACGAGCGTCCCGCCGAAGTGGATCTGCTCATCGGCGATCCTTCGAAAGCGAAGAAGCAGCTCGATTGGGAGCCGAAGACGAAGTTCAAGGATCTGGTGAAGATCATGGTCGATGCGGATCTCGAGATGCTTTCGGGCGTTCGCAGGGAGGGAACCCCTCCGTAAGTCGGGCGATTTTCTCTGAAAAACCCTTGACCGTCCGTTCGATGCGGCGGATTCTCGCAACCCACAAAGTTTTTTTCATGGCTAGAGAGTGTCAAATTACGGGAGCCCGCCCCAGTCGCGGCTCGAAGATTCACCGCCGCGGTCTCGCAAAGAAGAAGGGCGGCATTGGAATGCATGTTACCAAGAGCGTCCCGCGGGAGTTCGTGCCCAACCTGCGCAAGAAGCGGATCTGGGTGCCTGAGCTCAAGAAGTATGTCACCGTGAAGGTGACGGCGCGCGCCCTCAAGACCATTGCCAAGAACGGCGCCTACGCGACCTTGAAGAAGGCGGAACTCATTTAACTCCAATCAACCCCTAGGACAAACCCCAACCAACCCAAGACAATCCCATGGCCTTCACCGTCAACAGCAAAAAGTCCGGAAAAACCTACCACCTCCACCATCGGCGCCAGAAGCTTCGGGGTGGTCAGGAAGTGACCCTCTACTACTTTTCCGGCACGGTTGGAGAGGGCGCCCTCGACGCGCTTCCGGAAGGATACGAGGTTTCCGAGAACGAGAAGACGGGTCTTCCTCTTCTGAAAAAGAAGAAGTAAGGATCTTTTCAGATATCCTTTTGAAAATGGCGCGGAGAACCCTCCGCGCCGTTTTTTTTGTGTTTGTAACAGCCCTCAGGCCCGTGGGTGCGCTCGATCGTAGGCGCGTTTCAGGCGCTCGGTCGTGACGTGGGTGTAAACCTGGGTGGTCGAGAGGCTTGCATGTCCCAGAAGCGCCTGCAGGCTGCGAAGGTCGGCACCATTGTCCAGCATGTGGGTTGCGAAGCTGTGGCGAAGCTTGTGGGGACTGGTTGTCGCCGGCAAACCGCACTGGAGGACGTATTTCTTCATTCGGCCCCAGATGGCTGTGGCGGACATCCGCTTGCGGGATTTGTTGATGAACAGGGGACCGGCCTGGATGCCTGCCGCGTGCCGGTAACGGGAAAGCGCTTCCAGTGCGAGACTGCCCACCGGACAAACTCGCTCCTTTGAGCCTTTGCCAATCACCCGCACGGTTTCCCCATAGGGGTCGAGATCCTTCACGTCCAATGCGGCCAGTTCGGCGATACGCAGTCCGCTGGAGTAGAAAAGCTCCAGGATCGCCGCATCCCGTAGGGGCACCCAAGACGGTGTCTGGCGCTCCACGGGCGCCTTCAGGGGCGCGGCAAGGAGTTCCTCCACCTGTTGCTGGGTGAGAAACGCGGGTAAACGTTTTTCTGGCTTTGGCAGAAGAACGGACTTCAATACATTTGCTTTCAACTCTTTGCGTTCGCAAAGAAACCGAAAAAAACTGCGCAGTGCGGCGAAGGTCACTCGAATCGAAGCCCGGGACTTACCCTGCTTCATAAGGTGCAGGAGAAAGGCGCGGAAGTCTTCGGCGGTCGCCGTCCGCCACGAGACGTCAGGACGGAACTGGCGGAACTGGGCGAGGGCCAGTCGGTAGTTGACGATGGTGCGCGGGGAGGCGTTTCGTTCACCCTCCAGATGGGAAAGAAAGGCAATCGTCAGCGGGTCGCGTGCGGGAGGAGCACTCATCGTCGAATATCGGCGATGGGAAAAGCGACGCCTAGATGGAAAGACGCCCCATGGGTTCCCCGAGCGGCGGCTGCGGAGTGTCGGTGACCAATCCGACCCGGCCGGTCGCGCGATGGAAACGCAGCGTGGCGGAGCGGGTCTCGAGACCATCCGGCGATTCCGCGACGATCGGCATCTCGTAGTCGGCGTTCGGAAAGACGAAGTGGTAGCGAAAGTTCCCCTGGGCATCGAGCGGCACGGGAACGCCGTTGATCGTCACGCGCGCCTTCGGATCGGTGCCTCCATAGAAGATCACCTCGGCATTGACGTGCATGAAGAAGCCGCGTTCGGAGCCAAATGAAGAGATCGATTCCGATCCTCCCGACCAGCTCGACTCCGCCGCCGCGGCGGCAAACCAGCTCGAATACTCCGACGAGCCCCAGCTCGAAAGCGCGGCCTGCGCCCAACTGGTCTGGCCTGCTTGAAGCCAGCTCGATACCGCACCTGACGTCCAGCTGGACATGGCTCCGGATTCCCAACTGCCGGAGGCGGCTTGCAGCCAGCTGCCTCCCAGGAACCAGCTGCTTTCCCCGTGGATTCCAAGTGACGCGGACCAGCTCGATTCGCCGCTCCAGCTTGCGAGCGGGCCGGTCAATTCCGAAACGGCCCAGCTGGCGAAGGCTTCGCTCGAAAAGGAGGCTTCGCCAAACTGGCTGGCAAAGGCCGCGGCAGCGAGGGAGCCGGCCAGTTCACTGCTCCCTCCGGAGGAGGAAAGAAACTCCTCCACGCGTTCCCGGATGGCGGCCTCGATCTCCGTGGAACTCAGACCGCCGCTGGCAAGCTCGTCGAGGAAATCCGGGCCGAGAAGGCCTGCCAGCAGGGCGCGCGGATCCCCGGGAAGGACGGCGGCGGCGGGACCGAATGCCGAGAAATCCCCTCCGCGCTGCATTCGCGCAACGGCGGCGAGCAGATCCTCTCCCGAGCGGGCGGCCGCCTCCACGCGCTCCACCAGCCGCTGGAAACTCAGATGAAAGGGAACCGTGGCAAAATCGAAGTCGTCGGAGGGCGAGATGCCTTCCGGCGGAGTCGTCACCGGTGTTGAGCGCGCGACGAGGTTCCAATCCTCGCCGCGGAAGTAGCCAATCTCGACAAGGTATTCGCTGCCGGCCCTGGACACCGGGATATACCAGTTGCGAACCTCGAAGGGGACCTCGATCTGGGATTCGAGTGTCCCGTCGTCCCCGGCAAGCACCCGCAAAAACGCGGCGCCGCCCGGGTGGCGGGAGATGTCGATGTCCCAATAGGTGAAGAGCCGGTGGGGTTCCTGCGCGACCAGAAAGATGGTATCCGAGCCGTAGCCGTGCGGCAGATCTCCGAGATCCTCGAAGGAGCGCCGCGGCTTTGCCGGGCCGGAATTTTCGACCGACTCCCCTTCGCTTCCGCCCTGGCGGATTTGAAATCCCTTCGGTTCGCGCTTTCTGGATTTGGGTGGTTGCGGCATCGTGTCGAGATCGTTTGGATGACAGCGTCTGCGTCCCCTTTCCGGCATCAAGGCACGCGTTCGACCCCTGCTACAAGGCATTTTTTGTGCCAGCGGAGCAAATCCATCTGTGGCGCTTGAAATGCGGTATCGGCTGATTACGTTTCGGGCATGATCCGCTTCTACTTATCGGTATCGTGCGCGTTGCTGATGGGGGTTGGGGCCTTTGCGCAACAGGTGGAACCTCCGCAGACGGAGGAACGACCTGCTTCGGGGGAGCTTGCGCGGAACCTCAGCCAGGCATTTGCGGATGTCTATGAGAAGGTTTCTCCGGGTGTGGTCGTGATCGAGGTTCAGACCCAGGACCCCCGCGTGGCGATTCAGGACCAATCCGGGCTATTTCAATTTTTCCTGCAGGATCCGAATGCCCTGCCACGCAGGCGGGGAGGGGATGGGCTGAACCAGGGGTCGGGATTCGTGATGACGAAGGACGGCTACATCCTGACGAACAGCCACGTCATCGACTCCGCCGCCGAGGGGGGGATTTCCGTGACGTTGCGGGATGGGCGAAAGTTTCCCGCGGAACTGGTGGGCGTCGATTCCTCGACGGATCTCGCCGTGCTCAAGATTGAGGCGGACGACCTCGTGCCGGTGGAACTCGGAGACAGCGACAAGGTGCGCGTCGGTGAGTTTGCGTTCGCGATCGGAGCGCCTTTCGACCTTCGCTACACGTTCACCTACGGGATCATCAGCGCGAAGGGCCGGAACAACGTGACCTCCAGCCGCTATTACGAGGAATACATCCAGACCGACGCGTCCATCAACCCGGGCAACAGCGGCGGGCCGCTGGTGGACATCGAGGGGCGTGTGGTGGGAGTGAACACGCTCATCAACGGGATCAATCGAGGACTGGGATTCGCGATTCCGATCAATATGGCGAAGAAGATCGCCTCCCAGATCATTACCAATGGACGCGCGGCCCACTCGATGCTCGGGATCGAGATCGTTGGCGTGGACGAGTGGCCCGGTTTGCGTGAGCGCTTCCCGGATCTTCCGGAGGGAATTCTTGTCGAGGACTTCACATTTGGATCCCCCGCGGCCCGCAGCAACCTTCAGCGGTATGACATCATCACGAAGGTGGACGGCGTTCCCGTGAAGACCGCCCGCGATCTGCAGAAGCAGATCGCCGGAACCGATGTCGGGCAGGAGGTCGTGCTCGACGTGTGGCGCGACCATCACACGTTGCAGGTGCGTGTGCGCACGGCGGACCGCGATGGGGACGTGATGCAGATTGCCAATACCCGGCTGCCCCGGCGGGAGAACCGGAAGCCGGCCGAGAGTCCGACCGTGGCGGGGCTCGCGACGAAAACGGTGACGGCCGATCTTGCCATCGCGATGAAGTTGCAGGCCGAGGAGGGCGCGGTGGTCACGCATGTCGAGCCGGGTAGTCCGGCGGACGTTGCGGGGATTCAGACCGGTGACGTCATCACCTCGATCGACTCGAAGCCCGTCACCTCGGACAGCGACGTCCAGCGGCTTCTCAACGCAGCGGAAGGCGAGGGGGTGCTTGTGAATTTCACTCGCGGTGACCGCAAAACCTACGCGATTCTGAAGCTGTGATCGCCGCGATGACGAAAACATCCCGCCACCATCATCAGCAGCAGGGGACGAGGTGAACCGTCTCCTCACCGAAATTGGACGCACCCAGCGGCTGACTGTCCTTCACGAACTGAAGCGTTCGAACAACGGGCTGTCCGTCAAGCAACTCGCGAAGCGGCTTGGGATGAGCTACATGGGCGTCAAGCAGCACTGCATCGAACTGGAGCGGGACGGTTACGTCGACACGTGGCGCAATCCGAAACCGATCGGCAGGCCCGAACTGCTCTACCGCCTCACGCGGAAGTCGCACGACCTGTTTCCGGTGCAGTCCCACGACATGCTGCTTGATACGCTCGAGGCGGCGGCGCAGCTGTTCGGTCCGACCGCTCCGGGAAAGATGCTGCTCCTGCATTTCCGCAAGAAGGCGGACGGCTATCTTGCACGGGTGCGCGGCGAGACCGTCGAAGAGCGGGCAAAGTGGCTCGCCCGCCTCCGCGACAACGAAGGCTGCATGGCGGAGTTCCGGCCCGGGCCTCCGATTCGAATCATCGAGCGGCACAGCCCGATCGGAGATCTCTTCGAGAAATACACCGAGGTGCAGAAAATGGAGCGCGAGCTGTTCGAGCGGGTGCTCGGTGCGCGTGTCCGGCGCAGTCCCAGCCGCATCGGAGCGATTTACGAGTGCGTGTTTGAGGTCGTCTGATCGGAGGCCGGGCAGGGAAGCCGGACGCGGAACACGGAGCCGTGCGGCTCGAGGCGTTCGTAGGTGATGGTGCCGCCGAGAAGGTTCAGGATGCGCGATGAGAGGGCGAGACCGAGCCCTTCCGATTCCTCTCCGCCGGTCGCCTGCGCCGAGAGGCGCGAGAAGCGTTTGAAAAGTTTCGCCTGTTCTGCAGGGCTGATGCCCGGGCCCTGATCGCGCACCGCAAACTCGAGCTGATCGTCGGTCCAGCGGAGGGAAAACACGACGGTGCCTCCCTGCGGGGAGTATTTCAGCGCATTCGAGAGCAGGTTGTCCGCAACGCGCCGGAAAAGGTCCCCATCGAGAAGGAACTCCGGATCGTCGGGGGCAAATTCCGTTTCGAGGGCGATCCTCTTGAACTCCGCGGTGGATTTCCAGGTCGACAACAAATCCGCCGCAAGATCGCGGGTGCGCACGGGTGCCGGCTTCGGGATCAGCCGGCCCGCCGCGGCGCGGTAGCCGTCGAGGATGCTGGTGACAAGCCCTGCGGCCTGCGCGGAGAGGGTGCGGATGTCGTCGAGGAATTCCGAGACGTCGGTTCCGGGTGCCGGCGAGAGGATGGCGGCGAGTGCGTCGGCGAGGCTGTGGATGGTCGCGAGCGGGCTGCGGAGATCATGCGCGGCGAGTGCAAGCACATCGTTCTTCTCGGCGTCGAGACTGGAGAGTTCGTAGTTTGCCGATCGCACGGCGAGAATCTCCGATTGCAGCAGCTTGCGGCTCTCGAGGAGCTGCCGGTGGGCAAGATCGCTCACGCGGGTCGTGCGCGAGAGCAGGGCACGCAGGTTGCGGTGCGCGTCGCAGATGGCATGGACTTCCTCCAGACTCAATTCAACCCGGCCATCGCGTTCTGCGCGCTTCTCAAGTTCTTCGAAGAGGCCGGGATTCTTTTCCAGATAATCGCGACGGCGGGTGTCGGAGGAGGTGGCGGGCATTTCTCAGGCGGTATTCACACTTTCGATGCGATACGGCAATCCGCAACCGCCAAGGAGTTCCTCTCCGGCCTCCCGCATCAATTCAAGGTCCGGAAGATGGCACCAAACGACATCGACCTCCGCCCCTGCGGCGACCTTGTCCGCAAGCATGCGAAGCATCACGAGAAGCGACTTCGTTGAGCCCGTGTTAAGATACCACAACCGCAGCACGACGGTGAGCTTCGAGTCCGGTCCGATCGATGCTTCGATCCAGTCCAGAATCGGGGCAAAGAACTCGTGAACGTCCTCGGGATAGGATTCTCCTTCAAATCGCAGTTCGCGCGATTGCGGATCAAACAGGACGCCCGGCGTGGTTTCGGTTGCCGGGATATCGAGGCTTTCAGGCATCGCTGGCGGAAGTTTGGCGCACTCGCACCGTGATTGAAAACAGGAATTTGCCGCTGGAGACCGGCGTGAAATGGACTTCGGGACGCGTCAATGACTTGCGGGACAAATCGATCAACCCGAGGCCGCGTTCCCCGGGGGGACGGTTGCGGTCGTGGAGCCGCTGCAGGTAGGCATCCTTCAGCTGCGCGGCATCCATGGCCGCGATTTCCGCGAACCGTGCGCGCAGATCCTCCGCACATCCCGCGGTGACGCGGTTGGTGGAGCCCATGACGATGGCTCCCTCCTCATGGCGGGCAAAGATTGTGCCGACGCCGGTTCCGCCCTGCACTTCGTCGGAGTGCCTGGCGACGTTTTGCGCGAGTTCGACGAAGATTCCGAAAACGGCGAGTCGTGCAGCAACGTGGAGTTGCGCACCCTCCCGGAGGATGCGGCCGCACTTCTCGATCGCCGCTGCATCGATCGGACCGGTGAACGAGAACAGTTCGCCGGGTGCCTGCTCTCCGGTGGCCGGCCGGGAGACCGGTGCATCGGCAGAGGCCTCATTCCTCCACGGCCGCAGCCCGACGATCGTCACATCATCGCGCTGCTTTGCTCCGCCTCGGAACTGGTGAAACGAGGTCGAGATCGCGCGGGCGTGGGTGGAGATTGGCTGGGACTGAATGGACTCGAGCAGTTCGCGCAGACGGCTGCGGTCGTAGATGGAACGAAGGTGGTTGGGCTGCTGCACGAGACCGTCGGATTGAAGATAGATCGTGAGATCGTCGCGACGCGGGATCGTGTGTTGGGTGAACGTGATTTCGGGAGGCTCCATGATTCCGCCGCCGAGGCCGTGGCGGTCACCGGGAATTTCGCCGGATTGCGTGGAACCGTCGGGTTCCGACGCGAACCACCAAAGCGGACGTTGGGCGCCGGCGAACACCACGGCGTCCGGGTCGATGCGCACGAGGGCAACCTCCATGCCGTCGCGGTTTCCCGCACCCTCGGAGGAATCCTGCGCGAGCGCCTGACGGACCCGGGTGTGCATTTCCGAGAGAATGGCCGCCGGCTCGCGCACGCCCCGTTCGACAATCGTCTGCTCAAGCAGGAGATAGCCGATCATTGACATGAATGCGCCGGGCACTCCGTGGCCGGTGCAGTCAACGACCGCGCAGAACCGGCTGCCGCCGGCACTGGCGCACCAGTAGAAATCCCCGGACACGAGGTCGCGCGGCTCGTAGAGGACGAAATGGTCGCCGAGGGTTTCGCGCAGCTGCCGGGGGGTGGGGAGCATCGCATGCTGGATGCGTCGGGCGTATTGCAGGCTGCTGAAGATCTTGCGGTTGGCGTTCTCGCTTTCGTCGCGGGCCCGTTGCAGATGGCGCGCGATGTTTTCCCGCAGTTCCATCTCGGCAACGACCTTGTCGATGACGCGATTGTATTGGGAGGCGATCTGCCCGACCTCCGTATACGGCTCGAACGACAACCGTTCGCTGAACTCGCCCTTGTAGCTGTGCCGGGCCATTTCGTTGAGGAGGTCGATGATTTCGGTGCTGGCACCGTGTTCCGCGACATTCAGGCCCACCTCCTCGAAATCCGGCCGGATGCGGAGCTTCTTGAAATGGTTCAGCACCCGCAGCAGCCCGTAGCCGCCGCAGAACGCCCAGAGGAAATAGACCGCCACTCCGAGCGCCTGGACGCCAATCTGGGCGCCGCGTCCGAGGCCGGTGCCGAGAATCTCCGGGTCGCCGAGCAGTCCGACGGCGAGCGTTCCCCAAATGCCTGGTGCCGCGTGTGCCGCGGATGCTCCGACCACGTCATCGATCTTCGCGGCCTCCAGCGCCAGCGCCGCCGCGTAGCTGATGGCGCCGCCCACTGCGCCGACCAGAACGGACTCCGCGGGCCCGATGGCATTGCAGGCTGCGGTGACGGCGACGAGCCCGCCCACGCAGCCGTTCAGCGTTGCGGGAAGCTCGGGAAGCTTCCGGTGCCACCAGACGGCTGCGAGTGCGGAGAGGCAGCCGGCGGCTCCGGCCAGCGCGGTGTTGATGAGAATTCCCGGGACACGCGAGTCGAACGCCAGCGTGCTGCCGCCGTTGAATCCAAGCCACGCGACGTAGAGAATGATCACACCGAGCGTCGAGATGACGAGGCTGTGGGAACTCACGAGCGCGTGCTTCGAGTCGAAGCGCCCCGTGCGTGGACCGATGATGAACACGGCTGCGAGAGCCACCCATCCGCCGACGGAGTGGACCACCGAAGAACCGGCGAAATCGCGGAATCCGAGTCCCCGCAGCCAGCCGCCCTCGTTCCAGGCCCAGCCTCCGCCGATTGGATATACGATTCCGGAGATCACCGCGGTGACCAGAAGATACGCGCTGAAGCTCATGCGCTCGGCGACTGCGCCGGAGACGATCGTTGCGGCCGTCGCGCAGAACATGAGCTGAAAGATGAAGAAGAACAGGCTGCCCGAGTCGCGACCCGCGGTATTGACGAGGAAGGTGGAACTGCCGATCCATCCGCCGAGGGCTTCCTTTCCAAACATCAGGCCGTAACCAAAGGCCCAGAAAAGGATCGCCGCGACGCAGAAATCCATCAGATTTTTGATCGCGACGTTCATCGAGTTTTTGGACCGGACGAGGCCCGCCTCGAGCATGCAGAAGCCGGCCTGCATGGACATTACCAGCGCCGCGCTCGTGAGAATCCAGAGATGATCGAGTGCGGCGTTCATGATTCGCGCGCTCGCGGAGCAGTTACTCGATGAATCCCCAGCGCTTCGAGAATGGCCAGAAAACGACGAACGCCTTGCCGGTCACGTTGTCCTCGGGCACGAAGCCCCAAGAGCGACTGTCGAGCGAGTTGTGGCTGTTGTCTCCGAGGGCGAAGTATCTTCCCGCAGGCACCGTCACTGTGCTCGACGGGGTGTTGAGGTAGCGACCACCCTGGTTCGTGTATCCCTCGTAGCCATTTTTCAGGGACATGACGCGCTGGAACGCGGGTTCGCTCGCAATCTTCCCGTCGATGTAGAGGTTTGGAGGGTCAATGCGAAGCGTGTCCCCGGGCACGCCGGCCAGACGCTTGATGTAGTGCTGGGATCCGAGTCCCTCGGGAATCATGAGTTCGATGTCCCGAATGCCCGTCGTGCGGAAGACGAAGACATCAGCCCGCTTCGGTGGCGAGAAATGATACGCCATCTTGTTGACGAGGACGAAATCGCCGTTGTCGACCCACCCACGGGCGAGGGGCTGGCCCTTTTTAATCCGCGTCGGAGGCCGACCGTAGCGGTTTCTCTCGGGAAATATTCCGAAGCCATTCTCGACGGCAGCCTGTGGAGCAAAGATCGTGTAGCGACTGCGTTTGCCGATCACGTCGGTGAACGTGAAATAATTCAGGTAGGAACGCTCCTGCAGGCGGACGACGACGTCGTCCTCCTTTCCGATGACGTTCACAAAGGTCCGTCCGCGGACCACAAAGTCGAAGGCGCGGACGATTGGATTTGGAGAAGGTTCGTCGGAGTCGACGGCGATGATGCCGTTGAGGGTCGGCTGCATCGAGCCGGTGGGAATCTTGAAGGGCTCGACGATGAACGCGCGAACACCGGCGGCGATGACGATCGCCACGAGGAGGACCTCACAATTTTCCCGCCATCCCGCGTGCGGCTTCGCCGGGACGATGCGTCCGGCAACCGATTCGAGTTCGTCGATCGCAGCACGGATCGCGGCCTTGTCCCGGGTCTTTGTCGCGGCGACGAGCGCTTCGATCTTCCGGTCGATCTGCTCATATTCCTCGCGGGTCAGGAGATCGATCCGGTAGCGCAGAATGCGCCGCGCGGCCTCGATGCAATGGCGGGCTTCCTTGACATGACGCGGCGTGAAGAACATGGAAAGGCGCAGATTTATCGAACTCGCGAATGGGACAAAAGGACAATCTGGATGAGCACCTGATGGGGATCGCGAGGGAGGTGGTGGAACGCACGCTGGACGAGCTTCCGGAGGAAATTGCGCCCGAGGTCGAGCAGGTTCCGGTGTTTGTGGAGATGGAGCCGGACGAGGCCGATCTCGAGGCCGGCGTGGGCGCGGACTGGCTGGGAATTTTTGAAGGGCCGAGCCTGAATTTTGCCGATCACCCGAGCCCGCCGCGGATCCGGATCTGGGTGCGAAACCTCTGGTTGCACAGCTCGGGGAGGGAGTCCATGTTTCGCGAGGAGGTGCGGGTCACGCTGCTCCACGAAATCGGGCATTATCTCGGTCTCGACGAGGACGGCGTCGCACGCCTCGGGCTGGAATAGGGACCGCAAAGCCGAGGAAAGCTTCGCGGTCCCGGGAATCCAGAAAATTTACGCGGGCAGCGGGAAGCGGGAAGTCAGGGCGACGACGCGCCGGCGCACGGCGGCGAGGCCGTCCGGATCGTTGCGGGCTTCGAGGGCGGCGTGGATGAGGTCGGCGATTTCCATCATTTCCTCCTCCTTCATGCCGCGGGTCGTCATGGCCGGCGTGCCGATGCGGATGCCTCCGGTCTTGGTGATGGGCTCCGTGTCGAACGGAATGGCGTTCTTGTTCACCGTGATCGCCGCGTGATCGAGAGCGGTCTGTGCCTCGAGGCCGGTGAGGCCGCGCGGGCGCAGGTCGACGAGCATGACGTGGTTGTCGGTGCCGCCGGAGCTGATCGTGTAGCCGAGTCGTGCGAGGCTGGCGGCCAGGGCCTTTGCATTCGTGACGATCTGCTTCGCGTAATCCTTGAACTCCGGCTGAAGCGCCTCGTGCAGGCACACGGCCTTTGCGGCGATGACGTGCATGAGCGGACCGCCCTGAACGCCGGGGAACATCAGGGAATCGACCTTCTTGGCATACTGCTCCTTGCAGAGAATGATGCCGCCACGTGGGCCGCGCAGGCTCTTGTGCGTGGTGGTGGTGACGAAATCCGCGTATGGAACCGGTGACGGATGCGCGCCGCCGGCGACGAGCCCGGCGATGTGGGCCATGTCGACGAAAAGGTAGGCGCCGACCGAGTCTGCGATCTCGCGCATCTTCGCGAAATCGATCGTGCGCGGATACGCCGAGGCTCCCGCGGTGATCATGCGGGGCTTCACCTCGGCGGCATGTTTGGCGAGCGCATCGTAATCGATGCAGCCGGTTTCGGGACTGACTCCGTAGTGATGCACCTCGTAGAGCTTGCCCGAGAAATTCGCCTTGTGGCCGTGCGTGAGATGGCCGCCGTGGGCGAGATCCATCGTGAGGATGCGGTCACCGGGTTGAAGAACGGAGAAATAGACGGCGGTGTTTGCCTGGGAACCGCTATGAGCCTGGACGTTCGCATGGTCTGCGCCGAAGAGCTTCTTCGCGCGTTCGATCGCGAGCGATTCGATCACATCGACATGCTCGCATCCGCCATACCAGCGACGGCCGGGATAGCCTTCGGCGTATTTGTTCGTGAGGCAGGAGCCCTGGGCCTCCATCACCGCACGGCTCGTGTAATTTTCCGAGGCGATGAGTTCGATGTGCTCGGCCTGCCGGCGGGCTTCGGCGTGAATGGCTCCGGCGACCTCGGGATCGACGGATTCGACGTGCGGAAGAGTTTCGGAGGATTCGATGGTCATGGGAGCGGATTGGTCGATGAATTCAAGAAGAGAGGGCAGGGAGCGTTTGATCGTGTCCTTGCAACGGGCGTAAACTTCGCGCCCCTGGCCGATGGGATCCGGCACGTCTCGGGCGATGTCCTCGAACTCGCGCAGGAGGCGCACCTTCCCCGCAGCGGAGGGGAAGAGAAGTTCGAGCAGACGGCGATGATCCTCCGTCATCGCGAAGATGAAATCGGATTTTTCGAGCAGTTCCTCGGTGATGGGCTGGCTGCGCAGATGGGAGATGTCGATCTTTTCCTCGTCGCGCAGCACCGCCACCGCATCCCGGCTCGGGGGCTGCCCGCGCCCGGCGCTCACGCCGGCGGATTGCACCTCGATGTCACGGCGATGCTGGACGAGGGCGCGAAAGAGCCCCTCGGCCATCGGGCTTCGGCAGATGTTTCCAGTGCAGACGAAAAGGACGCGTTTCATGCAGGCGCCGCCGGGCGCAGGGATAGCAAACTAGAAGCTCGCGGGGGCAAGTCAATGCCGCGACTGGTGCGGAGGCTTGCAACCGGCGGGTGGGACCGTTTTTGCAGGGGCCGGTCTACACGAGCGACCACGGACTGCGCATCGCCCGGCCGAGGAGCCGGTTCGCAAACGGGTCGTCAAACTCCTCCTTCTTCGGGTCCCACTGAAGCTTGCGGCCGACCTTCATCGCGATGTCGGCAATGATGCAAACCGTATTTGTGCGGTGTCCGATGGAAACATCGGCAACGGGATTTCTCCGGCTGCGGATGGCCTCGAAGAAATTGTCGTGATGGTCGTGGCTTTCCTCCACCAGCTCCGCTGAGGCAGGGAGAGGTTCGGAAATCAGTTTTGGGTCGGAGGCGGTGACCCGGTCGCGCGAGGCATCGATCCAGCCGCGTTCACCGAAGAACCGGATGTTTCCATCAAAGATGCCGTCCGTGCGCGTGCGGATGTGCAGCGGCGTTCCGTCGGGGTAGGTGACGGTGACGTTCACGCTCGCGGCATTGTCGAAGAGGCCCGTCGTCGGATAGACGCCCGAGCCCTCAACGGCGATGGGACCGGCATCATCCATGTTGAGCGCCCACTGGGCGATATCGACGTAATGCGTTCCCCAGTTTGTGATCTGGCCGCGGGCGTAGTCGCTGATGAAGCGGAAATTGTAGTGGCACCCCTGTCGCGTGAAGGGCTTTTCCGGCGCGGGTCCGAGCCAGAAATTCCAGTCCAGTCCCTCGGGCACGGGTTCCTCCTTCCAGGTTCCCTTGCAGAACTTGTTGTTGCCGGGAATGAGGATTTCGATGCGCTCGAGTTTGCCGAGGCGGCCGTTGCGGATGAGATTGGCGACCTTGCGGAAGCCGTTGGATGACCGCTGCTGGGTGCCGGTCTGTCCGACGCGCTGGTTCGCACGAACCGCCGCGACGAGTGCCTGCCCTTCGCGGATGGTCAGGGTGAGCGGTTTCTCGACGAAGATGTCCTTGCCGCGTTTCACGGCATCGATCGCGGGAAGCGCGTGCCAGTGGTCGGGAGTGCAGATGATGACCGCGTCGATGTCCTCGCGTTGATTCAGCTCGCGGAAATCCCCAAACGTCGCGACCTCCTCGCCGTAGGCGGCACTTACCTTCTTCGCGGCGTTGGAGAGGAGCGTGCGGTCCACGTCGCAAAGGCCGACGATGCGGCAGGTGTCCTTGCGGAGAAGCGCTCCGATGTGGGCTTCCGCGATGCCTCCCGTGCCGATGATGCCGAGGTGGATGCGGTTTGACGGTGTGGTCTGGCCGCGAAGGGTGGAGGTCACGATGGACGGAAATGCGGCGAGAGTCGCGGTGGCCGCGGCACCGCGGAGGAAACTTCTGCGGGAAAGTTCGGGCATTGGAGAGGAGTTACCGAAGTTGCGCGATGGCGTTCTTCGCGGTTTCTCGGACGGATTCAGGCTGGCCGGAATCTGAGGCGATGCGCTCCAGAGCGGGGATGGCGTCGGTGTCGTGCCGTGCGGCGATCGTGCCAATGAGTCCGCAAAGCTTGTCGCCGGTGAGGACGTCGAGCGCGCCGCGGAGGGCGGCATTCACGGCGGGCGAAGGATTGGGCTGAAGCGCGATCCGCGCGGCGTCGGTGGTTGAGGGGTCCTTCAGCAACGTGGAGAGCGGTTCCACGCTGGCGTCACCGCCGATGAGGGCCAGCTGCCGGCAGACAAAGTTGATGGCTGCGGATTTCCCGGTGGAAGCCGCGAGGGCTTCGAGGAGCTTCTTCTCGAGCTTTGGCCACTGGACGGAGTCCGAGTTCAGCACGAGCAACTCGATGTCGGACGCGAACGAGCGGTCCGCTCCGTATTCAAGCTGCGTGATCTGCTCCCATGGATCCGGGCTCTCCTTGAACCAATCCATGTATTGGTTCGGCTGGACGCCCTGCATCGGGTCGGCGGCGGCGCGACCCGGAGTCGAACTGTCTGCCATCTCAGTTCTTCAACTCCCGAATCTTGATATTGCGGAAGGAGACGGTGTTGCCGTGATCCTGGAGAAGGATGTGCCCTTCCTTCAACTCGCCGAAATTCGGCCAGTCCTTGTATTTGCTGCGGGAGACCAGGGCGCGCCACATCTGGTTGTCGCGCTGGTAATCGACGACGAGCTTGCCGTTGAGCCAGTGCTGGACTCGGCCGTCCTTGGCGATGATGCGGGCGGTGTTCCACTGTCCGGGCGGATTCACCTGCTTGTCGCTGCTTGCAGGGATGAGATCGTAGAGCGAACCAATCGTCCGGTTCCCGGCGGTGCCGAGCTTCGCATCGGGATGCCGCTCGTCATCGAGGATCTGGAATTCCGGTCCGATCGAAGAACCCGGGCCCTTGTTGAGCTCCGGATCCACGAAATACTTGATGCCGCTGTTCGCACCCGGGGTGATCTTGAAATCAACGACCAGTTCGAAATCGGAGAACTTGTCCTTAGTGATGATGTCTCCGCCGGCGGTGGATTCGCCGCCGCCGGTTTCGAGCACGGTGAGGACGCCGTCCTTGATCTCCCAACCGGATTTCGGGAAATCCTTGCCGCGCGCGCTGCGCCAGCCGTTGGTGGTTTTGCCGTCCCAAAGGAGACGCCAGCCGGCGTTCTTCTCGGCGGGGGTGAGCGTGTTCGGCTGCTGGGCCTGAAGGACCGTGGAGCAGGCGATCAAGAGAGCTGCGGGGATGAAGGTGATACGCATTATCTACTCTCCTTTAGCGTCATTGATGCCCGAATCCTGCCAACCTTTGGCAGGAATAATTTGCAGATTCCTCCAGCGGACCTTCTTGCCGGCCTCCGCCTCGCTGCCGATCGAGTGGACCTGCAGCGCAATGAAGCCCCTGGGATCGGTGGCCTCGGTGAAATCCGCCGCCGGCACGCCGTTCACCCATGTGCGAATGCGATTGCCGATGGCTTCGATCTTGTAGTGGTTCCAGTCGCCCGATTTCCACGCGGCGGCGACTTTTTCGCCCGCACCGGTCTCACGGATGTCCGCGACCCAGCCCGCGCGCGCTTCGTCGTAAATGCCGCCCGATTTTCCGGGTTCCTTTGCGTCGATCTCCGCCTGATATCCGTGCACGCGGCCGTTCTGGAATTCCGGCGTGCTGTGGCTGCGGATCTGGACGCCCGAGTTCACGCCGGGATCGGCCTTGACGTCGAACTCCAAAATGAAGTCGTCGTATTCCTTGTCGGTCGCCAGGAAGGAATTCGGCGAACCCATGACATAGGTGCCAACGATGGCGCCGTCTTCAACGGTGTAGGGTGCCTTGCCGTTGACCTGCGTCCAGCCGTCGAGCGATTTTCCATCGAAAAGCGCGACAGGCTCGGAGGGTTCGGCCGCTTGCGCGGGGAGGGGTAGGCATGCGAGGGCGCACACCACGACTGTGTGGCGGAGGGGTAGATGCATGGAGCCGGAAAATTTAAGGGGATTGTCCCGGCAGGTCAAACCTATCGCGGACGCACTGCGGCGGCAGTTTCGGACTTGTTCCGCGCCGATTTGCTCAAATATCGTGGCCGCCCTATGCCGGCGCGTCCCCTTTGGCAGGTTCATCTTTACCAGTTTGCGGTGGTTCTTTCCGGTGACGAGGAGCGGGCGCGAAAGGTCGTCATGGAAACGCTCGACGCGTCGGTGGCCCGGCGCGCAGCGCACATCGACGCGGAACGAATCGTTACCGGGCAGTTCCAGGTGGTGCGGCGTCGGCTCTTGAAGGAGGTTCCGCAGAACGGGAGGGCGCAAAGTCGTGCGGACGCGGTGATGCTGCCTCCCGAGGCTTTGGAATGTCTCGGATCCACCGATCGGGGAACCTTGCTGGCGCGGTTGCATGCGCTTGCCGAGCCCGGGCGCACGGCGCTGACCCTGCTCGCGCTGGATGCCATGGAGGGCGACGAGGTGGCGCGACTGCTCGACCTGCGTCGCGAAGAGCTTGGCGACATCGCCCACGAGGCGCGGACCAGTCTTTATCAGAGCCTGCGGTCATGAATGCGAAAACGGCCCGGCGGGTGCTGAGGGGATGCGCATGGAGTGGAGCGGACGATCACGAGCGTGAGATCGTCGCCGCAATGAAGAAGCTCGGGAAGGACGCCGCGTTTCGCGAGGAATTCGAGAGGCAGAAGGAATTCGACAGGCTGCTTGGCGAACGCCTCGGGGAGTCCGTGCCGGAGGAGGTCGCCCCGCGACTTGAGGAACTCGCCTCGAAGCTCACGGCCGGGGGCTCGCGTCGCCACACCTTCGGAGATCCGGCGATGGTGGCGGTGGGGTTTGCGTTCCTGGTGCTGGTCGGACTCATTGTCTGGATCGTGATGGGGAACGGCGGGATCTTTGGCGGCATGGCCGAGGTCCAGAAGCTCGCGCGCACCGGGGACAACGCGGGCATCGAGCAATTCGAGCCGGTGGAAACGGCGGCCGGCACGCTGGGCGACTGGTTCGTGATGCAGGGATTCGACGGATTCCGCGTTCCACGCGGTTTCGAAAATGCGAAGGTCGTGGGCGTGCGGCTGTTCGATTACGAGAACGTGCCGGTGGCCGTCGCTGCGATCGCCGAACCCCGTTCGTTCATCTATGTCTTCCGCGCGGAGCCGCTGGGTTTGTCCCTGAAGGAGGGCGAATGGCGGGTTGAGACCTACAACGGTGGCCGCAATGTGCTCGCCGTGATGGGACTCGGAACCAATGCCTTCATGACCACCATGCAGGGAAGCGAGCAGGACATGCTCGATTACGTTCGCGGGGTTTCCCGGTAGCGCGGCGATTGCGCCCGCGACGAAATTGCGATACACCCCGGTGCGAATGGTAGCGCCGGGAAGGTTCCAGTGGAGGATGTGGTGGGCGGCGCTCACCGCTCTGGCTCTTGTGGTGCTTGCAGGCACGTTTACCGGCGTCGGATGGCTCGTCGTGAAGGCAATGGGCTTTCTCCAGCCCGTGCTCATGCCGCTGGCGGTCGCCGGCATCCTTGCCTATCTGCTGAATCCGGTCGTCGACTGGCTGGAGAAGCGTCGCCGCATCGGACGGACGTGGGCGGTGGTCGCGGTGTTCGGAATCTTCTTCCTGGCGGCGGCGCTCGTCGCGCTGTGGATCGTGCCGTCGCTCTACCGTCAGGGAGTCTCCCTCGTGCAGAATTTTCCGGGATACACCGAAAGGGCGCAGCAGCTTTTCACGACCTCCGTCGAACAGGCGAGGCGCCTTGCGGAGCTTCCCATCCTGCGCGGCGACGCCGAGGGGGAGGGCGGGCAGCTGAATGACACGGTGCGCCAGGGAATCGACGAAGCCATTGCATGGATCCGGCAGCAGACTCCCACGGCTGCCGCGGCGGTGGGGAAATTTCTGGCCCGCGGCGTCGGCGGCGCACTCGGTGCATTTGGCTTCCTGCTCAGTCTCGTGCTCGTGCCGATCTTCCTCTTCTTTTTTTTGAAGGACGGCCCGCGCATTGCGGAGACGTGGAGCAACTATCTGCCGCTGCGTGCGTCCCCGTTGAAGAGCGAGGTCGTTTCGCTGCTCAACGAGATCAACAACTACCTCATCGCATTCTTCCGCGGGCAGCTTCTGGTGAGCCTCATCGACGGGGCGATCATTGCCGTGGCGCTGCTCGTCATGAGAATGGAATTTGCGGTGCTCATCGGCTTGATGGTCGGCATTCTCGGCCTCATTCCGTATGCCGGCGTGATCATCAGCTGGGTGCCGGCGGTCATCATTGCCGCCAGTCAGTGGAACGATTGGACGCACCCGATCATCGTGACGGTGATCTTCCTCGTCGTGAACAACCTCGACGGCCTCGTCATCGCCCCGCGCATCGTCGGCGAATCCGTCGGACTGCATCCGCTCACCGTCATCGTCTCCGTGCTTGTGTGGAGCATCGTGCTTGGCGGCTTGCTTGGCGCGCTTCTGGCTGTGCCGCTCACGGCGACGATGAAAGTCGTGTTGAAGCGGTATTTTTGGGACAAGCCGGGCCCGGAGGCGGCGACATCTCCACCGGGTTAGGTCCTGCCGTGCCGCTGTGGGGCGGATCAGCTTTCCTCCGGCGATTTCAATTCGTAGGCCACGCGGCGCGATTGCAGCCAGCGGACCCCGAACATGTCGGCCGTCGCACGGAAGGCGCGATTTCCAAGTCCGTATTTGCTGACTCCAAACTTGCGCGGACGATGGTTCACCGGAATCTCGACGAGTTTGAATCCGGCGTTCTTCACCAGCGCGGGAATGAAACGGTGAACGCCCTTGAACGGCACGAGCGCCGCGGCGCACTCTCGCCGCATCGCCTTGAGCGTGCACCCCGTGTCGCGCACGCCATCGCCGACGAAGCGGCTGCGGACGAAGTTTGCGACACGGCTCGTAATCTTCTTCACGACGGAATCGGCGCGTCGCGCGCGATAGCCGCACACGAGATCCGCACCGTGGCCGAGTTCCTCCACAAGGCGAGGAATGTCCGCGGGATCGTTTTGAAGGTCACCGTCGAGCATTACGATGTAGTTTCCGCGCGCGTTGGAAATTCCCGCGAGCATGGCCGCGCTCTGGCCCTCGTTTCGCACGAAGCGCAGCAGGCGCACGCGTTCGTTCCGACGCACGCGTTCCGCCGTGCGGTCGGTGGATCCGTCGTCGACGAAGACGAGTTCGTAATCCGCACCCTCGAGCGCCTTTTCGATTTCGGACTGGAGGATGGGGACGTTCTCCTCCTCGTTGAACAATGGGACGACGATGGACAGGTGCGGACTCACGGCGGCTAGAGCGGGACCGTTTGATACTCTTCGCAGAGGTAGGCACGCAACACCCGTTCTCCCATTCGCATCGTTGCGACGGGAGTGACCTTCACGAATCCCGCGGTGATCGTCTGGGGCAGATCGGCAAAGACCTCGTCGGTTACGTAGATCGCGGAGCGGCCGAGATAGGGGTTCGCGGCCTTGTGCTGCTGGAACATCTCGTCCGGCGCGACTTCGGTTTCCACGAAATCGTCGTATCGCGGCCAGAGGCCAAACTGGTTCGAAAGATCCTGCGACTCCCGCAGAAAGATCTCCCGGACCTGCCCGGAGGCGATGCGGGGAAGATGGTAGTTCAGCATCGCGGTCAGTTCCGGATCCTTTGCGATGACGAACAACGCGTCCGCCCGGCCGTTCTGCTCGGCGACAACAAGCGCGTCGACATGGCGCGCCAGATCCGCCCACGGGACCGGATTGCTTTTCGCCGCTTGCGTCAGGGCCATTGCGGAGAAGCCCGCCGCGATCGTGGCAAGAACCGGAAATCCAACTGCAGCAATCCAGCCCGCCGCGGAACCGATGCCCAGGAGTGCGAAGGCCGCGACCGGGAGCAGGGCCGGTGACGAAGTGTCGCCGTGCCACAGGGACCAGAGCCAGAAGGCGAGGAATGGAGCGGCGAGGCCGGTGAGGAATTTCGGTCGCGCGTGGATGCGCGCCGCGACGACGAGCAGGATGGCGGCAATTCCCGCGAAGAGGGCTCCAGGCGGGGAAAGAAGAGAGACATTTTCCCACAGCGCGCCGGGGATCGCACTCCACTTGGGCGTCATCACGGTGCGGAGGGTTTCCAGACCGAGCATTGGCCAGCCATGGGCCTGATTCCACAGCACGGCGGGGATGACGCTTGAAATCGCGACGATGGCGCAGAGATGCGGGCCGGCCGTTCTGAGGAGACGGCGTCGATGTCCGGACAACGCACAGGCGAGAAAAACACCGGGAGCGAAGAGCAGTGCAAGATAGCTGAATTGTGCGCCGATGCCGGCAAACGCACCCGCGGCGAGCCATCGCAGCGACGAGTTTCGCTGGCCAGCCTCCAGTGCCGACCATGCGGCAAGGAGCAGGCATGCGGTCAGGGGCACGGCGGGAGAGGCTTGCACGGCGGAGAGGTTGAAGGCCGGCAGGGTGTTGAGACCGGTGGCCGACCACCATCCGCCAGAGGGTCCGAAGAGGCTGCGTCCGGCGAGATATGCCGCCACGGTGGCCAGTGCTGCAAAAAGGGGGAATGCGAACCGCAGCCCGAGCGCGTCATCGCCGATGCAGAGGAATCCACCTTTCACAAGGCACGCCGTGCCGCCCGGGCCGTCGAAGAAGGCCCAGTCGAGCTGGTTCGCGCACATCCACAGGAACGCTTCCTTCGGCGTCAGCGGCATCGCAGCAGCGGTCCAGAGCCGCAGGCCGGTGAGGACGACGAGCAGAAGGATCGGGAGGAATTTCAGACCCGGACCGGGCCCGGATGTGACCGTCGGAGTTGCGCTCACGGGTTCAACAGGGACGGATGCCTCTCGGCCACGCGCGGGAACCACCGCGGTCCGAAGCGCCGCCAGAGTCCCTCGCAGGCGAACACGACGAGGCACGCAAGTCCGGCGCCGAGAATCATTCCGACGAGCGTGTCCGTCGGGTAGTGCGAGCCGACATACATGCGCGAGTAGGCCACGAGCGTGGCGGGAAGGAAATACAGCCAGCCCCAGCGCCGCCAGAACAGGGCGATCACGGTGGCGAGGGCAAAGTTGTTCGCGGCGTGTCCGGAGGGAAACGAGTTGCCTCGCACGGGCTGGATCATCGGCTGCGACCATTTCACCGTCACCGGCTTGCCAATCGCGAGGATGCGTGGCCTGGCCTTCTCGAGATCCACGATGCGCACGCCGTCCATCACGATGTGCGGCCGGGGCCGGCCCACGAGCGTCTTCACCAAGTCCACGACAATACCGTCCGTGAGGCCGATGGCGAAGCCGCAGCAGACGAGCGCCGCGCGACCGTGGAATCCCCCGAGAAAAAATACGAGCAGTGCGGCGAGGATCGCGATCGGCCACCAGAAGTCCCAGCTCGATGCGACGGCCATCGTCTTGTCCAGCCATGGCACGGACCAGTCGCGGTTGATGAGGAAAAAGAGTCTTTGATCCATGCGGTGACGGGCCGATATTCGCGGGCGACTGTCCGATGAATCGTTTTTTTGCACAAGCCCTGGTCGCCGTCACTCTGCTTTCCGCGCCCGGGTTGGGACGCGCCGGAGAACCTTCCGCGGAGGAGATCGTGCGTTCGGCGAGAATGAACCCGCTGGGACAGGAGGTCCGGCTTCAGGCGCAAATTCGCAACGACAAGGCGAAGACGAAGATCCCGTTTCGCATTGTTGTCGAGGACGGTGCGGTGAAATACCAGTTCGACGATCCCGAGCAGGAGATTCAGTTGCGTCTGGACGAGGACGGATCGGAACTGCGCGAGCGCATCGGCGGAAAGAGCGGGGTGGTGAAGCCGGCGAAGAACGAGGAACGCGTCCGCGGCTCCAACATCACCTACGAGGATCTCGCGCTGCGTGTGCTTTACCGTCCGCGCGCGAAGCTGCTCGGCACGGAGATTCTTCGCACGAGAAACTGCTGGAAGATCGAGATGCAGGGAGGGCGCGACAATTCCGGATACGCCGCAGCGAGGCTTTGGATCGACCGCAGCAACGGCGCGCTGATGCGGATGGAGGGGTTCGACATGAAGGGCCGGAAGATCAAGCGCTTCGAGGTGCTGTCCGCGCAGAAGATCGACGGCCAGTGGATGCTGAAGTCGATGAAGATCGAGTCCCTGAATCCGGAAACCGACAAGGTTACCGATCGCACCTATCTCGAGGTGCTCGACAAGATTTAGCCGGAGGCGCGGCGCCGGGACGATACGGCGGGCAGGGGAGATCGACGGAGACTTGTTTCGTCTGCGTCCGCGGAGTCGAGTGGGGAGTTCGGACGCCCGGAACGAAAACGCGGCTCCTGAGTGGGAGCCGCGGGAAGAGGCAGCCGCCAACGCCGGGCGGGCGGCGTCGGCGGTCCGGGGATGCTGCCCTTTACAGCTTCATTTTCACCATCGCCGCGTGCTGCTCATCGGTGCAAGGGGCGTTGAGCGGGACGTCGGTCGTCTTGTCGTTCGCGCTGACAATGCCCTGCTGGAGCATCCACTGTTCGAGTTCCTCACCACTGATGTCGGCGAGCATCGTGCCGTTGACTTCGACGCACGGCGAAAGCGGCTGACCGCTCTTCTGCTCCATCTCCCAGCGGAAGGCGGGATTCTTGATGATGTCCTTCTCGGTGTATTCCAGATCGTATTTGGCGAGAACGGCGCGGACGCCGTTGCTCCAGCCGCAGGACGTCTTCAGGTAGGCGGTGATTTCAGGCTTGCTCATGATTCGTGACTGGCAAGTTAGCACGTGGCGGTCGTTGGGGAAAGAGGGGGAGAGCGACGACGGCGGAAAACGAAAACGCCCGCGATTGCTCGCGGGCGTCTCGGAATTGCTGGTGAAGCGAATTACTTCTTCTTGCCTTCGCCGGGACGATACTCGTCCTGGGCGAACTGGAAGGCCTGCGCGAGACCGACGAGGTCTTCGCCGGGGCGCACGCTGTCGAAGGCTTCGCTTTCCTTCTTGAGGTCTTCCATCGAGTAGTGGGCCGCCTTGATCGAGAGGCCGATGCGGCGCTCGGTCTTGTCGATCTTGATGACGCGGGCCTCGACCTCCTGGCCGACCTTGAGGGCGTCCTTGACCTTTTCCACGTGGTCCTCGCTGATCTGCGAGATGTGGACGAGGCCGTCGATGTCGCCGTCGAGCTGCACGAATGCGCCGAAGTTGGCGAGCTTGCTGACCTGGCCCTTGACGAGGTCGCCGATCTTGAAGCGGGTCTCGATGTCCTTCCACGGATCGTCCTCGAGCTGCTTCACTCCGAGGCTGATGCGCTGGTTGGCCTTGTCGATGTCGATGACCACCGCGTCGATCTCGTCGCCCTTCTTGAGCATTTCGCTCGGGTGATTGATCTTGCGGGTCCAGCTGAGATCGGAGACGTGGACCATGCCGTCGATGCCTTCCTCGAGTTCAACGAACGCGCCGTAGGCGGTCATGTTGCGGACCTTGCCGCGAACCTGCTTGCCGATGATGTAGCGCTGCTCGATCTCATCCCAAGGATTCGCTTCGAGCTGACGGACGCCGAGGGAGATTTTCTGCTCCTCCTTGTTGACGCCGAGGACGACCGCTTCGACTTCCTGACCCAGGGCAAGAACGTCGGAAGGACGCGCGATGCGCTTCGTCCAGGAAAGCTCGGAGACGTGAATGAGGCCTTCGACACCGCGCTCGATTTCGACGAACGCGCCGTAGGGCATGAGATTGGTGACCTTGCCCTTGACCGTGGCTCCGACCGGGAAACGCTCCTCGATCTTGTCCCACGGGTTGTCCTGCATCTGCTTGAGGCCGAGGGAGACGCGCTCCTTGTCCTTGTTGATGTCGAGGATGACGAGTTCCATCTGGTCGCCGATCTTGACCATCTCGCTCGGATGGTTGAGGCGGGCCCACGACATGTCGGTGATGTGAAGCAGGCCGTCGATGCCGTCGAGGTCGATGAACGCACCGAAGTCGGTGATGTTCTTGACGCTGCCGGTGACCTTGTCGCCAATCTTGACCGAACTGAGGAAGGCGGCGCGCTTCTCGGCACGCTCCTGCTCGATGATCTCACGACGGCTGAGGACGACGTTTTTGCGGTCCTCGTTGATCTTGACGATCTTGAAGTCGTAGGTGTTCCCGACGAACTGCGTGAGCTCGCGCGGAGGGATGATGTCGATCTGCGACGCGGGGAGGAATGCCTCCACGCCGACGTTCACGGTGAGGCCGCCTTTGACGACCGCCTTGACCTTGCCCTTGATGAGGCCGCCTTCCTTGTAAACGTTGACGATCTTCTCCCAGTTCTGGCGCTGGGCGGCCTTCTCCTTGGAGAGGACGACCATGCCCTCGTCGTTTTCGAGGCGGACGAGGAGGACTTCGACTTCGTCTCCGACTTCAACTTCATCGGGTTCATCGAATTCGTCGGCGCGGATGACGCCCTCGGACTTGTAACCGATATCGATCAGAAATTCGCGGGGACGGATTTCGAGGACGTGTCCCTTGACGATGCTGCCCTCGGTGTAGTTTTTGACGGACTTCGAGAGAAGCTCCGCCAGGTTGGCTTCTGCCATGCGGTGATGTTGGGTTGAGGTTAATGTTCGATGCCGCGACGACCTTTAAGGAACACCACCCGGCGCTCGGCGGGGCGGAGGCTGCGGACGAGTCGGCCAACTTAACGGACGCGGTCGGTAAGGCAATGAAAATTTTGCAGGCGGGAAAAGCCTGCCGGAACCGGTCGGACGTGGTGCGACCTGCGGCTTGAGAAGGGGGCCTGAACCTGCTGGACTTCGCCTCGTGAGGGGGAAGTGTCCGAGGTGGTCGTGGATGGTGCTGATTGCCCTGCAGACGATCCAGCTTCTCTCACTGCTGCCGTGGCTGACCATGGCCGGCTTGTCCGTGATGGCGTTTTTTGCCCCCGGATCGTCGGAACGCTTGGAAGCGTGGTTGTTTGTGCTGGGCTTCTGGTCCTACCCGCTGTGGCTGATCGGGGCCGGAATCCTGTCGTGGGTGCTGTTCGCCTTTCGGCGTCCGGTGCCGGCGGTGGTGGTCGCTTTCGTATTCGCTCTGCCGATGCCGGTCTTGCTCGGACTAATGCTTGTGGCGAACGCCTCGTGAGGATCTGCGGGTCAGCCCCCGGAGGCCAATTGTCGTTTTTATAATTTTCGGTTGCAGGCAGTTTGGAGGCGTGTAGGTTGCCGCGCCTCCGATCCGGTGGCGAAAGAATACTGCCTAACCACTAAAAAACATGAAATTCCCCCTGTCTTTGGCGGGCTGCTGCGTCTTCATTTGCGCAACCGCATACACCTCCTCCACCGCGCGCGCCGGGCTTGCGATTGACCAATCGCAAACGACGGCCGAGACATTCAGCGATCTCTGGATGGGCAATGAGGATGGCCAGACGTTTACCGTTGGAAAGAACGGGAAGCTGGTGGGATTGCGGCTGCTCCTCAAAGCCGGTGCCGGCTCTCCGGGCAGCGAATTCCTTGTCACCATTCGCAAGACAGTGGACGGAGTGCCGCAGCATGAGATTGTTGCCGTCGGAGGGCTGGACCGGCGACATGTGCCGGTGGGAGGCGCGGGCTGGGTAAGCGTGCTCCTCGATCCGCCCTATGAAGCCACAGCCGGGGAAGTCCTTGCTTTTACGATTTGGGAACTCGCAGGCGGAGGAAAGCTGGGATTCAACGAATGGGGCAATGCCACGGGAAATCCATATTCCGGAGGCAGAATGTTCCTCTCGTTTACTCCCGGAGAGCCTTTGGCGCCAACGGGTGAAAACACGGATCTCGCGTTCCAGACCGTCGTCAGCGATGCCAACGGCGGTGGCGACGAAAGTGTCCTTCCGCGGAATGCCGACTATGGCCGGATCGGGGCCTTGATCGCCCGGATCGCCGCGCAGCAGGCCCGGATCAAGCAGTTGCAGAAACTGCCGAAGACGAAGGCCAGAAAGCAGGAGATCCAGGCCTTGCGGCGGCAGGTTCGCGAAGGGTTTGCTCAGATTGCGGGCGAGCGTCAGGTCGACTAGCGCTCCCCGGCTTTTTCGCGTTTTCATCCTTCCAGAAAGGTCGCGTGCGCCTTTGCGCACGCGGCTTTCCGAAAGCGAATGGGGCTATTTCCGCTGCAAATAAAATTGCCGAAACTCCCATTGTCTTTTTCAAGGCAATTCGCTAGGAACCTGCAGCGATTTTTTCCGGCCTTGGTGCGAAGGTCGGGAAAGCGGGACCGGCTCGCAAGGGCCGGTCCTTTGTTTTTTGAGACCGCGGGCAGAGTCGGCGCGATCCAACGCGGCCAGTCCAGCGCTCCTAATGCTTCCTGGCCTGGGCGGCGGTGAACCAGTCGACGTTGCCGAACGGGTTGCCGTTTCCGCGCGGAGAGCCCTCCCGGCGCGGACCGCGGTCGCCGCTGCGCTCGGAGCGCGGGCCTTTCTTCGCAGGTCCGATCTCGGGATTCGATTTCATTGAAAGTGCAATGCGTTTTCGGGGCAGGTCCACTTCGGTGACGGTCACTGTCACGCGCTGGCCGACTTTCAGGACGTCGGCGGGATTTTTCACGAACTGGTCGCTCATCTGGCTGATGTGAACGAGGCCGTCCTGATGGACACCGACGTCCACGAAGGCTCCGAAAGCGGTCACGTTGGTGACGATTCCGGGTAGCTTCATACCCGGTGTGAGGTCCTCGATCTTTTCGACGCCCTCGGCGAAACTGAAAGCCTCGAACTGGTCGCGCGGATCGCGGCCGGGCTTCGCCAGCTCGGAAAGGATGTCATTGATGGTGGGCAGACCGACATCCTCCGTGACGTATTTTTTGGGATCGATCCGGTCGCGCTTTGCCTTGTCCTTGAGAAGGTCGATCACCGTGCAGCCGAGATCCTTTGCCATTTGATCGACCAAGGCATAGCGCTCGGGATGCACGGCGCTTGCATCGAGCGGATGCGCGCCGTCGCGGATGCGCAGAAAGCCGGCGGCCTGCTCGAAGGCCTTTGGGCCAAGGCCCGACACGGATTTCAATTCCTCGCGCGACTTGAACGGCCCGTTCGAGTCGCGGTGTGCGACGATGTTGGCGGCCACGCGGCTGTTGAGGCCGGAGACGTAGGTGAGCAGGTGTTTGCTCGCGGTGTTGAGCTCCACGCCCACCCAGTTCACGCACGAGACGACGACGTCATCCAGCGAGCGCTTGAGCGCGGTCTGGTCGACGTCGTGCTGATACTGGCCGACGCCGATCGACTTCGGATCGAGTTTCACAAGCTCCGCCAGGGGATCCATGAGGCGGCGTGCAATGGAGACCGCGCCGCGAACGGTGACGTCGTGATCCGGAAACTCCTCCCGAGCGACCTCGCTGGCGGAATAGATCGACGCGCCCGACTCGCTCACCATCACAATCGCGATGTTTGCAGGAAGGCCGAGTTTGCGGATGAAGGCCTCCGTTTCACGCGATGCGGTGCCGTTGCCGATGGCGATCGCCTCGACTTTGAATTTCTCCACGCACGTCTTGATGATGTGTGCGGCCTCGGCGCGTTCGCGTTCGCTTTTTTCGGGGTAAATGACGTCGTTGCCGAGCAGCTTGCCCTGCTTGTCGAGGAGAACGATCTTGCAGCCCGTGCGGAACCCGGGGTCGATGCCGAGCACGGCCTTCTGCCCGAGCGGCGAGGCAAGCAGTAGCTCGCGGAGGTTCTCGGCAAACACGCGGATGGCTTCCTCGTCCGCGCGCTTCTTCAACGCCATGCGGGCTTCGCCTTCCATCGCGAATCCGAGCAGCCGCTTGTAGGCATCGTGCACGGCGAGCTTTACCTGCTCCGACGCCGGGCAGGTGCCATTGACGAACATCCGCTCGAGGATGCCCAGCGCCTCGTCCTCTGGCGGCGTGAGGCGGGAGTAAAGGAATCCCTCGGCTTCGCCGCGACGGATGGCAAGGATGCGGTGGGACGGCGCCTTCGCGGCCGGCTCGCTCCAGTCGAAGTAGTCCTTGAACTTCGCACCTTCCTCCTCCTTGCCCGAGAGGACCTTCGACTTCAGCACGCCCTTCTCGAGGTAAAGTTCGCGGAGGCGGGCGCGGGCCGTTGCGTCATCGTTGATACGCTCTGCGAGGATGTCGCGGGCGCCCAGCAAGACGGCCGCAACGTCGTCGACGGAGTTTTTCTTCCCATCCACTTCGACGCTTGCGCCAACAAAGGGGGCGGCCTCCTTTTCGGGATCCGTCGAGGGATCCTGCGCCCACAAAAGCTCGGCGAGCGGTTCGAGACCGAGTTCCTTCGCGATGGTCGCGCGGGTGCGCTTCTTCGGGCGGAAGGGGAGGTAGATGTCCTCGAGCGTGGCGAGGGTCTTCGCGGCGTCGATCTTTGCGCGGAGTTCGTCGGTGAGGAGCTTCCGTTCCTCGAGCGAGGTCAGGATGGCGTCGCGGCGTTTGTCGAGTTCCGCGAGTTGCTCCATCCGGTCGCGGATGGCCGTGATCGCCACTTCATCAAGCTCGCCGGTGCGCTCCTTGCGATAGCGGGCGATGAAGGGAATGGTGGCCCCTTCCTCGAGGAGGACGGCGGTCGCGGCGACCTGCCGGGGTTGGAGGTTCAGTTCCTTGGAAATCTCGAGGAGGTGACGTTCGATCATCGGGAGAAGTTGCGGGGCGACATGATGCGGACCACGGAGCGGGAGTCAACGGCAGAGAGGCTGTGCATGCGGTGGCAAAAAATCTCCAGCCTGCGATTGACCTGCCATTGATAAAATCTCTACGATGTTGCCCGGCCGCCGGCCCCCTTCTTTATGTCGATTCGGGCGAAGTTGATTCTGGCCTTTGCGATTCTGGTTTCGCTGATCCTGACGCAGGGGGTGATCGACTACTGGCGCTCGACCCGGGTGACAAACAGCGTCATGGACGCATTTCGCAACAGCGCCCGGGAACTGGATGCGGCCAACGGCATGATCGATGCCGCGCATGAGCTGGGACACGTGCTGGGGCGCCCCGATGCGGATCACACCCCGCAAAGCGAGCGGGTTGAGCTGTTGATGGCGTCGTTTGAGGAGCGGCTGCAGGATGCTCTCGGAGCGGCGCGCGGTTTTACGAAGGCGAGTGTCCGGCAGGGCAACGAGGAAATCGGGGAGGAGGAGTTCAGACTGTTGCGTGCCGCACAGGGGGAATTCGAGGCGCTTGCCGGTCAGCTCCGGTCCGGTGGATCGAGGGCGGAGGTAGTGGCCCGTCTGGAACAGCAGATCGAGCCTGTCCTCCGGGAATACCGCGCGCTGGTTCAGGGGGCGGTGGCGGAGGAAATCGACGTGGCCCAGGAAGCGGTTGCGCAGGCGAGCCGGGCGATGCTCTTCGCCACCGGGGTGTCCGTGCTGGTGGCGCTCGCGGCCTGCGTGGTCATTGGCGGGCTGGTCATTCATCCGCTGCGGCAGCTTGCCGCGGTGACTCGCGAGATTGCCGATGGCAACCGCAGCCGCCGACTGAAGCTTCGCAGGCGCGATGAGTTCGCGGAGGTGGAATCGCATTTCAACCGGATGCTCGACGCGCTCGAAGAGGCCAATGTCTCGAAGGTCGGCCTCGAGTCCGTCGCAAAGAGCCGGGCGTCGGAACTGGACCGCCTGTTTACGCTCTCGATCGACCTTCTTGCGGTGTCGACGTTTGGCGGCCAGTTCATCCGGGTGAGCGAGTCCTTCAAGCGGACTCTGGGTTACCAGCATGACGAGCTGGTGGAGCGGCCGTTCATGGAATTTGTCCATCCCGACGATGTTGCGGAAACCACGCGGGCGATGGCCGCTCTTCGCGAAGGCAGGCCGGTGCTGCGTCACGAAAACCGCTTCCGCTCCACGGACGGAAGATGGGTGACGCTCGCCTGGACCGCTGCGCCGATGCTCGAAGAGGAACTGCTCTACGCGGTGGCGAGGGACATCACCCAGGAGCGGCAGGCGCAGGAGATGGCGCTGGCTTCACGCGAGCGGTCGCTGGAGTTCGAGCGGTCGTTGCTGCGGTTGCGCGACACCGAGCCGGAGGATGTCGAAAGCTATTGCCGGTTCGCGACCGAAATTTGCGCAGCGGCGATTGGCGTCGAACGGGTCGGGATCTGGTTCTTCTCCTCCGATCACGGGACGATCGAGTGCGTGGACCTGTTCCACCGGAGCACTGGCGGGCACACCGCGGGCCGCCGCCTGTGCCGCAAGGATTATCCGGCCTATTTCGAGGCGATTGGCCGGGAGAGGGCGGTCGTGGCGGAGAACGCACGCTCGAACCCATCCACCAGCCAGCTTGCCGACACCTATCTGAATCCCGAGGGAGTCCGGGCGATGCTGGACGTGCCGATCCGCACCGGCGATCGACTGGAAGGCATCCTTTGCTGCGAGCACGTCGAATCGGAGCGGGTGTGGAATGCCGAGGAGGAGCGCTTTGCCCGCAGTGCCGCGGGCTATGTAATGCTGGCGATCGAGACCGTGCGCAGGCGGCGCAATGAGGAGGACATTCGGCGGTTGAACGCAACCCTCGAGCAGCGCATCGCCGATCGCACGGCGCAGCTCGCGGAAAACGAGCAGCGGTTCCGCCACATCATCGAGCAGGTGCAGGACTACGCGATCATCGTGCTGGACCCCGATGGTTATGTGGCCTCGTGGAATGCGGGCGCGGCCCGGTTGAAGGGTTTTCCCGCCGAGGAGATTCTCGGACGGGATTCCTCGATATTCTACACGGAGGAGGATCAGGAGGTGGGTCTTCCGGCTCGACTCCTGCAGGAGGCGCGGGAAACCGGACGCTCGAGGGACGAAGGGTGGCGGGTGCGAAAGGACGGCTCGCGCTTTTGGGCGGAGGTCTTTCTATCGGCGCACCGGGATCCGGCCGGCAACCTGCGCGGCTATGCGAAGATCACGCACGACCTCACGGAGCGCCGGCGCGCCGAGAGCGAGTTGCGCGAGCGGGAGGAGCAGTTCCGCGCCGCGATGGAATATTCCGCCATCGGCATGGCACTGGTGTCTCCGGACGGCCGGTGGCTGCGGGTGAATCGCGCGTTGTGCGGAATTCTGGGTTACACCGCCGGCGAGTTGCTGGAGATTAATTTCCAGACCATCACCTACCCGGAGGATCTCGGACGCGATCTGGGATACATGCGCCAGTTGATCGACGGAGAGATCGCGAACTACCACATGGAGAAGCGCTACATCCACAAGGACGGGCATCTCGTGTGGGCCACGTTGTCGGTGTCGTTGGTGAGGGACGAGGACGGCAGGGCGAAATATTTCATCTCGCAGATCCAGGATGTCACGGACCGGCGGGCGGCGGAGGATGCGCTGCGTCACGCCCTCGAGGAGCAGAAGCGCCTGGCCCACGAGGCGCGAGCCGGCGAGCGCGCAAAGAGCGAGTTCCTCGCGGTGATGAGTCACGAGGTGCGGACACCGATGAACGGCGTGCTGGGGTTCGCCGATCTCCTCGCGAACATGCCGGACCTCCCGCCCGAGGCCCGCGACTACGCGGAGACGATCGTCCGAAGCGGCTCGCTGCTGCTGCGCATCCTCGACGACATCCTCGATTTCAGCCGGCTCGAGGCCGGGCGGCTCGCCATCCAGAAAAAGCCGTTCTCACTGGGCGAAATGCTGCGCGAGATCGTGCTTCTGCTGACGCCCGGAGCGAGAAACCGCGGCATCGGCCTCCGATACGAGATCGAGCCCTCGCTGCCCGATCGGTATCTCGGCGACGCCGGGCGCCTGCGGCAGGTGATGCTGAACCTCGCGGGGAACGCGATCAAATTCACCGAAGTCGGCGGCGTGACGCTCGGCGCCCGGCGGGGCGCCTCGGGCTCGATCGAGCTGTTCGTCCGCGACACGGGATGCGGAATTCCCGCCGCGCAGTTGGAGAGCATTTTTGAACCGTTCGTGCAGGTGGATTCCAGCTCGTCCCGCAGACATGGCGGTGCGGGGCTGGGGCTCGCCATTTCGAAGCGTCTGATCGACCTGATGGGCGGCTCGATGCAAGTCTCGAGTCGCATGAACGAGGGGACGGAATTTGTCGCCGACGTGCCGCTGGAGGAGGCCGCTCCGACATCGGAGGCCGCCGGACGATCGGGTCCTGTGGCAGACGAGACCTTCGCCGGCATGCACCCGTTGCGGATTCTGGTGGCCGAGGACGACCGGGTAAACAGCAAGTTGATCGTGACGATGCTGCGGAAGTTCGGATTCCAGCCGCTGTCCGCGGACGACGGACTTGCTGCGGTGGAGATTTTCCAGGCGGAACGTCCGGATTGCATCCTGATGGACCTCCAGATGCCCCGGATGGATGGAATCGCCGCGACCGCACGGATTCGCGAGATCGAGGCTGCAGACGGCCTGCAACGCACCTTCATCATGGCGCTGACCGCCAATACATCCCCGGTGGACCGCGAGCGCTGCATGGAAGTCGGGATGGACGACTACCTCAACAAACCCGTAAAACGGGATGCCCTCGCACAGGCCCTGTCCAGGGTTGTCCGGAACAACAGCCACACGCGAACCTCCGGGCAGGGGCCGGAGTAGCACGCCTTCTCCCGGGGACGAAAAAAGGGACGACGCAGGAGGCTAGGGGCTGGCTGCAGCGCCTTGTGGCATCTTTTTCGTTTCGAGGATTCTGCCGGTCTGCACGTCGAAGGTATATCGGATGTTGTCCGACGTGGTCAGAATAAAGCGGTTGCGATAGGTCAAATAGGGACCTGCCTCGTCCACAGGGGGTGCGGATGGATCCCAGTTCCCGGGTCTATCGCGTCGAAGCCACGTGTAATGACTTACACTGGCACGGACGCTGGCGGGATCCTGGACCAGATCCGCCGTTGAATACTCCTCGAGCAGTCGTCCGTTGTCGTAGAAGGCAACGGCCAGGTGATCGGAGGCGGGTTTGTGTCCTGCATTCCAAGGGCCCATTCGCACCAGATACCGCCCATCTTCGGAAATAAAGGCTTCGAACGTATACCAGCCCTCGGTTCGCCAGAGTTCGCGGAATGAGCCATCTGGTCGCAACGCGTAAGCGATCCCGAATGGCTTTTGAACCTTCGCCACGGAGTTCCCCTCATATTGATAGTTCGGCGGCATCATCGTGAAAAATGCGGCCCCGCGATTTGAAGAGAAGACGAGAGGGACCTCAGGTGCCGGGCTGTCGCCGAAAAGAAATCCCGGGATCGCAACACATAGGAGAAGGAATGGATGAAGTCTCATATTCGATGGCAGGTTCAGCGTCCCTGAACGGCCACATAAACTCTGGAAGTGGATGGAGTGGCCGTTTCCAGGAAAACGGCATGTTTAAGCAAGAGGGCAGCGCATGTCAGGCTGTTCGGGGGTGACGCAGGCGTTGGTTCGATTTCTTTTGGATGGCAGTTGCGCCCCCCTGGCTTTCCGGTGATCGGAATCGAATGCCAAGCTCAGCCACCAGACGGCGCACAAGTGTTCTGCGGGATACTATGGAAGGGAACCGATCCAATCGTGGAAAATTTCGCCGGACAGAGCATTCGAAAGGATGAAGACACACGGGGGCCGTCCATCAGAACGGTCGAAAGACGACGCTCAGGGCGCTTCGATGGGCGGCAGGGTCCAGGCCCTTGGGTGATGCGTGAATCCGATCCGGGGATAAAATTCGTTCGCCAGAGGGGCGGCCAGGAGAACGATCGAGCAGGTGGGCGGCAACGCGCTTCTGGTCTGCTCAACGAGAGCCGTCCCGATCCCGCGCTTCTGATAGTCATGATGCACTGCGAGGTCGGCCAGGTAGGCGACATACGCGGAATCGGTGAGCGTCCGGGAAATGCCGACCAGCTTCGAGCCATCCCACGCGGTGACGGTCAGGTCCGCATTCTCAAGCATCGCCTTCATGACGCGCCGATTGTGAACCGGTCTTCGTTCACCGAGCGTGGAGGCCACGTAGAGCGCAATGACCTCGTCGAGATCGAGGTCGTTTCCGGTCTTGTAATGGATATCCATCATGGAACTGGCAATCGCCTTCCGCAGGGGGCGCACCGCGATGGCTGCGGCGAACAAGGGCCGCAGTGCAACGCCATCCCCCGGCGTCAAGGATGGAAGGGCTTGCCTAGAGATTCGCGACCGCCTTCCAGACAAGGAATAAGAGGATCTCCAGGAGGGATGCCACCACGAAAAGTGAAAACCTTCCCTTGCCGGAATACCAGAGACCCGCGGAGACGGATCCCACAACGCTTTCGGCCATTCTGGACGTTTTTGCCGCGCTCGGTAGCGAAAAGCAGGAGATGGTGCGCGATGCAGGGTTCGAACCTGCGACTTCTTGCGTGTGAAGCAAGCGCTCTACCACTGAGCTAATCGCGCGAGTCGCGTCCGGCCGAACTCGACCGGGTCCGGGATACTATGCGAGGAAGTTGATCCGAAGCAAGCGGATCGGCGAGGGAATTGCGAAGTGTCCGGGATCGTGTAGGATTTTGGAATCGTGCGGAGATTGATCGCCAGTTCACTGCGGGATCGTGCCGTCCATCCGTTGTTGTGGATCGTGACGGTGTCTCTTTCCGTCGCGGTGCTGGTGGCCGGGAGCCACTGCGAACTCGGGGGCATGGCGTCGCGTCCTGCGAACGGGCATTCCTGCTGCGCATCGGAGCCGTCCGATGCGACGCCATCGCCGGAGGTTTCGTTCTGCTGCAATGCCGTGGAAGGCGCGTTGCCGGTCGCGACGACCGCGCCCGCCGCGAGCCTCGTGGTGCTCGGAGAGGCGTGGGCGGTGCTGGAGGATCGACCGGTCGTGGTCCGGGCGGAATTTCCGCGCGAGTGGGTGGCGGGACACGGACCGCCCGGTGGCTCGCCTTTCGTTCAGGAAGTGTTGCGCAGCAGTCTTCCCGCGCACGGGCCTCCCGCTTTCGTCGCTTGATCCGGCTCACACCGCGACGCGTGTGCGTCGGCGGTGATGTCCTGCGGACGCACGCGTCCGTAAATTCCACTCAAACGACGAATATGAAAATTTTAGCATTCCTTTCCCTGATCCTCGCAATGGCGTCCGGAGCGCGCGCCGCGGAGGAGAAACCGTATCCTCTCGAGACCTGCGTGGTGTCCGGCGAGAAACTGGGCTCCATGGGCGAGCCCTATGTGTTCAAGCACGACGGCACGGAGGTGCGGCTCTGCTGCGAGCACTGCCGCCCAAAGTTCGACAAGGCCCCGGCGAAGTATCTGGAGAAGCTTCCAGCGAAGGCCGATTGACCCTTCAACGCCGTCGCGCGGAGAAAACCTTTCGTCCGCGCGGCGGCACCGGACCATGAAAATGTCTGCCTGGTTTTGGCGGGCGGGAGCGGTGGCGCTCCTGTCCGTGGGATTGGTCGCGTGTTCGAAAGCCCCGGAGGAGGGCGGGCGCGCGGTGAAGTTTTATCAAAGCCCGATGCATCCCTGGATCACCTCGGACGCGCCGGGGAACTGCACGATTTGCGGGATGGCGCTTGTTCCCGTCTTTGAAGGCGACGCGGGACTTGCCGAGGACAGCGGGATCCTGACGCTGCACGACGAGTCCGTGCGGGTGCTCGGCGTGAAGTCGGCGCCGCCACGAAGGATTCCGCTCACGCGAACGCTGAGGTTCAGCGGCATCTTCGAGGACGATGACAACCGGCATCGCGTGATTGCGGCGTTTTATGACGGACGGATCGAGCGAGTGTTCGTCGATCACGTGGGCGAATACGTCGAGGAGGGCAAGCCGCTCGCCGCGATTTACAGTCCGGAGCTGCTCTACGTGGTGCGCGAATATCAGCGCGCGGTGCAGTCCGGAGACCGCAGCGTCGCGGAGACCGCCGCCCGCCGGCTTGTTCAATACGGCCTGCGACCCGAGCAGGTCGCGGAGATGGCCGGGAAGGAGCCGACATCGACGGTGAACCTGCTTGCGCCGATCAGCGGAACCATCCTCGAACGCAGCGCCTACAAGGGCCAATACATCAAGACCGGTGAGCCGCTCTTCGAGATGGGGGATCTTTCGCGGCTGTGGTTTCACGCGGAGGTTTACGAGCGCGACCTGCCGGATGTCCGGATCGGGCAAAAGGTGGTGCTCACGTCGCCGACCGTTCCGGGGCGGGAGTTCGAGGGCGTCGTGACATTCATCGACCCGAACTTCGATCCCGCCACGCGAAGCACGAAGGTGCGGATCGAGGTGGACAACCCGGTGGTCGGCGAGGGGGAGCATGGCCGGAGATTCCTGCTGCCGCACCGCGCCTACGCGGAGGCCCGCGTCGAGGCGGACCTCGGAGAAGCGCTCGTGCTGCCGCGCTCGGCAGTGCTGCGCGACGGAGCCCGCTCCGTGGTCTATGTCGAGAAGGCCCCGGGAAACTACGAGCCGCGGACGGTGAAGGTTGGCCGCGTCGGAGACGGGGGGATCGAGATCCTCGACGGAATCGGTGAGGAAGATCGTGTCGTGGTGCAGGGGAATCTCATGATCGACGCGGAGGCGCAGTTGCGCGGCGCGATCGAGGTCGCGGCGGCTCCTCCCGCGGAACCAACGACAGCGCCCGAAGAGATCGTCGCGTTTCTCGCCCAGCTCGCGCGTGTTTCCGAGGCACTCGCCGCGGACGATGCAGTGGCGGCCGTCGCCACCGCTCGGTCGCTGCCGGACCTCGCCGGGAAGCTGCAGATGGGCGGTGCGGCCGGCGATGCTGTGCATCGACTGCACGGGCTCGGAGAGGCCCCGAAGGGCGGGGACCTCCGGGCGATCAGGCAATCCTTCCTGCCATGGAGCGAGGCGGGTGCGGAACTGGCGCTTGCGCTGCGACGGGAGGGCGCGGATCCGGGCGTCGCGGTCTTCGAATGTCCAATGACCGCGGGCAGTTTTCCCGGCGCGCCCGGTCGTGCGAAATGGGTGCAGTCGGGTGAGGGCACGCACAATCCCTACTTCGGCGCGGAAATGCTGAACTGCGGCGCGGAGGTGAAGCCATGAACGGGCAGTCCGTTTCGTCGCGCGGTTGGATCAACCGTCTGATCGACTGGTCGCTCGACAACCGTTTCCTCGTGGCATGCGCGGCGTTGCTCGTGGTGGCCGTCGGCATCCGTGCGGTGCAGACGACGCCGGTCGACGCGATTCCCGATCTCAGTGAAAACCAGGTCATCGTCTTCGCCGACTGGCCGGGGCGCAGTCCGCAGGAGGTCGAGGACCAGGTGACGTATCCCTTGTCAACGAACCTGCAGGGACTCGCGGGCGTGCGCGAGGTGCGCGCGCAGTCGATGTTCGGCTTTTCGCTGCTCACCCTGGTGTTCGACGACGGCGTGGACAACTATTTCGCCCGGACGCGTGTGCTCGAGCGGCTGAGTTTCCTGCAGGAACTGATGCCCGAGGGCGTGACTCCGCAGCTCGGACCGGACGCGACGGGGCTGGGATGGATCTACCAATACTATCTCCACGTCGATCCGGAGAAGGTGGCGACGGCGGATGGTGGTGGGACGCCGGGATACGACCTCGGCGCGTTGCGGTCGTTGCAGGATTTCTTCATTCGCTACCAGCTCGCGGCGGTGCCAGGAGTCGCGGAGGTCGCAAGCCTCGGTGGGTTCGTTCGGCAGTATCAGGTCGCGGTGGACACCGGTCGCATGCGTCAGGCCGGAGTGACGATGCGCGAGGTGATGGACGCGCTGGGCAACAGCAACATCAACGTCGGCGGAAAGGTCATCGAGGAAAACGGGATGGAGTTCGTGGTGCGCGGAATCGGTCTCGTGAATTCCATCGACGATCTCGAACGCATCGCGATCCGCACCGCGAACGGGCTTCCCATTTACCTGCGGGACATCGCGACCGTTTCGATGGGCGGGGATTTTCGCCGCGGGACGCTGGACGTCGACGGCCGCGAGGTGGTCGGCGGCATTGTCGTGATGCGCACCGGAGAGAACGCGATGCGCGTGATCGAGCAGGTGAAGGAAAAGATCGAGCGGATCACGCCAAGTCTGCCGCCGGGAGTGACGATCCGGCCCTTCTACGATCGCAGCAGTCTGATCGAGCGCACGATCGATACCCTGCGCCATGCGCTGCTCGAGGAGATCCTGCTCGTGACGCTCGCGCACATCCTTTTCCTCTGGCACTTCCGGAGCATTCTGATCGTCACGATCCCCCTGCCGGTCTCGATCCTCATCGCGTTCATCCTGATGAATGTCTTCGGGATCACGTCGAACATTATGTCCCTCGCCGGCATCGCGATCGCGATTGGCGTGCTGGTCGACGCGGGCATCGTGATGACGGAAAATGTGATCCGCCACTGCGAGTCAGAGGAACTACGGAAGGGTGGACGATTGACCCCGGCGGAAACGCTCGCAGCCACGCGTGGCGCGGCACACCAGGTGGGACGTCCGATCTTCTTCGCGATGGCGATCATCATTCTCGCGTTCCTGCCGGTGTTTGCGCTGACTGGGCAGGAGGGCCGGCTGTTTCATCCACTCGCATTCACGAAGACATTCGCGATGATCGGAGCGACGGTGCTTGGGGTGACGCTCGTTCCGGTGCTTTGCACGTGGCTGGTGAGAGGGCCGTTCCACGCCGAGAACGACAACATCCTCATGCGGGCGCTGATGGGAATCTACCGGCCCGCGCTGGCATTCGCGCTGCGGCATGGCCGGATGGTGCTCGGAGGCGCGCTGGCGCTCCTCGCAGGCGCGATGTTCCTCGCGAGCCGGCTGGGAAGCGAGTTCATGCCACCGTTGAACGAAGGCAGCCTGCTCTTCATGCCGGTGCTGCTTCCCAGCACATCGCTGACCGAGGTGAAGCGCGTCATGGCGTGGCAGGATCGCGTGATCAAGAGCGTGCCGGAGGTTGAGTCGGCCGCCGGCAAACTCGGCCGCGCGGAGACGGCGACCGATCCCGCGCCCGTCGAAATGATCGAGACGACGATCATGCTGAAGCCGCCGGAGCAATGGCGGAAGGGAATGACCAAGGAGAAGATCGTCGCCGAGCTGTCGGAGAAATTGAGCGTGGTTCCGGGATACGTGCCGGGATTTCTCCAGCCGATCGAAAACCGGATTCTCATGCTCGCCACGGGCATCCGCGCGCAGGTCGGCGTGAAGATCCTCGGCGATGACCTCGATCAACTGCAGCGCATCGCGCTCGATGTGGAGAAGGTTGTGCGCAAGGTGCCGGGCGCGGTCGGCGTCGCCGCCTCGCGCGTGCAGGGCAAGCCGTATGTGGAGATCCTGCCCGACCGGCTCGCGCTCGCGCGGTATGGACTGCAGATCCGCGACCTGATGGACGCCGTGGAGATCGGGCTCGGCGGACTCAATGTGAGCACGACGATCGAAGGTCGCGCGCGTTACCCCATTCAGCTTCGACTGGACCGCGCCGAACGCGAGGACATCGAGCGGATCGGGGACATTCTCCTCACGACGGGGGATGGAAAGGCCGTGCCGCTTGGTCAGGTCGCGACGGTGCAAAGGTCGGTCGGCCCGAGCGAGATCTCGAGCGAGAATGGGCTGCTGCGGGTGTTCGTGCAGAGCAATGTGCAGGGACGCGATCTCGGTGGATTCGTGCGGGAGCTGCAGGAGCGGATCGCCGCGGAGATCGAGTTGCCACCGGGAGTGACGATCGAGTGGAGCGGGCAGTTCGAAAACCAGCTTCGCGCGAAGCGCACGCTCCAGCTGATTGTGCCGATCGTGCTCGTCGTGATCTTCATGCTGCTGACGATGGTCTTTCGCTCCGGTCTCGAGGCGGCGCATGTGATTCTCGCGGTGCCGTTCGCGCTGACCGGCGGCGCGATCCTGCAGTTTCTCCTCGGCTACGATTTCAGCGTGGCCGTGTGGATCGGCTACATCGCGCTGTTTGGCACGGCGATCCAGACCGGCGTGGTGATGGTCGTGTATCTCGAGGCGGCGCTCGAACGGAAACGGCGCGAACGCGGCGCGAGCTTCTCCCTCGCCGATCTGCGCGACGCTGTGATGGAAGGCTCGATGCTGCGTTTGCGGCCGAAGGTGATGACGGTGGGCACGGTGATCGCGAGTCTGATGCCGATCATGTGGAGCACGAAGACGGGCGCGGAGGTGATGAAGCCGCTGGCGGCTCCGGTGATCGGCGGAATGTTCAGCAGTCTGCTGCACGTCCTCATCGTGACGCCGGTGATCTTCTGCTGGCTTCGTCGCCGGAGGTTTCGAATCAACGAAACGACCGGATAATTCTGGTCTCGCACCCGCCGGGAAGGAAAACTCGCTGGCGATGATACGACTTCCCCTCATTCTCGCATGTTTTCTCCCGGCGGTGGCTCTGGCGGATCTCCCGCCGTGGGCGATCGGACCGTTCCATCGGCCTGCCGCAGGAAATCCCGTGATTTCTCCGAACCCGGATTCCGCATTCAAATGCCCATTGCAGGGCGAGTCGGTGCACTGGGAGGCGCTGCACGCATTCAACCCTGCGGCCGTCGTCCGGAATGGAAAAATCTGCGTGCTCTATCGTGCCGAGGACGACACCGGCGAAATGCGCATCGGCGGCCACACGTCGCGAATCGGACTGGCGACGAGCGCGAACGGCATCGATTTTCAGCGTCGTCCGGCTCCGGTGTTCTTTCCGGCCAACGACCGGCAGAAGGACGCCGAGTGGCCAGGCGGATGCGAGGATCCCCGCGTGGTGGAATCCACCGACGGCACGTATGTGATGCTCTACACGCAGTGGAACCGGCGCACGTTCCGTCTGGGAATCGCGACCTCGAAGAATCTCGAGCGCTGGGAGAAGCACGGCTCGCCGTTTGCCGGGACGAAGTTCGAGAACCTGAAGACGAAATCCGCCGGCATTCTCACGAAGATCCAGGGCGGACGGCTGAAGGCGGTCAAGCACCAGGGCAAATACTGGATGTATTTCGGCGAGAGCGCGATCAGCATCGCGACATCTCCCGACCTCATTCACTGGACGCCGCTGACCGACGAGAACGGAAAACTCCGTGAGTTTATCAAGCCGCGCGCGGGGCATTTCGACAGCATCTTCACCGAAGTGGGGCCGCCTCCGGTGCTGACCGAGCACGGTATCGTCGTGATCTACAACGGAAAGAATGCCAGCCGGAACGGTGATCCCAGCCTCGACGGCGGTGCCTACGCGGGAGGGCAGGTGCTGTTTTCCGCGGACGACCCCACCAAGGTGCTCGAGCGGCTCGACAAGCCGTTTTTCCGGCCCGAGGAGGAGTTCGAGCGGACCGGCCAGTATCCGCAGGGCACGACATTTCTCGAAGGGCTCGTGTGGTTCGGAGGCCGCTACTTCCTGTATTACGGCTGTGCGGATTCGCTCGTCGGAGTCGCGATGACTCCGGAGCAGACCGGAGCGCGATAATCGCGATCGGGGTTCTTTTGCTTTTCGGTGCGGGAGAGCGCTGCTATACGCTCCCCCGTGTCGAGCAACCCGGTTTACTCCCTCTTCGCCACGCCGAAGAGCTTTGGCCCATTCCTCCTGCGCATGCTGCTCGCCGCGGTGTTCGTTTACCATGGAGGACAAAAGGCGTTTGCGTGGTTTGATGGTCCCGGCTGGTCGGCGACGATCGCGAACTTCAGCGGGGAGAATGGAATGGGATTTCCCGTCTGGGTCGCCCCGGCGGTGATGTGCATCGAGCTGGCGGGCGCGGTCGCGATGTTTTTCGGAGTGCTCACCCGAGTGGCGGCGCTGGGCCTTGCCGGAGTGATGGCGGGCGCGGTGTTTTTCGTCCATGCGGGGGATGGGATCGCAGCAAGCGAGTATGCGTTCTCCCTGATGATCGCTGCGCTCTCTCTGGTGTTCCTCGGAGGAGGAAGGTTTTCGGTCGACCGCGCAGTCAGCGCGCAACTGATTCCATCCTGGGACTGAAATGGAGACCGACCGGGTTCCGGGCGATGCCCCGGCAGTCGATTGGGAGAACTGGACACCGACCGAGCGGGCGACGTTGTGCTTTGTCGTGCGCGACGGACGGATTCTCCTGATCCGCAAAAAGCGCGGGCTGGGCGCGGGAAAGGTGAATGGTCCGGGCGGACGGATCGAACCGGGGGAGTCCGCACGGGACTGTGCGATCCGCGAAACGCGCGAGGAACTTTGCATCGAAGTGGTGAAACCCGAATTGCGCGGCGAATTGCATTTTCAATTCGTCGATGGCTATGCGCTCCATTGCGCGGTGTTTGTGTCGCCTGATTGTCTGGGGGAGCCGACCGAGACGGACGAGGCGGTTCCTTTGTGGACCGATATTCATGCCATTCCCTTCGACGAAATGTGGGCCGACGACATCCACTGGCTGCCGGGCATTCTCGAGGGACGCAATTTTCAAGGATACTTCGTATTCGATGGGGAGCGGATGCTTTCCCACCACGTGGAATGGCACGATTCGCCACTGGACGAATGGAACCGTTCTGATGTAACATGCTGATAGCAAGCGCATTGAAAACTCATCAAAAATTTTTGAAATTTTCCTTGCGACGCATGTCCGGTTTGCTACTTTTTGTCCATCGCAAGATTGTTCTGGGGGGAACAACAGCCCGTCGCACCATTCGGTCGCGGCGGGCTGTATCTTTTCCGGCGGAAATGAATTTTTTCTGAATTCATTCGACCTTTTCAGACCGTGGCCGACGATTCTTCCACCGAACAGCGCCCGACCCGCCGACGCAGACGCTGGCCCTGGTTGGCCGCCATCCTGCTGGCGGTGCTCTGGTTTGGACACGAGCCCGCCTTGAAGTGGGCGGTGAATTGGGGACTCCACCGTGCCGGAGAGGAACTCGGGCTCCGAATCGAGATTGGTTCGATGCGTCTGCATTTGTTTGTGCCGATCGAACTGCGCGACGTCCGCTTTCAGGTGACCAATCCGCCTGCGTCGCGGACGGACGTGACCGCCCGACTGATCCGGATCGAGACGAAGTCGCTCTGGGGAATCCTGTTCGACGATGACGGCCGGGTGATTCGCCGGGCATTGGTGGACTCGCTCGACGGAACCTTCGACTTCCGATCGGAGGCGATTATTCCGCAGCCGCTGCCGGAGTTCACACCGGAGCAGGATCGTCAGATTGCAGCGTGGATTTTGCGGTTTCTTCCCCTCGACATCCGGATCGACACGAGCAACGCCGTGTTTCTCGCGGACAACCAGTCCTATACGGTGCAGGGGCTGGATGCGACGTTCATCGAGAGAGGCACCGGGCGGCTTTCCATCCGGGAGGCGATTCTCGAGATCGGTGATTTTCGGCGGGAGATTCACGACGGGGTTGCAGTGACCGCATGGAAGAACGGCGCCATGTATGCGTCGGATCTGCAGCTTTGGGACGGCCTGGTGATCCGGGAGTTCATTGCGAACTACGTGCGTCCCGGTGGGATCACGCTCGATGCGGATCTGGGCGTCGCCGAAGGAACCGTGCGACTGAACATTGCCTTTGCCACGGAGAACCGGATGCCGTTGCTGGACGCGGCGCTCGCCGTGACGAACGTGCCTCTTCAGCCGATCCCGGGCTGGGTGGGACTCGACGCCACGGCAAGTGGCGTGTTGCGGGACGCCCGCGTGCGCTTCCGCGGAAGCCCTGACAACATCGTGGACTCCGAGCTCTCCGTGCGGGTGGCCGCGGAGGAGGTGCGCTGGAACGACCGCGGATGGGAGTCGCTCGTCGTCGGGGCAAACTACATCGGGCGTCGAGTGTATCTGTCGTCGTTCGAGCTGGCGCAGGCCGGCAATCACATTTCGGCAAACGGCGAGGTGACGATCCCGGCGAATCTTGAGGAACTTCCCAACTCCCGCTTCCTGCTGAATCTCTCCGCGGATGTGCACGATCTGCGCGAACTGGCGGCGCTGGCCGGCCCTCCCTTCGACGAAATTTCCGGCAGGCTCTCGCTTCATGGTTCGGTGAGCGGCGAGGGCGGGGCGATCGATGGTTACCTCGAAGGAGAGGCGAGTGGAGTCGAATACAAGGGTCTGGCGCCTTCCTCCGCGCGCATGTCGGTCGTGATTGCCGGAAACACATTCGAGGTGCGGTCCCTGCAGCTGTGGAGCGGTGACGACCACGTGTCCGCGCGCGGATCGATCGACCTGCGCGCGCCACACCGGTATTCCGGCGAACTCACCGGATCGATCGCCGACATCGGGCTCTATGCCCCCTATGCCGGTGATGCGATTGCGGAGGCGATTTTCACCGGCGCGGCGAACTTTCAATGGCAGGGCGATGGCACCGAGACCGCCCACTCCGGCGCGTTTCAGGTGAAGCTCGACAATGTGATGACGTCCGCCACCCCGACGGGACTCAGCGGGGAGTTTGCGGGAACCTATTCGCCGGAAAATCTCCATTTCGGCACGGTTCATCTCACGCACGGCATGCTGGATCTGGATGCGCGGCTGACGATCGCGGCGAGCGGAATCCATGTCACCGACCTCGCACTGACCCGGCGGGACGTGAAGATTCTCGAAGGCGAGGCGTTCGTTCCGCTGAACCTGTTCGCCCTCGGTGAGGGAGGGAGTCTTGCATCCGCACTCGACACAACGACGCCCGTCCATGCGACGTTCCAGTCGGGAGACCTGTCGATCGCCGATCTCAGCCTGATGGTTGGCCAGGAAACGCCCGTGACCGGCCGGCTGCGCGTCTCTCTTTCGGCGAGCGGTTCGCTTCCCGAACTGCAACTGACGGGTGGCATGACGGGACGTGACATCACGGTGCAGACCGAGGATTTCACCGTCCCGCCGACCTCGATCGATGTTGCGCTGGATTCCGCGGAAGGCCGGCTGGCACTGAACGGTTCCGTCGCGATGCGCGGGTTCCAGCCGCTCACGCTCTCGGCGGGGATGCCTTTTGCGTTCGAGGAAACGAAGGACGGCGGTGTGCGTCTTTTCAAGGAGGACGCCCCCATCGAAGCGACGCTGGCGTTTCCGGCTGCCAGTCTGGAGATTCTTCGTCCGTGGCTGCCGGCGGCGCGCCACATTGGAGGAACGATCGCGGGCAGCCTGAAAGTCGAGGGAACGCTCGCCGCGCCAAGGATCAACGGCGAGGTCACGCTGCGTGGAGGGGACCTCGAGATCACGACCGAGACGCCACGCATCAGCGCGCTGAATGGCCGGCTGACCTTCGCGGATTCGCGGATCAACTGCGAGTTCCTGCGTGGCACGGTCGGCGCGGGTCCGTTCGAAATCACGGGCTGGGCCGATGTTTCGACCCCCGCGGATCCTGAGGTTCAATTCACGATGAAAGGGACAAAGGTCCTGCTTGCCCGTGACCCCGGTCAGCGACTGCGCGCGGATCTCGACCTGACCGCGCGGGGGAAGGGAGCGTCCGGCGAGATTTCGGGTTCCGTCCGTCTGGTGGACGGACGCATTTTCCGCCGGCTTGAGGTGACCCCGTTGCTCGTGCCGAGCCCCGAGCAGCAGCAGGATCTGGAGATTCCCACGTTCTCGGGTCTCGTTCCGGATCCGTATGCGGCGTGGAAGCTGAACGTGTCGGTGGAAAATGGCACGCCGTTCCTGCTGATGGGCAACCTCGCGACCGGCGAGATTTCCCCCGAACTCACCCTGTCCGGCACGCTGGGAAAACCCTTCGCGGCCGGCACGGTGACGCTGCGTAATCTCCAGGCCTACCTCCCGGCCTCGACGCTGATGATTCCCGAGGGCCGTATCTACTTCACCGAACAGCGTCCGTTCATGCCGATCATGGACGTCCGGGCGCGGGCGGAGGTCTCCGGATACAACGTGCAGATGTATGCCTACGGCGCGTTGAGCGAAACGAATCTCGCGCTGCGTTCCGATCCGCCACTCTCGCAGGAAAACCTCATCTTCCTGCTCACGACCGGTTTTGTGCCGACCGGCATGAGCGGCGCGGGCCTTGGCGAAGCGGCCGCCGGCCAGGGCGGCATCATTCTCCTGCGCAGCCTCGCCCGGCAGGTCGAACCGCTCGGGATCGATCTGAACGACTTCGTGAACCGGCTCACGGTGAGCGTGGTGCCCCCGCAGGATGCCTCGCAACAGTCGTCCTTGGTGAGCGAACTTCGGCTCACTGATGGATTCTCGCTCACGACGGGGCGTGACGGATTCGGGTTCTACAACGCCGGGGTGCAATACACGATCCGGTTTCGATGATTTGGCGGGCTCTGTTGCTGGCGGCGGGGCTTGCCGGCGCCGCGGCGGCGGAGAACGGGGAGAACGGACGGGTCGAATTCGAGGGGAACGAATCCTACAGCTCCGCGCATCTGCTCAACGTCCTTGAACGGCGATACTATGTTTCGCTGCGTGGAGACTTCGGGGTGACGGATGCGGACGACGCCGCGTATTTCCTGCGGACGTTTTATTTCTCGCAGGGATTTCGCGACGCGAGCGTGCGGTATGACTACCACGGCACGCAGCCGCCGTCGGTGCTCTTCCAGATCGACGAGGGAAACCAGAAATACATCCGCAATGTCACCTTTGAGGGAGAGTCCGCGCTCGCTGCGCAACGAATGCGCGACATTTTCGACGCGGCCGTGAGGCAGGCGACGCTCCGCCCGTTCGGTCGAATGCGTTATGTTGCCACGGCCGTCGATGCGGGCGCGGCGGCCATCTCCGCCGCACTGGCCCACCGCGGCTATCTGCTGGCGGAAACGCATGTGGAGGACTCCGCGATCGAAGGACGATTCGTGGATCTGCGCGTCGAGGTCCGGCAGGGCATCCAGTATTTCGTCCGCGACGTCACGTTCGAGAATGCACCCGTCTCGGAGGAGGAATTGCGCGGCGTGCTGAAGGATTATCTCGATCAGCCTTACCGGCGAAACGAGGAGCAGCTCATGCGCACCCGGCTCGAGGACTGGCTGAGGAACCGCGGCTATCTCGATGCGGAAGTCGCGGTTGATACCGACCTCGATGTCGAAGGCGGCGTGGTGCGGATGGACTTCGACATCGAAGCCGGACGCACCTATACGATCGGTGAGATTCGGGTGGAGGGTGCCGAGCGCACGCACGAGCGCGAGATTTTGAGCCGCTTTGCGGTGAGGTCCGGTTCGCTCTACGACGCATCGAAGATCGACGAAGCGGCGCGCCGGCTCTGGTTCAGCGGAGCCTTCTCCGAGGCGGACGTGAAGCGGATCCCGAACTCCGACGGCACCGTCGATCTCGTGCTGTCCCTCCAGGAAACCTCCGCGAAACGGCTGCGTTTCGGCGCCGGTTACAGCCAGTGGGACATGGGGTTCCTCCAGGCTCACTACGTCGATCGCAATTTCTTTGGCACGCTGAACCGCTTCAACATCGACACCTACGTGTCCCAGCGCAGTTACGGCGTGAACGGTGCGATCACCGATCCCTGGTTGTGGGGCTCGGATTTTGAGGGGGCGATCGGCGGCTTCTTTGCGAGACGAGAGCTTCCCGCCTACCGCTCGCTCGAATACGGCGGCACGCTTTCGCTCACGCGTCGATACAGCGAACGCAACCTCACCGGTTACCGCATCCAATACGGCTGGAAGCGCGTGACCGATTCCGTGATTTTTGGTTCCAGCGAATCCGGGCAGGACGATCCCGACTACACGCTTGGAAATCTTACCTTCCGCCAGACCTACGACACCCGGAACGACATCCTCTCTCCGATGAAAGGGCTCTACGCCCATCACGAAGAGGAAATCGCCTCGCCCGTGCTGCTCGGTGATGTGTCTTTTGTGCGGTTCGAGGCTCAGTTCACCTATTACCAGCCGTTGCGTGAACTCACCACCGAGCGGCCGTTTGTTCCATTCCTCGTCTTCAACCACGCTGCGGGCGTTCTCTTTCCCTACGGCAGCACGAACGTCGTTCCCGTGCAGGAACGCTTCTTCCTCGGAGGTCCCAACACCGTCCGCAGCTTTCAGCTCGACGGCCTCGGGCCGAAGGATTCCGATGGCGACCCCGTCGGCGGTCGCGCGATGGTGCTTTTCAACCTCGAACTGCAGTGGCCGGTCTTCGACAACATCTACGTCGCGGCCTTTGCCGACGCTGGAAACATCTGGTCCGCCGCGTCGGACATCCAGCCCACTGATCTCAAGGTCGGCGTCGGGCCAGGACTGCGCCTTTACACCCCGCTCGGCGCCGTGCGCGTGGATTACGGATACAACGTGAACCGTCAGCAGGGCGATCCCATCGGTGCGTGGCAGGTGGGGTTTGGGTTCACCTTCTAGTCCCGGAAATCCAACGCGGTCGCTTCACGGAGAGCGGGCGGGCGTCGGCAGAATGTGGTCGTCAACCCGCAGTCCTCGACCGATCAATTCTGATCCAGCGCGAAGTCGATCGAGATTGTGTAGCCCTCGGCGGTGCCGAGGCCTTCGGGGAGGGGAGGGATCTTCGTGATGCGCTTCGCAAAGCGGATGACTGATTCGTCCATCACCGCGTTGCCGCTGGATTTCGTGATCTTCGCATCGACGATCGTGCCGTCGCGAAGAATGCGGATCGTGAGTCGCGACACATAGGTGTTGCCGTCTCCAAACAGCGACGTGGGTTGATCCCAGCCCGAGAACGCGTCGTGGATCAGCTCATGATACCAGCCAAAATCGGACTCGCCTCCGGAGCCGCTTTTCTCCGCCTGACCTGCGCCCGTCTTCCCGGCCCCGTCCCTGGTGGTGGCGGCCGCCTTCTCACTCGTATTCGGCGGTTGCTTTTCCGCGTCGGGTTTCGGGGTGGAGGATGGGGTGGCCTTGGGCGTCGCAGCTGGTGTGGCTTTCGGCGTTGCCTTGGGGGTCGCTTCGGGCGTCGGTTTTGGGGATGGTTTTGGGGATGGTTTTGGGGATGGTTTTGGTGTTGCGGTCGGAGTGGCCTTGGGAGTCGGCTTCGGGGTTGGCTTGGGAGTTGCGGTCGGCTCGGGAGTGGGCTTTGGGGTGGGCTTCGGAGTTGGCGTAGGCGTAGGCTTTGGTGTGGGCGTCGGAGTCGGCTTTGGTGTGGGAGTTGGCCTGGGTGTGGGGGTCGGCGTGGGTTTTGGGGTCGGAGTCGGCGTGGCGAAGGGGTTCTCTTCTTCGCCCTTGGGGATTGGCGTGGGTTTCGGCTCGGGTTCAGGCGTGGGCTCTGGTTCCGGCTCCGGTTCGGGAGTTGGGGCGGGTTTCGGCGTGGGCTCGGGTTCCTCCTCGATGATCTCGGGGACGGTGGTTGTGAACGCGCCGGCATCGAGCCAGAGCACTTCGCCGAATTCCTTCTTCGCCTCGAGGTTGCGGGAAAGGAAGGTCATCACCGCGACGATGAGCACGTGCACAAGCGCCACCGCGACGAACGTGAGCTGAAATCCGCGCCGGGCCCTGCTCCGCCGCGGGTCGCGAGTCCGCAGGCGGGCCATCAGGGCTGCGTGGTTTCCTCGGGATGCGTCATCACTCCGACCTTGGAGATGCCGACGCGCTTGAGGATGTCCATGACCGAGATGAAATCCTGAATGGGCAGTGTCTTGTGCGGACGCACGGCGACCGCGACCTCGGGAGACGCCGCCTTCAGAACGACGAGCTGTTCTTCGAGGGCGACCGCCGTGATTGGATCCTCGTCGAGCTTCATCGCGCCGTCCTTGTCGATTGAGACGATGTGGACTTCCGCGGGGTTTACCGCAGTCTGTGCGGTGGAACTCGTCGGCACCACGAGATCGATGCTGTTTTCGATGAGCGGCGTGGTGATCATGAAAATGATCAGCAGCACGAATGCGAGGTCGAGAAGCGGAGTGATGTTCAACTCCGTGAGTGCCGTGAGGTGACCGCGATCGGAATAGCGTCTCATCAGGCGGAATACTCGACGTAGCGGTGCTCGAGGGCGGATGCCAGCTCGGCCGCGAAGTTGTCGCACTCGACGATCACCGAGCGCACGCTGGTGACCAGGAAATTGTAGCCAAACATCGCCGGAATCGCGACGAGGAGCCCGACGACGGTCGTGATGAGCGCTCCCGAAACACCCGGCGCCATTGCGGCAAGGTTCGCGTTGCCGGCGGCGGCGATGCCTCCGAAGGCATCCATCACGCCCCACACCGTTCCGAGCAGCCCGAGAAACGGCGCGCCGCTGACTGCCATGGACAGGACGTTCATCTGCGACTCGAGCTCCAGTGCGGACTCGCCGACGGCCCGTTCCATCGCGGCGGTGACGGCGCGCATCTGCGCGGGGCTGATGCGATCGGACTCGCTCAGGCGCGCCCGAAACGTCTCGTCCACCTCGGTCGAACCAAGCATCTGGAAGCAAAACTCCGACACACCCGCTTCATAGATCCGATACAGCGGCGAGCCTTCGAAATGCACGCCGCTTTCGAAGATCCGCAACGGCTGCCGGTCGCGATGGAACAGCGCCATGAAACGCGCGGACTGCCGCTTCGCAAAGCGGAGCTGGCGGAATTTCGTCACCATCACCGACCAGCTGAAAATCGACGCGAAGAAGAGAGCGAGAAGGATCGCCTTTCCCTCGGCGGTCGACTCGGTAAAGGCGTAGTAGAGTCCGGTGCCCTGTTGGGCGAGGAGCAGCGGCCACGACGACATGCTGTGCATCGAATAGGCGAACGCCGCGCGTGCGCAATGAATTTTCCATTTCCGAGCTGCGATTTTCCGGCTTGATTGCGGGCATGCCAGTGCGCAATGCCGCCGTTTTTCTTGCCATCGCCCTTGTTCTTCCTCTCCAGGCCCAGGACGCCCCGACGGAGAATAAATACGACATTGTGAGCAAGGTGTTTCGTCCGTTCTGGAGCGTGTTGCTCGTGGGTGGAAAGGACGCCAACAAGGCGGCGTCGTTCCGGATGGTGACGACGGAGGTCTCCGGCAGCCTGCCGAAGGAGTTTGTTGGCGCGACGCTCGAGGCGGCCGTGCAGTTTCCCAACAAGGTGAAGCTTTCCGCTCCCGTGCTGGGCGAGCAGGTCACCGTCTGCCGAAATGGAAACGACGTCTGGGCCGTGCCCGGAGAGAAAGTGGAGTATCTCCTCAAGCAGTTCGGCGGAAGGCTGCCGAAGCCGACGAAGAAGGCGGACACGCCGATCTTTCTTCCGGTGACCGCGCAACAGGCGGTCTTTCTGCCGGCGCTGTTCGTGCTCGACGATGCTAAGCAGTTCGAGGAACTCGACGGAGTGCAGACCCGGGTGATCAGCGGCGGGCTCATGCCGGATCTGGCGAAGGTCACCGACGCGGAGGATTTTCGCGCGACGATGTGGGTCGCGGCGGGCTACATCCCGAAGAAGGTGCAGATCGTGCGGCGGAATTTCACGATGACGGTCGCGATCGAGGATTTGAAATTCGCGGAGAAACTGCCCGCGAAGACGTGGCAGCCGCCGGAGGGGGAGGAGGATGTCTATCGCACCTCCGCCGACGTGCTCGAGCAGCTGCTTTTCGTGGTAATGAATTCGCTGGGGACCGGGGAATTTCCACCGCCCGCGGACGACGGCAACGAATGACGCCTCCCGGCATGTCCCTACGGGGACGCATGGTGACAATTCGTCCGCCGGAGTTATGCTGATCGCGTGAGCGAGCATTGCTGCGGGTGCGCCGGCCATGCGCACGAGCCGGTCCGGCCAACCATGGAGTGGTTCTGCCCGATGTGTGCCGGCGTCGAGTCGGACAGGCCGGGATCCTGCCCGAAATGCGGAATGGCGCTGGAGCGAAACCCGACCTTCCGGCGCGCGACGGTTTACACCTGCCCCATGCATCCGGAGATCCGGCAGGATCATACCGGCAGCTGCCCGAAATGTGGAATGGCGCTCGAGCCCGCCGACGCAGCGTCCGAGGAAGAGGATGGCGAACTGCGCGACATGCGGCGCAGGTTCTGGATCGCGCTGCCGATGGCCGCGGTGGTCTTTGCGCTCGCGATGTCGGAGCATGCCGTGACGGTTGTTCCTCCGCACCTTTCCGCCTGGATTCAATTTGTCCTCTCCACTCCGGTGGTTCTCTGGGCGGGTTGGCCGTTCTTCGTGCGGGGCGCGAGGTCCATCGCGGCGAGGAGTCCAAACATGTTCACGCTCATCTCGCTTGGTGTGGGTGCGGCGTATGGGTTCAGCGTGGTCGCGTTGCTGGTTCCGGGTGTGCTGCCCTCCGCCATGCGGGATCACGGAATGGCTCCCGTTTATTTTGAAGCGGCGGCGGTGATCGTGGTGCTCGTGCTGCTCGGGCAGGTGCTCGAACTCCGGGCGCGCGCCGCAACCGGAGAGGCAATCCGCGCGCTGCTGGACCTTGCACCCGCAATGGCGCATCGCATCGGAGACGCGGGGGAAGCGGACGTGCCGCTCGAACTTGTGCAGGCCGGCGACCGGTTGCGTGTGAAGCCCGGGGAAAAAATCCCCGTCGATGGCGAGGTGATCGACGGTTCCAGCACGGTGGACGAGTCGATGCTCACCGGGGAACCCGATCCCGTGCAAAAGGCTCCCGGCTCAAAACTAGCCGCAGGCACGTTGAATGGCAGTGGCAGCCTCGTCCTACGTGCGGAGAAGGTCGGTTCGGAAACCCTGCTGGCGCAGATCGTCCAAATGGTCGCCGATGCGCAGCGGAGTCGAGCGCCGATTCAACGGGTGGCGGACGCGGTGGCGGCGTGGTTCGTGCCTGCCGTGGTGCTGGTCGCAGCGGTCACCTTTTTCGCGTGGCTGTTTTTCGGACCGGTGCCTGCGCTGGCCTACGCTGTGGTGAATGCGGTGGCCGTGCTCATCATTGCCTGTCCGTGCGCGCTTGGGCTCGCCACTCCAATGTCGATCATGGTCGGCGTCGGTCGTGGAGCCTCGCTCGGCGTCCTCGTGAAGGATGCCGAGGCTTTGGAACGGCTGGAGAAAGTGGACACCCTCGTCGTCGACAAGACAGGCACGCTCACGGCGGGACGTCCCTCGGTCACGGGGATCGTGTGCGCAGAGGGCGTCAGTGAGGAGGCGGTGCTGGAAACCGCAGCGTCGGTCGAGACCCGCAGCGAGCATCCGCTGGCGGGGGCCATTGTCGGCTCGGCGAGGGATCGGGGCATCGCGATTGCGGAGGCGGAGGAATTCGACTCCGTGGCGGGCGGCGGCGTATCGGGCCGGACTGGCGGTGTGGAAGTGCTGGCGGGAAAGCGTGACCTGCTTGCCGCCCGCGGAGTCAAGGGATTGGACGATATCGACGTGACGGCGCTTGAAGGCCGCACGATCGTCTGGATTGCGCGAGCCGGCAGGGCGATCGGTGCGCTTGCGTTGTCGGATCCGATCAAGGAGACAACGCCCGAGGCGATTCGCGCACTGCATTCGCTCGGAATCCGGATCTCCATGCTGACCGGGGACAACCGTGCGACGGCGGAGCGCATCGCGCGTGAGCTCGCAATCGACGACGTGACCGCCGGCGTGGATCCCGCGCAAAAACACGAGAAGGTGCGGTCGTTGCGCGAGGCCGGTGCGGTCGTTGCGATGGCGGGAGATGGAGTGAACGACGCGCCGGCGCTTGCCGCCGCCGATGTCGGCATTGCGATGGGGTCCGGCACGGATGTCGCGATGCAGACCGCCGGAGTCACGCTCGTGAAGGGGGACCTGCGCGGGATCGTTCACGCCATCGCGCTCAGCAGAGCGACGATGCGAAACATCCGGCAGAATCTTCTGTTCGCGTTCCTCTACAACTCCCTCGGCGTGCCGATCGCCGCCGGCGTGCTGTATCCGTTCTCCGGTCTGCTGCTCAGTCCGATCGTGGCCAGCGCGGCGATGGCGTTGAGCAGTGTGTCCGTGATTGGAAACGCACTGCGGTTGAGGAAGCTCGCCCTCGAATAGGCCGGGGCAGCTCCGCGGTCAGGCGGGGAGGTGGAGGAATCGTCCGCAGTTCGGGCAATGGACGATTGTCTTGTCGGCCTGCACCACGAGTGCGGTCTGCGTGGTGACCTTCATGTGGCATCCGGTGCAGACGCCGTGCTCGAGTTCCGCGAGAGCGACACCGTTCTTGCTCTTGAAAAGCCGCATATACTGGTCGAGCAAATCCTCGTCGAGCCCCTCGGTCAGCGCGGCACGTGTCGTCTGCAGTTCCTTGACGCGCGCCTCGATGTTCGCCGCCTTTTTCGCGAGTTCCTCGATTTGCGTCTGCAGTCTCGCGCGCTCCTCGGAGTGCTCGCGCTCGGCTTCTGCAATGGCGGGCTTCAGCTTTTCGGCCTCCTCCATGAGCTCGAGTTCGCGATCCTCGATGCCGACGATGACCTTTTCCGCGGCGGCGATCTCGTGCCCGAGTGCTGCGAATTCCTCGTTCTTGCGCGTCTGGAACTGCTGCGCCTTGTAGCGCGTGATGGCGTCGCGTTTCGCCTGTGCTTCGACTTCGAGGGTTTTGCGTTCGACTTCGATCTCCTTCATCCGCGTCTTCGCAGCCTCGAGGCGCGCGGCGGAGTCGGCGATCTGCTTTTCCTTGATCGCGCGTTCGCCGGGAATGGCGTGGAGTTCGAGTTGGAACGTGCGGATCCGCTGGTCGCGTTCCTGGAGAGTGAGCAGTTTTTCGATGTCGGGAAGCATCCGGGCGCGCATGGTCGCGGATTCGCGGCGGCACGGCGAGCCCGATTTTCAGGGAACGAAAGTTGCTCGACATCGAGGCGCTGAATAAAGCACCAACTTGCCCGTCATTTCTTCTCGATGCCGTCGTCCGAACCTGCAAATGCCCCTGTGGCCGCCGTCACCGGGAAGAAGAGTTCCTATCTTCCCCAGCTCGACGGACTTCGTGGCATTGCGATCCTCTCGGTGCTGATTCATCACTTCGACGTGCATCTTCCGCGATGGCTCGACTGGGGGCCGATCGGTGTTCGCACCTTTTTTCTGCTCAGCGGCTATCTGATCACGCTCTCGATCTGGAAGCTGGGAGTCCCTTCGGAAAACGGGCGCGCATACTGGACGAATCTGAAGGCGTTTCACGTGCGTCGCATGGTGCGACTCACGCCGGTGCTCTACATGATGCTGCTGCTCGGCGTGGTGATGGGATTGCCGGAATACCGGGACGGCTTTCTGTGGCATGCCGGTTTCCTGAGCAACTTCTACGTGCTGCATCTGGACTACTGGCCGGGCGGTGCCTCGCACCTGTGGTCGCTCTCCGTGCAGGAGCAGTTTTATTTGATCTGGCCGTTCGTGATTCTCGTCACGCCCCGCAAATGGCTGCCGTGGGTTCTCGCCGGATTTGTCGTGTTTGCGCTGGGATACCGGATTGTTCTGATGCAGTCCGGCGCGTCTGTCTTCTACCGATGGGTGATGATGCCGGGTGTGATCGACAGTTTTGCGCTCGGAGCGCTGATTGCGTGCTGGAAAAGGGCCGGCCGTCCGATTCCGCTGGCGTCGGGGGCGTTCGGCATGATTGTCGGGCTTTTTGCAGTCGGGTGCTTCATTGCGGCGCGGCAGCTGCGTTATGCGCCCGAGGTTGCTTCGTGGATGGGAGTGACCGAGACCCTGGAGAATATTTTCCTCGGTTGGGTGATGTTGCGCACGATCGAGGGGTGGCGGGGAATCGTGGGGCGGATCTTCGAGATGCCGTTTCTCGTGCATGTCGGGAAGATCAGCTACGGGCTCTACGTGTTTCACGTTCTGGTGCACATCGCGATTGGTCCGTGGCTCGAGCGCGCAGGCATCACGCGCGAGGATGACATCGTCCTTCGGACGTTCATTCTGGTCGCGCTGTCGATGATCGTGGCGTCGATGTCCTATCGCTACATCGAGATGCCGCTCGCGGGGTGGATCAGGCGGGTTGGAACCGGTCAGATCAAACCGGCCGGCAAGGTCGCTCCGACCCTCGGATAGGCGAGTGCGTCATTCCCCGCGATTCCGGCCCGCCCCGCTTTGTTGCTCGACACCGTGGGGCGTGGAATCGGAGAGTTCGTGGTGATGAAAAAGGCCCTGCTCGTTGTTGTCGTCCTTGCACTGCTCGCCGCTGCCGGCGCCTTGCTGTTTCTCGGCAAGCGGGGGATCTCGGATGGTGCCGCCCTGCTTCCTGCGAACACCGTCATCTACGCGGCGATCCCGGACGTCGCACGCACGAGCCAGCGGTGGCCGCAGACCGCACTCGCAAAGATCGCCGCAGAGCCGGCTGTCGCAGAATTCTTCGCGCGGCCGCTCACGACATTCGGAGCCGGCGGAGGCGGGGAGGCCGCGGAGATTCTCGCACGCCTCAAGCCGGGCCGCTTTTTCGTTGCGCTCACGTCCCTGGGCGACGCCCCGCCGGAAGGAGTCCTCGGATTTCAATACTTTGGCGGGCAGGAGAGCCTCACGGCGGCAATGGAACGCCTGCACGCTGAACTGGCCGCGAGATTTCCGAGCGAGTCCCGCTCCACCTCCGATTACCACGGAGTGACGATTACGTCATTTGGCGGACCGATGGCCGGCGTGCATACCGCGTCCCACGGAAACTGGGGTCTGCTTGCTTCGAGCGAAGCGGCGTTGCAAGGCATGCTCGACCGCGCCGCTGGTCGCGACACATCCGACTCCCTTGCGTCGAGTGAGGTGTTCCGCAAGGTGATGTCCCAGCTCCCGAGCGAGCCGGACTTTGTCTGGTTCGCGGACTTCCAGCCCATCTTCGATCTCCTGCTTCGCGTTGGCGAGCAGCAGGGTGGGGATGTGAATGAAGCCCAGATTGCCCAGATCCGGAAGCTGAAGGCCGCCGGTGGCTCGCTGTTGTTTGCAGGCGAGGATCAGCGCGAGATGTCGTTCGCGCTGATGGATGACATTCCGAAACTGCCCGCGTTGAATCACGCGCTGATGGAACTCACCGTGCCGGACACCACGGTATTCATCGAGTCCGCGGTGGATCGCGAAACGATTTCCAGCGAGGACTATCTCCAGACGCTGCCGGAGCCCGTGCAGGAGTTTCTGGCCGACGCACAGCTTGATGGCGGCAGACTAGCGTCTGTCCTCGGCGATGAAATGGGAGCCATTCTGAAGTGGGGGGCCGGAGCCATGATTCCCTCCGTGCTGGTCGGAGTGACCATCGAGGATCGCGCACGCGTCGACGAAATCGTCACCGGCGCCGTCGCCAGGGATGACCTCGACGTGACGGTGCGCGAGTCGCATGGCGCGAAGGTTTTCGAGTTTCCTTCTTTCGGCGGACTGCAACTCGTCAGCCCCGCGGTGGCCATCACTGATCGTTTCCTCCTGGCGTCGCTGACCATCGATGAACTCGAGCGCGTGCTGGACAGCAACGACGGCGGGAAGGACGCGAAGACGTTGAAGGACTCAGAGGCATTCAAGCCCGCGCTTGATCTTTATCGCGGGAGCAATCAGGCGTTCGCGTTTATCGACGCGAAGACGATCTTCGAAAACATCTACAACCAGCTTCGTCCGATCCTTGTGATCGCAGGCACGATGTCGCCCGATATGGCAAAAGTCATCGATGTCGAGAAGCTGCCGGATACCGAGGTGATCAGCCGGCACCTCTCGCCAATCCTTTACACGAACCGCCAGACGGCGGATGGGATCATTGTCGAAAGCTCAGGCCCGATCACGTTCAGCCAGGGTGCGGGACTGGTCGGTGTCGGTGCAGCATTCTTCATCGTTTCGCAGCTCGGCGCCACTTTCGGAAACTGACCGCGAAAAAATTCCTCCGAGGCGCGCTTGCAATCGGGAAGCCGCCCGCTATGCTCCGACTTCCCACCAAGCGGCTGGATAGCTCAGTTGGCAGAGCAGAGGACTGAAAATCCTCGTGTCGGGGGTTCGATTCCCTCTCCAGCCACCACCCTTTTTCTGTAAACCCGCTCCAATGCTTGAGGAGCGGGTTTTTACGTGGTGGCAGTCCGATCCTATCCCGGGGCTGCCCGGTCGATTTCTACACCATTTCCGCACCTGTCGTGCCGTGACTGCTCCGATCGGAGAAAACTCCATCCGCAGCGTGCGTCATTCTTCGTTGGCCCGTAGATACGCAGGTTTCAGCCGTTGCTGGCGGCCATTGTTCAACCGGTGCATTGGCGGGGCGCCGGTTTGTTGAATCCGGTGGATTGCGCCGTTGCGCGGCGTCAGTGAGCTAGGTGTTTGCCTCGATTTCCGGCTCGGGGTTGGGAAGAGTTGCCGGGGCGGAATCGGTGGTGGAGGGGGAATTGTCGGGGGCTGGAAGGTCGGAAAGGCCTGGTTCGGAGTTGGTGGGGAGAGCTGTTGCGAGCGGGGGCGTTGTTCCGGTTGCCGGGTGCGGGGCGTGGTGACGGCCCACGAGGGCAAACGCCAGAAGTGCGAGGAGCGCAAGCGATGCGACGGCGGCGATGTTTCTGAGCACGGAGGACTTGTGATGGGCCGGACCGTGCGGGACGAGATCGCCGATGAGTTTCCACTGCTTCGATCCGTCGGGGCGGTAGTAGTCCGCATCGCTGAGCTGCCAGCGAATGCGCATCTCGGCCACTTCAGCCGTGGTGAGCGGACCCAGCGGCTCGGTGTCTCCCCGCCGCAGAACGAAGATTTTCATGTCCGGTTATTCGGCGGGATGCCTGCCGTTGTCAACTGGATCACCGGGTGGATCGATGCGCGATCTGAAGGCGAAAACGATCGTGGCGGCGAACCACTTTCAACTCGGCATCGAACGCGTGTCCGAGCGTGCGCGAATCGAGCACGGAGCGGATCGGGCCGACGCCGAGCACGCGTCCCTCGCGAAGAACGAGGGCGTGGGTGAAGACGGGCATGATTTCCTCTACGTGATGAGTGACGAGGACCAGTGGCACGGCGTTACGCCGGGCGCCGATGGACTGGATGAACTCGAGAAAGCGTTCGCGCGCGACGGGATCGAGGCCGGAGCAGGGCTCGTCGAGAAGGAGCAGTCGGGGCTGTGCGATCAACGCGCGGGCAATGAGCACGCGCTGGCGTTCGCCCTGGGAGAGGATGCGCCATTCGCGTTTTGCGAGCGCAGAGGCTCCGAGGTCGTCGAGCAGGGCGAGGGCTTCCGCTCGCTCGCGTCGCGGGATCGTTCCCCAGAATCCGGCCATTGCGCGGCGGCCGCCGGCGACGATTTCCAGGGCAGTGTCGTCGTCGTGGAGAAGCTGGGCGACACTGGCGCTGACAAATCCAAGACGGGTCCGGAGTTCCCTCCAGTCCGCCTCGCCGAAGGTCTCTCCCAGCAGCCTCACAGTTCCCTCGCTGGGCGTGAGATACCCTCCGAGCGCGCGGAGGAGGGAGGTTTTGCCGGAGCCGTTCGCGCCGAGAATGACCCAGTGTTCGCTGTTGCGAACCGTCCAGTCGATCGATTCGACGATCGTGGAGTTTCCCCGGCGGATGGAGAGGTTTTCAACGGACAGGATCATTCGGAAAGACGTGCGAGACGGATGGATCGAGGAAGGGGGTGAGCGTGAACGTGTCGTGCCGGATGCGCACGGTCACGGCGCCGGTTTCGTCCTGGCGGAGGACGAGGATGCCGGCATCTTTCACGGCGCGCAACCAGTCGGCACGTGGAATCTGGGACGGCGGAAAATCGGCGACCGCGGCGATCACCGCGCGGGGGCGGACCGCGGTGAGAAATTCCAGCGAACCGGAATGACCGGAGATGTGCCGGCCCATGACGACCAGATCGCAGGGAAGGCGGTCGGCCTTGTGCGTGAGGAGCCAGCGTTCCGTGATCGCGCCTGCGTCGGAGAGCAGGAGTGCGGAAAACGACCCCGCGTCGATGCGCAGGACCACGGCCTTGTCGTCGGCGATTGGCTCGTGGAAGTCGGCGGGGGGAAAGAGCACTTCCAGGGTTGTGGCGGGACCGATGGTTTCGCGAAGTCCCGTGGTGGCGGCGGTTAGCCGGGTGGGATCGACAGCATTCAGAATGTGGCGGTGGATCTGCGAACGGCTTGGCAGGCCGGAGTCGAGGATGCGGCGGATGGGAACCGCGGACTCGACGCGCTCGAAACCTCCGAGGTGTCCGCTGTCGCCGTGTGTGAGGACCAATCCGTCGAGGGTGTTGACTCCCGACATCCGCAGGAACGGCACTACGACGGAATCCGCGAAGAATGCAGAGCCCGTATCGATGAGCCACGCGCCGGATCCCGCAGTCAGCAGACTGGAACCGCCGCGGTGCGCATCGAACACGGTGAGCGTCGCGACCGTGCCGGGCGGCTCCGGAACGCCGACATAGCGACTGCCGCCGGGAATCGATGCGAAGACGGTCACGATGGCAATCGTGAGCCGGCAGGCGAGCCATGCCGCATTGTTGAAAACTCCCGCGAGCCATGCCGAGAACACTCCCGCAGCCAGCGAGAGGGAGGCGGTTGCGAGGACGAGGGAGGCGAGGGGAACGACGAGAAGATTCGTGGGAATGCCGGTGAACGAGATGAGATGGAAGTAGGCCAGCGTCAGCGGAAGGGAGCCCAGCCATGCGGAGAAGCTGACGGCGAAGAGAGAGATCACCCATTTTCCAAATTGACGTGCGGCGCGGTCCATCGGGGAGAGGAGCGCGGATGGGAGGAAGGGGTCGGGTTCGAAGAACGGCGCGAGGCGGTTCATCACCGGAACTGCGAGCAGGAGAATCGAGGCGACGACCGAAAAGGACAGTTGAAAACCGGGATTGAAGAGCTGGTTCGTATCGACGAGGAGGATTGCGAGCCCGGCGGCGCCGAGCGTGTTCAACGCCGTGGGCCAGCGATCGATCACGAGACCCGCTGCGATGATGGAAAGCATCGCCGCCGCGCGCACGCTGGCGGGCTTGAGGCCGGTGATGAGCGCGTAAAAGAAAAGACAGGGGATGAGAAGGAGAACAACGCGCCGGCGGTCGATGCCGGTCGCTCCGAAGACAAACCAGAGGAATACCGCGACGATGCCGACGTGGAGTCCGCTGACGGAGAAAAGGTGGAAGGTTCCGGTCTCACGGAAGTCGTCCTCCACGCGTTCGGGAATGTCGGCGGTGTCACCAATCGTCATGCCCAGCAGCAGGGAAAATTCCTCCGTGCCGGCGATGTCGATCGCAAGGGTGCGTTCGATCCATGACCGGGCGGCATTCGCGAAGCGGACGATGGGGTTGCCGCCGGTGGAGAGCAGAGTGGCATCTGCGGCGTGCAGGACCTGAAGTTCGGAACGGATGCCGTTGTTTGCGAGCCATGCGGCGAGATCGAGTTCGCCCGGATTGCGGGGAGGCGGCACATTGCGAATCGATGCGCGCACCGCGAAGCGGGAGCCGTAGTCGGGCGGTTCCGCCTCCCAGCGCACGAAGGCGGTGCAACGGGGACGCCACGAGTCCGTGCCGATGCGCAGTGTTTCGATGCGGGCGTTGAACACACAGCCGCCTGTCGTGAGGCGAGGGACATCGTCCACGCGGAGGGTTGCCTCGCACACGCGCCATTCGTGGTCGAGCCCCGCCGCGAGCGCGGCGGCGGGAGACTCGCGGTATTGCCACGTCTGGAAGGCCGCAAACGCGCAGGCGACGCCCGGCCAGAGCGCGATGGAAAGACGGGGGAGAAGCGCAGCGGGCAGGGCGATCGCTCCGACGAGCGCGAACAACCATCCGGGTGCATCCACGAGCCGCCCGACTGCGATGCCGGCCAGCGCGGCGGCGAGCAATGCGACGCACGGCAGTCGCTGGCGAAGCGGAGAGGCATTCACGGCTGGCCGCAGAATTTGAAGAACCACCACGTCGCTTCGTGGTTCTCGAAATAAAACCGGAGCGCGCCGTCGAGCCCGACGAGATCCTGTGTCACCGCCTTGCTGGCGCGGCGCGAGTGGATCTGGTGAATGCCCGGCAGACGGCAGTGATGGTAGGGAGCGCCGATGACTTCGAGCCTCCGGCAACCGGTGGCAGCCTCGAGAAGCAGGGATTCCAGTTCCCCGCGATCGAGCGTTTCGTAGAACACGTTCCCGCGCGTTTCCATTTCCGCATAATCGAAGCGCGCGAAGCGCTCCACTCCCCGCGGAGGAAGGTCGGTCCACTGATCGCGCAGCCGCCCGAGCCGGATGCGGGGATCCACACCCGCCGCGACGCTGCGACGGGAGAAGGTATTGATCGAGAGACGAATCGGGTGACCAATCCCTGCATCCAGCGTGATCCAGAGATGATCGATGCGCTCCGGCACGAGGGATTCCTCAACCGTGGCTCCGACGACATCTCCGACCGCCCGGACCAGCACAGCGTCCGAGGGCCAGCTCGAAACCTTCTTGCGGCGGCCCTGCATGCGCGCCGATGATTGCCGACCGCGGAGCAATTGCAAGCGCCCGCGACAAAATCGATTCAGCCGCCTTGCATTTCTGCGAAAGGCCGCTTGCCAACACCCCGGCAGATCGTTAGACGATAAGAATTTCTAATGGTTGACGATCCCCTTGACATTTCAAGCACACGCGCACCCGGAGGTCCATGCCTCAATCGGACGTCGTTCAAAATCGTTGACGCCGCGCAATCCGCGTGGATAACACGCTGACCCATTCGCGGAAGATTGCGGGCACGATGCTGAAGTATTTTTTCCTCCTTTTCACGTTGGCGGTGGTGGCGGTCGTCGCCTTCGCAGGCTTTCGCGGTCAGCACTCGAAGCTGCCGCCGATCGAGCTGTTCCCCGACATGGACCACCAGGCGAAGGTGAAGGCGCAGAAGCCGAGCGACTTTTACGCCGACGGCGCGGCGACGCGCGTTCCGGTTGAGGGCACCGTGCCGATTGGTTACGCGGCGCCGCTTTCCAAGGACATGGATGCGCAGGCCGTGGCGGAGGCCGCCGGCCCCTACAAGGCGATCCAGTTCGGCAACGGTCCGGACTATGTCAACACCGGCCGCATCGGTGACAGCTGGGGAACCGGAATGCCGTTTGAGATCACGCCGGCCATTCTCGAGCGGGGCCGTCAGCGTTACAACATTTCATGTGCGGTCTGCCACGGGGCGGCCGGTTCGGGCAACGGTGTGACCAGCAAATACGGCATCGTTGCGATCGCGAACTTCCACGACCAGCGCCTCGTCGACATGGCCGACGGTGAAATCTTCAACACGATCACCCACGGCAAGAACACGATGCTTGGCTACGGCTACAACATCCAGGTGCCCGACCGTTGGGCGATCATCGCCTACATCCGCGCCCTGCAGGCCTCGCAGCTTGCCACGGTCGCGGACGTTCCCGCAGATCAGCGCGCGGCGCTGGAGGCAGCCCAGTAATTTCCGATGAGCGAACACGTAGAAATCAAACCCGAGGTCTTCGACTACAAGCACGTCGGCGGCAAGTTTCTGGGGCTGGCGGCATGCGGCGGACTTGCGCTGATCGTCAGTGTGCTGTGGGGGATTTTCTTCAACCCGGCACAGTTCGCCTTCTCGTATCTCTTCGGATTCTACTTCTTCTTCACGATCTGCATGGGCGGACTTTTCTGGACGCTCGTGCATCACGCGGTGGATGCGGAGTGGAGCGTCGTTGTGCGCCGGCAGATGGAAAACATCGCGAGCCTGCTGCTGGTGGTCGGCCTGCTCTTTGTTCCTCTCATTTTCTTCCGCGAGGAGCTTTGGAAGTGGATGCGCCCGGCAAACGCCGAGGATCCGCTGCTCGTCGCGAAGTGGCCGTATCTGACACCGACGTTCTTCTGGATCCGGTGCGCGTTCTATTTCGGGTTCTTTGCGATCGCCTCGTGGGCGCTGCGACGGAATTCGGTGAAGCAGGACGCCGACGGCGCGGCGAAATACACCGTGATCAATCGCAAGATCACCTTCGCAAGCCTGCCGCTCTTTGCAGTGAGCCTGACCTTCGCGGCAATCGACTACCTCATGGGGCTGAACTACCACTGGTTCTCCACGATGTGGGGCGTCTACATCTTCGCGGGCACCGCGCTCAGCTCGATGTGCGTGCTCGTGCTTGTCGTCACCGCGCTGCGCAGCGCCGGCTACCTGAAGGTCGTGACGATGGAGCACTACCACACGATGGGCAAACTCATGTTCGCCTTCACGGTGTTCTGGGCCTACATCGGCTTCAGCCAATACATGCTCATCTGGTATGCGAACGTCCCCGAGGAAACGATCTGGTTCCTCCGGCGCAACACCGAGACGTGGTGGTATCTGAGCCAGTTCCTCGTCGTGGGCCATTTCTTCATCCCGTTCCTCCTTCTCCTTCCGCAGCCGACAAAGAAGAAGCCGATGTTCCTCTGCGGAATGGCGGTGTGGATCCTTCTGATGCACTTCCTCGATCTCTATGTGGTCGTGCTTCCGGAACTCCACAATACGGGCGTCCACCTTCACCCGCTTGATTTCCTGTGCCCGCTGGCGATCGGCTGCATCCTCGCGGCGGTGTTCATCAAGCGTCTCGGCGACGGCTCGCTCTTCCCGGTTCGCGACCCGCGCATCAACCACTCCGTCCACCTCAGCAACTGATGGCCGCCTCCCCGACTTCCAAGCCGTTCGTGCCGACGCTGCTCGCGTCGCTCATCGCGATCCTGATCTTCTGGGTGGCCACCCGCCTCATGACGGCGTGGATTCCCGCCGGTTCGAACGAGGAGGCCGAAAAGGCCGCCCTTCGCGAAAAGACGCTCGCCGAACTGCGGGTCGCCGATGAGGAAACGCTCCAGACCTACGGCTGGGTGAACAAGGAAAAGGGCATCGTTCGCGTGCCGATCGAGCGCGCCATGGAACTGGTGCTCGTCGATTTGAACGCCCGCAAACCCGCGCCGGCTTATCCCGTCCAGGCCGCCCCCGCGGCGCCTGCGCCCGCGGAAAACGTGGAGCTTGCCCCCGAGGGGACCGCTCCGCCAGTGACACCGGAAACCGCGCCTGCCGCGGAACCCGCGAATGAACCGCCCGCCGATGTGCCCGCAGAGCCGGCACCGGCCGCCCAGTGATTTCATGATCCAGACCTCCACCGCAACCAGGCCCGCGCCAGCGGAGATCGATCGTTCCGTGCAGGGGACGGTGCTCTTCTGCTTTGGCTCGGCGATTTTCTGGCTTCTCGCCGGGTGTCTTCTCCACGCCGTCGCCGGCGCGAAGCTCGTGATGCCCGGGTTCCTCGATGGCATCGGATTTCTCACCTACGGCCGCGTGCTTCCCGCCGCGACGAATGCGATCGCCTTCGGCTGGGCGTCGCTTTCCGCCATCGGCGTGGCCCTCTGGCTCTGCGCGCGTTTGAATGGTGCCATGCTCCGTGCGAGCGCGTTGATCGTGAGCGCGGTCGTCGCATGGAATGCGGCGGTGCTCGTTGGAGTCCTCGCGATTCTTGCAGGGAGCTCCACGGGCATTCCTGGCCTCGAGATGCCGGGCGGGGTTTCCGTCGTGCTTCTGGTCGCGTATCTGCCGATCGGTCTCTGGGCACTGTCGACCTTCCGCACGGGCGCACCAGGCTTTGTTTCCCAGTGGTATCTCGTCGCGGCGCTTCTTGCCTTCCCGTGGCTTTACACGACCGCGAATGCTCTGCTCGTCTGGCAGGGAACTCCGGGATCCGCGATGGGAGCGATCTTTGCGTGGTTCGACAGCGGCTTCTTTGGCCTCTGGCTGCTCCCGATCGCGCTGGCAGCCGCCTATTACTTTCTGCCGAGGGCTGCAGGCCGCCCGGTCTTCAGCAGGGGCCTCGCATCGTTGGGATTCTGGACGCTTGTGCTCTGTGCGGGCTGGATGGGAACCAGCCGCTTCCAGGGGGGACCGATCCCTGCATGGATGGTGAGCGCCGGCGTGGTCGCTGCGATTCTGCTCATCCTTCCCGCCATCGCGGTCAGCTCGAATCTTTATCTTACGATTGGCGATGCGTGTGAGCGGCTTTGGATGCAGACTCCGGCCCGGTTTCTCATCACCTCGGCCGTGTTCTTCCTCGGCTGGGTCTCGCTGTTGATCATCGTCACGCTCCCTCCGGTGAACAGCATCATCCAGTTTTCGCTGGTGAATCCCGGTCTGACGCAGACGGCGCTTCACGGAATCGCAAGCCTCGCATTCATCGGTGTGCTGTATGCCCTGCTCGGTGTGCGGCACCCGGAGTCGACGATCACTCCGCGCTCGAGCCTGGTTTTCTGGCTGATTGTCACGGGCGTGGGACTCATTCTTTGCGCCTCGTTCTTCGGCGGATTCTTCCAGGGCTTCGCATTGAGTGATCCGATCGTCACGTTCGCGAACTCGATCACGTATGCGGCGCCGTTCCGCTGGGTGGAACTCGCCGGACATCTCTGCCTCCTCGCCGCAGCGGCCGGCCTTGCCCGTGACTTCGCGGAGCAGCTCCTGGTTTCCTCACCCGCGCAGGCGCCGAAACCGGCCGCCGCCCAACGCCCGGAGGTTGCTGCGGTATGACTTCGATGACGAAACTGATTGCCGGACTTGTCGTGGCCGTCGGATCCTCGTGGGCGGCGATGGTTGCCTATCCCTTTGCAAAGCTGGCCACGCTCCAGCCCGAGGTCTCCGAGGAAACCGGTGGCCTTCTCCCGCCGCCGCTGCCGGGGAATGCGATCGCGGGCCAGCGTGTTTACGCGGCCAATGGCTGCGTCCATTGTCACAGCCAGCAGGTGCGTCCGGCGCCGTTCGCGACGGACATCGCACGCGATTTGGGAACCCGCCAGACGGTTGCCCGCGACTATCTGCGCTACGATCCCGCGTTCCTTGGCCTCGTCCGCACGGGTCCCGACCTGTCGAACGTCGGCGTCCGGCATCAGGAGGCCGCATGGTTCTTCCGTCACCTTTACGAGCCGGAGCAGGTGACTCCGGGTTCGATCATGCCGTCGTTCCGCTACCTCTTCGAGGAGCGCGAGATTCAAGGCCAGCGCAGTGCGCTCGCCGTGGACGTTCAGGGCCCCCATGCCCCGAAGCCCGGCTATGAGATCGTGCCCAAACAGGATGCGATCGAACTCGTTGCCTATTTGATGTCGTTGAAGCGGGACTATCCGCTCACCGAGGCGCCGCCCCCGCCGCCCGCCGAATGACCCACACGCTTTTCCGCAAGTGACCGATCCTCATACCGATCCCATCGTCGAAACGGCCGCGTCCGACACGCCGGCGACCGGAACCGCGCCTGTGCCGCAGTGGTTCTGGATTCTGTTCGTTGTCGTCGGATTCTTTGGCGCGCTTTATCTCGGCATGAACAGCGGCGGCTTCTCGTCCGACGTTTTCAATCCCGACCAGGTGTCCTGGGCCGGCGGCGGTGGCGCCGCGGCGGGTCCGGTCGATCCCAAGGTGGCCGGCAAGCGCATCTTCACGAAGAACTGCGTCGTCTGCCACCAGTCCTCCGGAGAGGGCGTGGCCGGGCAGTTCCCGCCGCTGGTTGGCAGTGAGTGGGTCGTCGGTGGCGACTGGCATGGTGACAACCATCTGGTGCGCGTCCTGCTGCACGGCCTGCAGGGACCTGTCCAGGTCAAGGGTGACACGTTCAACAACGCGATGGTTCCGTGGAAGGATGTCCTCAGCGACGAGCAAATCGCCGCCGTGCTTACTTACATTCGCAGCGAGTGGGGAAACAATGCCGCGCCGATTCCCGCCGATTACGTCGCGAAGGTCCGCGCCGAAACCGCCGACCGCGGCGAGCCCTGGACGCAGGCCGCCCTCAAGGCCATCGGCAAGGAACTCGTCTCCGAGGCGGTTGCAAACCCCGCTCCCGAAGCCGAGGGTGATGGCCCTGCCGGGGAGTCCGTGCCGCCGGAACCCGCCGATTCGCAACCGTCCGCCCCTCCGACCGAAGCCTGACCTGTCCTCATTGATGAAATCGAAGTTTTTCGTTCCTGTCCTTCTCGCGCTCCTCGGGCTGGCGATATTCGCCCCCGACGCCGTGGCCGAGTCGCGCACGAACAACATCTACTGGACCCCGGTCGTTGCCACCGAGGGCGGAGAGAAGATCGATCAGATCCTGAACGTGATCTTCATATTGACGGCAACGGTCTTCGTGCTGGTGAACGTCTTTTTCATCTACTACCTCATCCGCTACCGGCGGAAACCGGGGGTGAAGGCCCAATACGTCCATGGCAACATGGGGGCGGAGATCATTTGGACGGCGATCCCTTCGCTGATCTTTTTGACACTCGCGATCTGGGGAAATCACGTCTGGAACGAGCTGGTCAAGACCCCGGCGCCCGAGGATGCCGTCGTTGTGGAGGTCGTCGGGTATCAGTTTGCGTGGGACTTCCGCTATGCGGGTGCGGATGGTGAAGTCGACGAGACCGCTCTCGAGAAGATCAGCCAGGATAACAAATTTGGCCTCATTCTGGAGGATCCGAACCTGACTGACGACTTTGCCACCACGGAAATGGTCATTCCCGTCGGGAAGCCCGTTCACATTCTGCTTCGCTCGCGGGATGTCATCCACTCGTTCTATGTGCCTGAGTTCCGCATCTATCAGGACGCGGTGCCCGGCCGCTCGATCGACTGGATCTGGTTCGTCACGACCCGTGAAGGGGAGTTCACTCTGGCTTGCAGCCAGCTGTGTGGCGCGGGTCACTTCAACATGAAGGCGCCGATCAAGGTCGTTTCCCAGGAGGAATTCGACCAGTGGTATGCCGCCCGCGTGAAGGCGCGTGGCGAGGAGATCGCCACCTACGCGCTCGAGAAGCAGAAGACGGACGTCGCCGCCAAATAATTTTGCGTCCGCGCGGAGGCGTCCGCAGACTCGGTCCGGATGAAACACCGCATCCTGATCCTGTCGGCATCGGTGGGCTCCGGGCATGTCAAGGCGGCTGACGCGCTCGAAAAGGCGTTTCGTGCCCGCGAAGATGTGGGCGAGGTCATCTCCGACGATTCGCTCGATCATACGAACGTCCTCCACAGACAGTTCTATTCCGCGCTCTACAAGCGGCTCTCCGAACTCACCCCCGAGTTTCTCGGTTGGTGGTATGAGACAAGCGACGATCCGTGGGTCACCGACCGCGTGCGATTGATGATCGATCTCCCGCAGGCGCTGCCCTTGGTGAACATGATCCGGGACATCAATCCCGATCACGTCGTGTGCACGCATTTCATGCCAGCCGGCGTGATTGCGCACCTTCTGCGAAAAAAGCAGATCAACACAAAGCTCAGCATCGTCGTGACGGACTACCATTTTCACGCGATGTGGCTGACCCGGGCGTTCCATCATTACTTCGTGTCGCAGGAGGAGGACCTCATCCACATGGAGGCGCTCGGGCTGCCGGAGGATCGGATCACCGTGAGCGGAATTCCCGTCGATCCACGTTTCGAGGAGCCGGTCGATGCGGCGCTTGTGTGCGGGAAATTTGCACTCGATCCGAAAAAGACGATTCTCCTCGTCGCCGGCGGCACGCTGGGGCTTTCGCCCGCGGAGGCGGTGGTGAAGCGTCTTCGCACGCTGGATTTGCCATTTCAGGCCGTCGTCCTGTGCGGAAGAAACGACGAGCTCCGCGAAAAGATCACCGCGCTCGTGGGGCGGGAACGGGAACGATTTCTCGTGCTCGGATACACCGACGAGATGCGCGAACTCATGGGCGTCGCGACACTCATCCTTACGAAGCCGGGCGGATTGACGACCGCCGAGGCGCTTGCCAGCGGACTGCCGATGGTCATTCTCGATCCGATCGGCGGTCAGGAGGAGCGCAACTGCGACATGCTTCTCGAGAACGGAGTGGCGGTGAAATGTGCGGAGGTCACCGTGCTCCGACACAAGCTGGAGATGCTGTTTGGCGAACCGGGCCGGATCGAGCGGATGCAGGAGGCCGCCCGGCGGCTTGCGCGGCCCGATGCGGCGCGCGTGATCGTAAACACGGTTCTCGACGAGCTTCAGCCCGAGCCCCGTCGCATTTCCCGCAGGGACGAGAAGCGCTTTCGCGAGGCGATTGAAGATTAATGCGATCCCGCGCGCAGCGTGGTCTCGATTGCGAGTGTGATCGCAGTGACCATGGCGTCGATCTCAAGGACGGTGGATGCGGGGACGTGGATGAAGCCGGCCGGGATTTCCGGCCTGTGCCGGAGGTCGTGCATCAACCCGTAGAAGACGTGGTTGCAGACAAACGTTCCGGCCGATTCGGAAATCCTTGCAGGAAATCCCTGGTCCCGAAGCGCGGCAATGATTTCCGTTGCCGGCAGGGTGGTGGGATACGTTGGCGGGCCGCCTTCGATCACCGGCTGTAGGCTGGGCTGCGCGCCGGCGTTGTCGGGGATCCGCGCGTCGTCGAGATTGATCGCAACCTGCTCCGGCGTGATCGCATCCCGATCCGCTGCGACGCCGAGACACACGACCGCGGCAGGCGCGACTTCCGCGAGCAGCCGGCGCAACTCGCGGAGCGAATCGCCAAACACGCACGGGAGCACCGCACCGCGGACCACATGCCCGGAGAGGACGCGACCATTGAGCGCGACGGCGGTTTCCCCGGAGGGGTTCCGGCTGTCTCCGCCGAAGGGTTCGAAACCGGTGACGAGAATGGAGCGCATGGCGGGAAACGGGAATGTGATGATTTCGGATGGGAGCGGGCTTGACTGCCCGAAGCCTCGCGGCAGGCTCGTGCCTCATGCAATACAAGATCGCCGCCGCGAAGATGATCGCGGATCTCGAGGTGCAGGTAAACGAGTTGCTCGAGCGGGGATTCGAACTGCATGGCAGCCCGTTCGTATCGGCCCGCGGTTTTTTCTGTCAGGCGCTCATCGAGCGGACGCCGCCGATGCGTCCTCCCGCGCGGGTGCTGGAGGATGTGGAGTAGGGCTGGCGTTTCCCGGGTGGCGGAGTGCGCGACGGCGGCCATTCATGGCCGGCGGCGGCATGGAATCGCGACGAACGGGACTCCCCACACCGCGATTCGGACGGTGTTTCTCATTAAGGACACAGTCGATGGCGGACGGCTAGTAAAGGGTTCTCCCGGAGGACCGGCGGTCGGGAATCGGTGCGGAACCGGCTGCGGAGACGGGATTCGTCGAAGATGCGCGGAAGGAGCAGAATAAATCGTTGCGCGTGCGCAAGAATCGGTGCAGAAACATTAGCTTCTCTAATGTCATGAGTGTCACCGTAGCAGCCCCTTCCACCGCACACGAAGTCGAGGAGCACTCGCACCACAAGCCGCATTGGTTCTTTCACTACTTCTGGACCTACGACCACAAGATGATCGGTCTCCAGTATCTCTGGACGGCCCTGTTTTTCCTGTTCATCGGTGGTGGACTTGCGCTGGGAGTGCGTTATCAGCTCGGCTTCCCGGGGGCCAAGGTGCCGCTCATCGGCCAGTTCCTGCCGGAGACGCTGGCAATCGACGGCGTGATCGCTCCCGGCGGCTACAACATGCTGGTCACGATGCATGCGACGGTGATGGTGTTTTTCGTCGTCATGCCGCTGCTCATCGGCGCGTTTGGAAACTACCTGATTCCTCTGAAGATCGGTGCCGGTGATATGGCGTTCCCGCTGCTGAACGAGCTCAGCTACTGGCTTTACGCACTCTCAGGCGTCATTGTGATCGCCGCGTTTTTCGTGCCTGGCGGTGGTCCTGCCTCTGGCTGGACGGCGTATGCGCCGCTGAGCACCGTTGCCTCCTACACGGGTGCGGGCGCCGGCCAGAGCCTTTGGGCGGTGGCCATTTTCGTGAACGGTCTGTCCTCCATTGCCGGTGCGACGAACTACATCACGACGATCGTGAACATGCGGGCTCCGGGAATGAAAATGTTCCGCCTGCCTCTTTCGGTGTGGGCGCTGTTCGTGACGGCGATCCTGCTCATCATCGCAGTGCCGGTTCTTTCCGCCGCGGGCGCGATGCTTTTCTTCGACCTGAACTTCGGCACGAATTTCTTCGTCCCGATCCGTGACGGAATCGTCACCGGTGGCCAGCCGCTCCTCTGGCAGCACCTCTTCTGGTTCTTTGGCCACCCGGAGGTCTACATCATGATCCTTCCCGCGATGGGCCTCGTATCGGAAGTCATGCCCGTGTTCGCCCGCAAGCCCATCTTTGGTTACAAGGCGATGGTGATCGCGATGGTGGCGATCGGCGTGCTCGGATTCCTTGTCTGGGGTCACCACATGTTCGTCAGCGGCATGAACGTGACGCTCAGTGCGGTGTTCTCGTTCTCGACGATGTTCATTGCCGTGCCTTCGGCGATCAAGACATTCAACTGGCTCGGCACGGTCTGGAAGGGCTCGATCGAATTCACGACGCCGATGTGTTTCGCGCTCGCGTTTGTGTCGATGTTCGTCATCGGCGGTCTCAGCGGCATTTTCATGGCGTCCACGCCGGTCGATCTGTTCATCCACCACACCTATTTCATCGTCGCGCACATTCACTACGTGCTCTTTGGCGGCAGCATTTTTGCGATTTTCGCCGCCATCTACTTCTGGTTCCCGAAGATGTTCGGCCGGATGTTCAACGAGCCGCTCGGGAAGGTGCATTTCTTCCTGACGTTCATCTTTTTCAACATGACGTTCTTCCCGATGCACAACCTCGGGTTGGGCGGAATGATGCGACGGATCGCGGATCCCACGATCTACACGCACCTCCAGCAGCTGCAGCCGATGAACCAGATCTCGACGATTGGTTCGATCGGTCTCGGCCTCACGTTGATTCCGTTCTTCTGGAACATTTTCTGGAGTCTGAGAAACGGGCCCAAGGCTCCGAACAACCCCTGGCGCGCGACGACGCTCGAGTGGACGGTTTCGTCGCCTCCCGGACACGGGAACTTCCCGAAGACGCCGGTGGTCCACAACGGTCCCTACGAATACAGCGTGCCCGGAATGGAAAAGGACTACCTGATGCAGACCGAGGTCGCTCCCGAAGGGGCGCAGCTCGAGGCGCATTAATCCACGATGAAGTTCACGTTCGGCCGCCGGCTCGTTCACGCATTCGCTGCTCTGACGACATTCTGCACGCTTCTCCTTCTGGTGAGCGGCGGACTCGTCACCTCGCACGGTGCGGGGCTGGCGGTGCCCGACTGGCCGAACAGTTTCGGCTACAACATGTTTGCGCTGCCATTCTCGCGTTGGTTGGGGACGCAGGCGGGAGGCGTGTTCTGGGAGCATTCCCACCGTCTCATTGCGAGCGGTATCGGGTTTCTGACGCTGGTGCTTGTGGCGTTGATTTTCAAGGTCGAGAACCGGCGCTGGATGAAGATTTTGGCCATCTGTGCGCTGGTTGGTGTGTGCATCCAGGGGCTTCTTGGCGGGCTTCGTGTCACCATGCTCAAGGACGAGCTTGGCATCTTCCACGGAATGCTTGCGCAGTCGTTCTTCGTGCTGCTGGGGGTGATCACGATTTCCACCAGCCGCACGTTCCTTGAGCGGCGCTGGGCTCCTGCGATGGACACGGGCCGCGCGCGCGGGATCGCTCTCGCGCTGGTGGTTGCGACCTTCGTCCAGCTTGGCATTGCCGCAACCATGCGGCACGAGCATGCGGGGCTCTCGATTCCGGACTTCCCGCTCGCCTACGGGAGGATTCTTCCTGACACGAGCGAAACCGCCGTGGCGGCGATCAACGCGCAGCGCTATGCGGACGGCAAGGTCCCGACCACCGCAGGCCAGATCTGGCTGCAGATGGCCCATCGAATTCTGGCGGTGGGGATCGCCGTGCTGACGTTTGTCCTTTTGAAACGCTGCAGCAATCTTCCCCCGGCGGTTCGCCGCACCGCGTGGCTGCTGACTGGAATGGTCCTGGTCCAGATCGCCCTTGGGGCGTGGACAGTGTGGTCCGACAAGGCCGCCGACATCGCCACCGCCCACATGGCACTGGGCGCATTGTTTTTCTTCGTTTCCGCCCTGCTGACCTACCGGCTTTGCGCGATGCGCGCGCAGTGGGTGGGTGCCACACCGGCGGTTCCCTCCGGAGCCCGTCTCGCCTCCGCATGAAATCCGCCGCCGCCTCCATCCGCACCGACTCCCGCATTGGCGACATCTTCGAACTCGTCAAGGCCCGCCTTTCCCTGCTTGTTCTCACCACGACGCTTGTCGGCTTTCTGCTGGGGCAGGGGAGCAATCCGATTTCCTGGTTCATCCTCTCCGCGACGCTCGTGGGCACGGCATTGAGCGCGTGCGGCGCGGCGGCGCTCAACCAGTGGTGGGAACGCGAATACGATTCGATGATGAAGCGGACACGCGAGCGTCCTCTTCCGGCCGGCCGGATGCACGCGGCGGACGCGATGATGTTCGGCGTGTTCTTCTCGGCGTTCGGTGTCGCCTGCCTCCTCCTGTTCGTGAACATCCTGAGCGGCGTGCTTGCGGCGCTCACCATCGCGATCTACGTGCTCATCTACACGCCGATGAAGCGCGTGAGCACGTTGAATACGCTCGTCGGTGCGATTCCCGGGGCGCTTCCGCCGCTCATTGGCTGGGTGGCTGCGACGAACACGTTGAGCCTTCCGGGATGGGTGCTCTTCACCATCCTTTGGTTCTGGCAGATGCCCCATTTCCTCGCGATCGGCTGGATGTATCGTGACGAGTATGCCAGTGCGGGATTCGTCGTTCTCACCGGACGGGATCCCGATGGCGGCATGACCGCGCGCCAGGCCTCGCTCTATACGCTCTGTCTGTTGGTCGTGAGCCTGGCTCCGGCGATCATTTACCTGAACTCGCCGGTTTATTTCTTCGGAGCGCTCGCGCTGGGAATCGGCTTCCTCGCCCTGGCGCTGAATTTCGCATGGCATCGTTCGCGTCCGGCTGCGCGGCTCCTTTTCTTCGGATCGATCCTCTACCTGCCGCTCCTGCTGGCGCTGCTCGTCGTGACCCGCAATGGATGATGGATCCGCGCTCCAGGAATCGCAAACTGCTCGTCGCGCTGTGGATCTTCGCCATCCTGCTATTTGCGCTCGTTTTGCTTTGGAAAATCTTCCTTGCCGGTCCGCCGACTCCCTGAACCTCTTTCTCTAATCCAACCGTCCCATGAGTTCCGCCGCCATCACGTCCCACGAAACCGAGCACCACGGAGCGCCGCCCTCGACCTGCCGCTTCGGGATGATCATCTTCCTGCTCTCGGAGGCGATGCTCTTTGCCGGCCTCATCGCGGCATACATCGTCGTCCGCGGTGCGCATCAGGGGGAATGGCCGCCAACGGGCGCGCCCGATATCGGCGTTCAGTGGCCCCTGACGGGGCTTAACATCGTCATGATCGTGAACTCGATTCTGTTGATCAGCTCGAGTGTCACGTTTCATTTTGCGGAAGCGGCCGTGAAGAAGGGCAGGAGCGGCCTGCTGTGGCTCTTTGTGACGATCGCCCTCGGCGCGGTCTTCCTCACGGTGCAGGGGTGGGAGTGGATGCACCTCCGGCACGAGGGGATGTGGTTCCCGGTGTTTTCGAGCGCCGAGCATCAATACGACATCTTCGGCATCTACGGATCCACCTTCTTTGCGATCACCGGCTTCCATGGAATGCACGTCCTGGTCGGGCTCATGCTCATCCTGTGGTGTGCGTTGAAGCAGATGTTTACGAACTGCTTCACTCCGCAGCGGCATGCCGCACTCGAAAACGTGGGCCTCTACTGGCACTTCGTCGACGTCGTCTGGATCGTCGTTTACACGGCGCTTTACGTGGTCTGAGCGGATGGATTCCCCGCAGCGGATTCCCCGTTTCGGCTGGGTGGTCGCGTTTCTTGCGGCCACCACTGTGATCGGCGTGACATGGATGAAGCTGAAGGATACGAAACCGCGGCACGAGAACGTGCTTCCGGTGCTCGGAACGGTTCCCGATTTTTCCTTCCAATCCCAGGCGGGCAAGCCGGTCACGAAGGATGATCTGCTTGGAAAAATCTGGGTCGCGGATTTCATCTTCACCCGCTGCCCGGGCCCGTGCCCGGCGATGACCGCCCGAATGGCGGAACTGCAGGCTGCGGTCGCGAAGGCGGGTGGAAACGTGCACCTCGTCAGCGTGACGGTGGATCCGGAGTTCGACACCCCGCCGGTGCTCGAAACCTACGCGGGGCGCTACAATGCCGACCCGAAGTGGTGGACCTTTCTCACCGGCGACTCCGGAAAAATCACGGAATTCGTGCAGAAAGGCATGATGCTCCCGCTGGCGAAAAACGGCGAGAATCTGCCGATTCACTCGCAGAAGTTTGTGGTCGTCGATGCCGAGGGACACATTCGCAGCTACCACGATCTGGACGATCCGGAGCTCGTGCCAAAAGTTCTGTTGGACATCGGAAATCTCATGCGGGAGGCTCAAACAAAGTCATGACGCAGCGTCTTCGAGCATTTCTTTTTGCCCTCGCGATTGCGGTTCTCGCGCCGCTTTCCGGCGCCGAGGCCTGCGTGGGGTGCCGTCAGGTCGGGGATGGGGTGGCCAAGGTCGAGCCGCAGACGATCCAGGCCGGGTTCGCGTTGTCCTGGAGCGTGCTTTTCATGCTGGCGACCGTGATCGGAGTTCTGACGTTCCTTGGGTTCTTCATTGCGCGCACGGTTGCGAGGCTCGATCGCACGCATTCCGGCCAGCCGTGAGCGTCGCGGATCTTCCGAAGCTCAATGCCTCGCTCAACGCGCTGGCGACCGTCTTCATCGCCTTGGGCTGGTGGTTCATTACCCACGAACGCAAGCGGGCCCACATCGCGTGCATGATTTCGGCGCTCGTGGCGTCCACCGTGTTCCTTGGGACGTATGTTCTGCACAAGATCCTCGTCCACGGCGTCCATACGAAATTCGGCGGCGATGGCGTGTGGGTTCCGATCTATTACATCCTGCTCATTTCCCATCTCGTTCTCGCGATGGTGATCGTGCCGATGGTTATCATGACGGTGATACCCGCCCTGCGCGCCCGGTTTGACCGCCACCGGCGGATCGGGCGCTGGACAATGCCCGTCTGGCTCTACGTGTCGGTCACGGGCGTGCTCGTCTATTTCATGCTCTACGAGTGGTTTCCCCACACCCGCGGCTGATGGCATCCGGACTGGAAAATCCCGGCACGCTAGATGCGTTTGCCCACGACACCCGCACCGACCGCGTCGTTCTAGCGATGTTCGAGACGCGTGAGTGGACGGGCAGGGAGCTGCAGGGGTTTCAACTGCAGGAAAAATTGAACGCCTATGTGTCGTTCATCCTCGACGGCGAGATGGCTGAGCAGTTTCCGCAGCTCGTCGGCAAGCGCGTGTGCATCCAGCTTCGCACCGTGCATGAGCCGGATGCGCGCACCTTCGCGTTCCTCGCCCAGGTGCGGGAGCAGCTTGCTTTTCAGGAGATCGATTTCGAGACGGTGCTCATTGGGGAGGGGGAGGTTCCTCCCCCGGGCGGTGGCTGCGGGTGCGGAAATCCCGGCGGCTGCTGCTCGGATTGATTGTTCACCGCGCCGACCGGCGTGATAGAAGGCGGGATGCGTTTCCTTCCCGTGTTCGCTGTTCTTGCTGCAGCCGTCAGCTTCGAAGCGCCGGCGGCCCATCCGTTTTCCGCCGGATCCACCGCCGATCGCGAGGCGCGCGAACTCCTCGCGAAAATGACGCTCCGGGAAAAGATCGGCCAGATCGCGCAGGTTGACAGCGCGGCGCTGAAATCTCCGCGCGACGTGACGAAATACCAGCTCGGTTCCGTGCTCAGCGGGGGCAACTCCAATCCGCCCGACGGCAATTCCGCGATCGCGTGGGCGGAGTTCATTGCGACCTTCAAGCGCGCGGCGATGGAGACGCGCCTGCGCATCCCGCTGCTTTACGGAATCGATGCCGTGCACGGGCACAACAACGTCCTGGGAGCCGTGATCTTCCCTCACAACATCGGCCTGGGGGCTACGCGGGATCCGCGCCTTGTGGAAAAGGCGGCGCGGGTGACCGCGGCCGAGATGCTCGCCACGGGGGCGAACTGGGATTTTGCTCCGTGCATCGCGGTTGTCCGTGACGAGCGCTGGGGACGCACCTACGAAAGCTTTGGCGAGTCGCCGGAACTCGTTGCCGGAATGGGTGCCTCCGCCGTGCGCGGATTGCAGGGGGTCAGACTCGGGCCGAAATCCGTGCTCGCCTGCGCAAAGCATTTCGTCGGAGATGGCGGCACCTTTGGTGGAAAGGACCAGGGGGACACGCGGGTCGGCGAAGCCGAACTTCGGGCGGTTCACCTGCGTCCCTACATCGATTCCATCGAAGCCGGCGTGGGCTCGATCATGGTTTCCTTCAATAGTTGGAATGGCGAGAAATTGCACGGCCACCGCTGGTTGTTGACCGAGGTGCTCAAGGGCGAACTGGGATTCGAGGGATTCCTCGTTTCCGATTGGGCCGCGATCGACCAGCTCCCCGGCGATTATCGCAGCGACATCGAGCGCTCGATCAACGCCGGGCTCGACATGGTCATGATTCCCGCCGGACCCGGGGCGAACAACAACTACGTCGAGTTCATCGATCTCCTTTCCGGGCTGGTTGCGCGAGGGCGGGTGTCGATGGAGCGCATCGACGATGCGGTGCTGCGCATTTTGCGTGTGAAGATCGCGATGGGGCTGGGGGACCGTCCGGTGATGCCGACGCCCGCCGAGCTGGCGGCGGTCGGTTCGGCAAAGCATCGGGCCATCGCGCGCGAATGTGTCCGAAAATCCCTGGTGCTGCTGAAAAACGAAAACGCCGTGCTCCCTTTGAAAAAGCGCGGACTGAAGCTCGTTGTCGCGGGTCGTCTGGCAAACGATCTCGGAAGCCAGTGCGGCGGCTGGACCATTGACTGGCAGGGGGCGCGTGGTGCGGTGACCCGGGGAACGACGATCCTTGATGGCATCCGCCAGGTCGCGGGCGAGGGGACAACCATTTTTTATTCGCCATTCGCGAAGGCATTGCCGGAGGCGGACGTCGCGGTGGTGGTGGTGGGCGAGACTCCCTACGCGGAATTTTTCGGAGATCGGAAGGACCTGCAGCTCGACCGGCAGGATCGCATCGTGATCGAGCGCTGCCGCAAGGCGGGCCTCCCGGTGGTGCTCGTGGTGGTTTCCGGGCGTCCGTTGATTCTCGACTCCGCTCTTGAAGACTGCGCGGCTGTGGTGGCCGCATGGCTGCCCGGGACCGAGGGTGGAGGAGTGGCGGACGTCCTGTTTGGCGATGCTCCCGCGACCGGTCGCCTTCCCGTGACATGGCCCCGCACGATGGCTCAGATCCCGATCAATGACGGTGATGTCCATTACGAACCGGCCTTCCCGTTCGGCTTCGGATTGAGTTACCGCTGATTTTGTAAAAAATCTCTGAAAAGACTGCTTGACCGCGCGGCATGGCGCGTCCAAGCTGCACGTTCTTTTTCGCCGCAACGGCGCACCCTTTTTATATTCACATGGCCAAAGAAGTCGTCGCAACCATCAAGCTCCAGATTCCCGCCGGACAGGCGAATCCGGCCCCGCCCGTCGGCCCCGCCCTCGGTCAGCAGGGCGTGAACATCATGGGGTTCTGCAAGGAGTTCAACGCCGCCACCCAGAAGCAGGCAGGCGACATCCTTCCCGTCGTCATCACCGTCTACAAGGACAAGAGCTTCTCGTTCATCACGAAGAACCCGCCCGCGGGCATTCTTCTCAAGAAGGCCGCGAATATCGCCGCCGGTTCCAAGGAGCCGAACAAGACGAAGGTCGCCAAGCTCACCAAGCAGCAGGTGATGGACATCGTGAAGATCAAGATCAAGGACATGAATGCCGGCAGCGAAGAGGCTGCCTACCGCACACTCTGCGGCACCGCCCGCCAGATGGGCATCGAGATCACCGAGTAATTTCAAACCCACAACCGCAGGAGGAACCCGCATCCGCGGGATCCGTTTGAACTGCTTCAAAACATGGCACAGAAAAAACGCAGCAAGCGCTATCGCGCGGCCGCCGCTCTGGTGGACGCGAAAAAGAAGTATCCGTTCACGGACGCGGTGAAGCTCCTTAAGACGCTCCCGCCGACGAAATTCGACCAGACGGTCACACTCTCCTTCAAGCTCGGCGTCGATCCGCGCCAGAGCGATCAAATGGTGCGTGGCACCTGCCCGCTTCCCCATGGCTCCGGCAAGAGCGTTCGCGTGCTGGTTTTCGCGACCGGCGCAGCGGCCGAGGCGGCAAAGGACGCCGGCGCGGAGTATGTCGGATTCGAAGACCTCATCAAAAAAGTTCAGGGTGGTTTTCAGGACTTTGATGTCGCCGTGGCGACGCCGGCCGCGATGTCGGAAGTCCGCAAGCTCGGCAAGGTTCTTGGTCCGCGCGGCCTGATGCCGAACCCCAAGACCGGCACCGTCACCGACGACACCGCGACCGCGGTGAAGGAAGTGAAGGCTGGTCGTGTCGAGTTCAAGCTCGACAAGAACGCGAACATCGCCGTTCCCGTTGGCAAATTCTCCTTCGGCGAGGATGCGCTCCTCGAAAACGGCACCGCGGTGATCGACGCCGTCGTCAAGGCTCGCCCCGCGACCGCGAAGGGCGCCTTTGTCGAAGCCATTACGCTCAGCGCCACGATGTCTCCGGGCCTCGGAATCGATCCGTCGCCCTTCCTGAAGAACTGACGCCTCGTCCAACCATCCAATCTCAACGCTCTACATTGATATGAGGCCCGAAAAAGCAACCATCGTCGAGGACCTGCGCGAGAAGTTCAAGGCGTCGCCCTTCCTCATCGTTGCCGACTACACCGGGATGACCGTCCCGCATTTTGCCGAACTCCGTTCCCGCCTTGCCGGCAGCGGTGCCCGTCTGCACGTCGTCAAGAATACCTTCGTCAAGATTGCCGCCAAGGATCTTGGGATGCCGGATCTGGCCGACGCGCTTGCCGGACAGAACGCCGTGGTGACCGGTGATTCGGACATCTGCGCGGCGGCGAAAGTGCTCAAGACGTTTGCGAAGGAATTCGACAAGCCTGTCGTCAAGGCAGGCGTTCTCGACAACGCTCCGCTTACCCCGGAGCAGATCCGCGCACTCGCCGACCTGCCGTCGAAGGAGACGCTCCAGGCACAGCTCCTCGGTCTGCTTCTGCAGCCCGCGACCCAGCTCGTCCGCACGCTCAACGAGCCCGGCGCCAGCCTGGCCCGCGTGCTTCAGGCAAAGGCGGATGCCGCCAACGCCGCGTAACTCACCGCATAGAAATTCAAGACCCTTTCGCAGCACGAAGAAGCCACGGGCTGCGAGACCCAAAAACACACCAAACAAAACTGGTTCCTCGTCGGATTCGCGGCTGCGAATTCTTAAATGTCCCCGAGGCTTCGGGACGCGACGATACCGAAAAGACATACTATGGCAGACACAACTGAACTCGTTGAAAAGCTGAGCGGCCTGACCGTTCTGGAAATCGCCGACCTCGTGAAGCAGCTCGAAGAGAAGTGGGGCGTGAGCGCCGCTGCTCCGGTTGCCATCGCGGCAGCAGGCCCGGCCGCTGGTGGCGGTGAAGCCGCCGCTGCGGAGGAGAAGACCAGCTTCGACGTCATCCTCGCCGAGGCGGGCGGCAACAAGATTGCCGTCATCAAGGAAGTTCGTGCCGCCGTCGCCGGTCTGGGTCTCGCGGAAGCGAAGGCCCTCGTCGAAGGCGCACCGAAGCCCCTGAAGGAGGGCGTCACCAAGGAAGAAGCGGAAGAGATCAAGAAGAAGATCGAAGCCGCCGGCGCCAAGGTCGAAATCAAGTAATTCCATCGCCGGCCGGGTTGGCGGCGGGCATGGCAATTTTCGAAAAATTTTCGGAAAAAGTCGTTGCCTGCCGCGCCCGGGCGGTATTATTTTCTCCGTTCACCCTTTTGCCCAAGGTTCTGAGCCAGCGATTACGCGCCGCCGCCAGTTTCTATCCCGCCTCGACGAGGTTCACCCGTCGCGCGGGCTTTTTGTCTTTAGCGGCTGCGGGCAATCGTTTGCCTGAACTGGCGATTGCGCAACCCGTCCACACTGCCCATGTCTGACCGTCCCGAACGCCTCTATTTCGGCAAACTCAAGGAGTCCATCCAGCCGCCGAATCTGATCGAACTCCAGATCAATTCCTACGACGAATTCTTCCAGCGGGGTGTGGAGCCCTCCAAGCGCAAGGACATCGGCCTTCAGGCGGTGTTCCGCGAGTTCTTCCCGATTTACGGGTTTGAGGAAAAGGCGAGCCTGGATTTCGTGAGCTACGAGCTCGGCGAGCCGAAGATGAGCGCCCTCGAGTCGCAACGCGAGGGGCAGACCTACAGCGCGCCGCTGTATGTGACCTTCCGTTACAAGGACGAGCACAGCACGAAGGAGGAGAAGGTTTACATGGGCGAAATTCCGCTCATGACGCCGCAGGGCACCTTCGTGATCAATGGCGCGGAGCGCGTCGTGGTCAGCCAGCTGCACCGCTCGCCTGGCATTTGTTTCGAGACGGACATCCACCTCAACGGCAAGCTGCTTCACAGCTTCCGCATCATTCCCGACCGCGGTTCGTGGCTTGAGGTGCAGTTCGACACCTCGGATCTGCTTTACGTGTATCTCGACCGCCGCAAGCGCCGGCGGAAGTTCCTCGCGACGACTTTCCTGCGCGCGCTCGGCTACGGCAGCGACGCGGACATCATCAGCCTGTTCTACGACATCGAGACGCTCAAGCTCAGCGACAAACTCGATGAGGAGGAGATCGCGACGAAGGTTCTTATCGCCGATGTTCTGGACGGGGAAATCACCGTTGCCCGCGCCTTCGAGCCGCTCAACAAGACGACGGTCAGTCAGCTCCTGAGCCTCGGCCACAAGTCGGTCGAGGTGGTTGACACGAAGGACGACGACACGGTCATCAAGTCGCTCAAGAAGGATCCGGCGCACGACGAGGAGGAGGCGCTCAAGGATATCTACCGCAAGCTCCGCCCTGGCGATCCTCCGACGGTCCAGAACGCGCGCAGCATGCTCAAGCGTCTGTTCTTCGATCCGAAGCGCTACGATCTCGGACGGGTCGGTCGTCACAAGATCAACCAGAAGCTCGATATCCAGGTGGACGAAGCCATCCGCGTGCTCACGAAGGAAGACTTCGTCGCCGCGATGAAGTATCTGCTCGAGCTCAAGCGCGGTGAGGGCATTGTTGATGACATCGACCACCTCGGCAGCCGCCGCGTCCGCACCGTGGGCGAGCTTCTTGCGAACCAGTGCCGCGTGGGTCTCGCCCGCACGGAGCGTCTCGTTCGCGAGCGCATGACCCTTTACGATGCGGGCACCGAGCACATCACGCCGCAGAAGCTCATCAATCCGAAGGCGCTCAGCGCCGTGGTGCGCGATTTCTTTGGCCGCTCGCAGCTCTCGCAGTTCATGGATCAGACGAATCCGCTGTCGGAGCTGACCCACAAGCGCCGTCTTTCCGCGCTTGGACCTGGTGGTCTCAGCCGCGACCGTGCCGGATTCGAGGTTCGCGACGTGCACACGTCGCACTACGGCCGCATCTGTCCGATCGAGACGCCGGAAGGCCCGAACATCGGTCTCATCAGCTCGCTTTCGACGTATGCCCGGGTCAACGATTTCGGCTTCATCGAAACGCCGTATCGCAAGGTCGTGAACGGCCGTGTGACGGACGAGATCGAATACCTCACCGGTGACCGGGAGGAAAATTTCCACATTGCCCAGGCAAATGCCCCGGTCGACGACAAGGGCCGGTTCCTCGGGGAAACGGTTTCCGCGCGCTATCGCGGGGAATTCGTCGAGGCGGCTCCCGACCAGATCCAATATATGGACGTGTCGCCGAAGCAGCTCGTTTCGGTGGCGGCGGGCCTCATTCCGTTCCTCGAGCACGACGATGCGAACCGTGCGCTCATGGGTTCGAACATGCAGCGCCAGGGCGTGCCGCTTCTCATTTCCGACGCGCCGCTCGTCGGCACCGGACTCGAGGGCCGCGTGGCCCGCGACTCGAAGGCGGTCATTGTCTCCGAGTCGAACGGCAAGGTCGCCTCGGTGACCGGCAGCCACATCATCATCACCAAGGACGGCGAACTGCCCGAGGGCAAGAAGAAGATCAAGAACGATCCGGAAGCGGGCGTTTACGTGTATGAACTGCGCAAGTTCATGCGCTCGAACGCGAGCACCTGCATCAACCAGAAGCCGATCGTCCGCAAGGGGCAGGCTGTGAAGAAGGGCGATGTAATTGCCGATGGTCCGAACACCGAGAACGGTGAACTCGCCCTTGGCCGCAACGTGCTCGTCGCGTTCATGCCGTGGAACGGCTACAACTTCGAGGACGCGATTCTCATTTCCGAGCGCGTCGTGAAGGAGGACATTTACACCTCCATTCACATCGACGAATTCGAAATCGGCGCCCGCGACACGAAGCTGGGACCCGAGGAAATCACGCGCGACATTCCGAACGTGAGCGAGGAGGCCCTTGCCAATCTCGGTCACGACGGTGTCATTCTCGTCGGTGCGGAGGTCAAGCCCGGCGACATCCTCGTCGGCAAGATCACGCCGAAGAGCGAGACCGAACTCGCTCCGGAAGAGCGTCTGCTGCGCGCCATCTTCGGTGAGAAGGCGGCGGACGTGAAGGACACGTCGCTCACCGTGCCGTCCGGCACCTACGGCATCGTCATGGACGTGAAGGTTTCCTCGAAGAAGGAGGTCACGCGCCAGAAGATGACGCCCACCGAGAGCAAGCGGCAGCAGAAGATGATCCTGGAGGATCACAAGCGCCGCACCGAGGAACTGCACGAGCAGCTTACCGAGGCGCTGTCGAACGTCCTGCTCGGCGAGAAGATTCCGCTCGATGTCGTTAATGCGCAGACGGGCGAAATCATCATCCCGGCCAATCGCAAGATCACCAAGCAGCTTCTCCGCAAGCTCGCCGGCGTCTATCAGCACGTCGAAATCGACCCGAGCCCGATCCGCAACAAGATTCGCGAGATCATCGGCCAGTTCGAGCACAAGTTCGAGGACCTCGAGCGCGAGAAGGAGGAGAAGATCGGCCTCGTGGAGAGCGGGGACGACGTCGATCCCGGCATCATCAAGCAGGTCAAGGTCTACATCGCCAGCAAGCGCAAGCTCAGCGTCGGTGACAAGATGGCGGGCCGCCACGGAAACAAGGGCGTTGTCGCCAAGATCGTGCCGGAGGAGGACATGCCGTTCCTCGCGGATGGCACTCCGGTCGACATCGTGCTCAATCCGCTTGGCGTGCCGAGCCGAATGAACGTTGGACAGGTGCTCGAAACGCACCTCGGCGTTGCCGCGAAGGCGCTCGGATTCAAGGTCGCGACGCCGGTGTTCGACGGTATCAGCGAGCCGAAGATCCGCGAATATCTCCGCGAAGCGAAGAAGGTCGACGGCTACACCTGGATCGAGGAAACCGGAAAGGCGACCCTCTACGACGGTCGCACCGGCGACAAGTTCGACCAGCAGGTTGTCGTTGGCTACATCTACATGCTCAAGCTCGGACACCTCGTCGCGGACAAGATCCACGCCCGCGCCGTGGGTCCCTACAGCCTCGTCACCCAGCAGCCGTTGGGCGGAAAGGCGCAGTATGGCGGCCAGCGTTTCGGAGAAATGGAGGTCTGGGCTCTCGAGGCCTATGGCGCCGCCTACACGCTCCAGGAGCTGCTCACCGTCAAATCCGACGATGTGCAGGGCCGCACGCGAATTTACGAGTCGATCGTCAAGGGGGACAACTCGCTTACCGCGGGAACGCCCGAGTCCTTCAACGTTCTCATCAAGGAGATGCAGGGTCTTGGCCTCGACGTGAAGGTCGGGGGCGAGGATCCGTTTGCGCTCACCGATACCGCCGCCGCCTGAACCGGCGAAACCTGAGATTATTCGAGCAATGATTCAAAACAGCCTGAGAGAATTGACCGGCGCGGTGGACTCCAAGCCGGAGGGTTTCGACGAGGTCGGGATTACCGTCGCCTCGCCTGAAGCCATCCGCAGCTGGAGCAAGGGAGAGGTCAAGAACCCGGAAACGATCAACTACCGCACGTTCAAGCCCGAGAAGGGCGGACTGTTCTGTGAGCGCATCTTCGGTCCCACGAGGGACTGGGAGTGCTCGTGCGGAAAATACAAGCGCATCAAGCACAAGGGCACGATCTGCGACCGTTGCGGTGTCGAGGTTACGCAGTCGCGCGTGCGCCGTCAGCGCATGGGCCACATCGAACTCGCGGTGCCCGTGTCGCACATCTGGTTCTACAAGTGCATGCCCTCGCGCATCGGCCTCATGCTCGACATGACGAGCCGCCAGCTCGAGCGCGTCATTTATTACGAGGACTACATCGTCATCGATCCCGGCAACACGCCGCTGCAGAAGTGCCAGCTCCTCACGGAGACGGAATTCCGCGAAGCGGAGGACCAGTATGGAGACAACTTCGTCGCCGGCATGGGCGCCGAGGCCATCAAGAAGCTCCTCGAGCAGATCGACCTTGCCACGCTGCAGGAGGAGATCGAGCAGGCGATGACCGCCACCCGCAGCAAGCAGCTTCGCAAGAAGCTCGCCAAGCGCCTCAAGCTCGTGCAGGGCTTTGCGACCTCGAAGACCCGGCCCGAGTGGATGATCCTCACGGTGCTGCCGGTCATCCCGCCGGATCTCCGTCCGCTCGTTCCGCTCGAAGGCGGTCGTTTCGCGACGTCCGACCTGAACGACCTCTACCGTCGTGTCATCAACCGGAACAACCGTCTCAAGACGCTCCTCCAGCTCAAGACGCCGGAGGTGATCATCCGCAACGAAAAGCGCATGCTTCAGGAGGCGGTGGACGCGTTGTTCGACAACGGTCGCCATGGCCGTGCCGTCACCGGCGCTGCGAACCGTCCGCTGAAGTCGCTTTCCGACATGCTCAAGGGCAAGGGCGGCCGCTTCCGTCAGAATCTGCTCGGCAAGCGCGTCGACTACTCCGGCCGTTCGGTCATCGTCATTGGCCCTGAGCTCAAGCTCCACCAGTGCGGTCTTCCGAAGAAGATGGCGCTGGTTCTCTTCGAGCCGTTCATCATCCGCCGGCTCAAGGAACTCGGCTATGTGCACACCGTGCGCAGCGCGAAGAAGCTCATCGAGCGCCAGACGCCGGAGGTTTGGGACATCCTCGACGAGGTGACGAAAGGTCACCCGGTGCTCCTGAACCGCGCGCCGACGCTCCACCGTCTGTCGATCCAGGCGTTCGAGCCGCTCCTCATCGAGGGCGAGGCGATCCGTATTCACCCGCTCGTCTGCACCGCTTACAACGCGGACTTCGACGGCGACCAGATGGCGGTGCACGTGCCGCTGTCGATCGAGGCCCAGATGGAGGCGCGTCTGCTCATGCTCGCGCCGAACAACATCTTCTCGCCCTCGAGCGGCAAGCCGATCACCACGCCGTCGCAGGACATTCCGCTCGGCTGCTACTACCTCACGCAGAGCCCGCGTCCGGGTGAGATTCCCGACACCGGCCGTCTGCCGCTCTTCGGAGACGCCTGGGAGGTGGAACTCGCGCTCAGCGAGGGCTCGATCAAGACGCACAGCCCGATCCGTCTCAAGAATCCGGACTACGGCCGCAAGACGGTTTACGGCGACGCCGACTCGAAGACACTCGAGACGACCGCCGGGCGCGTCGTCTTCAATCAGATCTGGCCGAAAGAGCTCGGTTTCTTCAACAAGGTCTGCGGCAAGAAGCAGCTCTCCGACATCATCTGGCGCTGCTATCAGACTGCTGGCCAGGCGAAGACGGTCGAGACCCTCGACCGGCTCAAGGAAGTTGGTTTCCAGGCGGCAACGAAGGCCGGCGTTTCCATCGGTGTCTCGGACATGATGATTCCGAAGGAAAAGTCCGCTCTCGTCGAGAAGGCCTACAAGGAAATTGCCGAGGTCGAGAAGCAGTATCGCCGGGGCATCATCACCGACGGCGAGCGCAAGAACAAGGTGCAGGACATCTGGACGCACACCGGCGAAGAGGTGGCGAACGCCCTTTTCCGCACGCTCCAGCACAACGACGGAAGGCCGGAAATGAACCCGGTGTTCATGATGGTCGACTCCGGCGCCCGAGGCAATCGCACGCAGATCAAGCAGCTCGCTGGCATGCGCGGCCTCATGGCGAAGCCGTCCGGCGAAATCATCGAGCGTCCGATTATTTCGAATTTCCGCGAAGGCCAGTCGGTGCTCGAATACTTCATCTCGACGCACGGCGCCCGCAAGGGTCTGGCCGACACCGCGCTCAAGACGGCGGATTCGGGCTACCTGACCCGCAAGCTCGTGGACGCGGCCCAGGACGTCATCATCACCGAGGACGATTGCGGCACGGTGAACGGCATCGTTGCCAGCCCGATCTACGAAGGTGACGAGGAGGTTGTCAGCCTCTCCACGCGCATCATCGGTCGCACGAGCTGCGAAACGGTGAAGGATCCGGTTTCCCAGAAGATCATCGTCAAGTCGAACCAGCTCATCAACGAGGAGATCGCTCTCGGCCTCGAGAAGATCGGCGTCGAGCAGCTCAAGATCCGCTCCGCGCTCACCTGCGAATCGAAGCGTGGTGTCTGCGTCCGCTGCTACGGTCTGAATCTCGCGACCGGTCGCGAGGTGAAGCTCGGCGAGGCTGTGGGCATCATTGCCGCGCAGTCGATTGGCGAGCCCGGAACGCAGCTCACGATGCGAACCTTCCACGTCGGCGGCACCGCGAGCCAGACGTTCAAGCAGCCCATCATCAAGGCGAAGAACGACGGTATCGTGAAGTTCAACGATCTGCGCACCGTGCAGGCGCTCGATGGAAACTTCATCGTTCTGAACAAGAACGGCTCGGTTTCCGTCCACGCAAAGGACGGTCGCGAGCTCGAGAGTTACAACATTGTTGTCGGATCGGTGATCAGCATTGGCGACGGACAGCCCGTCAAGAAGGGCGAGACCTTCATCCAGTGGGATCCCTACAACGTGCCGATCATCACCGAGAAATCGGGCAAGGTGGAATTCCGCGACATGATCCCGGCGGTCACCATTCGCAAGGAGGTCGACGAGACCACCGGTGTGATGGGTGTCGTCGTCATCGAGCACAAGGAGGATTTGCACCCGCAGGTCGTCATCGTCGACGCGAACAAGGAAGTCCTCGCGAGCTACTCGATTCCGGCGGGAGCCCACATCGAGGTCAAGGAGGGTTCGAAGGTCCAGGCCGGTCAGCGTCTGGCCAAGACTCCCCGAAAGATCGCGAAGACCAAGGACATCACCGGCGGTCTGCCGCGTGTGGCCGAGCTTTTCGAGGCGCGCCGTCCAAAGGATGCCGCCGAAATCGCGAAGATCGACGGTATCGTTGACATCGGTGGCACCGTGCGCGGCAAGCGCCGGGTCATCGTGCGCGATCCGGAGACCGGCGCCGAGGAGGAGCATCTCGTTCCGCTCAGCAAGCACATCATTGCGTTCAAGGGCGACTTCGTGAAGAAGGGCCAGCAGCTCACCGAAGGGCCGGTCGTTCCGCACGAGATCCTCGAGGTCTGCGGACCGCAGGAGCTTCAGGAACACCTGCTCAATGAAGTGCAGGAGGTCTACCGCCTCCAGGGCGTCGAGATCAATGACAAGCACATTGAGATCATCGTCCGCCAGATGCTGCGCAAGGTGAAGATCACCGATCCCGGTGACACCACGCTGCTCTGGGGCGATCAGGTCGACCGCCTCGAGTTCGAGGCCGAGAACGAGAAGGTCGTGGCCAAGGGCGGCAAGCCCGCGGAGGCCGTGCCCGTTCTCCTCGGCATCACCAAGGCTTCGCTGGAGACCGACAGCTTCATTTCCGCGGCTTCGTTCCAGGACACGACCCGTGTCCTCACCGAAGCGGCAACGCTCGGCAAGACCGATCGTCTGCGCGGATTCAAGGAAAACGTAATCATGGGGCACCTGATCCCTGCCGGTTCAGGTTTCCCCGCAAACCGAGAGTTCGAACTCGCAACGGTCGGGGAGGCCATCCCCGAAACCGAACCCGTCGAACTCGAGCAGGAGGCCAGCTAACTCCACCCACTTACCGGCATGACAACCGAAAATTCTTCCAAAATGGAAATGATGACCGAGCTTCTGGAGGCTGGCGTTCACTACGGCCACCAGACGAAACGTTGGAACCCGAAGATGAAGGAATTCATCTTCGAAGAAAAAAACAGCATCTACATTATCGACCTCGCCAAGACGGTCGAGCAGCTCGAGGAGGCCACGCAGTTTCTGACGAAGCTCGTCAAGGGCGGTGGAAAGGTGCTTTTCGTCGGGTGCAAGAAGCAGGCGCAGGAAGCCGTGAAGGAAGCCGCGCAGGCAAGCGGCCAGTTCTACGTGAACCAGCGCTGGCTCGGTGGCACGCTCACCAATCTCCAGACCATTCGCAAGAGCGTGAAGCGCCTTCGCGAGATCAACGAGATCGAGAAGTCGCCGAATCACGGTGGCATCGGCAAGAAGGAGTTTGCCGCTCTCAGCCGTGAGGCTGCGCGGATGCGCAAAAACCTCGAAGGCCTCATGGACATGGAGAAGCTGCCCGACGCGCTCATCATCATCGACACGAACCGCGAATCCATTGCCGTCGCGGAGGCCAACCGCCTCGGTGTGCCGATCGTCGCGATCGTCGACACGAATTGCGATCCCGACCGTGTGGATTACCCGATCGCCGGCAACGACGACGCCATCCGGTCGATTCGTGTGATCCTGCAGAAGCTTGTCGACGCGATCATGAGTGGTCGCGGTCAATCCGTGAAGACGGACGCCGACCTCGCGGCCGTCGCGGAATAGAGCGGAAATATCCCGGGGCTCGGTGTTCAGTTTTCAGTCTGGACACCGGGCCGCCCCTTTTCTTCGAAAAACTGAGAACCTCAAACGAAAATTTTTCAATGTCCACCGCAGCACCCGTTTCACCAGCCCTTGTAAAGACGCTCCGCGAGAAAACCAACGCGGGGATGATGGATTGCAAGCGCGCGCTCGACGAGGCGGGCGGCGATCTTGAGAAAGCCGAGGAGATCCTTCGCAAGAAGGGCATCGCCGGCGCTTCGAAGAAGGCCAGCCGCGCCGCGAAGGAAGGCATCGTCGCCTCCTACATTCATCTTCAGGGCAAGGTCGGCGTGCTCGTCGAAGTCAACTGCGAGACCGACTTCGTCGCCAAGAACGAGATTTTCCGCGAGTTCGTGAAGGACATCACGCTTCACATCGCCGCTGCGAGTCCCGTGTGCGTGTCGCGCGAGCAGGTTGATCCCACGCTCATCGAGAAGGAGCGGGAAATCTACCGCGCGCAGGTGCAGGGCAAGCCGGCGAACATCGTGGACAAGATCGTCGATGGCAAGATCGACAAATACTACAGCACGATCTGTCTGCTCGAGCAGGCGTTCATCAAGAACCCGGACCTCACGGTCAAGGATTACGTGAACAGCAAGATCGCCGAGCTTGGCGAAAATATCATCGTCCGCCGCTTCGTCCGCTACATGGTTGGCGAGGAACTCGCCGGCGAGCAGCAGCCCGCAGCGGAATAACAACCTTCGAGGAGAAAGAACCGAATTTAGAAAACCGGAAAGCCGGGAATCGATCCCGATGCTGATCGTTTCATAAATTCCGTCCGAGAAATCATCATGAATTACCAGCGACTCGAAGAGGCCGCCCAGATCGTCGAAAACAAGCAGGTTCTCATCAACGCGGTTTCGCGCCGCGTGCGCCAGCTCAGCAGCGGTGTGCGCCCGCATGTCGAGGTGTCTCCGCGCATGACGTATGCGGACATTGCGATCGAGGAGTTCCTTGCCGGGAAGCTGAAGATCGAGGCTCCCGAGGTTGCACCGGAGCTGTAGCCCGGGCCGGTGAGGCGCGTCCGGCGATGGAAATCTGCGCGAATCGAAAGGCGCTTCACGACTACTCGATCGAGAGCCGGATCGAAGCCGGGATCGAGCTGCTGGGCACGGAGGTCAAGTCAATCCGGGCCGGGCATGTGAACCTGCGCGGATCCTACGCGCGGGTGGAGCACGGGCAGGTGTTCCTGTTCGATGCGGACATTCAGCCCTACGAGCGGGCGAGTCACGAGCAGCACGAGGCGAAACGCAAGCGCCGCCTGCTGCTGCATCGCAGGGAGATCGAGCAGTTGTTTGCCGCGTCGAATGTGGGCGGCCGCACGCTGGTTCCCCTGCGCCTTTATTGGAAGCAGGGGCGTGTGAAGGTCGAACTTGGGGTTGGCAAGGGCAAGGCCGCGTCCGACAAGCGCGGCGACCTGAAGAAACGGGAGGCGGAGCGCGAGGCGCAACGGACGGCCTCGGCATTCAACCGGCGCCGGTAAACCGGACGTTTCGGGGGATTTGAAGTGCGCGCCCCCAATTTCGCTCGCGCTTCGCGGGCGGTTTCGGCAACAAAGCGGCATGTCGTTTGGCCGTTTGATTCTTCCGATTCTCGTGCTGGCGGTGCTGCCGGCGTGTGATCAGTTTTCGCTGCCCGCGGCGAAGTCGAAAGTCGAGGAACAGGCGCGCGAGGCCCAGGGGGCGAAGGATTATCCGCGCGCCGTTCGCCTCTACGAATCCCTGCTGGACGGGACGGCGGAGACCGCGAAGATCCATTACACGCTGGCGCTGATTTACGACGACAAGTTGAAGGATCCGGTCTCCGCGCTGCATCACTACCGGCGGTTCCTGCGCATGTCGTCGGACGAAGCGGCGAAGAAGGAGGTGCGCGAGTTCGTATCCCGGATCGAGCTGGAGCTGGCTGCACGCTCGGCGGAGAGCGGGATCATGACGAAGAAGGAGGGCGCACGGTTGATGAATCGAAACCTCGCTCTGGAAGAGGAGGTTGCGAGGCTCAAGGCGGAACTTGCCGCCGAGAGGAAGAAGCCGAAGGCCTCGCCGACTCCAGCGCGCGACAAGAAGGGATTTTCCACGAACCCGGCCACCGCGAACGCGGAGAAGGCGGTCGGCAGGGAGACGCGCACCTACACCGTCGTCAAGGGCGACACGCTGGCGAGCATCTCGCGCAAGTTCTACAACACGTCGGGCCGATGGAAGGACATCGCCGATGCAAATCAGAATCAGCTCAACGGGAGTGTCGACCTGAAGGTCGGGCAGGTGTTGATCATCCCGTAGGTGCGGCGCTCATGAGGCACGATCAACGATCGGACTCGTGCTTTTCCTGGAAGGCCCGGCTGTTCACTTCGCGGCGATACTGGATGTAGGCGTCGCGGGCGGCGAGGTAACGGTCGAGCGTGTCGCCGGTCGCGGCGTCGTAGATCGCAAGCTGGTAGGGGAGCGACCGCATCGTGTTTGCCGCGGGAATGGCGATGAACCAGCCATAGCCCCCCCAGATGAATCCGCACCACGTGATCGGGTTGAGCGCGTAGTCGCCGGCGAGTCCGACGCCATCGCGCAGGGTGGTGGGTCCCATCACCGGAATCACGAAATAGAAGCCGTCGCCGATGCCCCATTTTGCGAAGGTCTGGCCCATGTCTGCGGGTGGGACCTTTGAGAGAAACGGCACGCGTTCTGCGGGGCGGCCGAGACCGGCGACCCCGAATGTCGTATTGATCAGAAATTTCCCGGTTTCCTGGCTGGCGCGGTAGGGATTGCCCTGGAGAAGATTGTTCACGAAACGGATCGGGAACTTGACGTTCTCGAAGGCGTTGTGAACCGCCTCGCGGCCTTTCTCCGGGACAATGAACTCGTAGCCCTTCGAGATTGGCCGCAACGCGTAAACGTAGAGCTGGTGGTTCGCCCAGAAGGTTGCGCGATTCAGCGGCTGCAACGGATCCGCCACCGGCACGGCAACGGCATACATTTCGAGATCGTCGCCGCTGCCGGCCACCGTCTTTCCGTCGCTGCCGACTTTGTCGGAAGCCCCGGTGGTTTCCGGAGGTGGTGTGGGCGCGGAACCGGACCGCGTCGACGCGCAGCCGGAAAGAAGCACGCAGACAAGGAGTGCGACGGATGGGAGGATTTTCATTTTGGATTTTCCACAGCCTTCTCAAGTGCCTTCAACACGGCGGCGGGCCCGCCCTTCTGGAAGTGCGAGTCGAATTGCGAGCGGTAGTTGGCAACGAAGCTCACGCCCTCGACGACGACATCGGTGATCTTCCAGTCCTCGGCCTGTTCCAGGCGGTAGATTACTTCGTAGTTGCTCCCCTTGTAGAGAAGGGTGGTCCGGATCTCCGTGCGACCTGGGGCAGGGGTGGTTGCCGCCTTGTAGGTGACCCGCGGGCGCTCGCCGATCGTGAAACGGCCGCCATAGCGGCGAATGACGAGGTCGGTGAAGAGGTCGATTGCCCTTTTCTGCTGATCCGCGGAGAACTGCCGCCAGCCGGGACCGATGGCCCGGCGCGTCATTGCCGCAAAGCTCATGTTTCGTTCCAGGACGGGGCGCACTTTCTTGATGAGTGCGGCGTTCGTGGTGCTTTGCTCGGCGATGGCGATCGTCTCATCGATGGCCTTCCGCAGGCGCTGCTCGGCGGGATCGGCGGCGAGAGAGGTGTCCGACAGGAGGAGAATGACCGGCAGGAAACAAAGCAGGCGCAGGGTCATGGAGCGGATTCAGTGATGGGTTCTTCTTCGTCCTCGCTCCCGGTCTCATCGACACTGCCGAAGGCGATTTTTCCGATGAGTGATTCGAGGTCGACGGCGGATTCTGTCATCGTAATTCGGCTGCCGGGTTCCAGATACGTGTCTTCCGCGCCGGGAAAAAGCGCGATGAATTTGTCGCCGATGAGTCCGGAGGTCTTGATGGATGCCATCGAGTCCGTCGGCAGGCGAAGAGTGGACCGCAGCCGCAGGGTGGCGATTGCGCTGTAATCCGATGGATCCATGCGGACGTCATCCACCCTGCCGATCGGAACGCCGGCGACGGTGACCGCTCCACCGCGATTCAGCCCGCTCGCGTTGGTGAAGCGGGCTTCGACAACATAGGTGTCCGTCGCGGACAGTTCCCCCGAACCGGCCTTTACCGCGAGCCAGGCTACGGCAGCGATGCCTGCGAAGACGAAGACGCCGGCAAATAATTCCAGTCGGGATGGGTTCATGACGGATCGGAATTTCGAATGGAGGCGACGGTGCTGCCAAGCACCTGCACACTGTCGCGAAAATCGCGGATCACCGGATCGTCGGACTGGAAGAATTCCTCCGAAGCGCCTTCGAAGCGAATTCGCCCTCCGTCCAGCAGTGCGACACGATCGCTCGTGACGAGGGCCTCCGACAGGTCATGCGTCACGATCAGAGCGGTGAAGCCCAGCTGTCGTTGATAGCGGGCAATCATTGCAAACACCGCGTTTCTCCGCAATGGGTCGAGTCCCGCTGTGGGCTCGTCGAAAAAGACGAGTTCGGGTCGGGTGACGATGGCCCGGGCGAGGGCGAGGCGTTTTTGCATTCCGCCGGAGAGCTGGCCGGGGTGGCGGTCCGCCGCATCCTCGATCTCGAGCTGACGCAGTGCGTCGAGACTGCGGGCACGAATCTCGCGATTGGAGAGGCGGGTCGTTTGTTCGAGCGGGAGCGCCACGTTTTCCAATGCCGTCAACGAATCGAACAGCGCGTTGTTTTGAAAGAGGAAACTGCAGCGACGCCGAAAATCCGCCCGCGCGGCAGCGTCGGTCCACGGACGTCCGTCGAAACGAATCTCCCCCGAGTCCGGAAGGAGAATTCCGGCGATGCATTTCAGGAGCACGGATTTTCCTGCACCGCTCGGGCCGATCACGCTGAAGACGGAGCCCCGTCGAACATCGAGAGACACGCCGGAAAGGACCTCCCGTCCGTCGAAGCGCTTGCAAAGTCCGGAGACCTGGAGAAGGGGATCGCTCACGATCGCACGAAGAATGAAGTGATCACGTAGTCCACGGCCAGCACGGCGATGCTGGAGTGAACAACGGCCCATGTCGTCGAAGCACTTACCGCCCTTGCGCCGGTGGCGGAGCGGCAGCGATGGGCGTTGAATCCGTGATACGCGCAAATGGCGGTCGTGAGGATGCCAAAGGTGACAGCTTTCAAGAAGCACTCCCGCAGATCGCCGCTGCCGATTGCCCGCTCAACCGACGACCAGTAAATTCCGGGTTCCAGCCCCATCAGCACGGATCCCGAGAGACTGCCGCCCCACAGGCCGACCGCCGCGAACAACGCGGTCTGCAGCGGGAACACGAGAATCGCGGACAGCAGCCGTGGAGTTACCAGATAGCCGAGACTGTCGACCCCCATGGTTTCCAGCGCGGTGATCTGTTCGGAATTTCGCTGAATGCCAAGCTCCGCCGCGAGGGCCGAGCCCGCCTGCCCGACGAGCATCAAGGCCGCAAGCACGGGGGCCAGCTCCCGCACGAGACTGAGCGAGACAAGCGTGCCGAGCAGCCCCTCCGAACCAAATCGATTCAGGACGTGGTAGCCCTGCAATCCCAGCACCATGCCGGTAAATGCCCCGACGATCAGGATGACCGGCAGGCAGAGCGCTCCCTGCTCGTAAACGGCCCGCAGGACCCGTCGCGGCAGCCGGCGGGCACCAACGACGGCACGAAGGGAACCGCCAAGGAAGAGAGCGAAATCCCCGAGGCGTGAGATGGCGAAGAGCGTTTGCCGGCCTAGGAGTTGAACCACGAGGTGCATATTGCAGGAGCCGTGCCGGGGCGCAATGCCGCGATTCGGAGGAGTGCGATTGAAACCAGAACCCGGGGACTCTTTCTGAAGAAATAGGATGATTGAGATGCAACCGAACGGTTTGGCTGCGAGTTTATATACGCTTGAGCATCAAAGAATTCCGGGCATTTTCGGCGGCCTATGGTATCCAGACATTTGGTGCGTGGTGCGGCGGCAGCCGCGTTTTTGATGGCAGGACTTTCGGCCGCCGAAGCGGCGAAGGTCCTGGTGATGTCGAGCGAGAACTACGATCAGGACAACAAGATTGTTCAGGTTCTCAAGACTGCCGGGCATGACGTCACTCTCGGGTCGTCCTTTTCGAAGTTCGGCCTTTCGACGGATCTGCGGAACTTCGAGACGGTGATTCTGCAGGTGAACTACAACTACCTCGCGCCGGACATGGCCGCCCGCAGTCAGACGTATCTCTCGAATTTTGTGAAAGGGGGAGGAGGCCTCGTGACCACCGGTTGGCTGGGCTATGTCCAGTATTCGTGGTCGAAGTTGAAGGGGTTGGAGAGTCTGGTTCCGTTCCATACGCGGGCCGGTTTCCGGACAGTTTCGCCGGTGACTTTCGAGGCCGATGCGGCGGATGCGACACTGAACGACGGAGTGCCGGCGACCTTCACGACGCCTGCGGATAACATCACGGGCACGGAGGAGATCTTCATCCTCAAAGGTGGTGCAATCCGTTACTACACGAGCACGGCGAACAATGAGAAAATCGCCGGACTCGCCGGCTGGACCCGAGGCAAGGGTGAGGTGCTCTCGTTCTCGGTAATGGCGGGCATCGATGCGCTGAGCGACGAGAACTTTGCCCGGTTGTTCAGCAACGCTGTGCAAAAAGTGGCCGGCACGCCGAATGCGAAGGAACTCTACGTTGGCCTGGAGAGCGTGGTGGCGCCCGTGGTCAAGGTTGCCGGCAAGCGGAAGATCGTGACCAGCAAGGGCAAGGTGCGCCTGAAGGGAAGCGCGACGGGAACCTTCCGGGTCCAGCGGGTGGAGGTGCAGGTCGGCCGCAAATCCAGCAGCGCGCTTGGGACTTCGCAGTGGGCGAAAAATGTTCGCGTCAAGAAAGGGAAGACGAAGTGCATCGTCCGGGCAGTCGACGTGAACGGCTTCGTTTCGAGTCCCGTGAAGGTGACGATCGTTCGGAAATAGCAGCGACGGGTCCGCGACAGGTATTGATTTCGCGAGCGCCGTCCGAATTCCGGGCGGCGCTTCGCAAATAGAATCAATCCGCGGATGCTTTCCAGAGTTCGGTGAGCGGGCCACCGGCGCCGTGCACGGGATCCGTTACCGGGAGGGGCACGGCGGCGATGCGGGCCTCGGCGCCCGGGCGCTCGCCCGGTCTGCCGCGTAGAAGATCGGCGGACTGGCCTGGTGGATAGCCGCCAACGACGTGGAAATCGTCGCTAGCCTCGATATTCTCGTGCCCCACTCCGGCTGGGATGACGATCACGTCGCCGGCACGAACCTCGAAGACTTCGCCCGCGGAGTGTCCGAGTCGCAGGTGGGCCGAGCCGCGATAGACGCCGAGCACTTCGTGGGCGGTGCTGTGGTAATGGGGGAAGGAGTAAACTCCATAGCGCCATGCAGGCCGCCAGCCGTTTCGCTCGAGAGTTCTCTCGATCGCCTCCGCATCGTGCGGCATGGCTTGTGCATAAATGAGCACCGGCAGGATGGGATTGTTGGGGATCGTTCCCGCGTCCTTGAAGAGGTGGGCTTGAGGACGGTTCATGGCGGCGAATGAGGACGGAAGAAGCGCAGCGACTCCCGGGAGAACGAGCGATTTCAGAAAGCGGCGGCGACTCAGCGGGAGTGTGACGACGTCCATCGGGAAAAGATCGCACCCGTCGCGGAATTCGCCAGCAGGTTCGGAGGAACCTTTGGGGCTCCGCGGAGGAGCAAACGGTGGTTATTTCGAGGTCGCGACTTCGGTTCCGGTCCAGTCGGGCGGTGGCGGCTGGACGACGAATCGTTCGCAGCGTTCGAGGTAGATCGAACAAAGTTTGTCGTCCGGGACAGAGGAGAGGCAGGTGCGAAACTCCCCGGCGGCCTCCGCAAAACGCCGGGCGCGAAAACTGGCGACCGCGGCTGCGTAGCGTTTGAGCCAGTCGGGCTGTGGCATGTCGCCGGGTCCCAGGACGGCGAAAATCTCGACCGGGCGGCTTTTTCCGACGACCTGAACGAGGTCAACCGGGCGCAGGAGGAACTGGCCGGTGATCAGCTCCGCGACGGATTGAGTCACGCAGATCGAGACGCCGTATTTCTTGGTGAGGCCTTCAACGCGAGAGGCGAGGTTCACCGTGTCGCCGATCACGGTCGGTTCCATCTTTTCCTCGGAGCCGATGTTTCCGAAGACCGCTTCGCCGTGGTGCAGCCCCATGCCCACCGCAAATGGCCGCAGGCCCCGCTCTTCCCAGCGAACATTGAGAGCGGCGATGCGCTCCTGCATCTCCATCGCGGCACGCACGGCGCGTGCAGAGTCGACCGCCGGACCTTCGCTGACGACATTGCCCCACACAGCCATGATCCCGTCGCCCATGAACTTGTCCACCGTGCCCTGGTGCCGGAAGATCACACCCACCATCTCACCGAGGTATTCATTGAGTTGCTCAACGACTTCGGAGGCGTCGGCGGATTCCGAAAACGACGTGAAGCCACGCACGTCGGAGAAGAACACGGTGACCGGCTGACGCGTGCCCCCGAGGCGCGCCAGAAAATCGTCACGATTGTCGAGGACCTCGCGCACCAGGTTTCGCGAGACATACCGGTCGAGCATCGATCGCATTCGACCGCTCTCGCGACGTTCCTGCGCAAAATTCCATGCAATGCAGGAGGACCCGGCGAGGAGAAATACGAGGGAGGGCTGAATCGGAAACAGCAGGTAATCGAAGACGCGGGCGGCTACGAGGACGATTGCGAGATAGAGAACCACACCACCGAGAAGCGAGAAGAACGCGGCGATGGGACGTCGTCGGAAAAGCCATGTCAGAATCCCGGCGAGGATGACGGCCGCTCCGACAATGAGGTTTCGGGAAACGGCGCCGGCCCGGGTGTAGAACGAGTCGTTGAGCGCTGCGAGCAAGGCGTGGATATGAAGCAACGGCCCCTCAAGCCTTCCCGCCGGCGTATTGTGGAAGTCGTGAAGCCGTGTTGCTGACGGCCCGATGATCACGATCTTGTCCTGCAACACGTCTCCGCTTTTCAAAAACTGCCGCCATTCGTAAGGGACGAAGAGCGAGTGAAAGGAGAACGTGGGGATTCTGTTTGTATCCGAAAGTCGAAAGGAAAGGGGACGGCTGGTCTCGATGTGTGTCGTATCGGCACCGAGCAATCGTGCGGCCACCATACTCAACGACTCGTAAACCTTTTCGCCGGTGTTCGGAACCCGTCCGATGGTGTCCGATAGCGTCTGGCGATAGCGCGCGTTGCGCACGACGCCGTCCTCATCCCCCCAGAAATTCACGTAACCGATGGGAACATTGTCCGCACCCTCCTCCACCAAGGTGGTGGAGGGGACGGTCATTGCATGAATGTCGTCGAAGTCCCGGGAGGGATCCTGGTCATCGACGGAAAAATTCTGTGCGAGGACGATTTTTCCCGGGTGACGATCGAGAGCCGCTTTCAGTTCCGGATCTCCCTCCCGGGGCTGGTCAAAAATGAAGTCGAGAATAACCAGTCGGGCCCCTGCGCCGAAAATGCGATCGAGGGCCGCCGCGTAAATTTGACGCGGCCACGGGAAGCCGTTTTGCATCCAGGCCAGCTCCGGGGCCTCTTCGATATCCTCTGGGAAGAGGTGGTCGAGGGTCAGGGACTTTTCGTCGACCGCGATGAATACGACCTCGTCCGCTCTCGCGGAATTGAGATCCATGCAGAGGATTTGATCCCGCGCGAAATGTTCGACCTGGCGCACGTTCTGCATGTTCGGAAATACGAACCATCCGATCTGGGCGACGGCGAGACAGATGCAGGCCAGCTCGACAAGGCGGCGGCGGGTGCGCTTGCGGGAGGCGTTGGGCATCGGTGGGGGAGCGGGTCCGAATGTGGCGTCAAGCCGGCGGCTTTGCGGCGTCCTCGAGTTTCTTCACGCGTTCGTAGAGCCTGCCGATGCGATGAACCATCGCGATCTGTTCCTTCCATTCGCGCATGGGACGGGCGGGGGAGCCGCAGACGATCGACTTGGGCGGGAGATTCCGGCTGAGACCGGTTTGTGCGGCCACGATGGCCTGGTCGCCCACCTCGATATGGCCAACGAGACCGGCCTGCCCGGCCAGGGTCACATAGCTGCCGACGCGGGTGCTGCCGGAAATACCGACCTGTGAGCAGATGATCGTGTGTGCGCCGACGCGGACATTGTGGGCGATCTGCACGAGATTGTCGATCTTCGCTCCGGTCTGGATCCAGGTGCGGCCAAAGCGCGCACGGTCGACCGTGGTATTCGCTCCGATTTCCACGTCGTCGTCGATCTGAACGATGCCCGTCTGCGGAATTTTCACATAGCGGCCCTCCTTCAACTCGTAACCGAACCCGTCGGCACCGATCACCGCGCCACTGTGAATCTGGACGCGATCGCCGAGTTTGCAGCGTTCGCGGATGGTCACGCGCGGATGGAGGAAGCAATCCATGCCGATGGTGGCGTGCTGACCAATGAAGCACTGCGCGCCGATGATCGTATTGGCGCCGATGCGGGCACCGTTTTCGATAACGGCGCCTGCTCCGACGTGAACACTGGGGTCGATCTCGACATCGACTCCCAGGATGGCCGACGGGTGGATGCCGGGGGAATATTGAACGGGAGGGGGGGCGAACCGCTCGAGCACGAGTGCGAACGCGGCCGCCGGGTCGTCGACGCGGATGCATGCCGGCTTGATCTCCTCCTCGAAGTCGCGGGGAACGAGCACGGCGGACGCCTGCGTTGCGCGGAGCGCCTGCAGATATTTGGCGTTTCCGAAAAAAGCGATGTCTCCCGGGCCGGCTTCGACGAGAGAGGCGGGACCGGTGATTTCGATGCCGGCGTGCTCGGATGGCACTTGTCCGGAGATGAGGTCGGCGATTTCGCGAAGGGTCATGGCGGAAGAATGGAAGGTTACGGCTCGGGGCCGTCGAGGAAAATACGGAAGCTGTCGAGAGAGATCTCGCGCGCCTTTTCCGAGACGCGGACGCGGAGCTCCATCGAGTCGGCGTCTGCGGGAATGCTCAGGAAGTGGAAATCCTCGCTCGTCTCGGGAAAGAAGTAGGGCTTGATGGTGAGCTTTTGGATCTCGCGACCATCCGCGTAGAAATGCAGCCACGCGCGGACCGGTTCGGTCGTGTTGGACGCCTGGCTGGATGGGATAAAAAGCGTGCGACCGCGTAACCAGGATGGAATCGGGCGGCGGGGAAAGACAATGGTCTCGCGCGGAGGTTTTTCGAACGTCCACGTTTGAGGAACGTCGAATTCCGGCAGCAACAGATCGCGAAGCAGCCGTCCGTCGGGAGCCTGTTCGCGCAGAGGAGCGTCATTCTTGCGGCGGGAGAGAAAGACAAAGTCGGGAACATCGCCTTTCGCGATGGCAGCTTCCGCGGTCCATCCGGCCATCGGTGCGCGGAGGAAGGGGGCAAGTTCGTCGATCTGGTCTGCGACATCGTATTCGCTCTTCTTGCGGGTTCCGGTCCAGATCCACTTCCGGATGAACCACACCTGATCGCTGCCATTCATCTGGTGCAGCGTGTCCGGCGACGGAACGAGAAGGTCCTTGCGAAGCGTCCATTCCACTCGGGACGCGGCAGCAGGATCCGCGAGATGTGCGACGTGGCGCATCGCGTCGTGGGAAAGCACCTTTGTTCCCTCGGGAATGGAGCGGAGGTGACCCGCGATCTCGTGGAGGTAGTTGTTTCCGCGAAAGGTGCGGCTCGAGAGAAAGATGAGGACTGCGGCGAGAAGCAGGAATGCCGCAGCGGGACGCCGGTGGAGAAAGGCGATCGGCTTGATGCGACGAACCGTGGCGGGAATGAGGGAAAGGAGGGTCGCGATTGCCAGAGCTGTGAGTATCGCGAGGGGAAACGCGAGACTTGCAAGAAACCGGTCGCCGTCGCGAACCAGCGGACGAGGTGGCGAAAAGCTCTGGAGGGCGCAGCTGTAGGTGAGGAAATAGACGACGGCGAAGGCTGCAATGGCGCGGCCCGGTCGGCCGAAACGGAATGCCGCCACGCCGAGACCGGCGACGGCAAGGGTGTTGAAGATCGAATCCGCCGGCCGACGAAAGAGGGAGGGGAGGAAGCGGAACGGAAGTTCCCAGAGAGGAATTTCCTCGGTGCCCTTTCGTCCACGGGCCCCAAGGTTTGCGTGCAGGCTGTGGAACCAGTCGCCGGTGATCGCGTGATAGATCGCCATTTCGACGAAGACGAACATCGATGCGAATGCACCGCATGCGATGAGCCAGCCGAGCTTGCGGGGGTAGCATGCGAGGGTGGCGATCACCAGGACCGGAATGGCGAATACTCCGGTGATCCGGTTTGCCTGACCAATCGCAATACAGAGCCCGACAGCGGCCGCGAGCAGCCATTTTGCAGCGGTGTTCCCGGACCGGACGAGCTTGAGCCATGCAAGAAACGCCGCGGCCACCCAGAATCCCTCGGAGAGATCCGGCATTGGACGCACGGAGACGGAGTCGAGCTGGGGATGAAACAAAAAGAGAATGCCGGCGAGAAATGCGACCCGTTCGGAAGCTCCAATCTCGCGCGCGAGCAACCACACGACGATCGCCCCGGTTCCGAGATAGACCATCGGCTCCATGTAGTAGGAGAGCGCGCTGAATCCGAAGGGGATTTGAAGCAGCCAGCAGACTCCCCAGACAGGCCACCGGAGATCGTGAAAGGATCCGGCGTCCCACGCCCCCGGGACGCGTTGATGGAGATCCATCGCGAGTCCCCAGTAGTTCAGATCGTCGCCGAGCGACGGCGGCGTCTGATAAAGCCAGCTCACGAAGAAGCCGCCGAGGAAAAGGATGATCAGTTGAACAGCAGGGCGCGTCATGACGTCCGGCGCCGGCGCGGCAGGAGGCGCGACGCAAGGATGATCACCGTATCGAACAAGGCGAACGCGTAAAGCAGCCAGAATGGTTCGAACAGGACGCGAAAACGCGCGCGGATGTTCGCGGTGACCATGATCAGGATGAAAAGGCCGACGAAAAACAGGCCCCAGATGCGGTGGAATCCGAGCGGCGCAGGGTCACGCATGGCGAGGGCAAGCATCCCAAGAACCGCCGCAAGATAGAGCCACGGGATGCCGTGCACCGGCACGTCCTGAATGGAAGCTCCGGGGAGGTGCCACGGAAGCGCCGGCTGGAGAGAGACGTGCAACCAAAGGTTCTGCAGATGAGTGGTCAGATCTGCGGGGAACGGGCGATAGGTTTCGCGCAGAAATGTCGCAGCTTCCCCGGGAGTCGTGAAGTTGCGTCCCCAAAGAAGCGGAGCGGATCGCAGTCCTTTGAGTTCGGAATCGCCGTCGTAGAGTGCGTCGAGCTGACCGGTGATCGCGTATTCGGCGAAAAGGGGTGCGGGAGGTTCGCGGTGAGCGATGACGAATTTCTTTAACGCGAGTTCGGGCAGGGAAAACGGGGAGCGCGCCGCGGTTTCGAGTCCGGCACGGGCGGAGATACGGTTCACATTGTCCCCGGCAACACCTTGTGAAATTCCGGATTGGACCTGCATTTCCACGAGGGTGTCACGGAGGGCCTTGCGAAGCGGCACGAGCTTGGGAGCACTCGTGTCGCTGGCCCATTGCTCGCGTGCGTCGGCGACAACGGGAGCGGCCGCCTCCGCAACGCCAGGGGAAAAGTGGAGCCGGTCCGGGCATAGATGCAGGACCGAGGTAAAAAGCAAAAGGCCGCTCTGTCCCGTTCGCGTGAGCAGGAAGAGAATCACCGTCCATGCAGCTGTCGCAGGCACGGCCACCCGAAACGTGCGCCAGTTTCCCCACAGGGTTGCGGTCACCAAAGCGAGCGCGAACAGCGCAAACAAACGCCCCTCGGGACGCGCGCCGGCCATGAAGAGCAACGCCACGAAAAGGAATGCGAGCGTGTAGCGATTCGGAATGCGCTGGAATGCGGAGGCGGCGAGCGCAACGAGGAGCGCGCCGAATACCGCCCATGTTTCCGCGAGCGCCGCATGTTCATACCACAGCAGCACGGGCTGGAGCGCGATGAGCATCGTCAGCGGGACGACGAGAGTGCGCCAGTTTCGGAACCACAACCGTGCGAGCAGACCGCACACGAAGACGGAGGCGACGCCGAGCAGGTGTTGAACGGCTGCCGCAAACGGGAGAATCGGCAGTCCGACGAGTGCAGGCAGACTGTAGGCAAGCGGAACGAGAAAGGTTTTCTTGCCTTCGATCACCAAGGCGCCGCGGGTGACGAGTCTATCGGCGGTTTCGACAATCGATGCCGTGTCGTTGTGAACGAATGCTGCCGGCATCGTCGCGAGCAGAATCGCACGAAGCAGAATCGCGACAATGGCGGCGGGGAGGCAGAGACGGATCGTGTCGCGAAGGTCCGCGGCTTTCAATCGAGCGACGAATGCGCGGAAGCGCGGCGGATCGAACGCGCGAACAAGAAATTTGAAGGGAGGAATGGAGCGTCTGGAGTCGATGGCTTGTTCAGCCGCGCAGGGCGGACATTGTCTGTGGCCCGGATTGGTGTGATGGAAATCCGGTCATGCTTCGGCGTGGGATCAAAGCCCGCGGAGACCGGTCAGCAGGAGTTCGGCGTTCGACGAAGTGTTCAGAAGATTGATGTGAAGAACCTCCATGGCCTCGACGGCCGGCAGCTCGGCGAGCTGTTTGCGAATCTGCACGACGCGTTCGTATTCGTCGGGGTGAAGAAGGAGCTCTTCGCGGCGCGTGCCAGACTTGACGATTTGAATGGCCGGGAAGATTCGCTGCTCGGCAATGGTCCGGTCGAGATGAACCTCCATGTTTCCGGTGCCTTTGTATTCCTCGAAAATGAGGTCATCCATCCGGCTCTGTGTTTCCACGAGGGCCGTGGCGAGGATCGTGAGGCTGCCGCCCTCCTCGAGGTTGCGCGCCGCGCCGAAAAATTTCTTCGGCTTCGCAAGAGCCTTCGCATCGACGCCGCCGCTCATTGTGCGGCTGCCTTTGGATGGCTGGAGGTTGTTGTAGCCGCGGGAAAGGCGCGTGATGCTGTCGAGGAGGATGACGACGTCACGGCCGAGTTCCACGAGGCGTCGGGCGCGGTCCGAAACGAGCTCCGCAACGGCGACGTGGCGCGAGGGAGACTCGTCGAACGTGCTGCTGAAAATGTCGCAATCCAGTGCGCGTTGAAAATCGGTGACCTCCTCAGGGCGCTCGTCCACGAGGAGAAGAATGAGATGGATCTCGGGGTGATTTCGACGGATCGCTCGCGCGATTTCGCCGAGCAGAACCGTTTTTCCCGCACGGGGTGGGGCGACAATGAGGCCGCGCTGGCCCTTGCCGAGAGGCGCGAGAAGATCGATTGCCCGTGGCCCTAGATCCGTGCATCCCGGTGATTCCAGGAGGATCCGCTCGTTTGGAAACAGCGGTGTCAGCTTGTCGAAGTCGACCGGCGTCTGCCACTCCGCGACAGGCCGGTTTTCGATTTCCGTGACTTCCTCCATCACGAGCCCCTGCTCGCGTTGCTGTGGAAGACGCAGGCGGCCTTTAACAAGCAATCCGGGACGGAGCCCGTGATCCTTGATCAACTGCGGCGGCACGAAAATGTCGTCGGGCCCGGCGCGGAAGCTGAACCGCGGCGAGCGAAGCCAGCCGCGCTGGTTCTCGATCGTAAAAATGCCCGAAGCAATGACGGTATCGCCGGAGCCCAGGTGGAACCGGGCGTGGTCGAGCGCAAGATGCCGGATGCTGCCCTCGGAGCGGAGGCGCACGCCGCGTTCGACGGCCCGTGCGACGAGTTCGGCGCGCGAAAGCGCCTGAAGGTCGTCGAGACAAACAACGATCGGAGTGCGGGGAGCGGTTTCGGGTGCGGCGGTGCCGGCGGCGGCGGCATCAGTCATACAATCGACGGAGGTGTGTGGCGAGCAGGTCGGCCTGCGATTCGAGCAGCTCAGGATTGGAATCGTTCCAGATCACATGGCTGGCTCGCTGCACTTTAATGTCGAGGCTCCATTGGGAGGAAACAATTTTTCGGGCGAGTTCCAGCGACAGTCCTCGGGTGTCGGTAAGTCGCCGGAGCTGGGTGGCTTCACTGCATCCGACGGTGACGACATGGTCGAAAAGACGTTCCGCGCGGGTTTCGAAAAGCAGCGGAATATCGACGAGGAAGATGCGATGACGTGCGGAGAGCGTTTTCGCATCGGTGGTCCAGCGTTCCCTGATGCGGGGGTGGAGGATCCCTTCCAGCGTCTTCTTCTTGGCAATGTCCTTGTAAATCAAATCCCGGAGAACCTGCCGGTTTGGCTGGCCGTCGGGGGTGTAGGCATCCTGCGAGACCTTGGAGAGGACTTCCTCCCGGACGGCCTCGTTCGAATCGAGCAACTCCTTCGCGCATGCATCGGTGTCGAAAAAATCCGCGTCGATACGCTCGAGCAGCATGCGACGGAAGGTGGTCTTGCCGCAGGCGACCCCGCCGGTGATTCCGATGGTCGGCATGGAAAGAGATATTAAAAAAGAAACGGCGGGGTCATGGAACCCCGCCGTCTCGGTGATTTGCCGGATGGCCGGCAGGATTATTTGTAAGTGGAGCCCTTCACCTGATAGACCGGCGGAGCGATCTCCTCGGGGAGGCCGAGGGGCTCGACAATCTCCTCCTGCTCCAGATCGGAGCGCAGAGGCTTGCCTTCAGCGTCGATCAGCGTCGCCGTGACGAACACGATGAGGTTCTTCTTGAGCTTCTGATCGATGTCCGTGCGGAAGAGACGTCCAACGAGGGGGACATCGCCAAGGAACGGAACCTTGTCCTGCACCTTCTGGACATCTTCACGGATGAGGCCGCCAAGGGCGACGGTCATGCCGTCCCAGATCGTGATGTTCGTCGTGACCTTGCGGGTGCTGAACACGGGCTGGTTGATGACGTTGTCACTGACGATGACGCTGACGGGCTGGGCGCCGATGCCGCCCAGGCCGCCGGTGCTCGCGATGCTGCGAATCGGCGTGCCGTAGTTCACGAAGCCGTCGAAATCGATGACCTCCGGCGACAGATCGAGATCGATCGTGTAGCCATCCGGACCGACGACGGGGGTGACTTCGAGGGTAACACCGAGATTTCGGGTTTCGAAGGCTGCCGGCGTGGTCGGAGTGATGATCGGGCTCGTGGTGAAGCCGGTGGTAACCCCGGCGCCAAAGTTGTTACCCGTGCCGATAGACTGCGGGATCTGCGGCGGATCGAACTCGGTGGGGTAGCGGAACTCGCGAATGATGTTCACGACCGCACGTTCACCGCTGCGCGCAGTGACCTTCGGAGCGGAGAGCAAATCGATGCCCTTGCGCTGATCCAGAGCGCGGATGACGACCTGGAACTGCGGGTTCGTGTAAATTCCGGCGAGCGAGAAGATGCCAGGGGCGGCACCCGATGTCATTCTGCTGAGCAGCCCATCGAGGCTGTTCACCGAGACGCCCGCGTTCGGGCCCGTGCCCGTGCCGGAGCGAATTCCTCTCGTCACGTAGTCCGTGCCGATCGGCTGGTTTTTACCGGGTTGGACGAAGGGGAAGCCTTCCGAACCGAGTGCGGGTTCTCCACCGGAGGCATAGACGCCATTGCCGATGGACATGGGACCGAGCAACCAGTCGAAACCGAGTTCCTTGAGGTTGTTCTGATTGACCTCGACGAACTTGGCCTCGATCTGCACCTGCGTCGGAACGGCACCGCGGGCCGCGTCGACGATCGTATCGATGAAGTCGATGTTGTCCTGCGTGTTGCGAACGAGCAGACGGCTGCCCGAGGAGATGTATTGGGCGCTGGCGCCCTCCGGGAAATCCACACCAAGGGATTCCAGATACTCCCGTGCCGTCATCCTCGCACCCATCCGGCTTTCGGTGCTGGTGTCGTCGAAGCTGAAGGTCGACGTTTCGAGGGAAGTTCCAGACGAGCTCGGAATGAAGTTCGGAGGGACGCGGTATTCCTTCGTGATGAGTTCGTTGCTCACGTCGGTAAGCGGAACGATCGAGACGGCGACCGGATCGATCTTGATCTTGAGGCCGGCCAGATCCGCGACATAACGAAGCGCCTCGTAAAGAGGAACATTCGTAAGCGAGAGCGTGATCGGTGTATCCTCGGTGACGACGGGTGCCTGAGGAGCAGCTTCCTCACCGGGAACCGCAGGAAGCAGATCGCCACCTCCAGTTCCCGCGGAGCTGCCACCGGAACCAAGGCTCAGGAAGATGTTCACGCCCTTTTTCGCAGGGTCGGTTTCCACCGTGTCGAGCTTCTGGCTCAGCTGGCGGAGGAGATCAACCGCATCGCGAACCGACATGTCCTGAAAATCGATGGACGGGATGATGATCTGATTGAGCTTGGCGATGATCTGCTCGTTCTGGGAGGTCGAATCGGAGACCGTCGTTTCGATGGTGTCCTTTCCACCGAAGTAGCGGCGGTTTGGCAGACGCCAGCCTTCGGTGACCTTCCAGAGCATCCGGCTGCGGGTCTCGTTGTAAGCCTCCTGGTAGTAGGAGGAGCGGGCGAGGTTGACCTTTTCGATGCCCTTATTCGCAGCGATGTTGTAGCGGTCGAGGCTGAGCACTTCCTCGTAGCGCTTCAACGCGGAGTCGAAGCTGCCGCGGGAATAAAAGCCCTCGGCCTCCGCGAGCAGGCGGGAGACATCCTCACGCTTGGCGGCAAGGCGCGGCGTGACAGATTTGTTGTAATAGTCGGGCTGCTCGAGGTGGGAAAGCAACCGGATGGCCGGCTGATAGGTCGGATTGTATTGCTGGAGGAGGATCGTCTTGGCGACCTGCTCGGCTTCCGAGTAACGACCGGAGGCGATCAGTTCCTCGGCGTAGGTGACACCCGTGCTGCTGAATTTGCTCAAGGCCTTCGAGCGCTCGGACTGGACAGCAGGACCGCTGCCGATCAAATCCACCGCGTCGAGATAGGCAAGGTAGGCGGTCTCGTAGTCTTTTTCCGCCAGCGCGCGATCTCCCGCCTTGAGGCGCTGCTGCGCGGCAGCAAGATCCTCCTGTCGGCGGACGAGTTCACGTTGGGCGGTTCCCTCAAGGCCGCCCGTCCCGGATTGATAGGTTCCGGCCGCCGAGTCGGAAAGGGCCAGGGCGGTGAGCGCGAGACTCACTCCAACGGGGCGGATGGGTAGGATGAAAGTGCGTGTCATGGGATGGGATTCAGGCGGCGATTAAAGGGAGGGAAGGTCTGGGTTGCTGAGCGGATCGCCAGGAATGTCCTCTCCGCCGACAGCGGCGGCGTCGGTCGCGGCGACCTCTTCGTCGTCGATTACCTGTTTGATCAGGGGCTGACCGGCGGGATCAAGCAGTGCCGCAGTCACGAACATGATGAGGTTGCGCTTGATATGCTGGTCGGCGGAGCTGCGGAACAGACGCCCGACAAGCGGGATGTCGCCGATGATGGGGGTCTTGTCCTCGACCTTCTGCACGTCCTCGCGCATCAAGCCGCCAAGAACCACGGTCTGGCCGTCGTAGATGGTGACCATTGTCGTGACCTGACGGACGCTGAAGACCGGCTGGTTGATCGTGTTTTCAGAGACGAGCACCTGGGCGGAGTTGCCGGTGTCGGCTGACACGAGGAAGCCGAGGGCGTCGATGGAAGTCTGAGCGTTGGTCGCCGTGGTGTAGATCGGGCTGCCGTAGTTGATGAATCCGTCGAACTCGGTCACGCGCGGCGAGAGATTGAGGTCAATCGTCATGCCGTCGGGACCAATGGTCGGCTCGACTTCGAGTTCAACACCGAGGTTGCGGGTTTCGAAACCTGACGGAGTGGTCGGCGTGACAGGCGTAAAGCCCTGGGTGCCCACGGTCTGCGGGATCTGCGGCGGATCGAACTGCGTGGGATAGCGGAACTCGCGAACGACCTGGATGGTCGCGCGGTTGCCGCTCTTCGTGAGGACCTTCGGTGCGGTCATCAGATCGATGCCCTTCTTTTGGTTGAGGGCACGCAGCACGACCTGGAACTGCGGATTGGTGAAGACGCCTGCGATGGCGAATGCACCGGGGGCGGCTCCAAGAGGAGAGCCAAAGAGGAGGCCGTCGAGAGCGTTGACGCTGATTGCGGTGCCGCCCGAACGATTGCCGCCGGTGATGGGGCCTGCCGTCGAGCTGCTGGCACCGACGGGATAGCTGATTCCGGGTTCGGTAATCGGATAAGCACCACTGTCGATCGTGGAGCCAAAGCCGGAGGTTCCACCGCCTCCGTAGACGCCCGAGCCGAAGGGAAGGGCGAATTGGCCAAGCAGCCAGTCGAAGCCGAGTTCCTTCAGGTTGTTCTGGGTGACCTCGACGAAGCGCGCTTCGATTTCCACCTGGCTGGGAGCGGTGGTTTCGTTTTCAACCAGCGTGTCGATGAGATCGATGTTCGGCTGGGTGTTGCGAACAATGAGCTTGGAGCTGCTGGGGAGGTAGTTCGCGCTGGCTCCGGGCGGGAAGGACACGCCACGGGATTCGAGGAACTCCTTCGCTCCGGAACGGGAGACCGTCGCTGTGGCAGCGGCGGGAGCGCCGAAGCCGAATCCGCCGGTATCCGCCGTGTCGCCG
>Ga0065721_10048676_pt1 | contig 188236 bp, 151 predicted proteins | sample Mesricmetagenome_FD_59108 | JGI IMG/M metagenome (GOLD analysis project Ga0065721, IMG submission 59108) | Mesophilic microbial community from rice straw/compost enrichment Sample: eDNA_1 v2 (version 2) | ecosystem: Engineered > Solid waste > Grass > Composting > Bioreactor | place: USA... | reverse complement strand
CGGTCGACCTGAGCCCATACCTTGACAACACCGACGACCAGCAGATCGCGGACTTCTCCATCAGCGGGAACACCCTTACCCTCACGCTGGAGGACGGGGGCACCCAGAGCGTCGACCTGAGCGCATACCTGACCGACGCTTCAAACGGATTACATATTGAAACGGTGGACCCCGACACAGAAGGACACGTAAAACTAGGCGGTCCACTTACTAAAAAAACAACCATCGTAACTGACGAGACAAATACGTTGGCCATCACCGGCCTACAACCGGGAAACCTTGACCAAGATAATCTCTTGATGGCCGATGCAAACGGCGTACTAAAAACAATCTCACCCAACAAATTTGTGCGCTTCTTCTACATGCCGTCCGTAGTGTTTGATACCTCAAACCCCGATCCTACAGGGCCCATGCGTACCAAAAATCTCTACCAAGAGTATGTCAACCAATTTACCGGAACAGGCACTCCCGGTTTGGTAGGAAGTACCGGTGCCCCCGCGACCATACCGTATCTGCCGCAAGCCGAAGACCTCTATTACTACATCACCTATTACGACGATGATGTATTTGCCGACCTGAGCATCGATGAAAACGGAGTGCTTAGCTATCGAGTTATTGGCCCCGGCACACCCACATCTTTCATGAATATCGTGTTCGTAATTAAGGATTAAGTGGAAATGAAGGGATTGAAAAAGCTGGTCATACACCGTCGATTGGGTGATTTTAATGCCATTCTCCGCGTGGCCTTGCTGGTCGTGGCAAGTACCACGTACTTCCAAACCAGCAAAGCCCAGTTTACTATCATTGACGACCTCAGGGGAAATAACTATCCCGATATCGTGGTGGGTGGACCCGGAGGTACACAAGGCAGAGCTTATTTTACTTCCGGCATCGATGACCCGGTAGGTAGCGGGTGGCTCAGGCTGACGCGAGATCAAAACAATCAGCGCGGCTTTGCATACATCGACCGTTCTTTCCCTTCGGGCATGGGCGTATTGATTGATTTTGAATACAAAATGTGGCGGAGTCACAGCGATGGCGCCTACAACGGGGCGGATGGATTGAGTGTATTTCTTTTTGATGCTACTGAAGATTTTCGTTTGGGCGGGTACGGGGGGTCTCTCGGCTATGCACCAAACACGGCCGGGGGTGTTCCGGAGGGATTGGCAGGCGGCTACGTGGGCGTCGGGCTCGATGCCTATGGCAACTTTTCAAACCCCACCGAAGGTCGCAATGGGGGACCCGGAAGAACGGCAAACTCCATCGTTCTCCGTGGGCCGACTACCAATGGATCCGGCCCAACCAATGAATATTTAACTGGCACACAACTCAGTAGTAGTGCAACGGCCAACGAACTAGATTACAACACCCTCACAAGCCAACGTCCGTCAAGCGATATTTTTTATCGTCGGGTACAAATTACGATCATGTATAACCCGAATACAGGGTTTTATGACATTACGGTTTGGTGGACCAAAACTCCGGGTGGCACCTTTACCGAGTTGATCGCCTATGAAACCACCGTTCCGCCTCCGCCCACGATGAAGGTGGGCTTCGCCGCTTCGACCGGCAGCGGGTTTAACTATCATGAAATCCGTAATATCTTGGTGACCACATTGGGAAACCTGCGCACCGTTAAATTGGCGGATAAAGATTTCCTGATCCCTACCAATGCGGGTGGGGCCGGATCAAACGAAAATGAAATTTCATACACCATTGAAGTGGTCAATGATACCGACGCGGCTATCGACAACATTGCGTTAAGAGATACCATTAAAGATGCCTACGGCAATACGCTTTCGGAAACTACGTTTGACATCACAGGCATCACCGTGCTGGACACCGACGTATTGACAGAGACGTCTCCAATTCAGGAAACCGTACCCAATGTGCTCAGCGGAACCGTCAAAATTGCTGCTAAAAAAACTGGACGGATCCGGGTGACAGGAACACTGCACCAAACGCCGCCCGGCAATCATGTCGTCAATACCGTCGTGTTAGAGCCGCCTGTAGGAACCGACAACATCGACGAAGACCCGCTTAATAACATCTCTTCTGTACGGACACCTGTATATGCGGATGGAATAGACCTTATTTTAGGTGACGTAATCCCAGATAGTAAATGCATCAATTACGTCGATGGCAATTTATTTACGGTACAGGTTTCCAATCTGGGAACAGATGATGTCAATGTAGGGCAGGAAGAGAATTTTATTTCCGTTAGCATCAGCCATCCGCTGGGTTTTACATTGACACCCGTTGATTATTCAGGCTGGGAAGTCGTAAATAGCAATGCCTCGACCCACGAGTTTTTACTGAACAACCCCTCGGAGCCAACCTTAAGACGGGGCTTTACCCATCCTGATGCCATCCAATTCCGCTTGACCCCACAGCCCACCAGCGTACCCACACTGTCGGCCTATAAGGTAATTGCGGAAGTAACCCAGGCAGATGAAGATAGCGGCAATACCGGGAATAACATAAGTGAAGCAACCGTACGCAACTGCGCCACCCTGTCCAACCCGATGATTTATCAACGCGTAAAATGGTAATAGCGCCAACAACCCTGTCTTTTAAGAAAACCCTATCTCAGGTGATGTGGTTTTTTCTGGTATGGTTGGCAGCTTTGCCAATCTCTAACGCCCAAACGGGTGCCGGGAGCACCACTGCCGATAACTCAACCGTCGTTATCGCTCCCGAAACAGTGGAACTCCGCTTCGCCGAAACCAGCTACTTCGGTCCGAATACGTATTGGGAAATCAATGGCACACTCGAGATCTGGAGCCGCAATATTTGGATTGCGCCAACTGCCAGGTTTACGGGGACGGGCAAGATCATCATCCATGACCCGGGTACCAATCCGTTCTATGAAGATGCACCCCCTGGCCCTACGCAAATTGATGGCAACAATGGTCGGCCTATTGGTGTAGCCATTGAATTGCGCAACCCCAACAACCTCGTATTGGCTGATATCGTCAATCCAGGGTACGACATTGCTCTTCCGGCCGATAAGCCGCAGGCAGCAGCCCTGCATGTCAACGGGACGTTTGCGTTTGCTGTCGACAGCGGAGACCTCATACTCAACGGCCATGATTTGTATATCGGTACAGCAGGTAGCTTGCTCGGCCACAGTCCGCACCGAATGGTGGTCACGGGCAATAGCATAACGGGCCACATGGCGAAGGCTTACTCAGCTACGCTTCCCTTCACCTTTCCGGTGGGTATAGCCGAGGGCGACTATACACCGGCTACCTTGTCGCCAGCCAGCGTTACTACACTATATGTGGGTGTTCAAGATTACGAAGCGTCAGATACGCTCATCACCGAGCGTCAGGCTGAAGCGGGCATGGATCGCATGTGGCATATCTATGCCGACGAACCCGTTTATGCCGCCTATACCCTGCAGCACAATAGCATCACCAACGGCAGCGCTTATGTAGACGAGCGAGCACAGCTCGTCCAATATGCTGGCAGTGGCAATTGGGTGGGTGGCAATACGCAACGAATTGCTCAAGGCGTGCATGCGCGAGACTGGGTAGCGGCCGTCTCGGCTTCCGCAGACGATAGCTGGCTGACCAAATTGATTTCCGGCAGTCGGGGGCCGCTGGCGACCGACGACGAAGGCCAGGGGCCATCTGGCCGGAAGCTTACCGTCGTAGTACTTGAAAACGATTTGCCGGGCAATAGCTCGATTCTTGTGGGGCGAGTCCGTGTAGTGGTGCATCCTAAAAACGGCACCGTATTCGTCAACAACGACGGTAGCATTACATACCAGTCACGCACCGGATTTGTTGGCGATGATACCTTTGTGTATGAAATCACAGACGAAAACGGATCGAAAGATTTCGCCACGGTACGGATGAATGTTCTGTTGGCTGAACTGCTCATCCCCAATGCCGTTACGCCTAATAGCGACGGCAAAAATGACTTGTTTGTCATCCAGGGGCTTGAAAATTATGAGAATGCCGACCTGACGATTTTCAATCGCTGGGGCAATGAAGTGTATCGCAGCCGCAGCTATCAGCAAAATTGGGATGGTGCAGGCGTAAGCGATGGCACGTATTATTATCGACTGGTGTTGAAAAAGGACGGCTTGGAGACCATCCATAAAGGGTGGGTGCTGGTAAAGCGCCAATAATTATCGAATCATCATGAGAAGAATATTCGAAAGCTTGGTACTATTGATCTGCCTACACATTGTGAGTGGTGTACGCGCTCAGCAAAACGTTCAGTTTACGCAATATGTATTCAATTCCATGAGCGTAAATCCAGCGTATGCGGGATATAAGGAGGAATTATTTGCCCAGCTTGGACTCCGAAGTCAGTGGGTGGATCTAGAAGGCGCACCCCAAACAGGGCTGCTATCCTTGGATGGCCTCCTTGATCTGTATGGCCGAAGACTCCACGGTGGTGGCGTACAGATCATGGCCGATCAACTGGGTCCGCAAACCGCCACTTCTGCTTACCTTAACTATGCATACCGCCTTCGCCTCGACCGGGAGGATACCCAACGGATTAGTTTCGGAGTAGGTGCAGGGGTGACGCAGTACAGCCTGGACGGCACCAAGATCGTCGTGCTAGACGACGGCGATCAAGCGCTTCCCACCGGGAAAATCAGCAACTTTGTTCCGGATATCCGATTTGGCATTTATTACCATAACGCGAAGTGGTACGCCGGGGTCTCAATCATGGATCTCCTTTCCGGTAGCAGTAGTGATAACCTTTTCCGGTGGGATCAAACTACCGTGGATCGGATCAGACGTCGACGGCACCTGTATATTATTGGGGGTATGTTGGTCGACCTCAGCGAATCCGTAAAATTACGGCCCAGCGTCCTATATAAGGACGATTTTTCAGGCCCCCCGAGTCTGGATATAAATGCAATGGCCATTTTCAGCGACCGATTGTGGTTGGGCGGTGGCATCCGCACAGGGGCGTCCGCGTTCCGCCGGGACTACCAACGGTTTACGGGAACCCGCCTCACGGGTATGAATTCCGTCTCGATCGTCATGCAAGTCTTCGTCTCCGAACGTCTTCGTATCGGCTATTCTTATGACTACATGCTGAGCCGCTTGAATGGCTTGCAGAACGGATCGCACGAGGTGACACTGGGGGTCACCTTGGGCAGACCGCTGGACCGCGTTAAGTGTTATTTTTAACGATCGCCTATATTTTCCGGAAAACTACGGTGGCATTATGTCCACCGAAGCCAAAGGCATTGCTCATCGCTACATCGACTTTATGGGGCAACGCCTCGTTTGTCACGATCTGGATGCCCGGCGGGACGTTCTCGTCAAGCGAAACCATGTTGATGGTAGGGGGAATTACCTGTTCGTTAATCGCCTTTATTGCAATAATCGCTTCGATAGCACCCGCAGCACCCAATAAATGCCCAGTCATCGATTTAGTCGCACTGATGCGCAGGTTCTCGGTATTACCCAACGCTGCTTTCACCGCTTTCAGTTCGCTGATATCGCCGATAGGAGTGGAGGTCGCATGCGGATTCAGGTAATCCACATCGGCAGGGGATACTCCTGCTTCTTTCAGGGCCAATTCCATGGCTTTGGACGCCCCGATTCCTTCTGGATGCGGTGCCGTCATATGATAAGCATCGGCTGTCATAGCTGCACCCACCAATTCGGCATAAATATGTGCGCCGCGTTGTTTTGCATGTTCATATTCCTCCAAAATTAAGGCCCCCGCACCTTCGCCCATCACAAAGCCATCCCGATCACGGTCATATGGCCGGCTTGCATGCTGGGGATCCGCATTCCGCGCCGACATAGCCTTCATCGCGGAGAAACCGCCGATAGACGCCGGCGTAATCGGCGCTTCGGAACCGCCGGTGACAAATACTTTCGCTTTGCCCATCTTGATGTAATTGAATGCGTCCATTAAAGCTGTGTTCGAGGTGGCACACGCCGAGACGGCCGTATAGTTGATGCCTTGCAATCCAAACTTCATAGAAATCATTCCGGACGCTAAATTGACGATCAGCCGGGGAACGAAAAACGGGCTGAAACGAGGTGTATATCCGTCGTTAACATATTGGGTCACCTCCTGTTCGAACGTCTCCATGCCGCCCTGGCCTACCCCCCAAATCACGCCGATGTCAAACGGATCCAGGGTAGAAACATCCAACCCGGCATCTTCCAGGGCCTCCGATGCCGAATACAATGCATATTGCGTAAAGAGGTCGCTCCGTTTTATTTCATTCCGGTTCAGGTAGTGCTCTGGCGAAAAGCCTTTTACTTCGCAAGCAATCTGCGTGCGGAATTGGCTTGCATCAAACCGTGTGATGGACCCTGCTCCGCTTACACCGTTCACAACGTTTTGCCAAAACGTTTTTACATCGTTGCCTAATGGCGTAACGGCTCCCATGCCGGTAATGACCACTCTTGTCATAATATCAATTTTTCCGGCAAAAATAGCAAATTAAACCGGTTGGCTACCCCGCTTTCTCCTTTCGGTACATCCAGAAAAACAATTGGGGCAATACAGTAAACGAAAGCACCATGCAAACCTGCAGTCCAACCACGATCATAATGGCTAATGGCTTTTGGATTTCAGACCCCATGCCGGTAGAAAGCGCCGCAGGCAGCAAGCCCATGGATCCCATCAGAGCAATCATTACGACGGGGCGAATACGGCTGTGTACACCCTGACGAATCGCCGCCGCCAGGGGCAATTTTCTGCGGAACACGTTCTCCTTCATCACCGCGATCAGAATAATTGCATTGATGGTGTTGACGCCAAACAGGATGATAAAACCGATTCCCGCGGAGATGCCAAACACCGTGCCCGTTGCCCACAGCGAGCCAAAACCTCCGATGAATGCAAAGGGAATGGTTCCCACGGCTATCAGGGTGTCTTTATAGTTCCCGAAGTTAAAATACAAGAGGAAGAGAATCAATACAAGCACCAGGGGTACCACCAAGGCCAATTGGCGTGACGCACGTTCCTTGCTTTCAAATTCGCCCGCCCATTCGATTTTGTTCGCTTTGGGAATATTCACCGCTGCTGCTACCTTGCGCTGAGCATCGGCAATGGTGCTACCTAAATCCCGCCCCTCGATACCGAAACCCACGCCGATATAGCGGCTGCTTCCTTCTCGGTAAATGAAAGTTGGTCCCGTATGAAACCCGATCGTAGCGATTTCGCGAAGTGGCACAGACTTACCATCCATGGTAGGAATCAGGATGTTACCAATCTTTTCTTCGTCGTCACGGTATTCTGCCTGAAAACGTAGACGTACATCGAACAGGCGCTCATTTTCATAAAACTGCGTGGCGGCCTGTCCACCGATGGCCATGGCCACCACGGCCTGTACATCGGCAGTATTTACCGCGTATCGAGCCATCTTGCTGTCATGCAGTTGGATACGCAACTCGGGCAGCCCGATGTTTTTATAAACCTTCAGATCGGTGATACCCGGAACCGTTGCCAACACCTTCTCCACCTGACCGGCGTAGTCCTCCAACTGATTCAGGTCATCGCCAAAAATCTTGACAACCAGCGAACTTTTAACCCCAGCTACGTATTCTTCGACATTGTCTTGGATGGGTTGGCTGAATCCAAAGTTTATTCCGGGATACGTCTCCAATTCCGCCCGCATTTCGCTGAGTAATTGTTCTTTGCTGACCGCCCGCTTCCACTCCGCCTCGGGGAATAGCTGGATATGGAACTCGATGTTGAAAAAGCCCGTCGGGTCGGTCCCGTCATTCGGCCGGCCGGTCTGGCTCATCACGAATTTCACTTCGTCAAAAGTTCTTAATTTCTGTCGCATTTCATTGGCAAGCCGTACGGACTCGTCCAAGTTGACGCTGTTGGGTAAGGTCGCACGTACATAAATCGCCCCCTCATTCAAGCTCGGAATAAATTCGGAGCCATAAAACCAAAAACGTATCCCACAGCCCACCAGCAATAACGCAAATCCGATCAATACCAGACGTCTGCGGCGCTGGCTCCATTCAAAAAGACGCGAGGCCGCGCGGTGGAATCCTTTGGAAACAAAATTCTCTTTTTCGCGGATATTTCGCCGGAGCAGGACCTTGCACATCGCGGGCACATACGTAAGGCTCAGGATGAGCGAGCCCAGCAGTGCATACCCCAAGGTAAACGCCAACGGGGAAAACATCTTGCCTTCCACTTTCTGAAAGGAGAAGATAGGCAGCAAGGCAACGATCAGAATGAGCTGCGCAAAAAACACATAGGTGGCCACGCTGGCTACGCTTTTCTTGATGAGCCCGAGCTTGATGGACCGGTTAAATCGTTCCATCCCCACTAGCTCCGCTCGTTTACGCATGCCTACAAACACACTTTCGACAATCACCAGCGTCCCCTCCAGCAACAATCCGAAGTCGAGCGCTCCCATAGAAATCAGGTTGGCCGGTAGTCCTTGGATACGCAGCATCGTGATCGCAAAAAGAAAGGCCAGCGGAATGACCGATGCCACGATGACCGTCGTACGCCAATCAAACAGAAAAATGAACACAATAACCGACACGAGCACGATGCCTTCCATCAGGTTTTTACTTACGGTATGTACGGTCGAATCCACCAGCTCTGTACGGTCGATAAACGGCTCGATTTTGACATTTACGGGCAGGATGCGGTCATTGAGCTCAGTGATCTTGTCTTTCAGCCGCGCGATCACATCCCCAGGATTTTCCCCGCGTAGCATGATGACAATACCTTCCACAAGATCGTCGTCATCCTGCAACCCGACCTTGCCCAGACGTGGCTTGGCCGATACATTCACCTGGGCTACGTGCTTCACCAATATGGGGGTGCCTCCTTTAACCGTGATCAGGATATTTTCGATATCTTCGATTTTATCCAACAACCCAATGCCCCGTACCACGTAGGCCTGGTCTCCCCGTTGGATAACATCACCGCCCACATTGATATTGCTCCGGCTCACCGCCTCGTACACATCCAATGGCGATAGGTCGTAATTAACCAGCTCCGTTGGATTGATTTTAATCTCGTATATTTTTTCCTCGCCACCGAAACTCACTACGTCGGCCACGCCCGGTACGGCTACCAGTTCCCGCTCAATGACCCAATCCTGAATGGCGGTCACCTCCTTGATGGGCAGATCGCTCTTTACCACATACCGAAAAATTTCGCCTGTGGCGCCAGAAGGGGGCTCAATGTCCGCGGTCGCTCCGTCCGGGAGATTGACGCCCTGCAATCGATTGGAAGCATATTGCTGTGCGTAAAAATCGTCCACTCCATCTTCGAAAATAATCGTGACGACCGACAATCCGAATAGCGAGATGGACCGTACTTCCGCCTTGCGGGGAATGGTGTTGACTTCTTTTGAAATCGGCAGCGTAACGAACTTCTCCACCTCTTCCGCGCTGCGGCCCGGCCATTGCGTAATGATACGCGCCCGGGTGTTGGTGACATCCGGATAGGCTTCAATGGGTGTGTGCACCAGGCAATAGATGCCCACACCCAGTAACAATGCCGTGAAGAAAAAGACGATGAATGTATTCTTAAGTGAAAAGGAAACCAGCCCCTGTACCAACTTCTTCATCCGTTATCCTTTTATTTTCTCGTAAATAAGCAAATGATTCTCGGTAATCACGCACTCGCCGGCTTTCAATCCCTCGCCTACGAAACACCAGCGATTGTCGCGGGCCACCAGGGAAATGCGGCGCAATTGGAGGTCGCAAGCTCCGCCGTATACTACCGCGAAATACTGATTATCGTCAAAAATGACCGCGTCAGTAGGTAGCGCAATCGCCGTTTCTCCGGTTCGGCGGGCCACGGCTATATCTGCCGACATACCCGGTTTCAACTTCAAGCCCTCATTGGGAATGACAATACGGGCCTTAAGTACCCGCTCATCACTGTCAAACACCTGCGGCAAAGCCGAAATACGCCCATGGAAAATTTCGCCGGGATAGGCAAGCGTCCGGATCTCCACATCCATGCCCTGCTGCACGAATTGCATATCGGTCGCGTATACGTTGGCCATCACCCATACATCGTCCAGGCCTGAAACAGTAAATAGGTTGTCTCCGTCGTTGATTGGCATGCCGGTATTAATGTTTTTCTCGACGATGTATCCGGAAGCGGGCGAGCGGATTTCAAAAACCCCTTGTGCTGGATTGGGGTGGAAAAGCGCCAGGTTGGCGTCGAGGTTTGCCAGGTCGGCATCCAGCTTCTCCAATTCATAAGTCGCTTCCACGAGATCCCGGTCGGATGCAATTTGATCGGTATACAATCCCTTTGCAGACTCCAGCTTCCGCTCAGCGAGTTTCCGCTGCGATTCAAGGCTCTTTTTCTCGGCTAGCAGCGTATGCAGTTCGGGACTTTTGAGGGTAGCGAGTACCTGTCCCTGCTTCACAAAGTCGCCAAGGGAAAAATGGGTCTGCATAACCAAGCCTTCCACCCAGCTTACAAATCGCACCACCTTATCCGGGTTGTACGATACTTCGCCCGTCAGCGTAATGTGCTGGGTGACGTACCGTTCGCTCAGTGTGTCCAACACCAGTTGGCTGCGCAGGTTTTCGCTCAGGCAGAACTCCTGTGGCTTCTCTTCAACGTATTGCTCGCGCGGTACACAAGCCGCCGCAAGCATCAATGTTAGGCAACTATATCGTCTTATCATGGGTTTATTTTTTAATTAAGGAAGTTGGCTCCCCACATGATACCGAAGGGTCTCGTATTGCTCACGCAGCGTTTTTTCGATATCCAGCAGGTTGTCTTTTGTTTGTAGGTATGCGTCCAGAAAGTCGAGATATTCCAGCAGACTGATGTGCCGTTGCGCGAAATTACGGTGGTAGCCTTCGAGAAGCGCTTCCATATCCGCTTCATACTGTGGCCCCACGAGGTTTCGGCGAGCTACAGTGGCCTGCAAGTCTTTCCATGCCCGGACGGCTTCGCCCACCACTTGGTTTTCAGCGTTGGTTGCCAACAACCGCCTTTGCTCAAGGGCCAACTGGGCCGCTTTAATTGCGCCTTGATTGCGGTGGAACAAGGGAAGGTCGACGGCAATACCCAACCCCACGAAATCTCGCATGATGTTGCCTCCGCGGTCATACCCCGCGCTAAGTTTTACGTCAGGTACTCGCTGCGCCCGTTCAAAACGCAACTGCTGATCGGCTCGGGTAACTCCCAACCGCAAGGCCGCCAGCTCGGTGTTATAGGCATACGTCCACTCCTGTATGGTGGCTGCATTCAGTGCTTTAAGGGTGTCGAAGGGGATCTCCCGGAAACCGGTTGCGATCAGCACGCGGTCATCCGCGGAGGATAGCCCCATGAGTACTTTCAGTGCTTGCTGGGCCTCGCCGTTTTGCCTGCGATAATCGTCGATGGTTTTCATGAGTTCAAGTTCGGAAGCACGCAATCGCATGTATTCGCTCCGGCTGATGTTTCCTTGCGCTACCTGACGCTGATACCCCGTTAACAACTGCTGCAGTCGCTCCAATGCCTGACGATAAGCCGCCATTCCCTGCTGGGTGCGGTTTAGCTCAGCAAGTTGCGTGCGGAACTCAACCTGCAGACTCCGAAGCAGATCTTCAAACGAACGCTCAGCCAGGGCGATACCGGTTTCTTCAACTGCCACGAGCTTCTTGCGTTTGCCTGCCGTCTGGATAAGCTGCTCGACATCCACCGCTACCTGTGCATGATTGCCCCAGTTCCCGAAAAGTCGGCCCAACGCTTCTGCACCCTGATTGGACCACAGGTTAACCTCGCCGATGGATACCGTGGGATTGGGCCACAATTTGGACTGAATCACCTCTGCCTTAGCTACCTCAATGTCCAGCTTAGCGGCAAGCAGCCGGAGGTTACGTTGCAGGAAAACCACTTCCGCCTCCGGAGGCGTAACCACCAACGTGTCGGCGAAGGGCTGTGCACGGGTGCCTACTGTTATGCAGCAGAGTGCAATGATTACCAGATATCCCGATCGTTTCTTCATACCGGGCGCTCCTTTGCAGTTGAGTCTTTATCCGGTTGCGGCTCTTCTTCCTGTCCGCGCTTAAACTCACGTACGCCGCGGCCGAGGCCACGCATCAATTCCGGTATCTTCTTTCCTCCGAATAACAATAGGCAGGCCAGCACGATCAACAGCATTTCCTGTCCGCCGATACCCATAATGCCCAGCAAAACTGATTTTCCGTAAACCATAGTTCGTAGTTTGTATCGCCGCAAAAGTAACGGCCCAACATTAGAACGGGCTTAGAACGGGGTTAAAGTTGACTAAAGTTGAACGTGGCAAGGGTGCCTTGTTCATTGGAGGTTAGCGAAAAGCCAACACCATTTTGTTTGCAGATAAGCACGGCCAAGGAAAGACCGATACCACTTCCCTTCGTATCGCCTACATTGCTCCCCCGGTAAAAGGGCTGGTGTACAAACTGCAATTCTGCCGGAGGTATACCGGAGCCCTGATCCTTGACCGTGAGTTGCAGCACTCCTTCCGATTCGGCAAGAGCGATAGCTAGCGGCTTTCCTTGCGCATATTTCACGGCGTTGTCGATTACGTTGTAAACCGCCATGTGCAGCTGATTGCGATACCCACTCACAACCAGACGATCAACGTCGGCCACGGAGACGTCCAGACCTATCAGTGGCTTCGCTTGGGGCCACCGTTCAAAAACCCGGTCCATCACGTCCCATAGCAACTCATCTGCGCGGAAGGTTGCGTTGCCCTGCGGGTTTGTGCGAAGACCCGCCAGTATCATCAGGTTATTGAGAATATGCTCCAGTTGTGATACCTCGGCCAATACCGTCTCGCTCACTTTTCGGTACTCAGCAGGCGAACGGTCCCGTTGCGCAAACACTTCAAGGTTGCCCGTGATGGACGCAAGCGGCGTCTTGAACTCGTGCGATACGTAATTAATGAAGTTTTTTTGGATAACAAAGTTCTCGGAAAGCCGCAGCAGCAACCCATTGAAGGTACTGATCAGTTCCCGCAGCTCGTCTTTGGTGCGTGGCAGGGTCAGCGCGCGCTCCAGATTATGGGCTTGAAGTTGATTCACTTGGTGGATCACGGATGAAATTGGCCGATAAGCAAGCCGTGATAGTACATGACTCAGCAAAAAAATAAGTAATAGGCCAATGCCGAGCGCAATGCCCATCATGAGCAGCAATTGATTGCGCTGTTCGGTAAAAAAGGAATGGTCGGCCGCCACCACCACCACAAAATCCCCTTGGTTGTCGGGATAGTGCAGGCCGTAATAATAATATCCCGCGGTCTTGAATCGCACCCGCCCCTCTTCCCGGATACGTTTCAGCATCGCAGGGGTTACTGATTCGCGGAACTTCCCATTGCCATAGCGCAGACGGCCCGAACGATCGTATACCTTGACGTCTGTCTGCTGCATCTCTTCTTCAAAATCCGTCCGGATCCGATTGTGTTCGCGGATAGAAAGCTCGTCTTCCTCCAGGTAAAACATCGCTGATAACAGTCCGGTCTTTTGCAGATCGCTAAAAATGATACGTTCGGAAGCGACCACAAAGGTATAATAGACAACCAATGCCGCCAGGGCAAATACCACACCAAACGTGAGCGATGAAATAAGCGTAAGCCGGTTACGGATCGTCATGATCGAAATTCACAGGGGTTCCTTCCATAAGTAACCCGTGCCCTTCACGGTATGGATGAACTTGGTTCCCTTTTTCTCAATTTTACTTCGGAGATACGAAATGTAAACATCCACTACGTTGGTGCTGTTGTCAAAGTTAATGCCCCAAACCGCATTGAGCAACTGCGTCCGCGGCACCACGCGACCTTGGTGTTCAAGCAGGTACAGTAGGAGTTTGTATTCCTTGGGCGACAACTCGACCTCTTCCCCGTGCAGAACCACCCGGTGCTCATCTGTATTTACGATCAGCGGACCACTGTGATACGATTGACCGCCACCCCGACGGGACAACTTTGCACGACGCACGAGGGCGTTGACACGTGAGAGCAGCTCCTTGAAATGAAAGGGCTTTACCAGGTAATCATCCGCTCCGCTATCCAAGGCCATAACTTTGTCATCCGGGCCGTCCAGCGCACTGAGCACCAAAATGGGAGTCGCGTTATGCCGGTAGCGGATCAGTTTTGTCAGCTGTACTCCGTCTATACCCGGCAGCATGATGTCCATGAGAATAACATCCCATTCATGATCACTTATCCAGTCCCTCGCCTGCTCGGCGGTAGGTGCCAGCGCCACAGAATGGCCAGCTTCCTCGAGCCCCTTGATTACAAAGTCACTGATGCGGCTATCATCTTCGACGAGCAAGATGTTCATATAGGCCAAAGTTAGCGTTAACGTCCGCTAAATCCAATTTTGGAGGCAGGTATTTATCCCGAGATCACTGATATTGGATATAAATGGGCTTCGGTATCAGGGCATTCACTTCCGTTGCCGTCATCATCCGGTGCGGGGATGGTATCAGGTCATTTTTGTAAAAGAACTTAAATCCGGTGAACTGCACCGGCTCCCGGAAAACGTAGGATTGGTAGGTGTTTCTTTTTAATGCCGGCGCTCCCCATCCGTCCATGTCGATGACCACCTGTACGGCAGGATCCAGCCTGATCTGCTGATAATCTTTGATCATTCCCTGTGTGAACCGGTGAACGACGAGCACTTTGGGTGCCAGCCCTTTGGTACGAACGAGTGTGGCAAGGTGCTCCACAGCAAAATTGATGTCTTTTGCCGTAAAATGTCCGATGCGTTTACCCGGCGGCAGGTCATCTTTCATCGAAAACTCGGGATCAATGCCCAGATGCACATTGGGCATACACAAGAAGGTATCCAATCGGGGCAACTCCGCTTGCAAATCGCTGAATCCCACTTGGATATCCAAAAACACCAATGCATTCCTCTTTTTTGCTATGCTTAATACCGAATCGATTTGACTGAAGGGCATCCGGGAACGGTATTTGCCGTCCCTACCGGCGCTGCTTTGGGCGGTTACCGCGATGTAGTGGAGAGCCGGAATCGCTTCAATGGCCGTGTCTGCCGCATTCCAGGCGGCGACCTCTTCGTCTAGCTTTGCCAATAACTCATCCGGTGGAAGCGCGCCAAGTATTCCCATCCTTGCCGAATAGAGATTGCCATAGAAAGCGATAATCCGCTTATAGGGCAAAATCGCGCCTGCAAGCGGAACGGGCTGGTCAATGACCGGCCATCGACCTGAAGTATCGCCAACAGCCAAGTTACGGATCAGCGTATGGTATTCCAGCGAATCGACAGTCGTCAGTCCCTGCTCCCGTGCATTATCTGCAGTTTGCACGATTTCCCCTACCTGCGTCGTATCCGACACAGGAGGCAATTCCGTTACGGACGCGCGGTTGCGTTCCACCAGCTGGCAGGCGTGGAAATTCCCAAGCAAGCATACACTGAAAAGTAGCGCTGTAGCGTAGCAAAAAGACCGATCTTTCATGATCGCAAATAAACGTAAAAAAATCTACACGCTCTGTAAATTGAGCGCTTGTTCTCTTGCTACTCAAGATCAGCGGCTGGGATTCAGGGTAATCGAATCGACTGTTTTCCCCGATTGATCAACCACGTCGATACGAAGCCGTTGTCCATCGGCCGAGGCTCTCAGCATGTTGTTATTTGAATTAACCAGAATGGGAAACCGGTGTGCACCCGGCTGGGCCTCCCTTTTTATGTGCCGGTGTAGGTGGCCGCTTAACATAACCTGGGCACCCGCGGCATTCAGCAGCGGAACAAATTTTTCGGCGATTTCTTCCTCACCATGCCAACCGCCGAAGGGTGGCATATGGCAGATGACTACCTTATACGGAGCTTCCTGGTATTCCGGACGCTCCAGTGCTTCTTTCAGCCATTCTGCTTGCTGCGTCCGGTAGGCGTCCATGTTTACTATGCCGCTATATTCAATATCGCTATCCGGCTTATCTTCACCGCAGTCGAGCACAACAAAACACACAGGCCCTCTTCTGAATAGGTAGTAGAGATGCCCGGAAGTGGTGGGAAAATAATCGGGGAACGCGCTCGCAAAATTTCCCCTCGTCTCGTGATTTCCCCGGGCATAATACATGGGTATTTCCGAGGCAAACAATGCCGTTGCCGTATCCATATAATGGGCAAACAGCTGCGCCTCGCTCCGCAAATCATTGGCCATATCTCCGTTGAAAAACACCAAATCTGTCTCCGGCCAATCCAGTTGGACCAGCAGATTCTTTATGACGTCATTTCGGCCATGGATGTCGTTAATAACCGCAAACGACAACTCGGTCTGATCCGGACGGCTCGTCGTAAACGTCAACGGTGCGCGCCGGTATACCTGGGTAGCCGCGACATCGCCATATTTGACATTGGTACCCACATGACTGGTCACTTCCTGGGCATATACCCGGTAACGGTACGTAACACCGGGCTGGAGGCCGCGCAAGGTTACCTTATGCAATTTGGAAACGTCCTTAAATCCATGACTGGAGGCAAAATACTTCGGCCGCTCTTTCTGGTAAAAATGCGTGCTGTCATCAGGAGCTAATTCCACCCAACCAATGGCATCCTTGTCGGTTGTCCAAACGATCGTGACACCCGTTTCATGCAACGCCTGCAGGTACGGGCCATGGGTAATGGAAAATTGGGATTGTGCAACGCACATCGCGACGCTCAAGAAGCCGCATAAAAGGGAAAAAACAGGCTTATTCATTGCTTCAAAAGTTTTAGTAGTCCGTAGCCCTCCGCCTTCCCGAGCCGGGCAATAGCACCAGGTAATAGTAAGCGATGAAACCGATGCCCAGACTAAAGGGTATGGCCGTGTAGTAGCGCAGGAAATCATATTCAGGCCAGAAAAACTCGAATATCATCCATGTGCAATTGGCAGAGATCCAACATAAAACGGCCAAATTGTGAAACAACTCGCTTTTGATATACCGGGTCTGTACCGTGATTTTGACGGCTAACACAATTGTGGGTACGATCATCACTACGCCCAATGGCTTCCAAAGCATCGCCCAGCTGATGTCCTTAATCAACCAAAAGACAATGTGCAGATTTTCCGAAAACCGAAACCGCGCAGGTACCTGGTAAACAGGTTCCCCGGATATAGGTACAGGGGGTTCCATCTGGGAATACAATTTTAATTTTGTTGCGCCGAAAGTATTTCTTTTCCAACACATACGCAAGCCGGGGCCGAATAAATCTGTACTTTTGTACATTATGAGCAACATCATCCCTCCCGCATTGGTACGAAAACTTGGAAACCTCGAAGGATTTGACACCGAGGCCTTCGAAACCGTGCACGAACAGGAGGGGGGAGTTACCTCCATCCGGATTAACCCCGCTAAGCCCCAGACACCCGTTGCCCCCTCTGTTGACCCTGTGCCTTGGTGTGATACCGGCTTTTACCTTCCGGAGCGTCCGATATTCACTTTGGACCCACGGTTTCATGCCGGCTGTTACTACGTGCAGGACGCGTCGTCCATGTTTCTGGCGCATGCCCTCACCGAGTTGGCGCTGAATAAGCAACCGTTGGTCGCATTGGATCTCTGTGCAGCACCTGGCGGAAAGAGCACATTGTTAACTACCTATCTGCATCCCGACAGCCTACTTATCGCGAATGAGCTCATCAAGAGCCGCGTTATGATTCTAGCCGACAACCTCGTGCGATGGGGGCACCCCAACACCGTCGTCACCAACAACGATCCTTCGGCATTTGCCCGGATTCCAGGTTACGTTGATCTCTTGCTGGTAGACGCGCCCTGTTCAGGATCGGGGATGTTCCGTAAAGACCACACCGCCATCAACGAATGGTCTGAGGGTATGGTACAGCTCTGCAGCGAGCGGCAGCGCCGGATTCTGGCCGATAGCCTGCCCACACTCAAGGAGGGAGGCATTCTGCTGTATTCCACCTGTTCCTATTCCATCGAAGAAAATGAGGAAATTGCCGATTGGCTGTGCGAAACACAGGGAATGGAATCAATAGCCATTCCAATAGATGAAACTTGGGGCATCGAACAAACGCGATCAGAACAACACCGTTGTGCTTGTTTTCGCTTTTACCCGCATCGGCTGCGGGGGGAGGGCTTTTTTCTGGCCGCGTTTCGTAAGATGGCGAAATCGTCTTCTTTTGATCGGCCTAAGCCAAAAACGGAACGTGCAATTGCCGCTCCCAAACTGGAAAACTGGGTGGCCCACCCCGAAAAGTTCTTCACCTTTGCGGTAGGTGAGGATATACACATTTTTCCCAAAGGGCGCGAAACCGATCTCCTCATCCTGCAAAAGATGCTGTATTTGCGAAATGCCGGTACGCGCGTCGGCCGCGTGGCGAAGGGAGAGCTTCTTCCGGCACACGACCTGGCCTTGAGTTTAGCCCGCCATCCCAACATTCCCTCTGTATCGCTGGATCGCACACAGGCTTTGGAGTACCTCCGAAAAGGCAACCTCCCGCTTCCCGCCAATACGGAAGGGCTTACCGGCTGGGCAATCGCCACCTACGAGGGGGCCTCATTGGGATGGATGAAGTTGCTTCCCAACCGCATCAACAACTATTATCCGAAAGAATGGCGGATTGTGGCATTGTAAGGCTATAGGAGCTGTTGATCCGTCAACTACAGTAGATCGTTCGCCAGATTCGCCAGTTCACTCCGTTCGCCCTTTTGCAGGGTAACATGAGCATACAGGGGATGGTTCTTTACGTTCTCGATAAGGTAGGATAATCCGTTACTTTCCGCGTCGAGATAGGGTGTATCGATCTGGTAAATATCGCCCGTAAACACGATTTTGGTATGTTCGCCTGCCCGTGAAATGATCGTCTTGATTTCATGCGGCGTGAGATTCTGAGCCTCGTCCACAATGAAAAAGATTTTGGTCAGCGTTCGGCCCCGGATGAACGCGAGGGGGGCGATCGCAATTTTTTCCGTTGCGATCAATTCATCGATTTTAAGGAGCATTTTTTCGTCGTCTGCATACTGCTCCTTGATGAAACGGATGTTGTCCCAAATAGGTGCCAGAAACGGATCCGTCTTTGACTTCGCGTCCCCCGGGAGGAAGCCGATTTCCCGATTACTTAACGGGATGACCGGCCTGGTGATGTAGATTTGACGGTAGTTCTTTCGCTGTGCCAACGCACTCGCTAGCGCCAATAGCGTCTTTCCGGTTCCAGCATTGCCCTGGATGCTTACCAACCGGATTGCCGGATTAAGCAGCGCATGTAGGGCAAATGCCTGTTCGGGGTTTCGCGGCTTGATCCGGAAAACAGGGGCCGTAGATACCGATTCCAGGGTCTGGGTACTTCGGTGATAAAAGGCATACAACGTCTTCCGGTTTTGCCGGATCGCGTAGAACTGATTCGCTCCGATATGATCCAACGGCATATTTCCCACCGGTACGGGCATCTTGTTCTTCAGTGCGTCGATGACCTCTGCCGGAAAATCTTTCCGTGTAGTTTTGCCTGTATAAAGCGCTTCTACGTTTTTGATTTTTCCCGTTTCATAATCTTCGGCCGGGAGATTGAGTGCTTTTGCCTTCAGTCGGAGGCAAATGTCTTTGGATACCAGCACGACTTTTTTATCCGGATTTTCCTCCATCAGCACCAACGCCGCGTTGATGATCTGGTGGTCGTATTTCGCGTTGCCAAAAATTTTTTCCGCATTCAGCCGCTCAGGCGCGCCGGATAGGATCACCCGGAATTTGCCTTTGGTTTGGCCATTCAGGCGCACCCAGTGATTAATAAGCTTCTTTCGAGAAAGGTCATCTATCAACCGGATAAAACTACGGGCTTCAAAATTCCGGGTTTCATTGCCCCCCTTTAAGTTATCGAGCTCCTCCAATACCTGTACGGGAATAGCCACATCGTGCTCCTGAAAGTTATTCAGTGCATTGTGATCATATAAGATAACCGATGTGTCCAGCACAAAAATTTTTCTGGATGCCGCCATGAATGTCCCTGTTTCCTCTCTTCAATTGAGGGATAAAATTACTGTTTTTTTGTCACTTCCGTTATTGGAAACCAGAATATTAAGAAGAAAAAGGAAGTATATCGAAAGCGAAAATCTTGGCAGATTGTGGATAACATTTTCAGGTAAAAATGTGCAAAACCGGACAAATGTTATCAAAAACACGTGTTCTCGCTGCCCATACAGCCAAACACAATGTGCATAACTCACGGCTTTAACGTGGAAAACATGTTAATAAAATATGAGACCTTTTCCTTGACACGTAAGCCTTTTGTTGCTACCTTAGACAATATCAAGCACGAAGTTCTTTGAATCGCCCAAATGAGTATCCAAAATGAATAGTTTCAAAAGAAACTATTTAGGATAGCTTAGCGATGGATTGGTTCCGAAGAGGCATTATGCCGAACGGAAATTAGCCTGCTCCTGTAAAGGACGGCCCAATCAAAACCGCGTACAGGGGTTGTTCCCTTTTTGATTCTCTACGGAGAATGAATTCGGAGAACAAATGCATGACGTATTGCGATGCCTTCAGTGCATACGCATAAACGTATGCCGACGAAGATACTTGACTTGATACCTGATTTTGCAGCTACGGCTGTGATAAGGTTAAAAACGGAAGGTTCAAATCGAAAGAAGAGGCCTTCCGTTTTTTTTGTTGGCATCTGCGGAACCGACGTTGCTCGGATCAAAGCTTCAAATCGGCCCAAACCGGGTAATGATCTGATAATTTAGCTTTGATGATCTGATAGCGTGCCACCTCAAAATCTTTGCTCGCAAGGATGTAGTCTATCTGGAAATTTGGAAAATCCCCGTTATAGGTCACCCCCCATCCACGACCTTTCTCGCGAAAAGCATTTTGCAGTCTGGACGACACTTTATTCACGGCATAGGACAAGGGGGTATCATTGAAATCTCCGGCTATGAGATAAGGGATTTCACATTCCCGGCTATGTGCACGAAGGGCATCCGCCTGGGCACTCCGGGCATTGAACGCCCACTTCAGACGCGCGCCGATCCGCTTCGTAGAAGCCGCATCTTTTTCAAGAGTCTTGGTCGGGCTCTTGATAAACTCATAGTCTTCTTTTTGGAAACCAATCGAACGCAGGTGAACGTTATATACCCTGAAAATCCGGCCACCTTTATTGATATCCGTGTAAATCACCCGGTTTACACCGAATTCATGATCCGGGAGGTGTCCCGACGCAACGATTGGATATTTCGAGAAAATCGCCATGCCATACGCTTCGTAATCGTTTTCGGCGGTAGGTAAGACATAAGAATAAGGCATCCCGATTTCCCGGTCAAATGCTTTGTTCATCCGATACGTCCCTTTCTGCCGTGTATAGTATTCTTGGAGGCAAATGACATCCGGAGAAATGCTATCCATCAACTCCATAGACTCCTCCCATATGGTAGGCTCTGTGTTCTTTTGTTCGAAGGTCCTAAAAAAATGAACGTTATAGGTAAGGACTCGGATAAGAGCCGTATCGCGCGAAGCGACTTCCTGCTCAGGAACCGAGGCGCTAAACCCGAAATGGTTAGCCAAAGTACCCCATCCCATGAGGATTGCTAGGAGGGAAATCACGGCAAACTTCGCCTTGCGGATTAACCAATAGGCAATGAACAGCCCATTAACGATCAGGAGGGGTAAGTATGCGATGCCGAAAAACGCAATAGGCCAAAACGTCTTGGGATTAATAACAGGTGCTAGGTAGCTTAACAGTAACGCGGCAACCGCAAAAAAATTAACCCATAAAACTGATCTGCTGAAGAAGCCCAGCCGTTTTAACCGCGGTAATATTGCTGCCATTAGTACTCATTTTGGCCTTGCTTACTGGCTTTAAACAAGGCTTCCTTTTCGGCTTTGGTTAAGCTCTCATAACCGGATTGGGAGATTTTATCCAAAATGCGATCAATCACCTCCTGGTTGGGCACCAACGGTTCTTCCTTAGCCGCAGGCGCGTCGTTACGTACCACCCGGAGCTTGCGCTTTTTACGTTCCCTTCCCAACATACGGCTCCAGTCCTGTCCACTTTGCAGCCGCTTTATATAGACAAAGCCGAGTAATGCCCCACCGATATGGGCTATGCTTCCTCCAGCGTTCAAGCCACCAATGGCCAAAATATCCAACGCAATAAATACCAGCGCTAAATATTTAAGCTTGACGTTGCCAAAAAAAAGCATCCGGATGGTATAATCGGGCAACAGCGTCGCCGTTGCAAATACGACCGCACTCACACCGGCGGAAGACCCGATTAAGACCGTGCGGAAGGCCTCCGCCCTAAATACGGGAATTAAGTTAAACGCCAGTAAATACAATACACCGCCCGCAAGCCCCCCAGCGAGGTAAACAAACGTGAACTGCCTCTTCTTCAGAAAATCAAGGAAAATAACGCCTAGCCAGAACAGCCAGAGCATATTGAAAAGAACATGAAACAGCCCTTGCTGCGTAAACATATAGGTCGCGATCGTCCAGGGACGGCGCAACCATCCAGATACGGATGCCGGGAGTTGCAACCACGACAGCACATAGTCCGTCAGGGGCGCATCCGTAATCCCTAAAACCTTGACCAGCGATAGGACACCAAGCCCCAAAAACACCACGATGTTGATGGCAATCAATACATACAACGGGTTTCCCGAACGGAAAGCCTTATGCCATAAATCGCCAATCCATGACCTTTTCATCGCCATAGTTCCTGATAAGATTCGCTAATATATGAATTTTTTTTATGAATCATTTTTCTGATAAATCGTTACCAGTAATTTGGCCTCCGTATCCCCCAAAGTTTAATCAACAGAAAACCCACCAATGCGCCACCGATATGGGCAAAATGCGCGATAGAACTACCGGTGCGGGAAATGCCCAAAAATAATTCGATTAAGATCATGACTGGAATGAAGTATTTTGCTTTAATGGGTACCGGCAGAAAGATCAACATCAACGGTGTATTGGGAAACAGGTAACCAAATGCAATCAACAGACCGTAGATTGCTCCTGAGGCGCCCACCATCGGCGTGGTATATATCGAACGGAGCGTTTGTCCCTGTGCTTCCGTTAAACTTGAATTTACACTGATGCTTTGTTGAACGACATCAACGTTGGTGATCAACTGCTTTGCCGAAACCGAATCTGCGATGGCATACACCTCCATTGCCTGCACCCCAAATTGCAACGCCAATGCTCCGAGACCGGTGATGAGGTAATAGTTCAGAAAGCGTTTAGATCCCATAACCTGCTCCAGGATCGGCCCGAACATAAACAGCGCAAACATATTGAAAAAGATATGCGTGAGCCCGCCATGCATAAACATATAGGTAATCACCTGCCAGATTTGGAAACCCGGAGAGTCGGGGTAGTATACGCCAAACAGCCGGTTTGCCCCGGGAAAAATAAGCGCGCTGCCAATAAAGCAGATAATATTGACGATCAGTAAGTTCTTGACAACGGGCGGTATGCCGGAAAACGGTGATGCGGTATTGTTAAACATAATAGCTTCTCTTCAATTAGTAACGCTCGAACCGTTCGGATAGTTCTTGCAACGTAAATGTAAGGATTACGGGTTTACCGCTCAACGACACATTGGGCATTTCGCAGGCAAACAACCGATCAATCAATTCAGCCATGTCGTCCGTCGACAGGGCAGTGCCCGGCTTAATGGCCGCATGCCGGGCCAGGCTACGGGCCAGTTTCTCCCGCTTCGGCAATTTCAGTGCCGCCTGATTGTTTTTATAATCTTCCAGCAGCTGTTCCAACACCTGCCGTTCGCTCATTCCAGACGTCAAATCCGCAGGAATGCCTTCCACGACAAACGTATCTCTGCCAAATTCCCGGATCTGGAAACCCAGAGCCCGTATATCAGGTAATAAATCGCTGATCAACTGGAAGTCGGCGGCATTCAACGTAACCGTCTGGGGGAATAAGCTTTGCTGGCTGGCACCTTGCCGGTTTTCCAGCTGCTGGCAAAATTGTTCAAATAAAATACGTTCGTGTGCTGCCTGTTGGTCGATCAGAATAAAACCCGAATGAATCTGTGACACAATGTACCGGTTGTGCAACTGAAATGGTTGCTTTTTCCCGGTCTGTGGCGGTCCCGCCGGTAGATCTTCTTCCTCCCCGTGAAGCCCAAGCTGGCTCGGCATTTCTTTCTTTTGGGTAATCTGATACAGCGTATCCCAGTTCTGCGGAATTGGTGAAGGCTGTCTGCCGCCGCCGGATCTTCCGTTGTCAAAAGGGTTGAATTCCGGATTGAAGGTAACCGTAGGCGGCGTGATCTCTTCCAAAGGCTTCGGGCTGATCATCTGGCTAAAACCGGTTTCCTGGTTGAAATCTAAGGTAGGTGTAATGTTATACCGCCCCAAGGACCGCTTTACCGCCGATTGGATAATCGCATAAATCGCTCGTTCGTCTTCGTATTTGATTTCCGTTTTGGTAGGATGGACATTGATATCAATCTTTGCCGGATCAATTTCGATAAACAGAACATAGAGCGGAAAACTATCGGGCGGGAGGATATCCTCATACGCTTTCACCACGGCATGATTCAGGTACGGATCCTTGATAAAGCGGCTATTCACAAAAAAGAATTGTTCGCCACGGGTTTTCTTTGCGTATTCGGGCTTGCCGATAAAACCCTTGAGGTTGATGATGGTGGTCTCCTCTTCCACGGGTACAAGCCGTTGGTTGTAGCTGTTGCCAAAAATATGAACGATACGTTGTTTAAGGCTTTCCCCCGGAAGGTGGAACAATTCGTTGTCGTCGCTATGTAACGTAAAGAAAATGCGCGGATGCGCTAATGCCAGCCGTTGGAACTCATCCACGATATGGCGCATCTCTACCGGATTACTTTTCAGAAAATTACGTCTTGCCGGTATGTTATAAAACAGGTTCTTAATCGCAATGCTCGTTCCTGCGGGAAGGCCTTCTGGTTCTTGCTTAATCACATCCGACCCAGCTATTTCCACCCGGGAGCCCAACTCATCTTCTACACGCCTTGTCTTCAGCTCCACATGCGCAATCGCTGCGATGGAGGCTAGGGCCTCGCCCCGGAATCCCATCGAACGAATAGCGAACAAATCCTCCGCCTTTCTGATTTTTGACGTGGCGTGGCGCTCAAAACAAAGTCTTGCATCGGTCACGCTCATACCACATCCATTATCGATCACCTGTATGAGCGATTTTCCCCCATCTTTAACAAGTACCCGTATTTTGTCGGCCCCCGCATCAATCGCATTCTCGATCAATTCCTTCACCGCCGATGCCGGGCGTTGCACCACTTCTCCCGCGGCAATTTGGTTAGCCACGGCATCCGGCAACAGTTGGATAACGTCTGACATACGCTGCGAAGTTACGAAAACGACGTTACTCCACGCATTTCCAGGGCAAGAAAACGTGCGGTTTCACTCCGCTCGCAGTTAATCAGGTCTTCCGGAGTGCCACTAAAAAGGATTTCGCCTCCTCCGGCACCGCCCTCCGGGCCAAGGTCCACCACCCAATCCGCCATTTTGATGACATCCAAGTTGTGCTCAATGATTAACACCGTATTTCCGCGGTCCACCAGTCGGTTGAGTACCCCCAATAATACGTGTACATCCTCGAAATGAAGTCCCGTAGTCGGTTCATCCAGGATATAAAATGTTTTGCCTGTGTCTTTTTTGGAAAGCTCCGTAGCCAACTTTACGCGTTGTGCTTCGCCCCCGGAAAGGGTTACCGACGATTGTCCTAGTGTAAGATAGCCCAAACCAACATCCTGCAGCGTTTTGATTTTGCGGTAAATGGAAGGAATGTTTTCGAAAAAGCTGACGGCTTCGTCAATGCGCATATCCAGCACGTCGCTGATGGATTTGCCCCGGTAGCGAACTTCAAGTGTCTCCCGGTTGTATCGCTTGCCGTTACATGTTTCGCAGGGAACCTGCACGTCGGGCAGGAAATTCATCTCGATGACTTTCATACCTGCGCCCTGGCAGGTCTCACAGCGCCCTCCTTTGACGTTAAAGGAAAAGCGTCCGGGCTTGTACCCCCGGATTTTGGACTCCGGCAGCTGCACAAACAGTGCGCGGATATCCGAGAAGACACCGGTATAGGTAGAGGGGTTGGACCGCGGAGTTCGTCCAATGGGACTTTGGTCGATTTCGATTACTTTATCGATATGCTCCAGTCCCTCAATCTTTTTATAGGGAAGGGGCGCTTTCTTTGCCCGGAAGAAATGGCGGTTCAGTATCGGATACAATGTCTCCGTAATCAGGCTTGATTTGCCGCTTCCCGAAACACCTGTTACCAATACCAACTTTCCTAAGGGCAAATCGACACTCACTTTCCGCAGGTTGTTGCCGGTCGCCCCCGAAAGACGGAGAACGTGGCCATTTCCCTCCCTGCGTTTAGCCGGTACCCGGATCTCTTTCCGGCCACTTAAGTAGGCAGCAGTCAGTGTATCGGCTTGCTTGATATCTTCCGGCTTACCCTGCGCTACAACCAACCCACCATGTGCCCCGGCAGCCGGCCCCATATCGATTACGTAGTCGGCATGAAGGATCATGTCTTTGTCGTGTTCCACCACCAGAACCGAGTTCCCGATATCCCGGAGGTTTTTAAGTGCATGGATGAGCCGCTCATTATCACGTTGGTGCAGGCCGATACTGGGTTCATCCAAAATGTACAGCACATTGACCAATTGCGATCCGATCTGCGTAGCTAACCGTATCCGTTGTGCTTCGCCTCCGGAAAGTGTCTTCGCAGTGCGGTCCAACGTCAGGTAATTGAGCCCTACGTCCAGCAAAAAGCCCAGCCGGGCACGAATTTCTTTCAGGATTTCGGTAGCAATGATTGTTTGCCGCTCATCCAATTCCTGCTCCACATCCCTGAACCACTCCGCGAGTGAGGCAACGTCCATCTCCGCCAATTCGTGGATATTCTTGCCCGCTATTTTGAAGTGCAGCGATTCCTTTTTGAGCCGGGCACCGTGACAGGCCGGACAGACTTTCTGCGCACGGTATTCGTCGAGATTCTGTCCATTTACTCCAAGGCGTTCATTCTGGTCCTCCAGCATTTTGAAAAGCCCCTCAAAGGAAATTTTATAATCTTTGGTATTCCAGCTGCTGTAGGTCACCGGCACCACCACTTCTTCCTCTGTGCCATTCAGGAGGATATTCAGCTGTTCATCGGTAAGCTTTTCAATGGGAGAAGTCAACGAGAAATCAAATTTCTTGGCTACGGCCTTCAGCACCTGAAAGTTCCACGTATCGCGGTATTCACCAAGTGGCGCGAGCCCGCCCTTCTGGATGCTAAGTTTCGGGTCAGGGATGACTGCATGACGGTCAATTTCATACACGTAGCCCAAGCCGTCGCACTGTTCGCACGCACCATAGGGCGAATTGAATGAAAACGTATTCGGTTGCGGTTCGTCGTAAGAAATACCTGATTCCGCATCCATCAGATAACGGCTGTAAAAATATTCGTTGTTGGCTTTGTCACTGACCTTGATGATGCCTTTGGCCGCTTTCATCGCCTGCATCACCGATGCGTAGAGACGCTTCCGATCTTTCTCCGAGACAACTAGCCGGTCGATGACCATTTCAATGTCGTGTATTTTGTAGCGGTCCACCTGCATTTTCGGAACCAGGTCGAGCAGTTCCCCGTCGACCCGCACTTTCACATATCCTTGCTTACGGATCTGTTCAAACAATTCGCGGTAATGACCTTTACGCCCTTTCACTACAGGTGCGAGTACGTTGACAGCCTGTCCCTCAAACTGTTGGATGATACGGTCGACCACTTGATCTTCCGACATCCGCTCCATTTTTTTCCCTGTCACGTATGAAAATGCTTCCCCTGCCCGGGCAAAGAGCAGACGCATAAAGTCATACACTTCGGTGATTGTGCCCACCGTAGAGCGGGGGTTCTTGCTAGTGGTTTTCTGCTCGATGGAAATCACGGGACTCAATCCCGAAATCTTGTCGACATCCGGCCGTTCCATGCCGCCAAGAAATTGCCGGCTGTATGCACTGAACGTCTCCATGTACCGGCGCTGCCCTTCGGCGTAGATCGTATCAAACGCAAGTGAAGACTTCCCGCTGCCACTTAATCCTGTAATGACAACCAGTTCATTCCGTGGAAAACTTACATCTATATCTCTGAGGTTATGTACGCGTGCGCCGAATACCTGTATTTCACCACCCTCCTGGAATTCACCCAGATCGGGCGTCATTTGTTTACTCATGTATTCCTTATCAATAAATCATGTGGTACGCAAACTTAGCTAAAATTGCCTTAAAAAGCAAGTTAGCGGCTGCTCCCAGCCGCTAAAGATAATGGTTTATTGCTGAAAAATGCTAAAAATATTCGACAAAAAAACCCGGTAAGGATTTACCGGGCGCTGATGTTTTGTTAGGAGGTAAGCTTCGATATTTAACCTTCCATCGGAGCTTCCTCGTGTACCAATGCTTCGTCAACGAGTATGCGGCCACAATGTTCGCATACGATAATTTTCTTACGTTGACGGATTTCGAGCTGCATTTGGGGTGGGATCTTGTTATGGCAGCCCGAGCAGCTGTCACGGTCGATTGAAACCACCGCCAACCCATTTTTATAAGATGTCCGTAACCGACGGTATACCCGCAACAACCGGTCTTCGATTTCTTTTTCGGCAGTCTCCGTCTGATTCACCAATTCATCTTCATCTTTCTGCGTTTCCGACGTAATGGTATCCAGCTCTCCCTTCTTTACTTCAAGGTCTTTCTTGGCTGTCTCAAGGGTCGTTTGTGTATTCTCGTAAACTTCCGTCTTGTTTTTGATTTCGAACTCAAACTCCCGGATTTTCTTTTCACTTACCTGGATATCCAATCCCTGGATTTCAATTTCCTTGGTAATCGCATCGTACTCACGGTTATTTTTTACCTCATTGAGTTGCCCCTCATATTTCTTGATGGCTGCCTGTGCGTCCTTAATCATGTTGCGGCGATTGACGATGGAATCTTCCAATTCATCCAATTCACCTCTGATTTTTTCGATACGGGTTTCCAATCCAGCGATCTCGTCTTCCAAATCACCCACTTCCATAGGCAATTCACCCCTTACCTGGCGAATTTTATCAATCTTGGTGTGTATGGTTTGCAGCTGCCAAAGTGCTTTCAGTTTTTGTTCTATGGTCTGTTCCATTTAACTGTAGTATTTTATCGGGTTCGTGTCTATTCCCGTCAAACGGACTGCAAAGGTAGGAAATTTTTTTCGAATAATTTCCAACAATAATTGCTGCGTAAATTGTTCGCTTTCAAAATGTCCCACATCCGCAATCACGATTTTTCCCTCGGCATCAAAAAACTCGTGGTATTTATAATCCGACGTCACAAACACATCGGCTCCGGAACGGATGGCCTGGTTCAGGAGGAAGCTCCCCGCACCCCCGCAAACCGCCACGCGGACTACCGGTTTACCCCGGAGTGCGGTGTGCCGAATCACCGGGGCATTCAGTTGTTGCTTCAGCAGACCGAGAAACTCCTGTTCAGAAAGCGGGTGCTCCAGGTAGCCGATCAAACCGCTGCCAACCTCTTGGTAGGAATTCTGTAACCGGTAAAGGTCGTACGCTACCTCTTCGTACGGATGCGCCTCAAAAAGCGCCAGCAATATCGCACGCTCCCGATTGGCCGGAAAAATCACCTCCATGCGCAATTCTTCCTCCCGGTGCATTTCTCCGGGATTGCCCACAAAGGGGTCGGTGCCTTCTCCGCCTCGGAATGTTCCATATCCCGCAACGTTGAAACTGCATTGGTCGTATTTGCCCACCTGCCCCGCACCCGCGGCAAACAGGGCTGTTCGCACCGGTTCCACATGGCTTAATGGAACAAAAACTGCAAGTTTCCGAAGCAGATCGCCTTTAGGGCTGAGGATCGCCGTATTACGGAGTGCCAACCGTTCGGCAAGCTTACTGTTCACGCCGCCCGTTATATGGTCAAGATTCGTGTGAATGGCATACAGCGCGACGTCGTGCTTGATTGCTTTCATCACCACACGCTCCACATACGTGCTTCCGTTGAATCGCCTAAGCCCTTTAAATACGATCGGATGGTGAGAAATGATGACATTGCAGCCCAAAGCAATTGCTTCATCCACAACTTCTTCTGTGCAGTCCAGCGATATCAGCGCTTGGTTAACTTCCTGATCCGGTCGGCCCACCAGCAATCCCGAATTGTCATACGACTCCTGATAATCCAACGGAGCTAATGATTCGAGGTAATCTGTCAATTCGCGCAGTAACATAAGTCGTTGGTTTTATGATCCTTTCCTGAATTTTTCGTGTTCTACCAGCAAATTCCTGAAATTACTGACCTTCACCCAGTAAATAATAAAATAGGTAATGCTTAGCAAAAAAAGGGTAATAAGAATAAAGGGCGGGAGTGGGATATTGGTGAGCAGAAATAACCAAGCGTACCATGTCCCTGACGCACGTCCGGGATTTTCCTCTTCTGCAATTTTGCGGTCATAAAATTCATTGGTCAGGGAGTCCGCCAGCCGCGAGGCCACCGCAAAATTCCAGTAGATATTGAAAAAGGGCACCACTAATAACCACGCTTGGCCGGGTGTCATCAACCGGTTCGCCGGTGCAACCAATAAAAGTGTCTTCCGGATGGTATTCGCATAAAATGCCCAAATAAGTGTACGGATGAGGAATACGGCGATAGCCGCTTGAATCATTTCCGGCGACAGATTTTCTAAATCAACATTCATTCGCAATTGTTTGCTTTAAAAGCGTCATGGAATCCACACCACCTCGCGTTCACGGAGCTAAATTACGGGGAATCGGTGATAAAACCTATTATTTCAGACAAAGGTCGCCGTTCATGCGCCGTTCGCAACGTCTAGCCCGACAGGGCTGCAAGGCAGGAAGTCAATAACAAGGGTAGCTTTTGCATGCATTATGAATGCTGCGGTTCCATGCGCATCTCGATATGCATGATGCCCGCATCCAGGTACGGCTGGCTGGTCTGTTGGAAACCCAATCGGCGATAGAATGCTTTCAGGTGCTGTTGAGCGCTGATTTTAATAGGCCTGCTTCCGAATAGGCTTTTTACAGCCTCAATGCTACGTATCATTAGCGCCTCGCCGACCCCTTTGCCTCGGAATTCCACCGCCACCACCACGCGGCCAATACTCAACGCATCGGGGTAGGAAACACCTTCCGGAATCAGTCGGGTATAAGCAGCCAAGGCATCGCCGGACCATGCCATGAGGTGGTTTGACTTTTGATCCTTATGATCCAGGTCATTGTATACGCATGCCTGCTCCAGGATAAAAACCTCCTGTCGCAATTGCAAAATGCGATAAAGCTCTTCAAGTGAAAGCTTGTTGAAAGGCTTTATTTCCCAAGTCAGGGTCAACTCTCCCATGATTCCGCTTAGTTAAGTCCAATTTTACCAAGTAATTCCGCCAGTTCAGCAGGCATGCTCATTTGTGGATTATGATCGGCTTGCATAGGAATAAAATTCCAGCCATATCCCCGCGCTCGATCGCCGAAAAACGCAAACGCATCCTTTTCGGGGTCATCGCCTTCATAGGTCAGGATATACGTAGTTGGGATTTTCAGCCGGCGCTCATTTTTCAAAGCAAGCGGCTGCGAAAATGTCTTGGCCGGCTGCGGCACATCGTGAGGGAATCTTTCATTATCCGTGTTCCAGAACGGGTAAATCAGGCCATTCTTTGACGGCATTTCCCGGCCCGTCTTTTCCTGTCCATGCGCAGTGGCCACGCTTTCCCCATCCTCCGGCACAAAGGCATCCAGGTAGATCAAGCATTTGATCCGTTCCGGAATGCTGTCGGCCACGCCGGTTACCACCATTCCCCCATAGCTGTGTCCCAGTAAGACGACATCGTGTAGATTTTCGAACAAAATGGTGTTTACCACATCCGCAATGTGCGTGTCTAAGTCAACCTCCGCTGATGCGAGGTGTACGCGCTCACCCAATCCCGATAGGGTAGGACGGTATACGTTGTGCCCTTGTAACCGGAGCAACGAGTCGGTTTGTTTGAAGGACCATCCGCCTCCCCAGGCGCCATGAACCAGCATAAAGGTAACCTGTTGGGCAAACGCTCCGGTTGACAACAACATGCCGCCGATTAGCAACAGATACATGAGGCTACGCATAGTTAATTCCTGTTAGTTAACACATAGTTAGGAGTTTTCCGGCAAACGACCAAAATTTTTCCATCCTACAGCGCCCTCCATATAGCTATCGATCAGGTTTACATTCAGGACATCGTTTATATAGCCGATGTACATATCCGGTCGGATCAATACGGCTTTCGTCCCTTCCGAGGCCACTTCGAAGGTGTCAAACACCGACTGGTTTTGCGGCGAAAAGGGAAGGTAATACACGTGCATTTCCCTGGGGTATTTCTGCCGTGTCCACTGCCCGATGATATGAAGCTGGTGGTGGCTCACCGTCCCTAATATCAAGAGGATAAAACCCGGCTTTTCACACCAGCGATGAAGATCGGTCTGCTTTTTTGTTTTCTCATCGAATACGGGCAAAAAGGGGAGACGGTCTCCCGCTTGTATATGCCGACCGGTCGCATAGTGCACCGCCAGTGTGGCTTTTCGGTAATGTATGCTTAACTGCGCCAACCAATCAAACATTCGTTTCAGCAAACGAGGTTTGCGGCCAACGTATCGAATCGTCCAAACAAACAGGGAATCGCTGAGGGATGTTGCAAAAAACGGTATGGACCTTATCCACCCAAATGCCCGGTCGGTATCCTGTAACGTTGCCTTGGCCACCGGCATCCGCTCTTCTTCATAGGTGTGGAGTAACCGAGTGTCCATCCGTCCGGACACGACGCCGGCTAACTTCCACGCGAGGTTAGCCGCATCCTGCATCCCACCGTTCATACCCTGTCCGCCGATGGGCGAGTGGATATGCGCCGCATCGCCAATCAAAAAACAGCGTTGCCGGGTAAACGGTGCTGCGATCCGTTTATGGAGATAGAAACGGCTAATCCAAAGGCACCGCTCCAGCGGTAATTCGAAACCCATTGCCTTGTCAACCAGCGGTTTGATATCCGCATACTGGATAGGATTTTCGGCTTGAAACCAACTCTTTGCCGGCAACGGGCCCATAAGGCGGTACCGACCATCCGACCCATATGGAAAAACGCCGAGAAAACCCTTTTTTGAAAAGAAAAAGTGAACCCGCCGATTGTCTGCATCCCTGACCTGCACATCGGCCAGAAAAAATTGGCCAGGGTAGCTTTTCCCTTCAAAAGAAATGCTGGTCAGCGTTCTTACGGCGCTTTTCGCCCCATCGGCGCCAATCACCCAGTTGCATCGCCAATGTTGAACCTCCTCGCCCTGTTTTAAGGTCGCAAATGCCTCTTTATCATCCTGCCTAAGCGAGATCAGCTGGGTATCCCACCTCACGGCACAAGCGTTTTCAGTTAGCCGGTCGATCAGAAGTTTTTCGGTTTTGTCCTGGCCAACCAAATGGATAAAAGGAAAGGCCGTACTTGGTTGATCCATCTGTGCGAAATCCAGCCTGCCCAATGGCTTCGTACCCCGTTGCAGCTGCACGCCATAGCTGGGATTGCCCAAAGCAAGCAACGCATCGGCCAATCCCATTTGCCGGAACAATTCCAGCGACCGGGCATGCATCGCTATGGCTTTGGATTTACGGTCTGGCCCGGGCTTGGCGTCTATGATCGTCGGTTGTATGCCGAACCGGAGCAACTGGGCGGCCATCATCAGACCCGAGGGACCCGCTCCTACAATGAGCACATCGGTATGTCGGATGAGCTCCACGATCAGAACAGTAAGAAAATGGCCGGCTTTTTCTGAAAGTCGTGGTTTTCCTTTCTCCATTGATGGATCGGCTGACTGATAATCTGTTGATCAGCAGCCGTAAGATTACAGGCTACACATAACCGCGTTTGCGGCTTGCTTACACGCATGATTTCGGCCAGCAACTGCTGGTTTCGAAAGGGCGTCTCGATAAAAATCTGGGTCTGTTTGTCCCGTTGCGCCTGTTGTTCCATCGCTTTGAGCTTTCCTGCCCGTTCCGTCTTGTCGATCGGCAAATAGCCATGAAAGACAAAACTTTGTCCGCTAAATCCCGACGCCATCAGCGCCAGCAAAATGGAATTCGGTCCGACGAGTGGGAAAACCCGGATTCCCCTGCGGTGGGCTTCTGCTACGATGTCTGCACCCGGATCCGCCACGCCGGGGCAGCCTGCTTCACTCATGAGACCTACATCTTTGCCTGCCAGCAATCCGGCAAAATAGTCCGCCGTAACGCCACTATTCCGAGCGTGCTTGCCGTAGTTATGTAAAACCAACTCGTTTTGATGCCGTTGGATACCCGCCAGTTTTAAGAACTTCCGGGCCGTTTTTTCGTTCTCAACAATGTATTCATCGATGGCATTTATCACTTGTACCAAATAAGGCGTGTAGGAGGCTGCCGCGGCATCGTCTGCCAATGGCACAGGAATTAGATAAAGCGTTCCGTAGGGCATGCACAAAGGTAGCGAAAAATTGTCCTTTACTTATTGGCCAACATTTGCTAAATTGGCCAACAAATTCCGCTTACACGCATGGCCACGCAAATCACAGACGGAGTAAAAGTTTCGGTTGAAACGGTCTATCAGCCTGAGTACTCCAATCCGGAAAACGAACACTACATGTTTGCGTATCGAATTACCATAGAGAACCTTAGCGATTACAGCGTGCAGCTTTTACGCCGTCACTGGTATATCTTTGACTCCAACGGTACCCGTAGGGAAGTAGAGGGAGAGGGGGTTGTCGGTGTCCAACCCATCATTGAACCCGGTGAACACCACGAATACGTTTCGGGATGCAACTTGAAAAGCGATATGGGCACCATGACCGGCACTTATCAAATGCTGCGCGAATTTGACGGCAGCCTGTTTGAGGTAAAAATCCCTAAATTTGATTTGATTGCCCCGCATCGACTAAATTAACCTCTCCCGGTCGGATCAGCCCGCTAACTGCCCGAGGTAAATACTCCTGCTAAACTGCTTTTTTCGGGCATTGTGCAGAAAGAGGTAGGCGTGGAAACGCTGCGACCGTAATTGTGCAGGTAGCTTTAGCCGAATATGGCCATCCCTCCGGAAAAACACATCGGTATTCCGGCCTGCAACTCCCGCTTCGGGACTATAAACGACCAACACCACTTCATCGGTGCTGCTGGCTATCGGCGTCGATTCATCCGAAAAATAAACTTCCAGCACGCGGTCACCGCACATCACATCCTCCACATGAATCGCAGGCAACAGCCCGGAACTGATTCGCACGCGTTCGGCCACAATGTGTTGGTCGGGGTAGTGACCATCCATGGCTTCCTGCATCAACGCTTTCAGTGCCTGGCCGAAAGCTTTGCTACGGTTGCCCTTGCCCTGGTTCAGCCAACTCTCTGCGATAATCGGCCGTAGGGGGTGGAGAAAAGCCATCGCCAGGCGCATCCGTTGCTGTACCGCCAGTCTCCCGTACGATTGTTCCTTCTTTTTGGGCTTACTCCTGTCATAGAAAAAATCGATATCCATGTTGTTTCTGTTAAAATTCCGGATTTTCTATGGGAATATATACCGTTCTGGAAACCTGCTTCCCAGCTCGGTCGACAAAGAAAAGCCAGAGGTGAAGTTTAAGTGGGCGCAGTGTCAATACGTTATTCATAAACTGCGCAGCACCCTCGTGACGTAGCGGGCGGCCGACGGAATAGAAAATTTCCCGGGTCTCCTCGTAAAGTACTATATGTGCCTTATCATCCATCGATCTTCCCATGCCATACGTCTCCGGATCCCAGGTAATGTAAAGGACATCGCCATTCACCTGTGCCTGTTCGTCTCCTGCCGTGAATAGTGAGCCGTGGCTGAACTGCAAAGCCGGAAAGTCGAGCGTCACGTGTGCTCCGTCAATTAGGAACACATGATCATAATTATAACTGATGGCTACGTTCCTGCCGGTAGCCCGACTTGTAAACTGCTTGAAACCGATTTCCAATACGGTAGAAATCGGATCGAAAAAACGATTGAGGAGGGCAAATTTCCTGCGCTCAAGCAATTGGTCCGCAGAAGCGGCCCGCTTGTTTTTAAATTGTGGTAACCCCTTAATATAATTAACCTTACGCCAGTTGCTGCCAATCACGCTCCCGGCTTTTCCCCGAAAGGGGCCGTTGATTCCTTCTTTTATGGTTCCCATGGTCTATCCCGGTTAGTTTGGTGAATGCAAGATAATCAAATCTTCAAAGAATTGCAATAAAAGAGGAAAATCTAGCAGTAATACCTCGGTATAACAACCGCAAAATACGTATGATAATGTAGTAATGTTTGTCAATTCGTCGTATAAAAGACGACCAAGAGACGACTATCAGACGACAAATAGACGACCAAATCCACAATTACCTCCGTCATATAAACGTTTTCTTTCCGTTTTTTATCAGGGAGCGGTAGGTCAATTTTAGGGGATCTCTATAATGCACAGATAATTCCGTATTTTTGCAAGGATTTATGACGGCTCAAAAGTCAGCTTTGGTATTCGGCGCAACGGGACTCATCGGCGGGCATCTCCTCCAGGAGTTGCTGAACAGTCCGGTATATGGTGACGTTAGAGCGGTGGTGCGGCGCGAAATAGCGAACAGCCATCCGAAACTACGACAGTTAGTGTCTGATTACCAGTCTATTAATGAACTGAAGGCAGACTTGGCTGCGGACGATATCTTTTGCTGTTTGGGAACTACACGAAAAAAAACTCCCAACTTACAAGACTACTACCGCATTGATCATGACTATCCGGTGATGGCTGCAAGGCTCGCCAAAGCGTGCGGGGGACAAACGTTTCTCCTGGTTTCGGCAGTGGGCGCTGATGCGGATTCATCGAATTTTTACCTTCGGATGAAAGGGGAAACTGAACGCGACGTGTCGACCGTGGGATTTAAAAAACTGCATATATTCAGACCTTCACTGCTTACAGGCCGACGGCAGGAGACCAGATGGTTGGAAAGACTTTCTGAAGGGCTCCTTGCGGTAATTAATCCCTTACTTATAGGCCGTTGGAAACGATATAGAAGCATTCCCGCAGCCACGGTAGCCCGCGCAATGTACCGCGCTGCGCAACGAGATATTACGGGTATCCATATCCATTATGGGGACGAGATGAGAGACAGAACGTGAGTATATTATCAACAGAACGACTAGGACACAGTTACCACGATAGATGGTTATTTAAAAACCTACACTTTGGGTTACAGAAAGGAGACCGCGTGGCACTGGTAGGGGTGAACGGAACAGGTAAATCATCCTTACTGGGCATTCTTGCCGGCCAACTTGATCCTTCAGAGGGTCTGGTGGTCAAAGAAAAGGGTGTCCGTATCGGATTCCTTACCCAAGATCCGAGATTCGAGTCCTTTAAATCAATCAACGATTTCATTTACAGCGCGGATAACCAGCAGCAACGGCTAATCCGTGCGTATGAGGAGTTAGTTGCCGATCCTCATGCGGATTCCCGGAAGTTGGCTGACCTAAGTGATCAAATCAGTGCACTGGATGCTTGGGAATACGAGCACAACATCAAAAGTATCCTCACGCGACTACAAATCACTGAGTTCTCGCAGGCAATCAACTCGCTATCCGGGGGGCAACGAAAGCGTTTGGCGCTTGCGAAATTATTGATCGACGAACCGGATATTTATATCCTCGACGAGCCGACCAATCACTTGGATATCGAAACCATCGAGTGGTTGGAAAAGCTGCTGACAACCGGACAGAAGACCGTTTTGCTGGTTACGCACGACCGCTACTTCCTCGATGCCGTGTGTTCGGAAATACGGGAACTGGATAAGGGAAAACTAACGGCATACACGGGAAACTACGCGTATTATCTCGAAAAGAAAGCCGAACGGGAAGAAGCGGAAGAAGCCCTTCTCGAACGCAACCGGAATCTGCTGCGTAGAGAGTTGGAGTGGATGCGACGGCAGCCTCAGGCGCGGGGTACCAAATCGAAAGCGCGAATCGATGCATTCTACGAACTGGAAAAGAAGACCGCTGGCCAACGACAACAGGACGAACTCCAATTACGTGTCAATGTAAGCCGGCAAGGAAATAAAATTCTGGAGCTTGAAAGCATTTCCAAGCGATATGATTCACGAATGCTTATCGACGGCTTTTCCTATGTTTTCAAAAAAGGAGACCGAATCGGTCTAGCAGGCCGGAATGGCTCGGGGAAGTCGACTTTCCTTAATTTGATCACGGCGCAGGAGCAGCCCGACACAGGGCGGATTGATGTCGGAGAAACCACCGTATTCGGATACTACAAACAGGGAGGTCTAACACTTGAAGGAAATGAACGGGTTATTGACGTGGTAAAATCGGTCGCCGAGCATATACGCATGGCGAATGGAGATATGCTGAGCGCTTCCCAGTTGCTTACGTTGTTTCTTTTTCCACCTGAAAAGCAATTCGGCCTGGTCAGTAAATTAAGTGGCGGAGAGCGTAAGCGTTTGCAGTTAATGCGGGTACTTATGCAAAACCCAAATTTCTTGATCTTAGACGAACCGGCGAATGACCTGGATATCGATACCCTAAATGTTCTGGAATCTTTTTTAGTAAACTATCCCGGAGTTCTGCTTCTGGTTTCCCATGACCGATACCTTTTGGACCGCTTGACGGATCAATTATTCATTTTCAACGGAAACGGGAAAATCACCATTTATAATGGAAATTATGCAGATTATCGCAACGAGCAATCTGCGGTCGCTGAACAAACCAAACAGCAGGCGATGCAAAAGACTTCGGTGAGTATACCGATTCAGGAAGAAATCAAAAAGAAACTTAGTTATCGCGAGCGATTGGAATACGAAGCACTCGACAAAGAAATACCGCTATTAGAAGGACAAATTTCAGAGCAAACACAGGCGTTGGGTAATACCATCGATCATGGACAACTTACAACCATCGCTGAGAGCATCAGACAATTAAACGAAGAACTTGACGCGAAAATAGAACGTTGGATAGAATTAGGAGAGTACATGTAATGTTCCACGTGGAACAATGAATGTATTTAAACACGAGAAATAGTTTGTTCCACGTGGAACAATAGAAAACAAATATGTTTGATAAGTATAATATTATTGTAGTAGGAGGGGGGCATGCGGGATGTGAAGCAGCGGCAGCGGCAGCCAATTTAGGTTCATCTGTCCTTTTGATTACCATGAATATGGCGACAATTGCCCAAATGAGCTGCAACCCTGCTATGGGCGGGGTCGCTAAAGGTCAAATCGTTCGCGAGATCGACGCTATGGGAGGATATTCCGGGATAATAGCCGATAAAACCACCATCCAATTCCGAATGCTAAATCAATCGAAGGGTCCCGCTATGTGGAGCCCGCGTACGCAGAACGACCGCATGCGGTTTGCGGAGGAATGGCGACTCCAATTGGAATCCATGCCCAATTTGGATATTTGGCAGGACACGGTAAAAGAGATCGTCGTTAAAAATGGTAAAGCATGCGGCGTGGTTACCTCGTTGGGCATCACCATCGATTGCGACGCCGTCGTTCTCACTAATGGTACCTTCCTTAATGGTACTATTCACATCGGGGAAAAAAGATTTGGCGGTGGTCGCACGGGGGAGAAGGCTGCAACCGGTCTGACCGAACAATTGGTTAGTCTTGGCTTTGAATCGGGCCGGATGAAAACGGGAACACCTCCAAGAGTAGATGGCAGAAGTCTGGATTACTCGAAAATGGAAGAGCAGTGGGGCGATGAAGAACGCGGAAAATTTTCATTTACAGACGTAGAACTTCCTACTGAACAACGGTGCTGCTGGATTACCTATACCAATGAGGCTGTACACGATGCGCTAAAAGAAGGTTTTGAAAAATCACCCATGTTCACCGGACGGATTAAAGGCCTCGGACCACGCTATTGCCCGTCTATTGAGGATAAAATTAATCGGTTTGCAGAGCGCGATCGTCATCAGATATTTGTAGAACCAGAGGGATGGAAGACCATTGAAATCTACGTAAACGGCTTTTCTACCTCGCTTCCGGAAGATGTACAATTAAAAGCCCTAAGGTTAATTCCGGGGTTCGAAAAAGCCCGTATGTTCCGTCCAGGATATGCCATTGAGTACGATTACTTCCCACCCATGCAATTGGACCTGACGTTAGAAACGTTCCGCATTAAACACCTCTTTTTTGCCGGCCAAATCAATGGGACCACGGGCTACGAAGAGGCTGCCAGCCAAGGTTTCGTCGCCGGTGTCAACGCGCACCAGCGAATTCGTGATCAGCATGAACTCATCTTAAAAAGGTCGGAATCATACATTGGGGTATTAATCGATGACCTGGTAACCAAAGGTACCGAAGAGCCCTATCGCATGTTTACTTCCAGGGCAGAACATCGGCTCCTTCTTCGCCAGGATAATGCCGACGCCCGATTAACGCCCATCGCGCATACCCTAGGATTGGTATCGGACGAACGACTTGCCAAAGTAAAACAAAAAGTAGATGCAGCAGATGTCTTGGTGGATTATATGCGTAATCAATCGATCGGTATAGACGCCATTAATCCTATTTTGACCCGCTTAAACTCTAGCCCGGTGTCACAAAAAACCCGACTGTTTCATATTCTCTCGAGGCCGCAGATCAATATATATGACCTTGCTGCCGCAGATCAGGCATTCGCTAACCTGCTCTCAAAATACGATAAGGAAATCATCGAACAAGCGGAAATCAAGGTCAAGTATGACAGTTACTTCGAAAAGGAGATTGAGATCGTAAACAAAATGCGCCGTATGGAAGATCAGGAAATTAATCCCAATTTTGACTATACTAACCTCGTTTCCCTTTCAAAAGAAGCCCGGGAAAAATTAATTAAAGTAAAACCCCGAACATTAGGCCAAGCCTCTCGTATTTCTGGCGTTTCGCCTTCCGATATTTCGGTTTTAATGATACATATGAGTTAAATTATTGAAAATTAATCACTTATATTAAAAAATATCCAACGTTAATAGATTCGATATAAGACATTATTTCAGATTTTCCGATGCAAGACTCATTCAATAAAAAAAATCGCTTAAATCGCTTAAAAATAACCTCAAATCCAAAATGGGTGATTTTGGCACTTTTTTTTATGCTCTTTTCCCTAACATGGCGTTGCGCCAGCATCCAGCAACCCATGGGTGGGCCTAAAGACTCTATTCCACCCAAGATACTAAGCGAGACGCCACCGAATCTCACACGGAATTTCAATGCCGAAAAAATAGTCATCGAATTCGACGAATATGTAAAACTCAGCAACACGCAGAAAGAAATCAGCGTATCGCCTGACGTTGAACAACCGATTAACCCACGTGTTAAGCGGAAAACCATAGAGGTCGCCCTACCTGATTCCCTCGAAGCCAATACAACCTATACCATCAATTTCGGTAAAGCCATCGGCGACTTCAATGAAGGAAATCCGCTGCTTAACTATAGCTATGTCTTCTCAACGGGAAACGTCATAGACTCCCTTTCCATTTCAGGTAACGTGATCGATGCGCTTACCAAAAAGCCAGAAAAGGAAATAGCGGTTATCCTTATTCCAACCCGGCAAGATTCTATCTTCGGAAAAAGGAAGGCGAACATCTTCACCATTACCGATACCTCGGGTAACTTCCAGCTAAAAAACCTCCGGGAAGACACGTATCGAATCTATGCACTCAAAGAGGAAAACAATGACCGCGTATATAACGCACCCGGTGAATACATCGGCTTTTTAACGGATTCGATTGTATTGAACAAAGACACTTCGGGAATACATCTGGAGATTTCCAAAGGAATACCTACGGATTTTCGATTACTTGATCGGAAAATTGAGCCAACAGGAAAAATTTCATTTGTATTCAATAAACCATTGAAGCGTCCGGATATCGTTGTCCTGCATCCCCCACAGTTGGATGAAACCAAACAAATCACGTACAATACTACGAGAGATACTGCATCCATGTGGCTTGCTGAATTGACATTCGACTCCTTAAAAGTCCAAATCGCCGATCAGGGAGCCGTCCTCGATTCGGTTACCCTAAGACGCGGGCGCAACGAGAAATATGACCGGGATTTCCTTATACTGGATAACCTGTCGGGCAATAAAGTTACCCGGGTGAAACACGTCCAATTGACAGCCGCTTCTCCCGTCCAGTCCATCGATCGCAATAAAATAATTCTCACCGAAGACTCGATACCGCGCACCAACTTTCAATTAGCCAAAGATACAACCGCTCCTTCGCGATATGTCCTGCGCTATAACTGGCGACCGAAACGTAATTACCAACTCAGCCTCGAAGAAGGGGCATTTCTGGGCTTCTTTGGCGACAAGAATAAATCGGTGTCGAAATCATTTACCATGAACGAGACGGAAAATTTCGGCGATATCGTTCTCAACATCACCCTTCCCGATACCAGTCGTCAGTACCTCGTACAGCTTATCAATGAAAAAATGGACTTTATTTACCGCAGCGTACCCATACGGAAATCCGGAAAAATACCGTTCAGGCAATTTCCGGGTGGAAAATATACGATACGCATCATATACGATGAAAATAATAATGACGAATGGGATCCAGGTGACGTATATTTAAAAAGACAACCCGAACGGGTTTGGTATCTGGGCAAAACGTTTATCATCCGGGCAAACTGGGAACAGGAAGAACCGATTACGGTACCTGAATAATATCAAGTGTCCTCTCGCGGAAACCAACTCGCATACATCACATATCGATCGGGCAACCCATCCAATAGTTTGTATTGCTCAAGAGTCAGCGGCTTAACCTTCCGCGCCGGGACTCCAGCGTATAGATATCCACTTTCACACCGGGTATGTTCGAGCACTACGGCCCCCGCAGCGATGATCACGTATTCCTCAACTACCGCATGATCCATAACAATTGCCCCCATTCCGACCAATACGCGATCATGCAGCGTGCAGCCATGAACTATCGCGCGATGCCCGATGTTAACGAAACTTCCTATCTCCGTTGATGCCGTTTGATACGTACAATGGACAATGGCTCCGTCTTGGATATTGGTATATTTACCTACCGTAATCGCATTCACATCACCGCGGATCACGGCATTGAACCACACCGAACAGTGTTCACCTATTTTTACGTCGCCTACAATGGTAGCATTATCTGCCACGAAACATTTCTCAGCGATCATCGGAGAAACATCATTTACAGGAAGAATCAGTGCCACTTTTTTAATGTTAACTACAACCCTTACTTTTAACTCCTAACTTTCAATGCCGAACGCCTTTCAAAAGACCGTATTCACCAGTTCCTCTGAACGCTCGGGATAATCAGTTGTATAATGCAAACCACGGCTCTCCTTCCGCGCCATCGCCGATTTTATTACCAAATAAGCTACCTGGATCACATTCCTCAGCTCGCACAATTTGACCGAAAGTTTGGTATTCTTATAAAAACTCTCGGTTTCATCATAAAGTAACCCTAGACGACGCATTGCCCGCTCCAAGCGGAAATCCGAACGTACGATGCCCACATAATCGCTCATCACCTTCTGGGTCTCCCGCAAATTATGCGTCACCAAAATATCTTCATTGGAAAGGGCGGTATTTGAATCGTCCCAATCGGGAATACCTCCTGGGATGACAATAGACTTTACCTGGGCTATCGCATCCTCGTATATCCGATGTGCAAATACTGTAGCCTCCAATAATGAGTTGGAAGCCAACCTATTAGCACCGTGCAATCCCGTCGATGAGCATTCGCCGCACGCGTATAAATTTCGGATAGACGACTTTCCGTATTCATCCACCATAATGCCGCCACACAGGTAATGAGCCGCCGGCGTTACCGGTATGTAGTCGCGCGACATATCAATACCAATGGAAAGACACTTCGCATAAATATTCGGAAAATGCTTTAAAATATCCTCCTTATTCCGGTGGGTAATATCGAGAAAGACAAAATCATCTCCCGACTTCTTCATCTCCGAGTCAATCGCCCGCGCCACAATGTCTCTCGGCGCCAGCGATCCGCGACTGTCGTATTCTTCCATGAACGGGTCGCCGTTCTTCCTTCGTAACACGCCTCCGAACCCCCTCACCGCCTCTGATACCAGAAATGACGGATACTCACCGGGATTGTACAACGCCGTTGGGTGAAACTGGATAAACTCCATATTACGCACCTTTCCTTTCGCCCGATATACCATCGCAATCCCATCACCGGTAGCAATCACCGGATTCGTTGTACTTGAATATACATGCCCCGCACCCCCCGAAGCCATTACGGTCACCTTACTCAGCACTTTCTCCACGCGGTTATCCACGGTATTCAGCACATACACGCCATAACAGGTGATATCCTTCGTACTTTTATCCACAAACTCCCCCAAATGGTGCTGCGTGATCAGGTCAATCGCAAAGTAATGCGTTAACACTTGTATATTCGGATTCTCATGAACCTTCTCGAGCAACGCCCGCTCTATCTCGAAACCGGTTACATCCTTGTGATGCAATACACGGTGTTCTGAATGCCCGCCCTCCCGTGCCAGATCATATACCCCATCCTTCCTCTTATCAAAGTGGGTTCCGTAATCGATGATTTCCTGGATGCGCTGCGGGCCTTCTTTCACAACGTTTTCCACAACGTTAACATCGCATAACCCGTCGCCAGCAACCAGTGTATCAGCGATATGCTTCTCGAACGAATCGGATTTATCCACAACTACCGCCACTCCGCCTTGTGCATACTTCGTATTCGACTCATCCTCGTTAGCTTTGGTAATAATCATCACCTTTCCATGATTAGCTGCCTTTAACGCAAAGCTCAATCCGGCGATGCCGGACCCAATAACCAAAAAATCTATTTCGTGCATAAACCGAATTAATCAATGAAATACAAACAGACCGAAAACCTGTGGATAATCTGTAGAGTAACCGTTGAATAAAAATGAAAAGTCGCCGATTACCTAGTATTCATTCCATTTCTTCACAGTCACCAGGAAAAAATCCCCAGATATACTGCACAATATTAACAAATAACACCCAATAAACCGTATACAAAGAAATATGGAAAAACAAATTAGCGAAAATAAAATCCGCTGTAAATCAATATATACCGATTAAATTAATGTTAATAATATGTTAAAAGAAAACGAAAACCGACAAATCAAAATAAAATGGTCGGATATTTTTCACAAAACCAACACCCTAACAAACAATAAAATCATTTATATATAAAACCATTTATTATTAATTGAGCCTGTGGGGAACGTAAAAACGGAATCAAATTGTTTAGTACCTTTGTATAATCATGGAAGCACTACTGACTGAACTAAACACAAAGGGTTACATCGATAAACCGATTGATCCGACGCTGGATCTGGTCGACGAGATAAACAAACTTAAAAAAGAAAAAAATGCGGTGCTGTTAGCACATTACTACCAGGAGCCGGAAATACAGGATATAGCTGATTACATCGGTGACAGCCTCGGACTTTCGCAACAGGCAGCCAAAACAGAAGCAGATGTCATCGTATTCGCAGGTGTACATTTCATGGCGGAAACAGCCAAGATTCTGTCGCCGGAGAAAAAAGTTCTTCTGCCTGATTTGAAAGCTGGGTGTTCATTATCCGACAGTTGTCCGCCACATCTGTTTGCAAAATTTAAAGAGCAATATCCGGATCACATCGCCATCACCTATGTAAACTGTACGGCTGAATTGAAGGCTCTCAGCGATATCGTATGCACCTCAAGCAACGCTGTACAGATTGTGGATAGCTTACCAAAGGAACAAAAAATCATTTTTGGACCGGATAAGAACCTTGGTGATTATGTGAGACGGAAAACCGGTCGTGACCTGGTTCTTTGGAACGGTGCATGCATGGTGCATGAAATTTTTTCCCAGGAACGCATTTCGCAGTTAAGAAAGACCTATCCGGAAGCTAAATTTATTGCTCATCCGGAATGTGAAAAGGAAATATTGGACGTTGCGGACTACATCGGCTCTACCTCGGGTCTATTGAAATATACCAAAGAAAGCGCTGCTGAAGTTTTTATCGTAGCAACGGAGAGTGGCATTATCCATCAGATGCAGAAAGCGAATCCTCAAAAGGTTTTTATTCCTGCACCACCCAATAATGCCTGTGCTTGCAACGACTGCCCCTATATGAAACTTAACACGTTGGAGAAGTTGTATAATTGCATGAGATTTGAACTTCCTGAAGTAAATTTACCAGCTGATGTGATTGAGCGGGCCAGGCGTCCCATCGAACGGATGCTGGAGATTTCCGAACGATTGGGGCTTTAGGTAATCTTTCATCTCCATTCTTGAATCATTGCAACATGTTTGATAACGAAGAGAAGACGAATTTAACGCGCTTAGGTGAATTTGGATTAATCGATCACATCACCAAATCAGTTGAATTAACCCACGAAACCACAAATAAAGGTATTGGTGACGACGCGGCTGTATTGGATTTTTCGGGGAAAAAGACGTTACTCTCCACAGATTTGCTTTTGGAGGGCATCCATTTTGATCTGCGGTATGTACCGCTAAAGCATTTGGGCTATAAAGCGGTCCAGGTAAACCTGAGTGATATCTATGCTATGAATGGAATGGCTTCCCAGATTACCTTTTCCATCGGTTTGTCGAGCAAATTTCCATTGGACGCGGTAGAGGAGCTGTATGCAGGTGCATTGCTGGCATGCAAAAAATACGGCGTGGATCTGGTGGGAGGTGACACGTCCGCTTCGGCACAGGGGCTCGTTATCAGCGTAACCAGTGTCGGTTATGCGAGTGAGGAATTGATCGCCTATCGCAGCGGCGCTCAGGAAGGGGATCTGATTTGCGTATCCGGCGACCTGGGTGGAGCTTACGTGGGACTTCAATTGCTGGAACGGGAAAAGCGCATCTTTTTGGAGAATCCGAATATACAACCGGATCTGGAAGGGAAGGATTACATCGTTGAACGGCAGCTGAAGCCGGAGGCGCGAAAAGATATCATTGAGTTGTTACGTTCGCTGGGTGTTAAACCGACAGCGATGATCGATGTATCGGACGGATTGGCTTCCGAAATATTGCATATTTGCAAAGCTTCGGAAAAAGGATGCAAACTGTACGAGGAAAAAATTCCGATTGATCCCATGACTTATGACACTGCAAGAGACTTTGGCTTGGATCCGACGGTTTGTGCCCTAAGTGGTGGGGAAGATTATGAGCTGCTGTTTACAGTCGATCAAGGCGATTACGATAAACTAAAAAATCAACCCGATATCACCGTCATTGGTCACATTACAGAGCCCGCTGCCGGAACCGGATTGATTTCGAAATCAGGTAATGTACATCCGCTCCAAGCGCAGGGTTGGAATGCTTTTCGAAGGGTATGATTAAAATACACGTGTAAAAAATTTATTTTTTACACGTGTATCAAACTAGTTTCGTATTTTTGCATGAAGGAGATAAAACCATGAATACGAAACTTACATTAACAATAGAGCAGTCGGTTATCGAAAAAGCGAAAAAATTAGCTAAAAAAAACGAAAGAAGTCTTTCCGATTTGATAGAGAATTATTTGAAAGCATTGACCCAAGACGAAATAGCTATTGAAGATGAGTTATCCCCAACTGTTAAATCTTTGAGAGGTTCTTTTAAACTTCCGAAAAACTTCAATTATAAACGGGAACTTACTGACCGCTTATCGGAAAAATACCTATAATGAATAAAGTTTTAATCGATACGGACGTCATTCTTGATTTCTTTTTCGATCGGGAACCTTTTTCAGTGGATGCATCAAAAATCCTAAGCTTATGCGAAAAAGGAGAATTAAGAGGTTTTGTAACACCTATAATGATTAGCAACGTCTACTATCTGCTCAGAAAAACTGCAAAACATGAAAAAGTCATTGAGCATTTAAAAATGCTGATGAATATTCTCCAGGTTTCCCTGATAAACAAAGAAACTGTTTTGGATGCCCTAAATTCTGACTTTAAGGATTTCGAAGATGCTCTACAAAATTTTTCCGCACAAAACGAGAAAGAAATTAACGTAATCATTACTCGAAATATCAAGGATTATAAATCAAGTAAATTGTCAGTAATGACACCCGAAACGTACTTAAAAAGCCGCTGATTTATCTACTTCTTCAGGAATCCCCGCAATACATAATGCAATATCCCTCCGTGGCGGTAATATTCAATTTCAATGGCCGAATCAAACCGCGCTTTGGATTGAAATTCGATGATTTCTCCGGTTTTTTTGGTTGCTTTTACGTTTAACAATTTATGTGGATAAAGATCGCCCGATATACCCGATATATCGAAGGTTTCCGTTCCGTCCAATCCGAGGGATTCCGCATTTTCTCCGGTGGGGAATTCCATGGGTACCACGCCCATCCCGACGAGGTTGCTACGGTGGATCCGTTCGAAACTTTCGGCAATAACCGCCTTTATTCCCAATAAATTAGCGCCTTTGGCTGCCCAGTCGCGCGAGGATCCGCTTCCATATTCCTTGCCGGCCAACACGATCAACGGAGTCTGGCTTTCGGCGTATTTCATGGCTGCGTCATATACCGAAAGCGTTTCGCCCGAGGGAAAATAGGTGGTATACCCGCCTTCTTTTTCGGTTATCCGATTCCGGATACGTACATTAGCGAACGTACCGCGCATCATCACCTCGTGATTTCCACGGCGTGAACCATAGGAATTGAAGTCTCTGGGGTCTACCCCTTTTGAAATCAGGTAGCTGCCTGCGGCGGAATCGGACTTAAACGACCCAGCCGGCGAAATATGATCGGTTGTGACCGAATCTCCCAGATACAGAAGCACGTTGGCATGGGTGATATCTTGGGCGGGAACTGGTTCGCTGCTGATATTTTTGAAGAACGGTGCTTCCTGTACGTAGGTGGATTGTTCGTTCCACTCGAAATTTTTACCCTGCGGGGCTGTCAGTTTTTTCCAGTCGTCGCCGCCATCAAAAATAACGTCGTACACATCTTTGAAGTCGGATGTACGCATGCATTGGTTGATGGTATCGGCTATTTCTTCCTGCGTGGGCCAGATATCACGTAAATATACCGGATTGCCATTGGGATCATAACTTAGCGGCTCGTTGAGCAGATCGACGTCTACCCGTCCTACCAGGGCATAGGCAACGACCAACATAGGCGACATCAGGAAATTCATCTTCACCTGCGGATGTACGCGTGCTTCAAAGTTTCGGTTGCCGGAGAGTACAGATGCCACAACGAGATCCCCTTTATCGACGGCCTCGGCAATGTGTGGCGGCAGCGGTCCGCTGTTTCCGATACAGGAAGTACACCCGTAGCCGACGGTATGGAAACGCAAGGCTTCCAGATCCTCCAGAAGATTGGCCCGTTGCAAGTATTCGGTTACCACTTTCGATCCAGGGGCGAGGCTCGTTTTGACCCAGGATTTGGTACGTATGCCACGTGCTACGGCTTTTCTTGCTACGAGGCCGGCGCCCACCATAACGGCTGGATTGGACGTATTCGTACAGCTCGTAATGGCCGCGATGACAATACTGCCATCACTCAGCACATATTCCTGGTTTTTGATCTTGATCCGTACGGAGCGAATATTTTCATTTTCAACCTGTATCGTATCAGCTGTCGAGCGATTTTCGTAGGTAAATTCGCTGCCTGACCCACCTTCGTATAGCCACGCCTGTTCCTGCCGTTGTTTAACAGGGATATAGTTGCGGCGGTATTCTTTCTCAAGAAGACTTGAAAATTGCGAAGCGAAATCCTTTACCAATATCTTGTCTTGGGGTCTTTTCGGACCGGACACCGTGGGTTCCAGGGTATCCAGGTTTAATTCGAGCACATCAGAATATACGATTTGCTCGTGGCCGGTGCGCCACAGCAAATTGTCCTTGCAATAGGTTTCCACCAATTCGATCTGTTCTTCTGAACGATTGGTGCGTCGCATGTATTCAAGCGTTTGATTGTCTATGGGAAAATACGTAACCGTACAACCGAACTCAGGTGACATGTTGGAAATCGTAGCCCGGTCTGTGACACTGAGAAAATCCAATGCATCGCCGAATACCTCCACAAATTTTCCGACTACACCGTAGTCGCGCAGGAGTTTGGTAATGGTAAGCACCATATCCGTTGCCGTACAACCCGGGGGAATTTTGCCGGTCAATTTTAGTCCGATGACCTGTGGGCACGTGAAGTAGATAGGTTGTCCAAGCATTGCTGCTTCCGCCTCTATCCCACCTACTCCCCAGGCGATAACTCCAATTCCGTTTACCATGGGGGTATGCGAGTCGGTTCCGACCAATGTGTCGGGAAAGGCCCAGCCATCGCGGGCAATGACGCCTTTTGCCAGGTATTCCAGGTTGACCTGATGGCAGATGCCCATACCCGGCGGTACGACAGTGAAATTATCCAGCGCTTGCTGGCCCCATTTGAGTAACTCATAGCGTTCGGCATTGCGCTCGTACTCCAATCCAACGTTATTCAGATACGCATAGTTCGTACCGAAGTAATCAACCTGTACGGAGTGGTCGATGACCAAATCAACGGGCACGGCGGGATTGATCTTACTTCCATCTCCACCTTTTCGGATGACTTCTGCCCGGATGGAGGCCATGTCCACGACAGCCGGGACACCCGTGAAGTCCTGCATCAGTACACGGGCGGGTTTAAACGGTATTTCTTTATCGGTCCCTGAAGGATTCCAATTTATCAACGTATCCAAATGCTCATCGGTGATCGCAAAGCCATCATGATTTCGCAGGACATTTTCGAGTAATATACGGATGGAAAAAGGAAGTTTACCAATTTTCTGATTTTCATCATCCAGCTTTCTCAGCGAGGCTACTTGATAATTCATGACGTTTAGTTAGCGTTATTAATTAATGCGATAGTCAGTACGTTTAACCGAGGCTAAATCCCTACATAAACGGGTACCTTTGCAGGTACGTTTGCATATAAGCATGATGTGCTAAAATAGCAAAAATAAATCATAGATAAGTCCTTAGCTGCTAAATGTATGCTATTCTATTGTAAATATTTTTACTTGGTTTCCAAATAATTATATACATTTGAGTTTTTATTATTTTAATTTTCAATACAATGGCAGAAGGAGTAGTTAAATTCTTCAATGAAACCAAAGGTTTTGGTTTTATCGTACCCAATTCAGGTGAGAGCGAGATTTTTGTCCACTCATCAGGCCTTATCGACAAGATCCGCGAAAACGACAATGTTTCGTATGATGTTGAACAAGGCAGAAAAGGTTTAAATGCGGTAAATGTTAAGATAATCTAGTATTATTTTCGTATATATTTATTGTATTTCGCCGGCTATCAAAAATAGCCGGCTTTTTTACGGCATCTACGTCTTTACGGCATCCGCTTCCGTCTCTTTTTCAATAAAACATACCGATATACAGCTATAGTTATTACCGATCTGCGATCATCCCCGTGCATCCCGGTCGCCGATAAGGTTACCATAAGGTTTCAGGGAATCCACATGGTCGAAAATTATTTTAGCCACACCGAGAAACGGAACAAATAAAATCATGCCGGCCACATTCCAGACCAGACTGCCGAGCAACAGGGCCATAATGGTGAACAGGGCGTTAAGTTGGATTTTGCTGCCTGTAATTTTTGGGGTAAGTATGTAGCTGTCGATTTGTTGCATGACAATAAAAAATATCGCCACGATAATGGGTGTAAGCAATGAGTCGCTAGTGACAAGCGTATAAAGCACAACGACCGAACTACCGGCGACCGAGCCGATATACGGGATAATGTTGATGAAGGCAACCATCACGCCGAAAAACAGTGGATTTTCTACGCCGATGATCGCAAGTCCGGTTGTATTGATGACGGAAAATATAAGGGCTACCGAGAATACACCCGCCAGGTAAGCGCTGGCTACCGCTGCGGTCTTATCTACGATGTCCCTGGCTTCGGCAACACGCTCCTTTCCCGCATAGTAGGAAACCAGCGAAAGCACAAAATTCTTGATCCTCCGCCGGTAAATCAGCAACAGTACGGAGTATGCGGTGATGATCAGTACATGTGCCAGAAAGGAAAGGATAAACCGGAAGATATCTCCGATAAATTGTCCGGCTAGGTCTGATAACCCTGCAATTTGGCTTTGCAAATATTCTTTTTGCTTGGCGACGGGCAACTGAAAATGCTCGGAAATGAAATCGTGGCCGGAATTCAGCATTCCATTTAATTTTCTGCCGATCATCGGCAGATCGTTTCCAAGTTCGACCAATTGACGGAAAACCAGATAACCGCCTGCGAGCAGCAGTAAGAGCGTAAGCAGGACACACAGGACTGCCGCAAGACCCCTCGGAATTTTACGTTGCTCCAGTCGTTTGCATACAGGAACGAGCAGCATTGCCATCATTCCTCCGATCGCAATGGGAATGAGAAATGGTTTAGCAAAATAGAGTATGGCGAACACCAATACTATGAACAGCAATACTTGGTTAAACCGCGCAATGGGGTTACTTTTTGTGGGCATTACCGTAGGTTATCTATCGCCTGTGCGAGCTTGCGGTCTTTCTCGGTTACTGTATTGCCCGCATCGTGCGTGGTCAACCATATTTCCACTTTATTCCAGGTGTTGGTCCACGTGGGGTGGTGATTGTGTTGTTCGGCCAATAGGGCGACCCGTGTCATAAAAGCGAACGCTTCGGAAAAATCCCGGAAGGTGAATGATTGATAGAGCGTATTGTCTTCTTCGTTCCACATGGTATACGGATTGGTTAACATTCTTATTCTTGAAACAAACCGGGCCGTTTTTTGTTTGAATCATCGTTTTAAAAAGATTGCGGAAGGATTTACTCACGGAAAACCTCTTCGAGCACGTCGTGAGAATGGATTTCACCGAGGTGATCAATGTGCAATTGATAGAAATCAAGAATTTTACCCAACAAAATACGGCGGTCGGACGAAGGGATTCGCAGGAACGCCAATTCTTCGAACGAACAGGTAAGCAATCGGGCAAAGAAAAGGGTCTGCGGATTTTGCAGGACCCATCTATGGGCGGGCAACGTGTGGCAGAAAACGCCGTCCTTCAAATCAAAGAAGGGTTCGTTTGATTTGGGTAAGGTAGGGCTAAATCCCAGGTAACGGGTAAGTTTCACCAAAAAAAACAAATGGAAGTTCAGCGCAGGCTTTTCCGTGGCGTCCCACCAAGAGATTGCGTGGAAGAGATAGTCGAATAATGGTACATCGGGAGACTGCTGACGGAGACTTTTATAAAGCACTTCATTGAGGAAAAGCGCAATGGTACGTTTAATAATATCGTAAGGTATGCTTTGCAACGGAGGCATCTGACGGGCATCCGAAATGCGCTGTAGGGACGCATTTTCGCGGTGGTAAACCACCATGTCAAGGAGGTGCAGCGGTTGCAATAGGTTGGTTCCGATCTTTGCTTTAGGCTTTCGGGCACCGTTGACGATATAGGATTGCAGTCCAAATTTTTCCGTGAATATCTGCACCACCACGCTACTTTCCGAATATTTGGTGGTTTTTAAGACGATGCCGCGCGTTTTATGCTGCATATCAATCGAAAAAATAAACCCCTAATTTGGGCAAAAATATCGACGCCCCGACCAACAGGGCAAAAATTGCGCCGACCAACACCGCTCCTGCGGCGGCGTCTTTGGCTTTTTTAGCCACGGGATGGTAAGTAGGAGACACCAGGTCAACCATAGCCTCAAGAGCCGTGTTTAGGAGTTCAAAGGCAAATACCAAGGTTATACAAAGTGCAATCCACCGCCAGTCCGACACAGACAGACGTGTTATGATCCCCAATGCAATGGCCAACACAGCACAACCGGTATGGATCTTAAAATTCCGTTCCGTGCGAAAGGTCTCAAAAATCCCTCGCCGTGCGTTTGTAAATGGATTCCGATTGGGCTTATTCATCATTCTGCTGTCGCTCCTTTCGTTCGTCAAGGATGCTTCTGCGTTCGATTTTACGGATAAGGCCATACAAAATCGTCAAAAATCCGATGCCAAATACGATTACTCCGAGCACCAGCACCCATTTATAGATGGGGAAGTCTTGCTTCATGAGAAACGTACCCAGTACGCACAGGGCCGCGCCCAGTGAAGCACCCAAAAATCCTCTTTGAACATATTTATTCATGCGCTTTGATGAAGACGTAAAGGACAAAGATAGGGCTTTTATCCATTGATGTAATTCGTGTGGAATGCTTATCTTTATCCTTTTATTTATTTGGTACCATGCCCCATATGACTTTACGGGATATTGCCAATGCATTGGGTTTGTCGGTTTCGACGGTTTCCAAAGCATTGCGAGACAGTTACGAAATCAGCAAGGACACCAAGGAAAGGGTCATCGCCTATGCCCGGGCTAACCAATATTTGCCTAACCGTATGGCCAAGAGTCTGAAAGAAGGCAAGAGCGGTTCTATAGGAGTGGTGGTATGCTCGATCGACAACAGTTTTGTATCTCGGATGCTGGACGGCATTGACGGGGCTTGTACGGAAGCAGGGTATGAGATCATCATCATGCAGAGCAAAGAATCGCTTACGCAGGAAAAGTCATGCCTTAAGCAATTGGAAGCGCGGGGTGTGGAAGGCATTCTGATATCGCCCTCTGCCGAAACCGTTGATTTTGAACATTTGTTGGCGTTGCGGGAAGCAGGGATACCCATTGTATTGTTTGACCGCATCAGTGAGCGATTCCAATCCGATCAGGTAGGCATTGATAATTACCAGGCAGCATTTCAGGCAACGGAACACCTCATTGCCAACAAATACCGGCGCATTGCGATGCTGAACATTGGTCCGGATATCCATTTCGCGTCACAACGGGGCGCAGGTTATCTGGACGCCTTGAGAAAAAATCACCTGATGTACGGCGAAACGCTTATCCGTCTGTGCCGACCGGTAACAGGCATAACGCTAAAAGACTGTGTAAAAGCAGGCATTCAATCCCTTTTTAGTCTGGAGGTACCGCCGGACGCACTTTTTACGGCGACGGACCAGCTCTCTACCCAGAGTCTCAGCGTGCTCCATGAAATGGGAAAGCGCATCCCTGAAGATATCGCGCTGATTGGCTTTAGCAATACGGAATTGGCGGATGTGCTTACGCCTCCCCTTTCCACCTTGCACCAGCCCGCATTTGAAATAGGCCGCTTAGCCGCAGAGAAGCTGATCGGATTGATTACCCGCAAGGGCGTGTCCGAAGGATATGAGACGGTGAGATTGCCGGCACGGTTGGATATCCGGAGTTCCAGCAGACAGAGATTCAGCGGTTAAGTAAGCGTATAACGCGGGAACAGATATCCTTGGCCACCTCCCCTTTCGATTTCAATTCAAAGACCTCCCTGTTGTCGTTTTTATCGATGATTGTCACCTTGTTGCTATCACTCGCAAAACCGGCACCAGCGTCGCGCATGGAGTTAAGCACAATGAAATCGAGGTTTTTCCGATGAAGTTTATCCACGGCGTTTGCCACTTCATCTTGCGTTTCCAGTGCAAAACCAACCAGGATCTGATCGTTACGCTTTGCTTTTCCAAGTGTTGCCAGAATATCCGTGGTTTTGACCAGTTCGAGGGTCAGATGGGATTCGGTTTTCTTGATTTTTTGGTCGGCCGTGACTTTTGGCGTATAGTCCGCGACGGCGGCACTCATGACCGTGATGTCGGCCATCGGAAAATGCGAGCGGCATGCTTCCAGCATTTCCGCTGCGGATGTTACCGGAATGAACGTTGCTCTTTCGGGAGGAGTCAAGCCGGAGGGGCCGCTCACCAAGGTCACATCGGCCCCGAGGCGGAGCAGCTGGTTGGCAATTGCGTATCCCATCTTACCAGTGGAATGATTACCGATATAACGTACGGGATCGATGGATTCGTGGGTGGGACCTGCCGAAACGAGCGCTTTTTTGCCGGCCAACGGAAGGCCTTCTCCAAAATAAACCTGTAACGTTGCGAATATTTCCTCGGGCTCTGCAAGCCGGCCTTCTCCACTCAGACCACTCGCCAATTCGCCATTTCCGGGAGGGATAATGTGATTTCCATATGATTGGAGGCGGGAAATATTCGAGCGGGTACTGTCGTGAGCCCACATATCCAAGTCCATCGCCGGGGCGAGGAAAACCGGGCTTTTGGCGGAGAGGTATACTGCGCAGAGCAGATTATCGCAGAGGCCATTGGCAAATTTGGCAAGCGTGTTTGCACTTGCCGGTGCAATTAAAATGGCATCGGCGTCAAGGGCAAGCTGTACATGATTGTTCCATTCACCGGATTTGGCGTCGAAGTAGTCTACCAGTACGGGATTACCCGATAACGTAGCAAGGGTAAGCGGAGTGATGAATTGGGTGGCATCGGGGGTCATCACGACCTGAACATGGGCGCCGGCTTTGACCAACAGACGGGTCAAATGAGCCGATTTATAAGCGGCGATACTACCGCATATGCCCAGCAGAATATGCCTTCCCCCGACGGACACTACTCTTCATCTTTTTCCCTTGCGGGGTTTCTAAAGTAGACTTTGTCGTTCAAAAACTCATCGACCGCGACCAGGGACGGTTTGGGCAAACGTTCGTAGTGTTTGGAAATCTCAATTTGTTCGCGATTTTCAAAAACCTCTTCGAGGTTATCGTTGGTGGTGGCAAATTCAGCCAATTTGCCGTTGAGCTCCTCTTTCATGTCCACAGCAATTTGATTGGCACGCTTGCTGATGATGACAATTGATTCGTAAATGTTATCGGTTTTTTTGTCTAGGTCCCTCAGGTCACGGGTTACCGTGCTATTTGGGACAGCTTTGTTTATTTGAGTACTCATATCTTTTTCGGTGTGTTAATTCTGGGTTGTGTTTGCAGCTTTTTCCGCTTTATTTTCGGAAGCCGCTGCAAGCTGCGTTGTGTATTTCTTTGCCTGCTCGATGCCGCTTTCCGCATCGCGTTTCAACTGATCAGCTTCCTTTCGAAACCTGCTTTCGGGGTAAGCAGAAATGAAATTATTGTACATATCCAGCGCCTCCTCGAAACGTTCTTCCTGCCTTCTGGCCGAACTTTGATTCGCATAGAGGTATTGGGCTTTGATACTGAGAAACTCCATTTCCTCGGCATATTTCGTATCCGGGAATTCCCGGAGTACATTGTCAAAAGCAATGACCGCGGCCCGATAGTCATCCGAAAGCCCCATATCCAAATAGAGTTTCGCATTGTTAAAGGCTTTGGTTTCCAACTTATCCCGCAGCTGTTGGATCAGGTCCGACGCTTCCGCTGCGCGCTCGCTGTTGGGATATAAGTTAATGAATAGCTGCAGTGCTTCGATCGCCCGATACGTATATTCTTGGTCCAACCCTGTTTTGGGCGATTCAAGGAAATAGCAATACGCGCCCATGTAACGGCATTCCTCTGCGCGGGTGCTGTTGGGATAGGTGTCTGTAAATTGCTTGAAATGGAACCGTGCCGATGTATAGTCGCGCAAATAATAGTTTGTGTACGCAGTATAGTAATACAGATCCTCCGCCTCGGTCTGACCCCGGTATTTGGTCATCAGGTCATCGAATAATATGAGGGCTTTACTGTATTTTTTGTTGTTGTAATATTTGACGGCTTCCTGATATTTCTGGGCAATGTTGTTGCTGGCGCGTAACTTTTCAAACTTGCTTTTACATCCGGCAACCAACGCCACAAAAATAACCAAAGCAGCTCCTGCTACTATTTGCCTGTTTATAAACATCCTGCAAAGATAAGTGAATTTAAAATACCTGTCAATTAAAATTTTACGGGCCAAAGTACGCGTAAATGGGCAAATCACCAAGCGGTTTAACACAGTTTAACAGGTGGCAGCTGCCTTGGCCAAACGGCAACTTTGCTAAACCGTGACTTTGTAAGATTGTGACAATTAGAAATTATCCGTACCTTTACAGCTTTGAATATTCAAAAGGTATGGAATTACGGGAAAGAGTAGAACAGGCTTTGGATTCCATCCGGCCTTATCTCGAAACAGACGGGGGAAATGTGCGGATAGACGAGATTACCGCTGAAAAAGTGGTAAGATTAAAGTTATTGGGATCCTGTGCTTCATGTGCGATGAGCATTATGACCTTCAAGGCGGGGTTGGAGCAAGCCATTAAAAAGGCGGTTCCGGAGATTACCGCAGTTGAGGCCGTCAATATCACGGATATGGACGATCCGAATGCGACGATGCCCTCGCCGGTTATTTAACATTATTTAACGCGTAGAAAAACGTGTGAATGGTTAGTTTTGCTGTCAACGAGAATGAAAACGATTCGCAACATACTGGTTGTCTGTCTAGCCATCGGGCTAGCGTTCTCTGCTTCCGCTCAGCAGCGGAAACTCGTTCAGTTTAGCGGGGTCATTCACAACGCGGATACCAACGTTATTGTCCCGTATGTGACGGTAACCAACCTATCCTACAACCGCCAGACATTTACAGCCAATCATCAAGGATATTTTTCTTTCGTGGCACACGAAGGCGATACGGTGCTTTTTAGTTCCGTTGGCTACCGATCCACGCGGGTGGTGATTCCCCGGGTCGCGGAAGACAAATATACGGCGATGGTCAACATGACGGCGGAGATCAAAGAGCTTCCTGTGGTTACGCCTTACCCTTGGGCAAGTATCGACGAGTTCAACATGGCATTTATGTCGCTTGAAATAGCGGATGATGACATCGTGGTAGCCAAGAAAAACCTATCTCCTGAGTCATTGGCGGCACTGGCAGCCGTAACGCCGCGAAGCGCAGAGGAAATTCAAAATTTCAGCGCTATGCAGAACCACATCGGGTTGACCAATAAGGCGGTCAACCAACGCATGGCTAACCCCCTCCTGAGCCCCTTTGCTTGGGGTAACCTGATCCGGCAGATTACCGAAGGGAATAAGAGCCGTAGCCGAAACTCATATTAAGACAAACGCACCGTCTGTCGTACGCTAAGCCGCGATGAAACCAGGGAAATCAAGGCAGAAATAACGAATACGGTTAGGAAGACCAACACAAAATCAAACATCCGGATATCCACGGGATAAATATTAGTGACCAAGTTTTCGGCATTTCCAAATCGAATCCAGCCGAAGACCTGCTGCGAAAGGCAGAACAGAAAGCCCAATATCAGCCCTGCCACGCACCCTATCAATGAAATAAGCAATCCTTCGAAAAAGAAAATCCGACGGATGAGGTCATTACCGGCACCCAATCCCATCAATACGGAGATGTCTTTCTTTTTGTCAATAACCAGCATGGTGAGTGACCCTACGATGTTGAAAATGGCAATAATGCCCGTGAACGCAATGATGATAAACACCGCCCATTTTTCGGTACGTACGATCTTATACAAGGTCGGGTTTTGTTGCTCACGGTCTTTGACCAGGAAGTCGTTACCCAATTGTTGCGATAATTCCCGTTGCGCGGCCGAGACGTTAGCGCCGGGCTGGAGGTGAATCTCGATGGCCGATACCTGGGTGAATTCGCCGAGTACTTCGCGGGCAAAAGGCATAGGTACAATCAGTAAATCATCAAACTCCTGCTGATATGCCAATATACCCCCCGGACGGATGGTTCGCATGATAAACTCCTCGGCCGGATTGATTCCGGGTTTGACCCCTTTCCGTGGCGAAAACACTTCGATGCGGCGTGATTCATCCTGTAGGGAAATTCCCAATGTGCCTTGCACACGTGCACCCATGATCGCGTAATCTTCGTTGTCCTGACGGAGGGTGGATCGACCCTCCTGTAATAGCGTATCCATGGAATTCGACATTGCAGGGTCAAAAGTCGTGCCCTTGAGCGTGGCGATATACTGGGCATCGCCGTAGCGAAGCAGCACGCGTTCCTGAAGCACTTCATGGTATGCCCTAACGGTTGAAAGTTTCCCGACGCGATCAACGAATGCAGCATCTGCGACAAAGCCTTTACCCTTCCGGGGCTCAATGCGAAGTTCGGGGGTAAAAGCGCTATACATCGAAAAAATCAGATTCTCCAGACCGTTGTAGAAGGAGAGAATTACAATGAGGGAAGCACTGCTTACCAACACACCTACCACGCTGATGCCGGAAATAATATTTACGGCGTTTATGGTCTTTCTGGAGAGCAGGTAGCGTTTGGCAAAGTACAGTGCGATGTTCATGAGCTAATCCCGGATGAATGGGTTGGTTTGTTTTTCGTATCCGATGGTGGTTTGCGGACCGTGGCCCGGATATACCATCGTCTCGTCGGGCAATGTGTAAAGTTTCTGTTTGATGCTGGTCAATAGCTGCTGATGATTACCTCCCGGGAGGTCGGTGCGTCCGATGCTATTCCTAAAAAGGACATCGCCACCGATCAGGAAGCGTTGTTCCTGGTTGTAAAAGCACAGGTGAGCGGGCGAGTGTCCCGGGGCAAAAATGATTGACAACTCATTGTCGCCAAACCGTACCGTACCCGTGTCGGGCAGGAAGGTTTCGCCAATGGGCGATATGTCGTACCGTATTCCCATTTGCGGGGCATAATTTTGGACCTCCATGAGCAAAGGCAATTCGCCCTCATGGAATTGGGGGAGCAACCCGTATTGTTCGAAAACATACCGATTGCCGAGGACATGATCCACATGGCAATGCGTGTTGAGCAGCAACTGCGGTTTAAGCCCTAACTTGTCGATAAACGTCTTTACCGCCTCTTCTTCGTCCGGCCCATACATGCCTGGATCGATGATTGCGGCTGCGCCTTCGTCATCGTACAATACGTACGTATTTTCCTGATAGGGGTTGCAAACGAAAGACTTAATTTGGATCATACGTGCAAAGGTAACGGTTTTTAATGGAACCCGGATGACACGGGTCGCACGGATTATTGCAGATTATACAGGCAGATTTAACATTTTATAGTAAATTTACGTGGATATGAGCGCTAATCAAACAACATTAACCCAACGGGATTTCGAATGTGAAAAATACCCTCGTAACTAACAAGGCCATCGTTATGCTTGGCTGTTTTGATACGAAAGGTGAAGACTTTGCGTATCTTCGGGATCTCCTCATAAACGAGGGGCACCGCGTTTATTCGGTCAATGTCGGAGTGCGGGGTTCCACCGCTTTTTTCCCGGTAGACCTTGATGCCGAGCGTATTGCGGCAGCGGCGGATTGTTCCCTCTCCGAGCTCAGATCAGGAGGCGACCGGGGTGTTGCCGTGGAGAAGATGGGACTTGGGGCAGCCGTTTTACTAAAGGAATTGGTAAATACCGGTATGGTGGCAGGAGTCATCGGTATGGGCGGCGGAGGTGGGACTCACATTGTGCTCAAGGCGATGCAAACCGTTCCCTTCGGCATACCTAAGGTATGCTTGAGCACGCTGGCTACCCATGACCTTTCGCGGCAGGTTGGAAGTTCCGATATCGTGCTCATACCTTCGGTTGTGGATGTTGCCGGAGTGAATAGTATCAGCAGCGTCACGATCGGATATGCCGCTTCTGCCATCACGGGCATGGTCCGTTGGCGCGCAACGGAGGCTATCGAGCTTGACTCCAGGGGACGCATCGCGATCAGCATGTTCGGCAACACAACCGCCTGCGTGGATGCCTGTGGCAAAATGCTCCGGGATTTGGGCTATGAGGTGATTCCGTTCCATGCTAACGGCACAGGGGGGCGTACCATGGAGTCACTTATTGCGGGCGGGTATTTCGATGGGGTTCTGGACGTCACCACCACGGAATTAGCAGATGAACTTTGTGGCGGTGTATGCAGCGCGGGTCCGGATCGGCTAGGGGCTGCGGCTACCGCAGGTATTCCGCAGGTTGTTATTCCGGGGTGCCTGGATATGGTCAACTTCTGGGCGTTAGATAGCATCCCGTGGCATTACCGTGCCAGACAGCTGTACAGTTGGTCGCCTGATGTCACATTGATGCGCACAAATGTGGAGGAAAACCGTATACTTGGGGCCCAGTTGGCCGATAAAGTGAGCATGGCCCCCGAGGACGCGGCCGTTGTGCTGTTTCCGCTGGCCGGGTTGTCGCAGCTGGATGCCCCCGGCGGGGTTTTCCATTCTCCGGAAATAAATGCGGCATTATTTGATTCGGTGCGGGACGGTCTTGCCGGTCGGACGGAAGTGGTAGAAACCCCATGGCACATCAACGACCCGGAATTTGCATCCGTTGCAGTGGAAACGTTAGTAGGCCTGCTGGCGAAATCCACGACCCACGGTAAGGCGAGAAAGAACGTGTAACGAAAAAAGAAAAACGATTAAGGAACGAAGTTAACTATGGCAAACAAATGGACAGGCAGGGGTAACCCCTATACAAAGCAGGAAGTACGGGAACGCATGCAAAGGACCATCGATGAGGGGAAGGCAATCATTGCAGCGGGCGCAGGTACGGGCATCAGTGCAAAGTTCATCGAGCGCGGGGGTGCGGATCTGATTATCATCTACAATTCGGGACGCTTCCGGATGGCGGGCCACGGTTCCACAGCCGGATTGATGGCCTATGGTGATGCCAATGCGGAGGCTTTGGACATCGGTGAATATGAGGTACTGCCGGTTGTCGACGAAATCCCGGTAATCTGTGGCGTGCATGGCTCGGACCCGCGGCGCAGGATGTGGCATCACTTGCTTAAAGTGAAGGATATGGGCTTTTCGGGGGTGAACAACTTCCCGACACATAGCATTATCGACGGTCATTTTAGACGGGTATTGGAAGAGACCGGCATGGGTTTCCACAAGGAAGTGGAGATGGTGGAACTGGCTACAAAGATGGATTTGTTTTCGATCGTTTACGTAGCGACAGCCGAGGAAGCGCGTCAGATGGCCTATGCGGGGGCTGATGCGATCATCTCGCACGTCGGTACCACCATCGGGGGATCCATTGGTGTGACAGGGGCAACTTGCAGCATGGATGAGGCTGTCGACCGTACCCAGGAAATCATTGAGGCTGGTCGCGAGGTTAACCCGGCGATCTTTTTCCTGGCGCACGGTGGCCCCATCATGGGACCAGCGGATGTCCGGCAGATACTGGACCGTACAGACGCCCAAGGGTTTGTTGGAGCCTCGTCATTGGAACGGATGGGTGTGGAACGATCGCTCGAGGATCTGACCCGAGAATTCAAGTCGCTTACCTTGAAATAAACGATCACTTCCACTGTATCGACCGGATAAGCGTATCGATATCGGCTTTTAGGAAATCCAACACGGGTTGGATGGAATCTAGGCGGGGTTTTTCGTAAAAATACAGGGCTCCGCGCAGGTAGCGTTCGGTGCTGTCGGTGACAAAAAACTGAATGTTTGAGGCGGTGTTTCCCTTGATTTCATACGTCAAACCGTAGACGTTTGCTTCCGGTCGGTTGATACGTTGCTGGTCGATCGCGGTCGCCTTTACGGTATGGTTGAAGGCAAATGTCCGCGCATCTTCCACCAGCTCATGAAAGTTGCTCGGGCTGGTAACCGGTAGGTAACTGAGGTGGATCCGGGCGTTGAACTGCGGAAAACGGATGTCCATCCAGCAGGGTTCAGCATCGGGGGAATGGTCGGGTTCGACCGTCGCATAGGTAGGGATGCGGGCGGTAAATGGGCAGCTCGGAGCGAACGTTTGGTATGTTTTTTCGGGAAACTCAATGCGGAAATATCCCCGGGGTTTCGGTGAGTATTCCGGCGCACATCCCCCTGTCACCAAAACGAAGATCGACACGGCGTATAAGCGTATGAGAGATCTTCCTATCATAGATTGGCGGTCCAAATCTCCCAATTCCGCTCAGCCTGGAGTTCCAGCATTTCAAGCCCGTTTTTAATGGACGCTCCGTTGGCTTTTCCCCGGCGAAGAAACTCGGTTTCCTCGGGATTGTAAACGAGGTCGTACAACAGGTGCCCTTTTTCGATGTGCTCGTAAGGAATATTCGGGCATCCACTGATTGCCGGATAGGTGCCCAGGGGCGTGGTGTTGACGATGAGCAGGTGGCTGGCCATGGTAGCCGCATCCAATTGATCATAGGAAAACTGTCCTGGCGCGGGCGACCGGGAAACCACCGTGTGATGGATCCCCAATTGACTCAGGGCGTAGATGACGGCTTTAGCCGCCCCGCCGTTGCCCAGCACCAACGCCCGTTGGTGTTCAGCCCGAAGCAAAGGCTTCAGGGACTCAACGAAACCGTATACGTCCGTATTATATCCGGTAAGGATCGGTGTTCCTCCATCCGGCCGTTCGATGCGGATGCAGTTAACGGCACCGATCGCGGAAGCTTCCGGCGACAAGTGGTTCAGATAACCCATTACCGCTACTTTATACGGGATGGTCACGTTGACCCCCATCAGTTGGGGCTCATCCGCCAGTAGAAGCGGAAAAGCAGGGATATCGGGGATTGGATAGAGCTGATAGTCCACCCCGGTAATCTGTTCCCTTTCCATCTTGGCATCGTAGTACTTCTTCGAGAATGAATGTGTCAGCGGGAAGCCGATCAATCCAAATTTGTTCATCGTCAAATAAAATAATGAAACGTGTCGCCCCGCAATCCCATGCGGGTGGTCTCGAGCGCGATGATTTCTGCGGGATTGATGTTGCCTAAATTGACGTTTGTGCCCAGTAGGTGGATGAAATACACCTGTTGGGATTTGAGCGGAGCTTCCCAGATGATTTTTTCGTTGGGTATCTCATTGAGGATCTCATCAACCAGACCCTGCCGTACTTCGCCGGATTCGCGGTATAATCCGACATTTCCACTTTCCCTGGACTCTGCGATCAGCCGCCATGACCCTGCCTCCAATTCGGCTTTCATCAACGAGATCCATTTATACGGAGCCATGATCTTGGTGTTGTCTTTGGATCCCACTTCCGAAATAACGGTGACATATTTTGACAAGTTGGCGATGTACTCACATTTTTCTTCGTGTGGCAGGGCGATGGAACCATCCGAGATTTCGGCGTATTCAAGCCGGTATTTTTCGATTACCCGGAGAAAATCGTCGAATTGATCGCGTACGATAAAGGCTTCGAACAACGTGCCACCAAAGTATGGATGTACGCCCGCTTCCCGGTAAACGGCTAGCTTTTCTTCCAGTTTCGGGACGATAAGTGCGGTGGTCCAACCCAGTTTGACGAAATCGGTATACGCCGCGCCGATTTCCATGAAATCGGCCGCCTGGCGCACGCTCAAACCTTTGTCCATAACCATGGTCAGTCCGTTTTCCCTTGGTTTTTCCGTTCTTTGGGGAATATTATTCAATTGAAAATTCATGTACATACAAAGTTATTAGCGGGATCTTCTGCGGACAAAGGAGGGGAAAAATCCTGAAAAAACTCTGAAAAACCCATTGCGGCGTCGGAGATTAAGGCATGTATTTCTTAATTACCTCTGCGATAGCCTTGTTATCCTGCAATTGCGGCAAGTACTCAAATAGGACCGCATGTTTTTGGGGATTGGTGGCAAGACCCAGTTCCAGGTAATTGAGGGCTTCGTTATACCTTCCTGCAGCAATTAAGTAGGCCACCATCCGGTAATACAATTCCGCACCGTCCGGATTGTTCTTGATTGCCTCGGCTATGGTTTCAATCGCGCGATCCAATTTATTGCGTTCGTAAAGAATGGATGAATAATCCAGCCACGCTTCCAGATCAATGGGGTTGAGTTCGACGACCTTTTCATAGGCCAACTCCGCTTCATCCAGTTGTTTCAGTTTATAGCGAGCGTCTGCGATCGCAAACCAGTAATCGGGATTATCCGATTCGATATCGAGCGCCTTTTTGTAGAAATGCAGCGATTCAAAATACCGTTCTTCGTAATCCAGCGTTACACCGATTCCAAACCAGGCATCGGCAAGATTTGCATCAATTTTGACAGCCTTTTTATAATAGGACCTCGCCTCGTCCATCTGCTCCAGTTTTTCATAGCACTCGCCGATGGCGCAGTAGGTTTCTGCCCCCGGGGGTTCGTATTCAAAGGTCTGTTTATATACTTCTATGGCCTCGTTATACTTATCGAGATTGACCAAGGCATTCCCTTTGTTAAAGTAGGCCGAGGCGAAGTTATCCTTGATCAAAATGGCATAATCATATGCGTCAATGGCTTCCTCGTACCGGTTTAATTTATGGTAGGCGTTTCCAAGGTTGTACCAGCCCGCATACGAGTATGGATCGTTATCGATATACTGCTTATAGAACCCGATGCTTTCTTCCTGCCGGTCCAACACGTCGTAACAGAATGCAAGTTCGTAGAGCGCATCCTGGTTTTCCATGTTTTGTTCCAGACAGCGTTTTAGGTAATGGATAGCCTTTTCGTAGTCACCCCTATTTTGATGCAGCAACGCGATCTGCAAATAAATGTCGTCCGGATTTTCCGCAAACTCCAACGCTTTTTCCAAACTGCGGAACGCCTCGTCATAGCGCTCTAAATTACCCAGAATACCCCCTTTGATGAGGTATATATCTCCTTCAGAAGGCTCCAACGTTTCTGCTTTATCCAACGACTCAAGTGCTTGCGCAAATTGGTTGGTTATCGCAAATAATTGGGCCTGTTTGAGGTAAAAAACGGCGGCAAACGGGTGCTGACTTACGGCATATTCAACTACCTGTAAGGCTTTGATTGGATCATTTTTATCCATATAGTAGTCAATAATCCCTTCAAAAGCCTGTGTATCAAAAAAATACTGATCCTTATTGCGAATCATTTCTTCGTAACGTGCTACCGAAAACTTAGGATCTTCGGCAGGCCCATATTCGAAATCGTCTTCCATCTATACTCCTAATTTTAAGAACTAACACTTGGCTTTCACCCTCACTCACAGCTACGTTTAATGATAACAAAATAGGGCTTATGGGACGATATTGTCAACATAAGTTTTCAACAATTTGATAGGTTTGCTCAAAAGCCAAAGAAAACCAGTAGATTACAAATAAGACCGTTGTAGATAATCCGGATAAGTTCAAGCGGCTTAAATCCCATGTTTGCTCATTTCCCACCATATCTGTGCCAATACGGTGCAAATATACGGAAAACAGAACGAAAAATGATATCTTTGGTAAGCGGACGGCTGTCTGCGGTCAGCTGTCGCGGGCAGAGAACCCCGACAGTTACCCGCAGATGGCGGGCTGCTGATCCCGAACGTCGAACATAAAATGAAAGATAAGATGGACATTTCTGCCGTGCTGAAACGGTTATCGATCAAAGGCGTGAATCCGGCATGGAGTACGGGCAGGGCTTGGGGCGGAGCAGTTGAGGAAGATGTCCAAGCCAGTTTTTCTCCGGTTGATGGCAAGCCGATCGCGTCGGTAGGTGCGGTCTCCCCTGAGGATTATTCCAGCATTTTGGATGAGGCCGCGGCTGCTTTTGCTCACTGGCGGAATATTCCGGCCCCGCGGCGCGGCGAGATCGTACGCCAGTTCGGTGAGGCGCTTCGGCAACGCAAACAGGACCTGGGCACGTTGGTTTCTTATGAGATGGGCAAAAGCCTGCAGGAAGGCCTGGGGGAAGTCCAGGAGATGATCGATATCTGCGACTTTGCGGTCGGGTTAAGCAGGCAGCTGTATGGCCTCACGATGCAGTCGGAGCGTCCGGCTCACCGGATGTACGAGCAGTGGCATCCATTGGGAATCGTGGGGATAATTTCTGCTTTTAATTTTCCGGTGGCAGTATGGAGTTGGAATGCGGCGATCGCGTGGGTGTGCGGCAACGTATGTGTGTGGAAACCTTCGGAAAAGACACCGATTACGGCAATGGCCTGTCAGTTGATTGTGGCCGATGTGCTGGCTCGCAATAACGTTCCCGAAGGGGTGTCGTGCCTGATACAGGGAGGCAAATCCGTCGGCGAACGGCTTGCGGGGGATTCCCGGATTGCCTTGATTTCGGCAACCGGTTCCACCCATATGGGAAAGGCGGTGGCTGCAGCTGTGGCAGCGCGCTTAGGGAGAAGTATCCTGGAATTAGGCGGAAACAACGGGATGATCATTTCGCAACACGCTGACCTGGATGTAGCCTTGCCGGCAGCTGTCTTCGGCGCCGTAGGGACGGCGGGGCAGCGTTGCACAACTACCCGTAGGCTGATCATTCACGAATCGGTGTACGAATCGTTTAAAGAGCGATTGGTGAGGGCGTACCGACAGTTGCGCATTGGAAATCCGTTGGATGAGCACAACCATGTCGGTCCGCTGATTGACCGGGATGCAGTAAGAAGTTACGAGGAGGCAATCGTTCAATGTAAAGAACAAGGCGGGCGGTTTGCGGTGGAGGGGGAGGTATTGAGCGGGCCGGGGTATGAATCCGGATGCTACGTGCGCCCATGCATAGCTGAAGTTTCGCCTGATATGGCCATCGTACAGGCAGAGACGTTTGCGCCCATTCTGTATCTCCTGAGATACAGGACGTTGGATGAGGCATTGCATATTCACAATAACGTACCACAAGGGCTTTCCTCGGCGATTATGACGCTTAACCTGCAAGAGGCAGAACAGTTTCTCTCGGCCGCGGGATCGGATTGTGGCATTGCCAACGTAAATATCGGTACTTCCGGAGCAGAGATTGGCGGTGCATTCGGCGGCGAGAAGGAAACCGGCGGTGGGCGCGAATCGGGATCGGATGCGTGGAAAGCCTATATGCGCAGGCAGACCAACACGATTAATTATTCGAATAGCCTGCCGTTGGCGCAGGGAATCAAGTTTGATCTATAACATCCCCTCGGAAGCGTCAACCGGATAGCTCGGAAAGAAAGAAGGCGTGTCACGACCTCTTCTCAATGAAATCAAAGTAGCTCATCACTTTTTGTTCGGTGCTTTCCTGTAATTTGACCGCCGGCCCATAAAGGGCAATTCTCAACTGGTTGTATAGAGCTACGGAACGCCTTAAGCTCTTCAACAACTGTTGCCGGTCGTAACTTGCGATGGTTTGCTTCAGCAGATTCAGATCCGTTGGATCTAACGTGGTTTCCACTTTTCGGACGCCGCGGGGCAGGGAGCCGTTCTTCATATGCAGCAGTGGGCCGAGCACCACCATTCTCAGGAAGCCTAAAAAGTCGCAGGCTTCCAAGTATTCACCCCGCCCAATTTTTAGCAAGGCGTAATGTATCCACGTCCAAAAACGGTCTTCGATCCACTGGAAGTCGGGATAAGGGAATTGGGCAACGGAATTGGCCAAAGCGGCTGAAAGCCGCTTACCTTTGTCGAGCAGGAGGGTTGGAGTTTCTACGCGGTTGTAAAACTCCTCCAGCGTCAAAAATTTGATGTCTACGTGCAGAAGAGGCTCGTCATAGAGACAGATTAACAACCGGGGCTCGCCCACATGTTCACCGGTAAAGCCGGATAAAAACTTACCTAAGCGGGCCGCATAGGCCATCATGCGGTCTGTATCGCCCGCAATTCGGGTTTCCGTCACCAACACCAGGTCCAGATCGGAGAATTCATCCAAATCATTCGTTAACCAGGATCCGCCTACGGCCAAACCGATCACTTGGTCATCCAGCGCTAAAATAGCGCTTGCATTTGCGGCAAATTGCTCTTGGGGTGTTTTTTCTAGCATGGCTACGAGACAAAGATACCTATTGCCGTCCAAAAAACCTTTTGACACGAAGCGTAAACGTTTGCATTGCTGGAATAATGTCCTTAATTTAGCGCCAATTCCAATTGCAAATACGAAAAAGCAGAACAATGAGCGTAAATTATGAATCGCGCTATGCGATAGGACCCAACGAAACCAAAGCGCTGGATACAGCCGCATTGCGGGCGAATTTTTTGATTGAGAACGTTTTTGTAGACGATTCCATTCAATTGGTATACAGCCATTTTGACCGTTATATTGCCGGCGGAGCGAAGCCCGTAAACAAACCGCTTTCACTTGAAACGATCGACGAACTGAAAGCCACCTACTTTCTGGAGCGGCGCGAGTTGGGTATGATCAACGTAGGTGGGGCAGGAAAGGTTGCGGTCGATGGCCAGGTGTATGATCTGGGGTTTAAGGAGGCGCTGTATGTGGGTAAGGGTCACGAGAAGGTCGTGTTTTCCAGTGACGATGCCCAAAACCCGGCTAAATTCTACCTGAATTCGGCTCCGGCACACCATGCCTATCCAACGCAGAAGGTGACCAAAGCCGAAGCGGATGTCGTAGAATTGGGTAGTCTGGAGACAGCCAACCACCGGACGATCAATAAGCTGTTGGTCAACAGTGTGATCGAGACTTGCCAATTGCAGATGGGAATGACTGAGCTGAAAACCGGCAGTGTATGGAATACGATGCCCGCTCATACGCACGACCGTCGTATGGAAGTTTATTTTTACTTCGAAGTACCCGAAGGTCAAGCCGTAAGTCACTACATGGGACAACCGGAGGAAACACGGCACATCTGGATGCAAAATGAACAGGCGGTGATTTCTCCGCCCTGGTCTATTCATGCCGGTGCGGGTACCAGCAACTATACCTTCATCTGGGGGATGGCGGGTGAGAACCTCGACTATGACGATATGGACAGACGTGCAATCAACGAGTTGAAATAAACTATGGACCGGACGACGAATCTTGGCTATCTACTTTTGGCCTGTATCCTGTTTGCATCCTGTGGATTTAACCAACGTGATCATCAGATCGTGATCAGCAATCCGACCGACCAGGAGCGGCAGGAACTGGTAGCCATTCGGCATGCCGAATGGCTAGCATCTTTTGGTCGTGACACCATGGTTAGAATCGTGGACGTTGCAAGTGGCAATGAAATACCCTATCAGTTAGAAACCCAGGGAATGGCTGAAACGCAACAGGTCCTTCTAGCGGTAACCGTCCCCGCCTCGGGAAGCATAACGCTGGCTGTGGAGCAGTCTGCTCCGGCTCCGGTCTCCGCGCGTGCGTATGCGCGCTATGTACCGGAACGGTACGACGACTTTGCCTGGGAGAATGACGTGGTGGCTTTCCGGATGTACGGTAAAGCACTCGAAGGACGGCCCGACGACGCACAGGGGCTTGATATCTGGTCAAAAAGGACAACCGATCTGGTCGTCGATAAGTGGTACGCCCAAGGCGATTACCATACGGACCACGGAGAAGGGATGGATTACTATTCGGTTGGAATGACACTGGGTGCGGGTGACATTGCTCCGTTTGCGGACGATACCGTTGTTTTCTCAAAGCACTATCGACACTATGAAATAGTAGACAACGGTCCGCTACGGACAAGCTTCAAACTCACGTATGAACCGTGGCAGGTAGGAACGAAAACCGTGTCGGTCACGAAGCAGTTTACCTTGGATGCCGGGTCGCAGCTGAACCGGGTGGATGTGACGTATTCGATAGACGGAGATGGAAAATTACCGGTAGCCATTGGTGTGGCGCGCAGAAAGCAACCCGGAGAACTCCTACAGGAAGAGAAGGAAGGAATTTTTGGCTATTGGGAGCCTGAAATCGGTCATCACGGTATAACGGGGGTTGGAGTCATTCTGGAAAAGGGTGGTTTTTCTGGATTCGGCGAGCTGTCCAACCAATTTCTGGCTTTTGCCGAGGCAACAAAAGACACGTCCCTGACCTATTATGTCGGCGGCGCATGGAACAAAGCTGGGAATTACACATCCGCAGAAGCATGGTTTGCATACCTGCGTGCATTTAGAAAGCGGTTAGCGTCGCCGCTAATCGTGAAAATTAACTAATAAACAGTAATGGCAATATCACAATTATTCGATTTAACGGGCAAAACCGCATTGGTAACCGGTTGTAAAAGGGGAATTGGAAAGGCAATCGCGGAGGCCTTGGCCGAGGCAGGTGCCAACATCATTGGCGTGTCCGCATCGTTGGAAATCGAGGGCAGCGCGGTTGCCGCATCGGTCGAACAGTACGGACGTAAATTTTATGCCTATCAGGCTGATTTCGGAGACCGGAAGGCGCTGTATGCGTTTATTGAGCAAGTCCGTGCAGAACATCCACGTATCGATATCCTGTTTAATAATGCAGGGACGATCCTGCGTAAGCCCGCCGCCGAGCATCCCGACGATTACTGGGATGCGGTGATCGAGATCAACCAAAATTCCCAATTCATCCTCACGCGCGAGATCGGAAAGGACATGGTGGCAAATGGTGGCGGCAAAATTGTTTTTACGGCTTCGTTGCTCACCTTCCAGGGCGGAATCAATGTGCCGGGTTACGCCGCCTCCAAGGGCGCTGTGGGGCAGCTGACGAAAGCGTTTGCCAATGAGTGGGCCTCCAAGGGTGTCAATGTCAATGCCATCGCGCCGGGTTACATCTCGACAGACAATACGGAAGCACTGCGTGCGGACGCAGGCCGGAGCCGTTCGATCCTGGAACGTATTCCCGCAGGGCGGTGGGGCGAGCCGGAAGATTTCAAAGGCCCAGCGGTGTTTTTAGCCTCCGATGCGTCCCATTACGTACACGGTACGATTCTGACCGTGGATGGGGGTTGGATGGGAAGGTAAACGGTGAAGTAAATCCGTGAATCACGAACGAGTGAGTCGTTCAAACCCGATATAATCCTTTGCTTTCAATAAACTCCAGCACATTGTCTGGCACGAAATACCGGATGTTTTTACCGCCTTTCACCGCATTGCGGATGAAGGTGGACGAAAATTCCATCAACGGCGTATCGGTAATGGTGATGGAGGGGTGTTGAACCCATTCTGATGCGGCGGGGTAATCGGGCCTGGGATAAACCTGGATGTGATGGTCACGCAGGATGATTTCATAGTTCTTCCACTTTTTTAGCGATTGGAGATTGTCCGACCCCATGATGAGCACGAAATCTGTCGCTGGGTGTTTTTCCCGCAGATGCACGAGGGTATCAATCGTGTAGGACGGTTGGGGCAGCGAAAATTCAATGGTGCTACTCCGGATATTCTCGGCGCGTTCGATGGCGAGGTTCACCATCTCCAGCCGATCGTACATATTGATCAGGGAGTCTTTCTTCTTCAATGGATTGTGGGGTGATACCACCAGCCATACTTCGTCCAGGCCGGTATAGTTTGCCATGTAATTGGCGATGATGAGATGCCCGGTATGTATCGGATTGAACGATCCGAAAAACAATCCTATTTTCCGCATAGCAAATTTCTATTATTCCCTAGCGAGGAAGGCAAGCAATAATTGCTCGGCTTCGCTACAGGCCAAGTTGAGGTCATCATTTTTGAGAATCACATCAAAGCGGTCTGCGTAGCCAAGTTCTTTTTCCGCCTTGGCGATCCGTTCGCCCAACTTTTCCTCACTATCGGTTCCGCGTCCGCGCAGACGCTGCACCAAGACATCCAGCGAGGGGGGTTGAACAAATATAGCCAGCGCACGGTCCCCGAATTTACGCTTGAGGTGCAGGCCTCCCTCCACATCGATATCGAAAATCACGTGTTTACCAAGTGCCCATATGCGTTCCACTTCCGAACGCAGCGTGCCGTAAAACGTTCCCGAATAGACCTCCTCAAATTCAATGAACTCTTTTTTAGCTATCCGGTGAAGAAACTCCTCTTTAGAGATAAAATAGTAGTCTTTTTTATCCACTTCGCCTTCACGCGGCAAGCGCGTGCTGGCGGAGATCGAAAACGAAATCTTGTCGGAATGTCTGGACAGCAGATGCCTGACTATGGTCGTCTTTCCAGCACCGGAAGGAGCCGAAAATATGATGAGTTTTCCTTCCATACGCTACAGCACATTTAGCAATTGTTCCTTTATCTTTTCCAGCTCTTCTTTCATGCGCACTACAATCTGTTGGATTCCGGCATGATTGGCTTTGGAACCCAAGGTGTTGATTTCCCTGCCCATTTCCTGTGAAATGAAGCCGAGCTTCTTACCATTGGCGTCTGCAGCATCCAGCGCCTGGAGGAAATAGTTGCAGTGACTGCGCAGGCGTACCTTTTCCTCGGTGATGTCCAGTTTGTCAATATAGAAGATCAATTCCTGTTCAAACCGGTTCATATCCACATTTTCTTTTCCGACCGTTTCATCCATATACTGGCTAATCCGGTCGCGGATGAGCGGTATGCGGTCGGTCTCAACCGACTCGACTTCCGAGAGCAGTCGGAGAATGTCCTGCGTCCGTGTAGACAGATCCTGAGTAAGCACGACACCCTCGTCCTTCCGGAATCGATCGAGTCCGGTCACCGCCTCCTGAAAAGCGCCCAAGAGCAGGGTCGCCTCTTCTTCGTCGGCCTCCTCTTCGTTATGGCTGATGACCTCGGGCATATTGAGGGCCAGCTCAAAGAGATTTCCCCGATCGGTATTCAGTTCGTTGGCCACGGCTTCCAGCTGCCGAAAGTAGTTTTTGAGCAATTCGGTATTGATGGTGGCGGCGGCAGACGTTTGATCGACGTATTCCACGGTAACTGTGACGTTTACTTTGCCCCGCTCGATGAGCCGGGAGCATTCGCTGCGGAGCGTCAGTTCTTTGTCTGAAAACGCCTTGGGCAGACGCAGGGTTAATTCCAGAAACTTGGAGTTTAAGGATTTTATTTCGACGGTATATTTTACCTTTTGGTTGTCCCTGGCGCCGATGCCATAGCCGGTCATTGATTTAATCATGCGCAAACTTAGATAAATTTGTTCAAATTTATCGATCCCGCCGTCGGCATAAACGCAGTTTTATTCGTTCGTCTACCAGACGTATGCTTACCAATCGTGCTTGGCGATGATGACGCATAAATACGATTGGTAGGTGCTGCCGGAGGGAACGCGCACGAAACCGATGCCGATATCCTGCAGGGAGGCATTCCATTCGTCTTGTCCCAATAAATGCCTGCGGTGACCGTATCGGGTGGCTGCCGAACCGCGAATCATTGCTTCGATACCCGCCTCCGCGGTGGGGTGGTTGGCTCCGATGGATTCAAAATTGTTGGCATTTTTATGCTTCAGCCAGTCCGGATTTAACGAGTAACCGGCCCGATTGATGTGGTAATTAGGCCCAAGGCCGTCCGGATCGGTGTGGTCAAAGTAATCGCGTTTGGCCATGTCCAACGCACGGGCTTCAGCAATTCGCGCGAGCGTATCGTTCCATCGGAGCGCGCGCCGGGTTACCGGAGCTCTCTGCGGAAGGCCAAGATTCCGCCGATAGGCCCCAGGGTTCAGACGGATCTGGTTAAGAAGGATGTAGGCGGACCTGGCCTCACGCCGGTCTACCGAAGGTCGGCTTGGTGGTGAAAAAGCAGTGATAAGGATAAAAGCAGCGGCAAGGATAGAAAATCGCATCATGTTTTTGGAAACTTGCAACGACTACGCGGTTTTCTTGAATTTTTCTCTCGCCACTTCGATGAAAATCGGCAAGATGGAGAGAATGATAATCAAGAGCACCACTTTGGAGAAATTGTCCCTCACGATGGGGATATTTCCTAAAAAATAACCAGCCAGCGTAATGCCTACGACCCAGAGCAAGGCGCCCACGACGTTATACGTAAGAAACGTGCCGTAATTCATCCTGCCTATACCGCCGACAAAAGGCGCTAGCGTTCTGACGATGGGGACAAAGCGGGCGATTACAATAGTCTTACTGCCATATTTTGCGTAAAAAGCATGGGTCTTTTCGATGTGTTCATCTTTTACGATCTGCCTGCCAAAGAGCTTGAATTTGGTCACCCGGAGGCCAAATCGTTTGCCGATCGCATAGTTCAGCGAATCGCCCGTTATGGCGGCGACTAACAGGATGACGATCATTAACCCGACATTCAGCTCGTTGGGTTGCGCTGCCAGCATCCCTGCGGCGAACAGCAGCGAATCTCCCGGAAGAAAGGGCATGACAACGACACCGGTCTCGATAAAAATAATCAGAAACAGGATCAGGTAGGTCCATGTTTGGTAATCGTTGACAATCTCGACCAAATGCTGGTCGATATGCAGGATAAAATCTATCAGGGATGAAATTAAATCCAATACGTTAACCTATGTTATTTAACATTACCGGCATCACCAACATGAGGATGTCTTCGTTCTCTTCCGAAACAGCAGGGACTAACAGGCCGGCACGATTAGGGGTACTCATTTCCAGCACGACTTCATCGCTATCCAGGTTGGTTAGCATTTCCACCAAAAATTTGGCGTTGAATCCGATTTCCATGTCATCACCTTCGAACTGGCAGCTTAGCCGTTCATGGGCTTCGTTGGAAAAATCGAGGTCTTCTGCTGAAATATTCAGCTCACTCCCCGATATTTTAAGGCGAACCTGATGGGTTGTTTTATTCGCGAAGATGACCACGCGTCGTAACGAATTGAGAAACGTATGGCGGTCAAGAGTCAGGCGATTGGGGTTGACCTGTGGGATTACGGCTTCGTAATCGGGATACCGCTCGTCAATCAATCGGCAAATCAGATGGATGCTACCGAATTTGAAAAAGGCGTTGGTGCTGTTATATTCCACTGAAACAACGACGTCTTCAGACGGTAAGGAGGATTTTAGCAGCGATAGGGCTTTTTTGGGTAAGATCAGCGACGTAGGCCTTTGTGTGCCGATATCTTTCCGGCGGTAGCGGACGAGTTTATGTGCATCCGTTGCAACAAAAGTCGTGGATTGTTCGGCCAGCTGCACCAATACACCAGACATGGCCGGCCGTAGTTCGTCGTTGCTTACGGCAAAGATGGTTTTATTGATGGCTTCGGCTAATACCGACGCGGGAATTGTAACCGATGACGCGTTGTCTACAACCGGAATCTTTGGAAAATCATCCGCGTTCTCGCCGCTGAGCTTATACTTGCCATCTCCCGCACTGATTTCCACCGCCAGCGTGGCCGTATCCACGGAAAATGCAACCGGCTGATCGGGCAATGTTTTAAGTGTCTCAATCAAGATCTTCGAAGGCATGGCTACCCGGCCTTCTTCCTTGGCCTCAATGGGAAGTGAAGTGACCATACTGGTCTGTAGATCAGTTGCTGAAATGGTCAGTATATTGTCCTTGATTTCAAACAGGAAATTTTCTAGGATAGGAAGCACGGTGCTACTGCTTGAGGCGCCGCTGATGGCCTGCAATTGCTTTAACAGTATGGATGTAGAAACAATAAATCTCATGGCTGAATAATCTTCCGTGCAATGATAAGGAAAAGATTTGTATTCGTAAAATGAGAATGCGAATTGAAGATAAACAAAATGGGGTTCTCCGTGTTGATATACAAAGAAACCAACGACTTTGTGCTATGGAAACGAATAGTCATCGAACAGACGGAGCAGGCAACCTTCAGGCTGAGAATAACTATGCGGCTCATCAGGAAGATCCCGCACCTTCGCCTGAGGCCATAAAAGAACCGAACGATCGGCCGGCAAGCAACACCATTTGGGTGGCGGTAATCATTGCCGTGATCATATTAGCCATTATCTATCTGATTTATATTTTCTGATAGTGCCTGCGGCGGCGTTAGAACCCAAATTCAGGGGTTCGGAACTCAATCAAGTCCGGTAGGGCCTGTATCCTATTTTGTTTACAGCTGCCGGGGTTTAGCAGGAACCCATTTGTTAAATTAGAAGAATATTTTTATTACGATGAAAATATTATCATAAAAATTTATTTACTTTGGCATAAATATCTACCCTATTTATGAAAAACATACCATTGGCCTGTGCGATTTCTCAAAGCACCGCCGTTGAAGCCAGGTCGCAAGAATTTGTTCGGCAAGTTCTGGTCAATTTGAACCACGAGGCGGCAGCTCCTCGCGAAAATACCCATTTTGGTGTATTGCCGTTCCATTCCACGTTTTCGACATTGGTCTAAAAATAGACTGCTATGAAAATCGTTTACCTCGTTTGCGGCTTTTTGTGCTGTACAGTTATCTCCGTACGTTCGCAAGAGCTTGCCCGTCAGGTAGTCGCGAATACGGGCCATAGTGCCACGGGTGGCTACACGATCTTTCAATATACCATCGGTGAGCCACTTGTTACCACACTGAGCGTCGGTCACCTGTTACTTACGCAGGGATTTCAGCAACCGGAAGTGGCGGGCCCTGTAAAACCGCCTGAATCTCCGTTTGTTTCCGATTTGATTGTTTACCCGAATCCCGCGTCAGATCAGGTTAATCTTGAGTTCGATTTGTTACAGGATGGGCGCGTGGTGTTCATGCTGGTTAACAATGCGGGGCAGGTGGTGTTTTCAAAAACCGCCCAAATGCTGTCGGGGCGATTGACCTATACGTTGCCTCTCAGTAGTTACGCTTCCGGGCTTTATTACCTCGTGATCCGTACCGGTTATCGCTCCTACACAGAAAAGTTGATCATCCAATAACCTTCAAGCAATCTGCCATGAAGAATCCGATTCTACACCTAGCCTACCTCGCGACGGTAGTCATGGTAATTCCCGTAGTGGCAACGGCCCAACTTGGAAACCGGACAATTACGACCGGAGCTTCCTTTCTTTTGTTGAGCCCGGACGCCCGGACGACAGGGGTAGCAGAAGCCAGTACGGGGCTTTTGCCGGATGCCAATTCGGTTTTTACCAATGCGGCGAAACTAAACTTCGCAGGCGATAAAGGAATAAGTTTCTCCTACACTCCCTGGATGCGCCAACTGGTAAAAGATGAACATTTGGGTTATCTGTCTGCTTTCCATCGGCTAAGCTGGCGCGAAGTACTTGGCGTTTCTTTCAAGTATTTGGATATGGGTGAGATCAATTTCAGGGACGAGATGGGAAACCTGTCACAACGGTACAATGCGGGAGAGGTTTCCATTGACGCCAGTTACTCGCGTCTTCTCGGTGATCACTTTGCAATGGCGCTTACTGCTCGCTATGTCCATAGCAATTTGGGTTCAGGGTCTTTCAACGGATTGGATATGGACCGGGCAAATGCATTCGCAATGGACATTGGGGTGTATTCAGAAAGGAGCTATGTCAATTCCAAACAATTCAGCAAGCGATTTGCCTGGGGCATCAATCTGAGTAACATCGGCACCAAACTCAACTATACCAATGCGAAAGAAAGTTTTTTGCCGATGAATCTGCGACTGGGTCTGGGCTACGGGTTAAACAATGATCCGGACAATCGGTTGACCCTCTTGTTGGACGCCACTAAGCTCTTGGTCCCTTCCCGGCCGAAGTATCGGGTGAATGAACAGGGGAACATAAGGAATGAAATAGAAAAAGGCAAAGATCCCGATCGAAGTGTACCTTCCGCGCTGTTTACGTCTTTTTTCGATGCTCCGGGAGGTTTTTCGGAGGAACTGTCGGAAATAGCAGTTTCCGGCGGATTCGAATACTGTTATTATCGGCGGTTTTTTATCCGCTCGGGCTACTTCTACGAACATCCCGAGAAAGGCAACAGACAGCATTTCGCGGCCGGCGTCGGGTTCCGTGTGCAATCTCTCCAGATCGACATCGGTTACCTGGCACCTATGGCCCGGCGCTATACGGTACGTAATGAATTGAAATTTACAGTTAGTTTTCATCCTACGAACCTCTTGGATGAACCGTGAGATACTTAATCAGCAAAAACGTAAGAAATATGAAAAGACAGACTATCTATTCCATGTTAATCGCTGTATATGCGGTAATTTTAGTGACGCATGTGCATGCGCAAACAGGTGAAAGCAAGGTTTCGGAACAAAGAATCCGGAGACTGCTCTCCAAAGACGGCACAGAAAATCCGAATATTCAGTTCGGGCCGGTCGCCAGAACCAAGGTACAGACGCTTTCAATTAGTCCCCAACGGGAGTTGTCAGTGAATTCACCTCAGGAATTACGGGCCCTAATTTTCGAAAATTATACGGCGCCCCGGACTAACGGGCCGGCTTTGAGGAGTGCGGCAACCCTGCAGCGGTCCAATAACGGAGGTGTAGATAAACTACCTTCGGAGTCGGAGGCAGAAGAAACCCGCCCGGACAAACCGAGTCAGCCTCCGGTTCAAACACCGCCGACACAAGGCAGCGCCAAAGAAGAGGGACGATAACCTTTAACTAACCAAATATAGCTATGAAACGGCATTTTCCTGTTTACATGATTGCCTTACTGATATTGGCGGGTGTTTCGGCACAAGCCCAAACTGGACTTACAGGCATCAACTATCAAGCGGTTGCCCGCAACCTTGACGGAACCGTAATGGCTGACAAGCCTGTTGAGGTACGTATATCCATTATTGGTGGTTCGCCCACCGGGGCTGTACAATACCGAGAGGAACACAGTGTACGAACTAGCGCGCTGGGGCTTTTTACTTTGCAGATCGGCAAAGGAGATGCATCATTTGGCGCATTCACCGATATTCCTTGGAACGAAGCCAATCAATTTGTTAAAATTGAATTGGCGGTTGACAATGGTAGCTTCACCGATTTGGGAACCACACAATTGATGAGTGTACCGTTTGCGTTGTATGCCGCTGCCGGCAATCCAGGGCCACAGGGTCCTGCGGGTCCTCAGGGAGCGAAAGGCGATGCAGGTGAAGCAGGCCCGATTGGTCCCGCCGGTCCCGTTGGTTCGCCCGGTCCCGCTGGCCCCCAAGGAGCGAAAGGCGACACGGGTGATGCAGGACCGGTTGGTCCCGTTGGTCCCGCCGGTCCTGCTGGCCCCCAAGGGGCAAAGGGCGATACCGGTGATCCGGGTCCAGTCGGCCCACAGGGTCCACAAGGTCCCGCCGGAGCAGATGGGTTAGACGGAGCCGCGGGTCCCGCCGGTCCCCAAGGAGCGAAAGGCGACACGGGTGATGCAGGCCCGGTTGGTCCCGTTGGTCCTGCTGGCCCCCAAGGGGCAAAGGGCGATACCGGTGATCCGGGTCCAGCAGGCCCGGCGGGTCCGGTAGGTCCAGTCGGTCCACAGGGGCCACAAGGTCCAGCCGGAGCAGATGGGTTAGACGGAGCCACAGGTCCCGCCGGTCCCGTTGGTCCGGCCGGCCCCCCGGGCCCCGCGGGCAGCGATGCCACGATAAACGGAGTAGCGGCGGGAGGTGATCTTTCAGGGACTTATCCTGCCCCGATGGTTGCTAAAATCCAGGGCACGCCGGTAAGCAATGCAGCGCCTTTGGCCGGTCAATGGCTGCGATTTGATGGTACGGAATGGGCTCCCGCCGCATCGGGCGGTGGGGGATTTGTGCTTCCGTATGCCACACTTGAAAACAATGCAGCCACGCTGTTTTCCATAACGAATGACGGTGACGGGGTCTCCATAGAGGGGGTCAACAATACCACTACGTCCAATATAGCCGCCTTGAGGGGGATCGTGAGCTCAACTTCGCCGGGGGGATTTTCCGCGGCTGTCCGGGGTATCAATAACGGCACCGGTGGATTGGGCATCGGTGTGTGGGGCTCACAGGGCGGGTCCGGTTGGGGGGTATATGGGTCTACACCGAATGGTCTAGGCGTGTATGGCAACGCCTCGGCCAATGGGACCGGTGTGTATGCCAACAGCAACACCGGTACGGGTTTGACGGCCACCAGTAACAGCGGGATTCCAGCAAGTATATCGATTTTCAACAATGCTAATAATAACGTCGCACTTCAAGCAAACACCGTGGGCAACGGAACGGTGATCAATGTGGCAACGAGCGGCAACGGAGCGGGCGTACGGGCATCAACAGGCAATGGCTTTGGGATCCATGGCATTACGACCGCACAGACATCAGCTGGTATCGTCGGCGACAACAATGGCGGCGGCGAGGCGGTGGTAGGTCGTACAACCAGCGATATTGCTGGAGCGGTCGTGGGCCGGAACGACGGAGGAGGGTATGGTGTGCGGGGGTTTGTTGCAACGAATACGACAGGTACGGCTATCGGCGTTCTGGGACAGGTCGGCTTGAACAACAGTACCGGTCGCGCAGGCAGGTTCGAGAATTTCAATCAAACGAATACCACGGGCAATACGTTGGAAGTTGAGACCAACGGCAACGGAAATATTCCGGACAATACGCAAGGTAATGCGGCGTCCTTCTTTGTAAACAATACTAATAGCGTAGGCGCTGCTGTGCGGGGTGAGGTGAATACCATCTTCGGTAACTTCGGTGCCGCGGCTATTTTTGGTGTTTCGTCGGGCACTGGCGGCAGAGCTGGCCTCTTCCATGCCTCCAACCCTGATGGCAACGGCGCGGCATTGATAGCGCTTACAGACGGCAACGGCAACGCGATTACGGCGAATGCGGGCAAAGACGGTAATGGTGTAGAGACCAATGTCGACGGTAACGGCAATGCCCTTTATGCATGGGTGCCTACGTTTGCGACCGGCCGGGCCGGGCGTTTCAATAATTTCAACGAGAGCAATACGAACGATGTGATTACGGTGACCACTGTTGGTAACGGAATAGCGGGCAATTTCAAAGTAGACCGTACTACGGCGACCTCGGCAGCAGTACGAGGTGAGGTTAATTCACAGTTCGCCAATTTCGGTACAGCCGGCATCTACGGCGTTTCTTCCGGGACGGGCGGTTATGCCGGACTTTTCTATTCGTCCAATGATGGAGGTAACGGCCCAGCAGTACTCGCGCTCACCGAAGGAAACGGAAACGGGATTACCGCCAATGCCGGGGGAAGTGGAGATGGAGTTGAGGCGTCGGCGGACGGTACGGGAAACGCAATTTCTGGTTTTGTGCCGAATTTCGGCACAGGCAAAGCCGGCCGATTTGCGAATTATAATAATGCCAATAGCCAGCCAACCGTCCACATAACGACAACCGGTACAGGCAACACGTTATTAATAAATCACCAAGGTCCTTCCGGCAGTGTTGCAGTGTTCCAAAGCAATACCGCCAACGTTGCCCGGATCAACAAGGCCGGCCGAGGCTTTTTTAATGACGGCACACAAAGTAGTGGCGCAGACATTGCTGAGGCGTTTGACGTAACGGGCGATTTCGCGGCGTACGAAGCCGGTGATGTACTGGTCATCTCGGTAGATGAAGACCGCACTGTGGAAAAATCGAGCGAAGCTTACTCGGCGCTGGTTGTCGGGGTGTATGCCACTAAACCGGGCGTGCTGCTCACCGAAGAATCGATCGATACGGACATTTCGGACAAGGTGCCGATGGGTGTAGTAGGCGTCATCCCGACGAAAGTATGCATAGAAGGCGGCGTCATCAAACGTGGTGATTTGTTGGTTACCTCTTCACAACCTGGTGTGGCAATGAAGGCTGATCCCGATAAGGTGCGGGTTGGCCAGGTGATCGGAAAGGCCCTGCAGGAATATGACGACAATGGTATAGGCAAAATAAAGGTGCTGGTAAATGTCAAATAACGTACCTTTGCCGGTACGATGCGCATTTTAGCTTTTGATTACGGCACCAAGCGGGTCGGCATCGCGGTGACCGACCCGCTGCAGCTTATCGCCACAGCGTTGGATACCGTACATGCTAAGGATGTGTTAGCCTACGTGAAAGCCTACCTTGAGCGCGAACCGGTCACCATGTTTGTAGTGGGTGAACCCCGCCAGTTAGACGGCAGCGAATCCAGGTCGGCTTCACATGTAAAAGGATTTATTCGCACGCTTCGTCGAACGTTTCCGGCCATTCCCGTAGAGACCGTTGACGAGCGCTTCACCTCGAAAATGGCGTCGGCTAGCATCGCCCAGAGCGGGATGACGAAGAAAAAACGGCAGGACAAGGCGCTTATCGACAGTGTTTCAGCGGTACTTATCCTTCAGTCGTATCTCGAAAGACGGGACTTTCAGCGATAAACTTCCTACCTTTACCGGCACAAAATTCCAAAGATGCGCAACATCCATTTTTTTTCGGAAGATACGGATTACAAACCCAAGCACAAGACCGCACTGCGAGCCTGGATAAAAGAAACCCTCGATACGGAAGGTTATAAGGCCGGTGAAATCAATATCATTTTATGCAGTGATGCCTATTTATTGACAATCAATAGGCAATACCTTCAGCACGATACCTATACAGACATCGTGACCTTCGACAACAGCGACGCGGTAGGCATCATTGCTGGCGATATCTTCATCAGCATTGAACGCGTACGCGAAAATGCAGCAAAGTTTGGTGTCTCCGAAGCGGATGAGCTGCACCGCGTCATCATCCACGGTATGCTGCATTTATGCGGCTATGGGGATAAGAAGAAGGAAGATAAAATGCGAATGACGGAAAAGGAAGACTTCTATTTGGCACGAAGGGTTTTCAAGCAAGTATGAATACCTAACAAGCCTGCTGGCTTGTTAGGTGTCACATCACGGAAATGACTAAAACCGTTCGAACTGCGAAAAGAAAAAGTTGCCTTCGATTTCTGCATTTTCGTCCGAATCGGAGCCATGAATGGCGTTCGCCTCAATGGATTTTGCGTATTTGTTGCGGATGGTGCCGGCTTCAGCTTTTGCCGGATCCGTGGCACCGATCAGTTTGCGAAAATCTTCCACCGCATTGTCCTTTTCCAAGATCGCTGCCACGATGGGACCAGACGTCATGAAACCGACCAGCTCTCCGTAAAACGGACGCTCTTTGTGTACCGCATAAAATGCGCCGGCCGTTTCCTTCGAAAGGTGGATGTACTTCATCGCCACAATTTTGAACCCTCCCGCAATGATATCGTTCAGGATGGCACCGGTGTGGCCATTGCCCACTGCATCGGGCTTAATCATGGTGAATGTCTTATTTGTTGTTGCCATTATAATTATAAAAATTTTTGCAAAAGTAGAAAATTGTATGGCATTCACGAATACTTCTTTTGCAAAGGTTTACGAAAGGATAAAAAGATTTATATTGCACCCATTACGGCGGAATTAGGTAAATTTACGTTCATGAACCTGCATGAATTGCCAGTAAAAAACATACTTAGCGAAGCGGTCTCATTGATGCCGCAGAAACGGCAAATAAATCAATAATTATTTCTGATGAAAACACGATACTTTTCTCAAATGCTTTCAGCGCTCCTGCTTTTTGTGACAACAGCGGCCAATGCCCAACAATCTGTGGAAACAGAAATAGCAGCCATCATGGCCCGCTACCAAGCCATCGGCGCTGCCGTGGCTGTCGTTAAGGGACAAGACCTTATCTACAACCATTCGTTTGGCTTGAAGAATGTCGAGACCGGAGAACCCTTGGAAAACGGCGATGTTTTCCGTATTGCTTCCGTTTCCAAGTCGTTTGTGACTACCGGAATCATGCAGCTCGTCGAAGCCGGAAAACTGTCATTGGACGATGACGTAAGCGATCTGATCGGTTTCCGCGTACGCAATCCCAATTTTCCGGATTCGGTGATTACCTTGCGACTGATCCTTTCCCATCGTTCGAGCATCAGTGATAAAAATGGTTATTTTACATTGGACGCCCTCAACCCGGACAAAGACCCGAATTGGACCAAGGCATACAACGCGTATGCTCCCAACGGAGGCTATCAGTATTGTAATCTGAATTTTAACCTCGCCGGCGCGATTCTGGAAAAATACGCGGGCGAACGCTTTGACCGGTACATTTATCGACATGTCCTGAAACCGCTGGGCGTGTACGGAGGCTATAATGTAGACGACCTGGATAGCAATCGATTTGTTACCCTGTATGCTTATGATGGAGAAGCTAAACGTTTCTTTGCCTCGCCCGAAGCTTACCGCTCGCGCGCCGAGGCGTTAAAGAACTATCGGCAAGGCTATAGCACGCCGGTTTTTTCGCCGACGGGAGGTATGAAAATGTCTGCAGAAGATCTTGCGAAGGTGATGACGATGCACATGCACTACGGCAAGGCAAACGGGAGGCGCATCCTATCGGAAGCGAGTAGCCGCGCGATGCAGACGGTCTTGACTCCGGAATCGGGCTATGGAATGTCTCTACGGACCATCGACGACCTTATACCGGGAAAAGCCATGACGGGCCACGAAGGTGTTGCCTATGGTTTGTACAGTGCAATGTACTTTCAACCCCGGGAGCAATTCGGTATTGTGGTGATTACGAACGGATGCAACACCGGCTTTACGCATGGGGATGTCATCAACGATTTTCTGATGGAGATGTACGACTGCCTGTACCGGAATTTCATTCAGTAAACGGTACGATGCAATTATAACGGTTGAACCGCCTGCTAAGAGGCATTTCGGCCTTTTCGAACACGAGATATGCAATCTCTATCTCGCTGATCTTCTCTATTTCGTAATTTTAAAACCTGAAACAAATCCCCTAGGAAAAATGTAAGCTATGGGCTGTTTCATAAACCGATTATATAATTATGTTAAAAGTTCTCAGTATCGCTTTACTATTGTTTGTTCCGGTATTATATGGTATGGGAAGGAAGCCGATTATAAGGATCGAAGTTTCAGCGGGATCAGTGGACCATACGAATTTGCCGGTTAACGTATCCCTCGCTGAGCTTGGAATCTCCTCGGTCAAGAAAATCCGTTTGGTGGAAATTGCTGAGGGCAGACGGGTGGAAAAGCCATTTCAGGTGATTAACAATACAGAAACACACATATATTGGAAGTTGGATGGCGTAACCCCTGCGGGATCGGTTCGAGTCTTTGAATTTGAGAAGGGGACGCCGACCGAGGGGCCGTCTACATTGGCCGATAAACAGCTGGACGACCTGGTGTTGAAGCGGCAGGATAAACAACCCTTGTTAACGTATCGTTACACCGTAAAAGCACCACCCAAAGGGGTAGACCCTCTGTACGGCCGCGGTGGTTATATTCATCCGCTGTATACGCCTTCCGGAAAGGTGCTTACCCGGATTCAGCCTCCCGATCATTATCATCATTACGGTATCTGGAACCCGTGGACGAAGATCAGTTACGATGGCAAAGAATACGATTTATGGAACCTGAAAGACCATAAGGGAACCGTACGTTTTGTCAAATTTGACCGGATAGTACAAGGGGCGGTGTTCGCAGGTTTTGATGCCGTTCACGATCACGTGATTTTTAACGAAGGGCAGGAGGAACGTATTATTCGTGAAAATTGGAAGATTCAGGTATTTCCCATGGATGAGAACAGGTATACCTGTGATATCACATCCGAGCTTAAACCGACGGAAAAACTGGATGTGATTCTGAAAGAATACCGCTATGCGGGATTGGGCTTCCGGGCAACCGAACAGTGGACCAATCAGAACAGCGAAGTACGCACATCCAGCGGTAAGACCTGGAAGGATGCCGATGGGTCGCTCGAACGATGGGCAATCGTGTCAGGCGATCTTGGCGGTGCCCCGGGAGGCATCCTGTTCATGTCTTTTCCGGAAAATTACAATTTTCCGGAGCCGATCCGGGTATGGCCTTTTGACGGAAATGGCGGAAGGGGGGATCAGTTTTTTAATTTTTCTCCGACTAAAAACAAAGATTGGGTGCTGAAAGCGGGGCATACCTATACGCTGAAATACAGGTTGCTGGTTTTCGATGGGAGGCTGTCGGCAGATGAAGCGGAGTCTGCATGGCAATCATTCGCGCATCCGCCTGAAATAAAGGTGCAAAAGATATAGCTCCTTGCAAGGCTATTCAAAAAGCTTTAATGAGCAGGGCAATGAAAGTTGCTGTGCCGTGCGTTCTTTGTCAGGATATTTTATAAGGTCAAGCAGCATTTTCGCGGCTTTTTCGCCAATCACGTAGGGCTGTTCCTGTATGGAGCCCAAGGGTGGATGGTTCACGTAGTCAAAGAAAGGCAATGCCCCAAACCCGATGAGGTCTACCGAATGGATTTTCTCGGGGAATTGTTGGCGGAGGCACTTGATCACGTCGAGCATGATGTAGTCTTTAAAGCAGAGGATGGCCGTTGGCGGATGGTCTTGCAGGAGCAGCTTTCTGACGGCCGCATGTGTTTCCGATGCATTGAAGTTGGTTTCTTCAACCAATGATGGGTCAAATGGGATGTTATTGCGCAATAAGCCGTCGCGATAGCCCAAGAAACGCCCTTTGCTGGTTGACCAAGAAGTTGGACCGTTTAGGTAAGCAATGCGTCGGTTACCTCGGGCGACAAATAGGGATACCGCTTCTATCGTAGCTTCGTAAACGTCGCTTACTACACTGTGACAGGCAATCACCGGCTTTCTGGCAAAATACACAACGGGTATACCGGCAAGTTCGAGGTTTTTCACATGCTGGAACTCTTTGGTTTCCTTGGAAATGGATATAAGCAGGCCGTCAATGGAACTGGATTGCATCACGGACATGAGCTCGACTTCACGGGTAAAGCTTTCATGGCTTTGACCAACAATCACATGATACCCCTGGGAAGCAACTACTTTTTCAAATCCGTCAAGTGCTATGGTATAAAAATGATCCATTAAGCTGGGAACAATGATGCCAAGGGTAAACGATTTGCGTTGTTTAAAATAAATGGCGGCACGGTTAGGGATGTAGTTCAGTTCCTTCGCTAGTTTTTTTACGCGCTGTTTGGTGCTGACTGCGATTTTCGGATAATCGCTCAATGCTTTTGAAACGGTAGAAACCGACAAATGCAGCCGGGCAGCGAGATCTTTAATAGTGACGGGTTTATTCAACATCAAGCTAAATTAGCAAATAAGGAGAGAAATAGTATGATAAGAACAAAAAAGGCAAACAACAAAAAAGACAATAATTTTATGAGAAAACACGGTTTTTGCGCCCGGGCTTCTTGGCTGGCAATATTGTTATCGGGCATCATCGTGCTATCTGTTCAAGAAACGAACGCGCAAAAGGTAAAATGGTCGAAGATAAAAGTGTTGGTTTATACCAAGAATGGAAAAGGTTTTGTACACGACAATATACCCAACTCGATCGTTGCGATCAAAGAATTGGGCAAGCAGCATGGGTTCGACGTAGATGCCAGTGAGGACCCGGCTGTATTTACGGACGATAACTTGAAGCAGTATAACGTGTTGGTCTTTTCCAATACAAATAATGTGGTTTTCGATACAGATGCACAGCGGGTAGCGCTTATGCGCTACATACAAGCAGGGGGTGGTTTTGTTGGCATTCATTCGGCATCCGGCACCGAGCGCGATTGGAAATGGTTTAAACAGCTATTGGGTGCCAAGTTTTATTGGCATGATAAAAACCAACCCTTTACCGTGAACATTATTGACCACAATCATCCGTCGGTGGCACATCTTCAGAACAGGTGGCAGCGAAACCGCGGGGATGAATTTTATTACCTGAAAGAAATGGCCGTTAACCTGCATGTGATAGCCGTCAATGATGCAACGACATTAGCGGGGGAAAACTCGAAGAGGCTGGATACATTCGGGGACGTGTTTCCTTCCGTATGGTGTCATGAATTTGACGGCGGAAGATCCTGGTATACGTCGCTTGGACATAATAAAGAATACTATTTTGATGACGATTTCAGGGAACATATTCTGGGAGGCATCAAGTGGGCGATCGGCAGGGGCAAGAAGCTCGATTACAGTAAGGCGTACGCCACATCGCCACAGGACGAAGTTAAACACCGTTAAACATTATAAATTTTAGACTATGGATCGTGAGAACAAACATCTAGACAGAAGGAAATTCATCAAGCAGGCAGCAACCGGTTCTGCTGCCCTGTTTGCAGCCGCGGCATTTCCTTCGATTGTACCGTCGTCGGTCTTTGGGAAAAATGCACCAAGCAACCGCATACACATCGGACAGATCGGTTTTGGTCGGATTGCTATGACGCACGATTTGCCTGAAGTGATGAAGCATGATTACGTGCGGGTGATCGGCGTGGCTGATGTGGATTCAAAGCGTTTGGCACAAGGAAAGGCCTGGATCGAAAAATATTATGCCGATAAGGGGGGAAAGTCATCCGTAGATGTGAAGACCTATAACGATTATAAGGATCTGTTGGCGAATACCGATATCGATGCTATTGTGATCAGCACGCCAGACCATTGGCATGCACAACCTGCCATGGAAGCTGCTATTGCCGGTAAACACGTATACTTGCAGAAGCCCACGGCCCTGACGATTAAGGAAGGACGAATGATGGCCGACGCGGTTAAGAAGACGGGTATTAAATTCCAATTAGGGAGCCAGCAACGGTCTGTCAGTCCCTGGCCTCAATTCCACCGTACGTGCGAATTGGTTCGTAACGGCCGCATAGGCACGTTAAAACGGGTGATAGTCGGGCTGCCCGGAGATCCGGCCGGCGGTAATCCGGCTGAAATGCCGATACCGGATAACCTGAATTACGACATGTGGCTCGGCTCCACACCGATGGTACCCTATACATTAGACAGAGTGCATTCACAGACGGATATTGGTTCCCGCCCGGGCTGGTTGCGCTGTGAGCAGTTTGGAGCCGGTATGATTACCGGTTGGGGGTCTCACCACATAGACATTGCCCATTGGGGCATGGGTACCGAGCTGTCGGGTCCGCTTGAAGCGGAAGGGCGCGCTACATTTCCCACCACCGGTCTGTGGAATGTGCATGGAGATTTTGAGGTGGAGATGCTATACCCTGATAACGTGGTTATGCAGATCAGTGGCGCTAATCCCAACGGCGTACGGTTCGAGGGCACCGAGGGGTGGATATTCGTTTCGCGGGGAAATGTCGGTGTAACGGCTTCCGATCCAACCGCTGCGGGAGGTAAAGAACATGAATCGTTTAAAGCGAGCGACCCAAAGATCTTGCAATCTGAAATCGGCCCGAATGAAATCAAACTTTACAAAAGCCCTGAACAGCATACCAATTGGCTGGAATGTATAAAGGATGGTAACCAAACAATCAGTCACGCCGAAATTGCCCACCGGTCGGGCTCTGCATGCTTGATCGCCCATACGGCCATGAAACTGGGGAGGAAATTGTATTGGAACGCGAAGAAGGAGAAATACAAAAAAGACAAAGAGGCGAATAACCTATTAGCGCGAGACCAGCGCTTTCCATACGGCACGGAGTATGTCAAAGGACGGTAACAAGTAAACGGCAATTCGATCAGCACCCCGTTGATCATTTGATCAAGGGGGCTGAGGTCTTGCAATAACATTTGCCGGCTACGGAAAAAGCAAATTCCGTCGGCCAGGGATTTCTATGCCTGAATTTTTCAGTTATCAAGAGCAGGCGCCTTGCGCATGCAAATTCCAAAAACGGCCGTCCGACGATAAAAATGACCAATTAATACATAACTAAGCAAGGAGGTTTTTCATGACACACATTTACGGATTCTTCAACCGGAATACGATTGGTGGTCCCGTTAGGTATCCAACCTAGGTACCGCTGGATTTTATGAAGAGGCGATTATTTAAGTCAGTCGCCATTGATTTCGACTAAATTTTAACCAAAAAACAAACCAATGAAAACGCAGTTAACTAGATTCTTTTTAGTGATATTACCGCTTTTTGGGGTACCGCATTTAGAAGCGCACGATCGTAAATTTTCTTTAATTAAAAATCATCTTTTTCAACGTGTTGTCTCGGGAACCGTAAAGAACGATGCCGGATTTGTCCTGGAAGGCGTAACGGTCGTAGTAAAGGGCACGGGGACGGGCACGCAAACAGATGCCCAAGGGGCTTTTAGCCTCGCATTGCCTGAGGGAGGAAATACGCTAGTTTTTTCATCTACGGGATATAGTACGCAGGAAATTCAAGTAGAACAGCGTACGGTTATTGATGTTACCTTACAGGCAGATATCCAAGACCTCGATGAAGTGGTCGTTATCGGTTATGGGACCGCAAAACGGAAAGATTTAACCGGCGCTGTTGCTTCCGTTCAGGCAGAAAAGCTCGAAACCCAGGCACCCCGGTCGGTACAAGACCTATTGCGAGCAAATGCTGCTGGGATGATTATCGGGCAGGGTAACCGAGCAAAAGGAGATGCCTCGCTGCTTATCCGTGGCAAGGGGACTTTGAAAGCCGGCAGTAGCCCCTTGCACGTTGTGGACGGTGTGATATTCGATGGTGCCTTATCGGACATCAACCCGAATGACATACAGTCCATCGATATTCTAAAAGATGCCAGTGCGTCGGCGGTTTATGGTGCCAAGGCGGCAAATGGTGTGGTATTGATCACGACGAAAAAGGGTCAGGTGGGAAAGCCAAAGATTTCGTTTAACGGAAATCTGGGTTTAGTGGAAAACGCAGGAATGCCCCGCGTCATGACCGGTGAAGAGTTCTTGGCCTATCGGTATGACTATGAAATGGGAAGACGGACGGAGGAATACCACCAGGAATATCCCGAGATGTTCGTGGACCCCCGGAAATTAAGTCAAGTAGACCCGTTGACTTGGTACAACTACGACCAAAATGATCCGGTAGCATCCGTAACCGACGAACAGCTCACACGGGCTTGGCTGTCGAGGTTGGAACTCAAGACTCCTGAAATCGATAACTATATGGCCAATCGCCTAACCGATTGGCAGGATCTTGTTTTCCAACAAGGGGTTCAGCAAGATTATTCGGTCAGTATATCGAACAGAACGGATAACATCAATTATTACTGGTCCGTAAATCACGTGGACCGTGAGGGTATCATTGTCGGTAATCGGTTCAAAAACCTACGTTCCAGACTGAACTTAGAGTCCAAGATCACGTCTTTCCTCCGTGTTGGTGCCAATGCCAATTTTGCAACACGGAATGAAGGTTTCTTGGAGGCGAATTGGGCACAATCGGCGGTGATCTCGCCGTATGGATCAAATAACATCGACGATCCCGCCAGTCCCTATCGAAGGCTGCCGACTGGTGATCCAACGCCCCAGAATCCGTTTTTTGACAACTTGTATAGAGACCGGGTGGATCAATACAATACCTTAAATGCAAGTCTGTTTGGTGTGATAACGTTGCCTTTCGGTATCGAGTTTCAGTCGAACTTTACCCCTTCGTACGTATGGCGGGAATACTACAATCACGAATCGTCGCAAAATCCGGAGTGGGCCAATAGCGGCGGTCGTTCCGAACGCACATTTGAGAAAACCTACAATTGGCAAATTGATAATGTGTTGAGGTGGAACAAACGGTTTGACATCCACAATTTCGAGGTGACCCTATTGCAGAATGCTGAAAAGGGTCAGTTTTGGCGGACCAAGGCCACCGCATCAAACTATAGCCCCAGTGATATCCTTGGGTGGCATCGCCTGCAGGCCGGGGCGGTACCGTTGAACGAAAGTGACGATACCTACCGCACGGGTGATGCCCTGATGGCACGGTTGTTTTATTCGTTGCATGACCGCTATATGCTGACGGCCTCCGTGCGCCGCGATGGGTATTCGGCATTTGGCGCGCAAAATCCGCGCGCTACTTTTCCGGCGTTGGCTTTCGCGTGGAATTTTTCTGACGAAAAGTTCATGGGCGGCACGTCCAGCTGGCTGGATTATGGAAAGCTTCGGTTGTCGTGGGGGCGTAACGGTAATCGGGACATCGGACAATACGAGGCACTCTCTGATATGACGTCCGGCCTACATCCCTATATCGATCAAAATGGAAACATCTACCTTTACTCCCAGCTCTACGTCAATCGTATGGCCAATTTAGGGCTTCGGTGGGAAAATAAGTCATCCTATAACCTCGGGTTGGATTTCTCGTTGTTCAACAATAAGCTCGGTGCAGCGCTGGATTTCTATACGTCTACCACGTTGGATTTGCTGGTAGACCGCGCACTTCCGGAAATTATCGGATTCAACAGTGTGGCCGCTAACCTGGGTGAATTGGAAAATAAGGGATTTGAGGTGGCATTGAACAGCCGGATTATTGAGCGCGAAAAATTCAATTGGAACGCCTCTGCCATCTTTATGCTCAATCGGACGAAAATTAAAAAGCTTTATGGCGATATGGTGGATGTGTTGGATGCGAATGGCAATGTAATCGGCCAGCGTGAGGCCGACGATATAAAAAACCGCTGGTTTATCGGCCAGGATCCGGATCGAATTTGGTCCTATGAACGGATTGGCGTGTGGCAAGTCGGCGAAGAGGATGCCGCGGAACGTTATGGACTGCAACCGGGCGATTTTAAATACAAGGATCAAAACGGGGATGGGGTAATGACTGACGAAGACCGCATCTTTCAGCAATGGACAACCCCGAGGTTCAGGTGGTCACTCCGCAACGATTTCCGTTATGGGAATTTTGATTTCTCATTTTTCATCTACTCCAATTGGGGGCACTACGACACCTACAACCGCGCCGCCAATAATGCAAATTTTGCCGACAGAGCCACGGACTATGCACAACCAAGGTGGACACCGGATAATCCGATAAACGATTATGGTCGAATCGGTTCCAAGAACATTGGATCCAATTACGTATCACGATCGTTTATCCGCCTGGATAATGTCTCGCTTTCTTACGCTGTGCCGGCTTCCTTTCTTCAGTCGATCAATATCCAGAATTTACGGATATCGGCTACCGTACGTAACGTTGCTTTTTGGGCACCTCAATGGACGTTCGGCGATCCGGAGTCGTATGATAACGCGGATTTGGGAGGTATGCCCACTCCGAGGACCTACAACATGAGTATCAATTTTTCGCTTTAACCTGAAAAACACAAAAAGATGAATAGCAGAAAGATCTATAAAAAAACACTCTGGGTGTTTGTGACCACGGCCTTTACCGTTGTCAGCTGCAGTAAAGACTGGTTAACTCCTAAGCCGCTGTCATTTTACGAACCCGGAATCGCATTGTCCAATGCGGAGGGAATGTATTCCGCACTTACGACGTTAGAGCGGAATATGCGGCATGAATATTTTGGCGATAATGCACCAATCTTAACGGAGATTATTCAGTCAGAAGTCGCAGTTGAAGGCACCACAGACAAAGCGGGTCCGCAAATGGACATGGATGTGGCATTGCTGCCCGATGCGCAATTGAATCATACGGATTTCACAAAGGTAGGTTGGTACTGGTATGAGGGCTATAAAGGAGTCAAATATGCCAACACAATCATATCGCGTATCGATAATGCTGAATTCGGAAGCGAGGAGGAACGCAATGCGGTTTTAGGATCAGCCTATTTCCATCGTGCATACCGTTATTTCAAACTAACGCATCAGTTCGGTGATATACCCTATCTGGATTGGGAAATCGAAGCACCTAAATACGATTTCTATTCATACGACAGGTGGGGAATTTTGGAACGGATGAAGAAGGATCTCGAGTTTGCGTACCAGTGGGTGCCCCAAGTAGTAGATCGGGGTAGAACCTCTAAAGCCGCATGTGGTGTTTTACTTATGAAGGTTTGTATGGTGCTTGGCGATTTTGATCGTGCAATCGCGGTTGGCAAAGAGATTGTTGGGAAGCATCCACTGATGAGGAACCGTTTTACGCCGAATCAAGGGAAACCGAACACCAATTTGATGTTCGACCTGCATAGTGTAGAAGCAAAATTGGACATGTCCAATACGGAGGGATTGATGTATGTGGTCTCTTATCCCGAAGAGGAGGGGTCAGACCGTATTCAAACGATGCGGAATGCCGTTCCCTTTTGGAACAGTGGGAGTATCAAAACACCGGACGGACAGACCGGTACAAGTATCGCACCGGCGGCAGGCGAAACAGACCCTGAAATGGATTTGAATAAGTCCTATGGTCGGGGTATCGGTCGTCTGCGGCCAACCTGGTATTTTACCAACGAGATTTGGCGTTCGGATAAGGAAGCGAACGATCTGCGTGGTATTCGCAACCGGGATAGCTGGAGGCGCATGGAGGATTTGAGGTATAACGCACCCGGATTGAAGACCAGTGGAAGCCCGTGGTATGGAAAAAACTTTGAAAAGCCCGCAAGTATGAGTGTGGAAGACACCATACGGACCTGGTTTTCTTGGCCGCATTACAAGCTGTTTGTACCCGACCCCCTGCAGACTCAATGGCAGGGCGGAGAAACCCCGTGGTATATCTATCGATCGGCAGAGGTATACTTGTTGTTAGCGGAGTCATACTATTGGAAAGATCAATTTGCACTCGCCGCAGAAGCATTGAATGAAGTACGTACGCGAGCGGGTGCCGAACCGTTAACCGCAGGTGATGTCAATATCGGCGAGATACTGGATGAACGGGCGCGGGAACTTTATTACGAAGAAAATCGCCATATTGAATTAGTTAGAATCTCCTATATCTATGCTAAGACCGGAAAGCCGTGTGAGATTTTTGGCGGCCGTACGTATACCCTGCAAAACCTCAGCGGCCCGGGAGGAACGGGGGCTAACGTTAAACAAGAAGGGGTTAATTTTTGGTACGACCGCGTCGTGGCACGGAGTAACTTCTACAATAAAGGGGTGAAACACAAATGGGCCGAATATAAGGTGAGTGTACATCATATATTATGGCCAGTACCCGCCAATGCGATCAATACGAACATCAAGGGCGTTATTAATCAGAATATCGGATATCCGGGTGCGGAGCGGAATGTGGAGCCGCTCCCGGTACCGGAAGAAGGAACGGTTTTGGGACCACAGGCTGGTGAATAACGGGTGCATTTAGCACCCTAATCGGGCGGTACGCTTTTATTTACTATGCGGCCGCTCGATTTTTCTGTTTGTGACATACATGCGTTGTTGCAGGTTATATGGATTGCATTATAGTTATTTATCCGTACCTTTGTGGCAGGATGGCTTATCAGTTACAGGTAACGATCGATAAAGATTCGGGATTTTGTTTCGGGGTGGTCTATGCCATTGATATGGCTGAAGAGATACTCGAATCAGAGGGCTATCTGTATTGCCTTGGCGATATTGTACATAACGATGAAGAGGTCGCGCGACTGGAGGCAAAAGGCTTACGCATCATCAACCACGAACAACTGCCCCAATTAAAAAACGAAAAAGTATTGATCCGCGCCCATGGCGAAGCTCCCGAGACATATCGCATTGCTTTGGAGAATAACATCACACTGATTGATGCCTCCTGCCCCGTTGTACTGAAACTTCAGAACCGTGTAAAGACCTCCTTTGACCAACAGGAAAAAATTTTGATTTATGGCAAGCATGGCCATGCGGAGGTCATTGGCCTGCAAGGACAGACCAACGGTGATGCGATTGTTTTTCAGGACATTGCTGAGTTGGACGGAATGGAGCTGCCGGATCGCTTTACGTTATACAGCCAAACTACGAAGAGTGTCGACAAGTTTTATGCGATTAAGGATGAATTGCTCAGCCGGGGATACGACGTAAAGGCCAATGACACGATTTGCAGGCAAGTATCGAATCGGTATGAAGACCTCGGTGATTTCGCCCGGAGGTACAATAAGGTTGTATTTGTCTCGGGAAAAAAATCTTCCAATGGGCGGGTGTTGTATGAGGTCTGCCTGAAACACAACCCCAACAGCTACTTTATATCCGATCCTTCTGAATTGAAACCTGAACTGTTCCAACCCAACGACACCGTAGGTGTATGTGGCGCTACTTCCACCCCGATGTGGCTGATGGAACAAGTGAAAACGGTATTGGAGAGCTATTGATAGATCGCTGTGTCCCTTCGCGTCATCTGAACATCAAAATGCCCTAGATGCTATTAAGCCGCGGATATAAATCCGTACCTTTGCCTTTGATGAGTAAACCGAGAAAGGGAATTTTATTAGTCAATCTGGGCACCCCTGATAGTCCTTCTGTAGCCGATGTTAGGCGGTATTTAGTCGAGTTTTTGACGGATGGCCGGGTCATTGATATTCCAGCGTTGCGTCGAAATTTGTTGGTTCGGGGAATTATCGCGCCATTTCGGGCACCTAACTCCGCCAAGCTATACCGAGCCATTTGGGATAAAAAAACAGGTTCTCCGCTATTATACTACAGTGAACTTCAACGGCGGTTATTACAGGAGCGGTTGGGGGCTGATTATCACGTTGAACTGGCGATGCGGTACCAGAATCCGTCGATTGCCGCGGCTTTAGACAAGCTCAAGCCGATGAATCTGGAAAGTATCCGGGTAATCCCATTGTTTCCACAGTATGCTTCGGCCAGCACCGGATCGGTGATTGACAAGGTAATGGAACTGATTCGGAAATGGCATGTTTTTCCAGAGATTTCTTTCGTCAATGATTTTTATGAAAATGAGGCGATGATTGAAGTTTTTGTGGAAAACGCGTTGAAACACCAGCCGGACACGTACGACCACGTTTTATTCAGTTACCACGGGCTACCGGTAAGGCAGTTGACGGATGTAGAGGCTTCCGGAACCCATGATTGCGAAAAGGCGGGTTGCCGGGAGCGTATTTCGACACATAACCGGTATTGTTATCTCGCGCAATGTTATGCGACCACGCGCCTATTGGCCCAGAAGCTTCAGCTTGCGGGGGACGGATACACTGTGTGCTTCCAATCCCGTTTGGGTAAAACGCCCTGGATACAGCCCTACACAAGTGACGTACTCGAGGAGGTGGCGGCAAAAGGGAAAAAACGATTGCTCGTTTTTTGTCCCGCTTTTGTCGCTGATTGCCTGGAAACTATCTATGAAGTTGGCACAGAATATGCAACAGAATTTAAGAATCTGGGTGGCGAACACGTGCAATTGGTTGAAAGCTTAAATGTGCATCCGCTGTGGATCAAGGCATTGCAGCAAATGGCGACTGCGTCAACCTAGAGTCAATGTTGGGCCGACAAAATGTCAGCCCGGTGAGTGAGGAATGCATTCATGATTATTTTTAACACAATTATCCTGCTCTTGATAGATTTTTATATCTACAAGGCATTGCGGTCCACGCGGTTGAAATGGGCGGCTTCTCCGATTTTTCCGAAAGTGTGGTGGGGATACAGCATGTTGTTGGTTGGTGGCGTTTTCGTAAGCGTTTATTTCAGCATCCCGTTGATGTTCCGTGCGATTATCCTAGTAGCTTTTTTCCTGACCTTTGTGAGCAAATTTATGTTCATTTTGGTGTTGTTGGCGGATGATATCCGGCGGGGGGGCGTATGGTTAAAAAGGCAATTTGTTCCCAAGGGAGCAATAGCTGAGAAAGCCGATTCGGCGCCTTTGCCCGAGCGACCAGAAAAAGGCATTAGCCGGTCGGAATTTTTAACCAAGGCGGGGGTTCTCGTCGCTTCGTTGCCCATCGCCCCCATGGGATGGGGGGTTATTTCGGGCGCCTATGATTACCGCATCCGTCGGCAAAAGCTTTACCTGCCCAATCTTCCCCAGGCGTTCCACGGAATGAAAATCGGCCAGTTGTCGGATGTTCACTCCGGTAGCTTTTACAACCGAAGGGCCGTTCTCGGAGGCGTGGAGATGCTGCTGGCGGAGAAGCCGGACGTTATTTTTTTCACGGGGGATTTGGTCAATAATGTGGCTAATGAGATGCGTGAATACCAAGATATATTTGCCAAGGTGAAAGCCCCATTGGGTGTTTACTCCACGCTGGGTAACCACGACTACGGAGATTACCACTTCGGTCCGGACGCTTCGCCCGCGAAGGCAAAAAACCTTCAGGACCTCAAGGATACGCACCGGATAATGGGCTGGGATTTACTGCTCAACGAAAACCGAAAGCTAACCGTAGATAATGAAGAGATTGGCATTATTGGCGTAGAAAACTGGGGTGCGGGAAAGCGGTTTCCGAAGTTTGCAAAGCTGGATGACGCGTTGCAGGGCACGGATGATCTGCCGGTAAAATTATTGTTGTCACACGACCCCAGCCACTGGCGTGCGCAGGTGCTCGGCAAACCCGATGTGGACGTCATGTTTGCCGGTCATACCCATGGCATGCAATTCGGCGTGCGTATGGGCAACATCCAATGGAGTCCGGCCCAATACATCTACAAGGAATGGTCCGGATTATACCGCGAAGGCCATCAGCAGCTCTACGTGAATACGGGATTCGGTTTTCTCGGCTATCCGGGTAGAGTAGGCATCTTACCGGAAATAACCATTTTCGAACTTATAAAAGGGTAACAAGTTTCCTAATCCTGTAAGACCATCGTGCCTATCTTATAGCGTTTTTTGCCATCATGGTCGGGATAGGGAAGTTCATATACGGGAGAGCCATCTCGTTCCCCCACTGAAACGTACAGATCGTAAGTGCCGGGCAAGCAGGCACGAGAGAAAATACCTTTCCGGTCCTGATGAGCAGGGGCGATAACGAAAGTTGACGACAACGCTTGCTCTGATTTTTTAGCTGGAGGGGAAACCGGAAGGTTTTTTACGTTAAACGAAGTATCGGTCAGTACGGAAACAATCCCACCTTTTTCGTCCTTGAGTGTGAAACAGGGATAGCCGCCGCCATAGCACGGCGCCACCCCGGCATTCGCCCATTTACTCTGGATGATAAACGGCTCCCCTTTCCTGACGACGGATGGCCAGGCAATTTCGGGCACCTGCAGGCGGTACCCGATGCGTCGGTTTATCCGGGCAATTAGTTCTTTGTTCTTTTCGTAGAATATATCCGGCCACCAGTGGATCGAGAGGAATGAGGCATGATATTCCTCTACCGCACGCAGCAGGAGCTTATCGTCCCACGCGCCCCGGTCGACCGAACCTCCGAAATGTTCATGTTCCAGTACCACGGGAAGTGTCGGCCAGAACAGTTGGGCCATTTCGCTGTGGTACCAATGGTTGGGTTCCGGCTGTACGAGGATGCTGTCATCGTGGATAGATACTCCACGGGAAAACGCGTAGTCGGTTATCGGGAACCGCTCGCCCCTGAGGTCGTGTCCCACGTAATCGTCAGAAATACAAAGAAGGGTGTTTTTAAAATGACGCCGGTAGAGATCGATCATTTGTTTCTGCGTCTCATATCCCCATGAATGGCCGTGTTTCGGTGTAGTGAGTACGGTATGCCCTTCTCCCCACATGCCGTAATGGCCGACAAATACATACGCAATATGCGGGTTGTTGTCGTACCTTTCCGCAAGTATCCGGACAAAGTTCTCCACCTTTTCAAGGAAAATCGGATCGTCATAATTCGGCTCCAGATAACCGTCCACTTCGTAATGCTCCGCGCCTGCGTCGAAAACCCAGCGGGGGGTTCCAGATTCCATCCAGTTCTCGGTAGCCGTAATGCAAAGCGCTACCTGTCCGCCCTGGTCGATCCACCGTTGGGCAGGCGTATCAAGTATTTCCCAGACGAAATTGTTCTCTTCCGGCTCAATAAAAGCCCAGGGGAGACGGAGGAACACCGTGTTCATTCCGGGGAAATAACGGACGGTGTCGGAAGGAGCCAGCTTGGATCCATAATTTTGATACAGGTTGGAATAGAAATACGTTACCCATCCCATCCCGGGATTGACGAGCGCCTCTCCGTGGTCGATAGGTTTCGCGTGATGAATCGCTGTAGTACCCGAATCAGCTATCCGGGTGAACATAGGCTTAACCGTTGTTCGTGCGGGGCCAGTTTCCGGGCGCATCCCCCATAGGTCGGCGTGAAGTCCTGTGGCCAATCCGGCCGTCGCCAATCCAGCGGTCTTGAAAAATCTCCTTCGGTCGGTGTTCATGTTTTATAAATCGATTGATGCAAACTACACTGATAAGAGTCGGTTCCAGAGAATCCGATCAATAGTTGGCTATTTCGCCAGCCAGCCAGTTCATGTGATCGATGAAAAACTGGCGGTCGCACGCTACCTCTTTCTCGTACGACCCCATCGGAATTCCTCCGGCACTCACGCGCGTATTCATGATATCCCATCGCTTGAAATTCAATTCCTGTGATTTTGCGATGAGGTGGGTCGTTTCTTCGATGTGCTGAAGGATGTCGTCGGTTACCGCGATGCTGTTCCATAACGCTTTCACTTTGGCTCGAAATTGAGGATCCTGCAGGATACGGTCGTAATAAAATGCGTTTGATTGCCAGACGTAATAGTCTGCAGGTCTCGGTCTTGCCCCATCGTACCACCCGATTCCGATAGACCACTCAAAATCCCAAACAGGTCCCATGGAAAGTTTCGAGCCATTCATATCTGGTTTAACCAGGTAGACATTTGTATCCATGTTGGCGAGAATATTCTGGAAGATAAACCACCGGGCGAAGCTCAATTCATCGATATAGCGCCGATATCCGTTCACCGGATCGGTAAATGTTTCCGAGGCAAGCACGGACTCGAACTCGTCCATGTAATTTTTAATGTAGTGCCATTGATCTTCGGTCAGGTCGTCTTCCGGGTCAGGATTCTTGAACGAGTAGCCGTACCCCCGTAATGCCGAAACAAAATATTTCGGTTCCTGATCATAATATCCATCGCGCTCGAAAATAAAGCCTTCCTTCGGGATATCGATACGATTGCTCCCCTGTTCAATCGCTTCGGTGAGCTGGTAATTTCCAAGGTATTCGCCATTGAGCACCACTTCCACAAATCGATCGTCAGGTGTCCATGGAAAGTGCATCAACCGGCTCAGCTGAAAGGCTATGCTTGTACGAAGCAGCGTCTTGTCGCAGTAGTTGGCGAGCAGGACCCAATCCTTTGCCTCTTCCATTCCCAGAATTGAGGCCTTTTTATCCAATTTCAGTTTATAGGGTTTCTTTGGATAGGTCCATGTCGCATTACCCCTTCCCTTTATTCGCAGCGAGTTCTCTGAAATGGTTACCCCTTCTTTTTTGATAGTCAGGTTGGCGTTGACATACGCATCTTTCGAATCGACCGATTTTTCATTTTCTGTCTCGATGTAAAGAACGGGAAGTCCGGTTTCGATCAATTCATCGCTGAACGTGATCTGAAACGTCACCTCGCGTTCGCGCGCCCGGACGGTGACATCCGATGTTCCTTTTTTGAATACATTCCCGGTCCACTCCGTTTTGAAATGGGGGGTCGGCTTCCGTGTACTGTCGGTGTAGACTTCGGATAGCTCCAAACCGCTGAAATCCGGAGTCTCCCCAAGTTTGAAAACCGTTTTATCGGGTAGTTTTGCGAGTTCGGTATCCGTAAATATTTTAGGTGCTAACTTCTCCTTTTCGCAGGAAACATACAGGAATGCCAACACCCAAAGCATTATCTGTGAGAGGGGTATGTTAGGTTGTATTTTTTTCATAACCGTCAAAAAATCCACGCCCGGATACGCCGGTTATCGGCCGCTAGCATGATGGCAAAATGATTTGATCAAACGGGATCTATAGGGAAGGGTTTGACTTCTACAAACCCTTCCTCTGTCAATGATTAATACGTTGTGATTTCGCCGAAGTACGTCCAAGCCCCACCTCCCCAGTTAGACACGACTTCTACTTTCAGGTATCGGCCCGCTTGCGGGTTTGTTGTCTTGTAATCCAGTTCTTTCGAGTAGTCATTCGACATTTCCGCGAGGTCGAGGATCGGGGTCCAGTTCGTGTTATCTTCACTGACGGAAAAGATCACGTGCTTGGGTTCCATCCCATGGTCATCCTGTCGGTTCCATATTAGGAATCCCTTGATGGCCGGCCTCATCTTTTTCATATCGACGACAAACCATTGCGGCATTCCGTTTTTACTGCCATCGAAAGGTTCGCTGTGCCAGGTCGTGCTTTTGTCGCCGTCAAAAATTTTACTGACGGCCCAATCCGCATTCCATTGTGATTTATAGTCGATCACTTCCCAGGTACTCTTTTCCCAGTCATACTCGCCGGTTGGTTTCGCTCCGGCCCAAGTGGATACGTCGGCCACATACGTATACGGCGCTTCAGCCCAATTCGACAGTACGTTTACCCGAAAGTATTTGGCGACGACCTTTTGGGGCAATTCCAACACCTGCAGGGTGCGTGAAGCCGGTAATTCCGGCACATCAAGCACCTCCGTCCAGTTGGTACCGTCCATACTGGTTTCGAATTTTACGTGCTTCGGAAGCGCCTGTTGATCGGGATCCTGCCGGTTAATCCATGAGAATCCTTCGATGAGCTTGTATCCGTTCATGTTAATCGCGAACCATTGGGGCATTCCGGTTAATGCGCTATGCCAATAGGAACTCCGGTTTCCGTCGTACACGCTTTCCACCTTGAACTCTTCCTGCCATACGGACGACGAGCCATGGACCGTCCATAAGTTTTCGAGTGGAAGCAGTTCCACATCCCCTTTAATGACGAGGTAGACGGTTTTAAACGCCTCGTTGACCGGAATTTTTTCTCCCGTAGCGGACTGAATGGTCACCGGAAGGAGATAATCGTGTGCAAAGTCCACTAATGATGGCTGAACGGTTACCGTTGCGACATCGGATACCCGGTTACCATCTGGAATAGCAATCGAATTTTTGTCGAGCGACCAAGATCCATCGGGTAGCGGCAAATAACTGGTATTGTTCTCTGTATTATAACGATCTATCAACGTGTTGTCTACCACAAGATTCACGGTGATTTCACCCTGGTTGTAATTGGTCGTGCCGCCGTAAGAGACCGACAGCGGATAGGTAAACGGATCATCGAGGCTGATGGTCTGTTCGATTGGGCTGTCTGCGGCTCCCGACAAGGATAGGAACATGAACTTTTCCAGCTCGATTGATTCCGCGTAAGGTTCACTACAGGAATTAAGTATGAGGATCCCGCACAGTAGGCTGAACACTAATTTTACAATACGTTTCATCTGTTTATTTTTTATTTTCCAGTTGTCAGTACTACGAACGTTTGATGATTAAATAGGAGCGCTTCTTAAAGTAAGCGCGAGCGTGAATACCATTATTTTAATCATGTCGGGTTCGTACACTCATTCCTTTGATGCGATTAATTCCAACCCGGATTTTGCCAGTTGGTACCGGTGTGGCTTTGCATTTTATTGATTTCTCCCTGCGGGATGGGGTAGAGATAGAGCTTTTCCTTAAACGATTCGCGCTCGAATCCGATCCGTTCGTAGGTAAAGGAACCACCGCCCACGCTCGTAATCCGCATTCCCGAGACGTAACGCTCCACATTCTCCATAATTTTCCAGCGGCGTACATCAAAATAACGATGGCCCTCATAAGCAAGTTCAACCCGGCGTTCGTTGCGGTAGCGTTTCTCGAATTCTTCTTTCGATAACCCAGCGGGTAGGTCAGGCATATTCACCCTCCGTCGGATGGCGTTGACCGCGTCACGTGCGCTCATGGACATTCCGTTGCCGATGTCGATGGCGGCATCCGGGTTACCGGTCGACTGATAAGCGGCTTCCGCGAAGTTAAGGTACATTTCGGCCAGACGGAACATGCGGATTTCCCCGTCGGCGTCATTGTCACGTCCCGATTTCCAGTTGTTGTACTTTCTCAGGTAGTAACCGGTATGGGTAGCCCGCCGATCGGTAGAAGAGATGGCATCTTTCCCGCCTACATAGCTTTGAACGGGGTCAGCGGGGGCCGTTTCGACCCGTACGTTAATTTCCATATCTTTCACGTAAACGATACTTCCTGCATCCGCACCGACGTCGAACCGCAAGGAGTGGTCAGCAGCGCCCCATTTCCACCAGCTCTCGCTCCGGTAGGGGGTTAGATCCAATTCGAAGTCTATCCATTCGTCCGATTGGTGAAGGACTACGTTTTCCGGGGTTGATTGCCCCCCGGCGGCACCAGGGGACTGAAAAAAGAACTGCGCATTGGTGATCTCTTTGTTGCTTTTGTACTTGAATTTAAGCAATATCGAACCCGAAGCAGCGTCGATGTCGGTACCCAGGGTAGTGGTCGGTGCATACGGATCGCCGCCGAGGGTTTCGATGCGAAATCCACCGTCTTCCTCCGTGATGGAAATATTGTTTCCGGAAGTCGTCATTTCCAACGGATAGTGGTCGTCCCGCGCGGGTCCGCCTGCAGCGCCCAAATCCCGTATGGCGCCATTGAAATAAACGGTTGCATAGAAACGGGGATCCCTTCCCGCATAGGGGTTTTCCGGATCATAGCCCGATGCCGTGTTGATGATAGGTTGCAGATGCTGGGGGTCGGAATAACCGGTGATGGGGGGCAGTCCGGTAGCCTGCATTTCATAGCAATCGACCAGCTCCTGTGTCGGGCTGGCTCCTGCCGAACTTTGCCCGGGCGTGGAAGGCATACCGTGATTTCCCCAGATATTCACTTTCGGTCCACCGTAAATGGTTTCCTTGTCGCGGGCGCGTTGCTCGTCGTGTTGCGTAATGAAATAGAGTTCATAGGTGTTTTGCGCAACTCCCTCGCCAGGAACCTCGGTCCAGAGTTGATAGCCATTCGCCAAGAGATTCGACAGGGCATTGCCGGTAATTTCAGCGGCATTATTCCAAGAATAGGTGCCATCGGCAAACAGCGGGCTGGCGGCGTAAAGTATGGCTTCGGAACGGATGGCCTGCACCACGGCCCGGTTCATAATCCAGTTTTCTCCGACACGCACCGTCCAAGAGAAACCTAGCGACGATTCCGGTGCGCTCATCGCGGCATCACAGTCAGCCAGTATTTGCGAAACAATGGTTGAAACCGGTGAGCGGCCATCTAGGCTGAAATCGTGGTCAATCTCGTACGATTCGGTAAGCAACGGAACCGCACCATAACGTTTGATCAACTGCAGGTAATAAAGCGCCCGGAGCGTATGCGCCTGCGCTTTCCAGGAAGAAATCTCGTCCTCGAGCGAGGCCAGCTCTTCGGCCGAAACACCTTCGATCCTTTTCAGAAAGATATTGCACTTGCGGATGGATTGGTAGATGGCACTCCATGGCTGACCGTCCACGTTGCCGTAATTGGCCGCAGAAAACGCATCCGCATACCATAAAGACGGGAGGGATCCCTGGAAAACCCTTTCTGAACTTTGTGCTTCGTCGGTAAGTGCCGAACGGTTGATATCGGGAAAGATCCGTGAATTGTAGCAGGAATTCAGGTATCCCCTTACTCCGTTTTTGGTTTTGAATAGTTCGTCGAGCGAGGAACGCCCGTCATATTCGAGTTCCAGCAAATTATTGCAGGAAGGAGTAAAACATGCCACGAATGCAATTATCAAGAAGATACTGTATCTTTTCATGATCATCAAATTTTAGAATTTAATACTTAATCCCACGTTGTACAAACGATATACGGGAATCCCTTCGATACCCCCATCGTAGTGTCCCTCCGGCCCATAAATGTCATGATCCAGTTTATCCCAAGTCAGCAGGTTTTGCCCGCTGAGGTAAAGTCTTATACCGTTGTATGCCTTAAAGGTATATCCCAATTCCAGGTTCTTTAACCGGAGATAGGACTTGTCTTCGAGAAAGAAGTTGCTGGCTTCATGGTTGGAATTCTTCTTAGCGGACAATGCAGGATACGTGATGTCCTCGCCATTGGCAAAGCGTTCGGCCGTCCAGGCGGTTTTATGCCATTCGGAATACATGCCTTCAAAGTTGTATTCTACCCGGCTATTGGACATGTCGATTGTCCAATAATCGGCTATTCCCTGGAAAAGAAAATTCAGATCAAAGTTTTTGTATTTAAATCCGCCGTGGAAAGCGTAGAAGAAGTTAGGTAAGGCTCCGTGTCCCATGGGTACTTTGTCTTTGTCATTGATCTTACCGTCGGCGTTGAGGTCATAGTATTTCAGGTAACCCGGCCTGGGGGTACCGATTTCATAGATCAGGCCGCTGTTGTCAATCTCCTCCTGGCTATTGAAATATCCATTGCCGTTATGGTCATCGACCCGGTAGCCCCATTGCTGCCCGATTGGATATCCTTCTTGACGGAGGCGGTAGGCGAAGTCTTCAGCCCGCTCGCTTTCGTCCCAGAAAATGACTCGATTTTTGTTGTAAGCGAACCATCCGCCAAAGGACAGCGTCAGGTTACGATTGATATCTCTCGTGAAATCGAGCGTCATCTCATACCCTTTGTTTTCAAAGACCCCAATGTTTGTCCTAGGATAGTTTTCTAGATTAACGCCCTGATATTCCGGTGTTCTTGATGTGGCGCTGGTGACCCCGTTTTCCGTCCGTTCGTTATACACATCGACCGATACCGTCAAATTGTTCAGCAGGGAGAGATCGATGCCCAGGTTCTTTTTGGTAATGATTTCGGGATCGAGCAGGGGATTGGCAACCTGGCCTTCGTTCACGTTATGGCCGCCCAGGAATCCAAGCCCGCCACCGGTTAACGTTACGTTGTCCAGGTATACGTACCTGCCTATTCCCCGGTCGTTGCCTGCTTTGCCCCACGAACCGCGGAATTTCAAGTAGGTTAGGATGGGGTTTTCTTTTAAAAACGACTCGTTGGAAGCCACCCACCCAGCGGAGATTGCAGGAAAGGCGGTGAAGCGGTTTTGGCTGGAGTATTGTTCCGAACCTGAATAGCCCAGGTCCAATTTGACCAAATACCGGTCGTCAAACCCATAAGTCACACCTACGCCGGAGTTTACCCGCTTGTAAGGCAATCCGCCGCCGGCTTTATTGAGGTGTTGGTAAAAACCGTAGGCCAGCGCGCTTACGTCGTGTATATTGTTGAACCGCCGGTGATAATTCAAGACACCTTTATAGTTCAGGTTGTAATAGAACTGGGTGCTGCTTCGGTACTGCAAAGGGGTATTGACCTGTGTCCGTATCTTTTCAAATTCCAACTCCGAATAATCTTTGGTACGCACCCATTCTTCATAGGTACGGTTTACGAACAGACCTTTGACCGCGTTGGTCTGGTAGCCATAGTTACCGCTCAGGCTCAATCCCGGCGTCACGAAGCTCAGGTCGAGTTTGGGCGCAAACTGTGCGTAAATATTGGTGACGGTGTACTGATCGTAACCGAGCCGGTTGATGACGGCCCATGAAGTAATCGGTTCGGTTTCCGTAACGACCACCTCTCCGCCTGTGACCTCACCGGTTTCGGGATCCTGTACCAACGGGGTGGTCGGCCCGTAATTATAGGGCGGTAAGGTGAAAAACCGATACCATATGCGCTTCGCAAACCCGTCCCAGCTGCCCCCATAGGTCAATTCCACCGCGTGCCCCCCCGGCGTTCTTTCCCGCTTGACATTTCCACTGAGATTCACCCCGATCGAGAAGTATTTCGTTAAGTTGACATCCACGTTTGAGCGGATGTTCGCCCATACAAAACTGTTGTTGGGGTTATAATCGGTGGTTGTCGGGTCTACCTTCCACATGCCATCCTGATGCAATACATTCACGTTGGTGTAGAAAACGGCATGGTCCCCACCGCCGGTAAGATTCAGGTTCACCCGGTTCATATGCGTGATGTCTCTGGCATTCATTGCCCGCCAGTTATTGTTGGGAAAGTATGCCCGGTCTTCATCGGCGACGAATCCATCTTCAGCAACTTTGCTGAAATAGGAATACATCCCGTTGCCGTCGTTAAAACCTGCCTGATTACGCAGCCGCACGAAATCGGCCGAACTGATATGTGGTGGGGTTGTCGTCCTTTGTTCAAACGTATGGTTAATCTCGGCGTCTATTTTCAGGGGCTGTTTTACACCCCGCTTGGTTGTGATGACAATCACACCGTTCGCGCCATGAATCCCGTACAATGCCTGGGCGGATGCATCTTTTAATACGCTGATGGATTCAACCTCGTTGGCAGTGATGTATTCGAAAAGCTCATTGGCATTGTAATCATACGGGAAGCCATCGATGACCACCATCGCTGTCCCTCCGTTTGGAGAAGAATAACCTCTCACCCACAGTTCCGTGTTGGTTCGTGCCGGTTCCGAATAGGTCTCGCGGGTGAACACTCCCGGTAGGCGTCCGGCAAGTGACATGGAGAGGTTACCGACCGGAGAACGACGTAACTCGTCACTCGTCACCATAGCTGTTGAAGCGGTGACCTCTTTCTTCCGTTGGGTATAATTACCGAAGTGCAAATTTTCATCCAGGTCATACGTTTCGGCACGTTTCAGGGTCACATTCAGTACCCCTTCGGTAACCTCATGGGTTTGCGACAGGTATCCGTTCAGTGTGAAGGCGACGTATTTGCTGCCGTCGTCTATTCGCACTTCATAATTACCGTTCTTGTCGGTCGCGGCAACGTTTTTGCCGTTTTCTGAGGCAACGGTTACCCCTTGCAGTATGGCGCCATATTCGTCTTTGACCGTCCCGGTGACCTGTGCTTGAAGGAGTCCCACCCACAAAAGCATCGAAACGATCGGAAATACAGCTTTATATGTTGAATTATTCATAAATGAATCTCGTTTGAATTAACAATCAAATTACCACCCCGGGTTTTGCCAGTTCTCCCCGGTCAGACCTAACATGATGTTCACATCATCCAGGGGTATGGGAAACCACAAAAACTTCTGCGAGTAGCTCAAGCGCTCGCGTGACACGGGCCCCCGGGCATACGTGTACGTTCCGTCTGCCTTGCGGGTAATACGTGCTGCGGTAATCCACCGATCGGTTTTCTCCAGATTTTCCTCGGGTTTATGCCAGCGACGGACATCAAAGTAACGATGTGCTTCGAATGCCAGTTCCACCCGGCGCTCATTACGGATGCGAAGCAGGAGCTCATCTTTAGAAAGCCCCTGCGGCAGGTCGCGCATGCTTACACGCCGGCGAATGGCGTTGACTGCCTCATAGGCTTCGTTCAGGTGGCCGGCTTCCGCCGCTGCTTCCGCAAGATTCAGATAAATCTCGCCCAGTCTCATTACTTTCGGATAGGCCATGCCAACGTTCACGACTTCCTGTCCGGTATTTGGATGGAGGAATTTCCGCAGGAAATAGCCGGTGCGCGTAGCTTTCCGAGTGGTTGGGTGCTTGCCTGTCTGGGGTTCGCCTTCCCAGGTCGCAATCACCCGCGTGCGATAGCCCCTACCTGCGGGATAATTTTCGGCGCTTTCCGTAGTTTCGTCGAAAGGCCAGTAGCACTTGCGTTTTGAGCCGTTGTAGTAGATGGACGCATAAAATCGGGGATCGCGGTTTTCGTACGGGTTTTGCTCATCATAGAGCGTATTGTTAGGATTAAAGTTGGGTTGTAAATGGGTAACTTCATCCTGGTATGGTTTCGCAAGGTTCAGAATCGGTTGTCCATCGATGGTTTCAAAACAATCCACGATTTCCTGCGATGGACAGCTGCCGGCCTTGTATCCCCCTTGGGCTCCCACCCCTTCTGTGCCGAAACCGTCTTGGCCTGCATTGGTTTGATAAATCGTTTCCTTGTCGGTCGGATTGCTTTCGTAAGCCATGCTGTTGCAGAAATACTCATTGAAAAGCTTCGCGGCATCGTTGGGCAGAAACACGTCCGGGTTGTCGCTCCAAGACGGGAAATTGACCTTATCGTATAGTTCGTATCCATTGGCTTTCAGATTTTCAAGAACTTGTTTATTAATCTGATAAGCCTCTTCCCAATAGTCGTTTCCTTCGTTGTACAACGGACTTGCTGCATAGAGCGACATTCTCGACTTAATCCCTTCTGCGACGGCTTTGGTTAGTCGGAACGCCTCGGCACCGGAAGTGATGCGCCAGGGCAATTCCGGAGTCGACAGCGCGGCATTGCAGTCTTCGATGATAAATTGCACCACATCGTAATAGGAGCTGCGAACCGTTTGGGAAAAATCATCTTCGTAACCGTGGGCTTCCCTGACGATCGGGAGGGGGCATCCGAAAAACTTGAGCAGTACCATGTAATAATAGGCCCGCAACAAATGTGCTTCGGCCCTCCATCGCGCGCGGTTGGTCTCGCTCTTTACCTTGGCCCCGTCGATATTGCCCAGGAATACCGAGCACTTACGGATACCTTCCCACATACGTATCCAATACTTGCCATTGCCGGCGTTGTCCCATTCCTCATTAAAGTGTGAGGCGGCCGAGACATTTCCGCTATACAACTTTCCGGAGGTAATCCAGGGTTCGGCTTCGGCATCCGTATCCCAAGACTCGTCGCTCCAGTCTACCGGTCCGCGCATATGAAAAAAATAGGCTTTCCCTTCACCGGGAATGTATGCGTAACAGGAATTCAAATAGGCGGCGGTTTTTTCATCGTCTTGAAAAACCTCCTCGAGGGCAATTTTCCCGTCGGGCGCCTGGTCTAACACTTTGGAGCATCCACTGAGTAATATAAACGCAACCGATGCCAGTGTTTTCGTGATTTTAATGATATGATTAGTCATGGCAATTTCTTTATTACAGTATTCGTATGGTCAGAATTTGATGTTGGCGCCAAAGCTAAAGATCGAAGTCTGTGGGTAGCCGATCGAGTCGTCGTTCTCAGGATCGAGGTGGGTCGGCCTGAATTTGGGTGACCAGGTATACACATTCTGTCCGTTCATAAAAACCCGCATATTGGAGATTCCCAGTAACCGGAGTGAATTGGCCGGGAGCGTATAACCGACTTCAAAGTTTTTCAGTCGGATGAGATCGCGGTCAAAGACAAAGAACGAGTTTGGCCGGTGGTTTACTCCTTCTTCCGAGTGAAGCGCCGGATAGGTAATCTCTTCGCCATTTCTCCAACGCTCTTCGGTCCAGGCGTTTTTGTGGTAAGGGAAAAACGTCCCGTCGAGTGTCGTTTCATACGTGCCTTGCGAGGCAAATCCGGAATTGAACTTGCTCAACCCCTGGAAGAAGATATAGGCATCGAATGATTTCCATTCGGCTGAGAATGAAAAGCCGTAGCTGTACCGGGGAATGTTTCCGACGCCGATGGGCGCCTGGTCTTTGTCGTCAATCACATTATCCCCGTTCAGGTCTTTGTAGACAAAATCACCGGGGCGAGGGGTTCCGAATGCGTAGGTAACACGGTCTGCCGCCGCCAGCGTCTCTTCGTTCCAGTAGCCACCGTCCTGGTCCCAATCGATGAGATACCCCCAACTCTGGCCAAGCGGGTAACCCGTGTCCCGGTATTTGTACGCATACGTATCATCACGCGGCACCTCGTCCATGTTGATGCGTCTGTTCCGGTTATACGAAAGCTGTCCCCGAAAGTGGAGAAACAGGTAGTCGCTGACGCGCTTGTTGTAGCCCAATTCAATTTCATAGCCCTGGTTCAACACTTCGCCCATGTTTACTTTCGGAATGTTAGTGACTGGCACGCCTTGCCATACAGGAATACTGCTCCGCTGAAGGAGAATTTGCGAGCGGTTCTCCCGGAAGATGTCGATTTGGCCGGTAATGTCCTTGATAATGGAAAAGTCTATCCCTAAGTTATATTTATTGGCGATTTCCCAGGTAAGCATCCGATTTCCCAACAAGCCTTCGTTGACCCGTCTGCCGGCGGCGAGACTGCCGGAGAATCCTCCTCCGCCAACCGTAATGTCATCCAAATAAAGAAAACGAAGACCTCCCATTTTATCGTTGCCTACTTTTCCGTAGGAAGTCCTGATCTTCAGCAAGGTAAGGTAGGGATTGTCTTTCAGGAACGGTTCTTCGCTGACTACCCAGCCTATCGATCCCGACGGGAAGAAGCCGAACCGTTTTTCGGGGGAGAACTGTTCCGATCCGTTATAACCGAAGTTGACTTCAGCAAGGTATCGCGTATCGTAATCATACGTGGCGCGTCCCGCAACACCGAATACATTGAACGGAATGTCGGCTCCGCCCGAATCCCAGTAATCCCGTTCGGCACGGAGCATACCCGCTACGTTATGTTTTCCAAACGTTCGGTTGTACAGGAGTTGCCCCTGCATGTTGACGTTGTATCTTGCCCCCTGATCATAGCTTAGCCAAAAATTATCTTGTTTCAACTGGAATACAGAGAAGGTGAGTTCATCCGTCTCGGGGTTGATAAAGGCTTGGTATTCGGTTTGATTCCTGTTTCCCCGCACCACATTGTTTCCCATGGCGTCGTACGAAATCATCCCTTTCAGCGCAAGCCCTTTCGTAATTCCGTCCAAATTGAAGTCGAGTCCAAAAGAGGAATTCAGGTTGGAGCGGGTCTGCAGGTCATAACCGTACCAGTTCATGATCGTGAACGGCGAACGGTCGGCATAGTGTCCACTGGTCAGGTACGTGGGGTCTAGCGGGAGATTGGGCGGAACGCCGTAGCCTGGAATGGTTACGGGTCCGGGCGTCATCGGTAAAATGGTTTGTGCCTGATACATCATATCCCGTACCAACCAGTTCCGGTCGCCGCCATACATAATGGCAGAATTTGGCATGTTTACTTTCTCAATGTAGGTACCTAAGTTCAGGAACGCCTTGAGCCATTTGTTCACCGTATAATCCACATTTGACCGGAAGGAATAGCGATCCAGCTTAAACGAGGGGTCATATTTCAGGATGTCTTCCGATAGGGTATGCATGTTTCCGCCCTGACGCAGGTAGCCGACATTCAGGAAATAAGTAATTTTATCGGTCCCTCCGCTCATATTGGTATTTAAGGTTGTCTGCGGCGACCATTTTTTTGTCAGCATCCTGTACCAGTCATTACTGGGATACATCCATTTCCTTTTGGCTGCCTGTTCCTCGTAATCGGGCGCGGATGGATCTAATCCGGCAAGCGGGTTTTCGAACTTGGCGATAATGGCGGGCGTAAAGGGAGCTTCAAATCCGTCATTTTCCAACGCTGTGTTACGCAGTTTCATGTACTCAACCGACCCCGGCATTTCCGGTTCGCGGGTGAGTTTCGAATAACTTTGGGTAACATTCACGGAAAGTTCAGGTTTGCCGACTTTCCCCCGCTTCGTGGTGATGATCAGGACGCCATTTGCGCCGCGCACCCCGAAAATCGCGGTCGCGGATGCGTCTTTCAGTACGGATACCGATTCTACCTCGTTGATATCCAAGGTGCGGATGTTGTCCCGAGGCACACCATCGATGAGGATTAACGGGTTGGTCCCGTTGATCGTTGCCGCGCCCCGAAGGTACATGGTCGCATCGTCGCGCCCGGGCTGGCCACCCACGCGTTGCATGGAGGTGAGACCGGCAACACGACCGGCGAGCGCATTGGCAAGGCTGGCCGACGACGATACCCGTAGCTCGTCGGGACTGACGGAAGAAATGGCACCGGTGACCGTCACCTTTTTCTGCACCCCATAGGCGACGACCACGACTTCGTCCAACCCGACGTTATCGGGCATTAGCTGGACATTCAGGGGCGACGTGTTACGCACGGGCAGCTCCTTGTCAATGTAGCCAACTAGGCGAAATACGAGGGTATCCCCAATGTGTGCGCCCGTCAACAAAAATGTACCCTCCAGATCGGTGGATACGGCAGCAGATCGGTGTTTGATGTTGACCGTTACGCCACCCAATGGCCCTTGCTCATCGCTCACTTTCCCACGAATGCTCACTTCTTGTTGTGCGGCCGATATCGCCGGAAATGAAACGATGAAAAAGGCAGCAAAAACAGCAGACAGCCATGGTTTTGCTTTACGCTGTAAATGTCTAAGCATAATTACATGATTTTAAAGTTAGTTTGATAATACTGTTACTCGTGATGTGTTAAGTCTTAAAAATTTATCGTTTATAAACGTTGTAGTTGTCCGTTGACTTTTCGATTTAATTGACCTGCCGCCTTTACAAAGCAGTCCGGGATTCCGTAGACTGTTCAGTTGAGCATCGGGAAAATCTTCACACGGAGCGATCAACGTACCCGTTGGATCTCGGGGATCAATCGCTCACGGAAAAATCGAAATGTCAAAGAACCGTTCTACTAAGCGTTCCTTATAGTTAAAGCTCAGTCTAAAAAGTACGGCTAAAAATATCCCGACTCGTTCTCGGGGTGGTATGATTCGATACGACTTAGATTTATAATTGGTGTCCCTTAATACATCAAACCGTAGTACCCAACGCGCACAATACGAGCCTACAATTTCCCGGAAGCCTACCTATTAAGGGGCTCCCAACTTACTTACACGGTCTTCCTAGTGATATTTAATTTAAATTTATAACAGAACAAACGTAACCATTACATTGAGTGACAGCAACCCGGCCTATGCCGTCCTGTCCCGCTCTATCCTGCTTGCCGGTTAAAAACACCCGGAGCGGATGCGTATACCCCTATTTCTATTCTGATTCGATGAGGTTTCTCTGCGGGGCATCGCGTAAACCGCTCGCTCGCAGGTCCGACCGTTGGGTTGGTCGTTGGTTTTGATACGTTACCGATGGACTATTGGGTCGGCTTTATTGGCAGGCCTAGCGGCTCTATGTGAATACGGTCGGTTTTTCGGCTAGCTTGATCCCCGGGGGCATCTTATCCGAGATTGCGTCATTCGCCTGTACGGTTCCAATAAATTTTCAGGTTGTGTGTAGCGCGGCCGGAAGCGACGATATCCAGCTTGCCGTCCGCATTTAAGTCGGCTACCGCAAGGTCTTCGCACGCCATATCGCCGATGTCAATAGCCCGTACGCTCCAGGCTTCCCACAGCGAATTGAAGGGAATGTAAAGTTTGATACCAATTAAACCGGCCTTATTCTGCTTCCGCCATCCGGCGATGATTTGATCCCTCCCCTGGCCCATGAAATCGGCTACTGCTAGCCCATGTCCTTCCTGGAGGTCTTCATCGAGTACGATCCGTTCGGCCTGGTTTAGTTTGCGCGCACCGGTTCGGGGAACATAAGCCGTCAGCACATTGCCGTGCAGCGGTTCGATGCCGGCTAGGATCGGAACGTGTTCCTCCGCTTTTCCCAAACGGAGCTCTCCCAATCCGTGATCTTTTCCCAAGTGCTTTAGACCGCTTTGTGAGCGCCATTTTCCCTTCGTGTAGGCAAATGCTTTTACGCCCTCTTTTCCGCCAATGTAAATGGATTCTCTTCCATCTTCGTTGTGTACATCGAGATTGTGCGTGAGGTGCATGGATTCATCGATGACCCAGTGTTTCCAGGGCTGCGTGGGCGTTGCGGGCATTTCATACGCAATTACTTTTGCTCCTTTCCCTTTTCCGTCTTTGTTATCCCGGCCATGGAGAGGTAACACAATTAGGTGAAATAAGCCCACGTCAGCCTTGGCCCAGCGCATTCGGTGCACCGTAGGTTCATGGTGCAACGCAACGGGAGTCCACCGCTGGGTGGGATCATCGGGGCGGATGAGGTAATGGACGGAGCCGGACTGTGCAGTATCTGACGTTTCTCCGGGATTCCATTGGGCACCCACGGCCACCTCTACTTTACCATCGCCATCAATGTCTCGCGCCGCTATGCAGACATTGTCATGCTCGGTTAGATTTTCGACCATGACAAACTTTTGCCAATCGCCATTTCGATACCAGACAAACGCTTTTTTATCGGCTAGCAGGATGTCAGGCTTTCCATCGCCGTCGACATCGCCAATGGCTATTCCATAGCCTATGGAAACCTGATCGTCCAACAATTGCTGTTCGAAAGAAGGGTCTTGCGGGGGAGAAAGCAGTAAAGCGAGTTCTATGAGAAACGTTTTCATCCAGTTTAAAATTTTTTATTCAACAACCTTAGTTTCCGCTTGTTTGCGGCAGTTGCGGTAATAGGTTATTTCCAGATGGATTGTACATAAGACACTTCGAGGTTGGTAACCCGAATCGAGTTTCCCCAAAAATGGAAACCCTCCTTGTTGTCACTTTCGGGCTTTCTTTCCATGGAATACGCATAGGCCCCGTCGTCTATGAAAACCTCGATACTGGTTTGGTCAATATAAATGTCGGCCGACAGCTCCATGCTGGTCATGTCCTCCGGCGAATAGAACACGCCGTTCAGGGTGTTGGGGTTCAGATCATAATCTACAATTCGCTGCCCGAACAAGTTCAATCCGGCATTGGTAGCGTGTGACAGTTTGAGGGTGGTTCGGATTCGTAAGCGATCGGCATTTTCTAATCCATTCAGCAATTCGTTTGCCCTGTCTGAAGTCAGATTTTTCCACTGGTTAACGGGGGTACACAGCTGTTCGATTTCTTTCACGGGCCTATTAAACAACCGGGGGCCATCCTTGGTGGTTCGCAGGGTCAGTTCGGTGGGAAGCAGCATCATCCCGTTAAAGGGCATTCCCGGATGGCTTATTCGTCCCCAGCCGATCTGGACACGCCGATTATCCGGCATATCGGTAAAGGTCTGTGCCGCATAGATGGAGCCGGTAACATAGCGATGTTTACCGGATTCGGGTTTGAATGCTTTCCCATCAAACGATCCGATCATATATGTCCCTGATGCACCGTACATAACCCACTTGGTACGTTGTGGGTCGCCGTCTATCGGAAGCTCAAAGAGTTCAGGACATTCCCAGAATCCCGTTACATGGCTTTGGTAGTTCCAATCTTTGAGATCGGCAGACGTGTAGATGGAGTGTCCGTCGCGTTCGTTGAGTACCATCACCCAATGGTTTCCCGGTTTATACCAGAAGACTTTCGGATCGCGCGTGTCCGGACTGTTCCACTTTTTTTTCGAGTCGATCACGGGATTGCCGTTATATTTGGTGAACGTCCGTCCATTATCGAGGCTGTAAGCGATGCATTGTACTTGTTTTTCAGGGCCTGCTGCGGTGTAGGCTACAATCATCGCGGCGGTGTCGCCCTGGTTGTAACCTGCGGTATTGGCGTGATCAATGACCGCGGATCCCGAGAACATCGTGCCAAGCTCATCCGGAAACAACGCCACCGGTAATTCCCGCCAATGGACCAGGTCCGGGCTGACGGCGTGCCCCCAGTGCATATTCTCCCATTCCTTTTCATAGGGGTTATGCTGGTAGAAGAGGTGGTATTCTCCGTTGTGATAAACCAATCCGTTGGGATCATTTATCCAGCCGCGCCGGGTGGTGAAATGGAACCGCGGCCGATTTTTTTCTTTATAGAGGCTGTCGTGCCCGGCGATTACATCGTCTTGGTAAATTTTACGGAGCCCCGCGCTGTCACCTTCGTATGAGATTTTGATCGTTTTGCCGATCAGATCTGAAACGTCCTTAAACACCCAGTAGTCGGCCTCTCCTGACGCCAGACGGACGACCACGGATACATCAGGTTTTCCAGCTACCTGGAAGGTCATTTTTGCGCGATCCTGTTTGTGCGACACTGGAAAGTTGAGGTAATTTTTAGCGATTTTTATTTCGATATTGTCAGCAAATAGCGAAAAACTTATTAAAAGGAGGGTAGCCAGAGTGAATGCGGTAATGGGTGGTAATTTCATCTTGTTTTAATTTATTCACCTTGTTGTTTGGGATTACGAACGCCTGTCCAGTGCGCTTCCGGGTTTTTTTGGTTAGTACCTTCATACGAAGGTACTTGTTTAAGCGGGTATTCGCAACGTAAACGGACTAGTTTTTTGGCAAAAAAGAATAAAATAGTACTTTTGATGAGATAAGATAAGTTGACCTACTTTTACATATGAAACAAACCACGCTGATTTTTTTCGGTTGCCTATTGCTATCTATGATTACCCAAGCGCAGGATTTTTCGAGCTTTCAGTCCAAACAACTTATTCACAAGGGCGACACGCTGCCTTATCGGATATTATATCCGGAACATTACGATCCGGAGGGGCAGTATCCGGTGCTATTTTTCCTCCATGGAGCAGGTGAGCGGGGGAACGACAATGAGAAGCAGCTCGTCCATGGAGCCAGTTTGTTTGTTTCGGACAGCGTACGCAAGGCATTTCCGGCGATCGTGGTATTTCCCCAATGTCCGACCGATTCGTACTGGAGCAACGTAGATATCCGGTCGCAGGACGACGGAAGGCGGGAGTTCTATTTTCGCACCGCCGGGAGACCAACCAAGGGCATGGCATTGTTTCTGCGTTTAGTTAATGATGTGCTAGAAAATGAAGCGGTAGACGAGCAGAGGGTTTACGTAGGCGGCTTATCAATGGGCGGTATGGGCACCTATGAAGCTCTACGGCGTAAACGTAACGTATTTGCCGGCGCATTTGCCATATGTGGCGGAGATCACACATCCAATGTTAAAAAATATGCCCATGTGCCGCTTTGGATATTTCACGGCGAGAAAGACGATGTGGTGCCCTCGACGCATTCGCATGCCTTGGTTGCCGAGTTAAATCGGCTGGGAGCCCGTCCAAAATACACGTTTTATCCGGAAGCCAATCACAATAGTTGGGACGCCGCTTTTGCCGAGCCTAACCTGCTTTCGTGGCTCTTCGGCAAGACGAAGAAATAAGCCAGCCGTTGTAACAATGGGCAATGAGTAGGGTCTAATTAGCGATAGTTACGTCAGATGTCGGTACAAATGTCCAATACGGAAAATGTGAAGTTATCGCTGCAGTCAATCAGCAGCAATAAATTGCGCACCTTTCTCACCGCATTGATTATTGCGATCGGCATTACGGCATTGGTCGGGATTCTTACCTCGATTGATGCCATCAAAAGCTCGCTGACCGATTCCTTTTCCGCCATGGGCTCCAATTCTTTCAATATCCGGAATAGGGGATTAAATGTGCGAATCGGGGGCGGAGGAACACGGCCTAAGGAATTTCCGCCGATCACGTATTACCAAGCCATGGATTTTAAAGACCAGTTCGACTATCCGGCCGTGGTATCGTTAAGTACCTATGCATCTACGGGGGCCGTTGCTAAATATAAAAGTGCGGAGACCAATCCCAATATTAACATCCTGGGAGCCGATGAGAATTACCTGGAAACCGCGGGATATAAGCTGTCTTTAGGGCGTAATTTCTCGCAACGGGAAATCGAATATGGGAGCAGTGTCGTTATTGTAGGCTCGGAAATTGTTGAGCGTTTATTCAAAGGGAATGAGGATCCGATCGACGCATTCATCACCATTGGGAATGCGCGCTACACCATCATCGGGGTTTTGGAAGATAAGGGGTCGAGTGCCGGTTTTGGCGGCGACAAAGCGTGTATTGTTCCCCTGCTGAAAGCTCGGGCGGTGATGGCGTTCGGGCAACCTTCTTATACCATCACCGTTATGGTAGGGAATCCGCAGCATATGGATTCGGCTATCGGCGAGGCAACTGCCTTGTTCCGTAATGTGCGTGGCGTTCGGGTTGGTCAGGAAACCAATTTTGAAATTACCAAGAGTGATGCGGTGGCACAGATACTATTTGATAGTTTGATGTATGTACGATGGGGAGCGATTGTCATCGCCTTGATTACACTTATTGGTGCATCCATCGGTCTGATGAATATTATGCTGGTGTCCGTAACCGAGCGCACCCGCGAGATCGGCATACGCAAGGCCATAGGCGCGACGCCGCGCGTTATCCGGAGGCAGTTTCTCACGGAGGCCGTGGTGATTTGTCTCATGGGCGGATTTGCCGGTATCTTTCTGGGTATATTAATCGGTAATATCCTAGCGATAATTATGGGTGCAAGTTTCATTATCCCTTGGCACTGGATGGTGTTGGGAGTAGCCGTGTGCGTGGGTGTGGGCATGCTTTCTGGTTACTATCCGGCCTCAAAGGCTTCTCGGCTGGATCCGGTGGAGGCGTTGCGCTACGAATAAGCGCCCCAATTCGTTTTCCCTTCAAAATTTCATTTGCTTGATAAATATACTAAATTTACCAAGATAACCAGTAGTACTAAATTTGAAACGACCAAGCGACCCTTTTAACGAACGAGCGTTCCTGGAAAGGATCCGCAAAGCTATTTTTTCAGTTCGCCTCCTATTCATTCTGCTAGTTTCCATGACACTTCCCCTAGTGGGACTGGCCACAGACGTCAAGGATTTCGGCGCAAAAGGCGATGGGCAGACAGACGATACGGAGGCGATCCGCAAGGCTGTCCTCCACGCAGCGGACGGCTTGCTGGAATTCCCCAAAGGAACCTACCGGATCACCGAAACCTTAGCAATTGATCTGGCCCGCATCGGGCCGCTGGGAATTTCAGGAAAAGGGGGAAGTGCCCGAATCGTGATGGCAGGTGTGGGACCCGCACTGCGGATAGTCGGCTCGCATGATAAAGGCTCGGCACTACCGGCTTCCGTAAAGCCAATTACCTGGGAAAAAGAACGCATGCCGTCAGTGACGGCGCTTGAAATAGTTGGCGCACATGCAGAGGCCGATGGAATCGCGCTTGTAAATACGTTCATGCCGATTTTGAGCGGGGTATTGATTCGTGATGTCAGATACGGAATTCATCTTTTGTCGCGAAATCGGAATGTGCTCATTGATGCCTGCCACATTTATCATGCCCGGGGTATCGGGATTTACCTGGATGATGTGAATATCCACCAACTAATTGTCAGCGACGGCCACATCAGTTATTGTCAACAAGGAGGGATTAAAGTTCGTGGTGGAGAAATCCGCAACTTCCAGATCACGGGCAATGACATTGAGTATAATTGCAGGCCTGACGGAGAAGTTTCCGCGGATATCTGGATCGACTGTTCACAGGGGGGCAGTGTACGCGAAGGGACCATTGTCGGTAACACGATTCAGGCGATCCCCAGTCCCGACGGAGCCAACATACGCTTTACCGGTGTGCCCGGCAACGCAGATAAGATTGGCTTATGGAGCATATCCGACAACCACATCGGTAACCAGGCGGTGAACATCCACTTGGACCACTGCCGGGGGGTAACCGTAACCGGTAATACCTTTATGCGCGCCTATGACCGCCATGTAAAGATAGCCGATAGTAAAAACATACTGATCAATTCCAACCTTTTTGATCATAACGCGGATTATTATACTTCAGAGGTAGATGCCCCCGGGGGTATCAGTGTCGATCGGGCAAACCATGTTACATTGAACGATAACCTCATCGAAGGAGCAGGTTACGGTAAGGTGACAGACGGGGGTGCAATCGTCATTGCAAATAGCCAAGTGGTAACCGTCAGAGGCTCTCACATCCACAATGCGCGGCACACCGGCGTGCGCATTGTGGAGAGCACATATGTTCAGGTGACCGATTGCACGATTGATGAAGCGCCAAACCGATCCGTTATGGCTGCAGCGATCGCCCTGCAAGGCAATTGTGCGCACACGGTGATTCGGCATAACCAAGTTGTGAAAGGGAAGGACGGGGCCATTGTTGACCACGCCCGGGGGGCTGTTGTCGAACACAATCAAGTCATCAGTGGCGGTTAGCTGCGTGGGTCGTTGCATCGGGCAATAACGGAAAAATGGTATCAGTATTCTAGAGAAAAATAGTAGTCTTATCGGGAGAATGCGGCTATATTGAGCGGCCGGTTCTTGTACAGTCGTTGCTTCGACCGGTTTTTTACCCGGAAGCGTTCTGAATGCTAACCCTGAATATGAAATGTTGGTTTAATCTATGCAGGACGTTCAAGTGCGAGGAGTGGCGGTCCTTATCGCATCCCGAGCGTTCAGGGTTGAGGCGACCTGTGTATGGTACGAGACGGAAGAGAATCCATGAATAACTAACGAGGCGAATGAGCGGGAACTCAAGATTTACGACCTGGAAATGGGAGGTTTCTTTCGTACTGATAGCCACGCTATCTTTTCTGACGGGCTGCCGGGGTGATAGGCAACCGGACGCAAAAAGCATTAGCGAAATGGCCGCAAATGAAGACGTAGCCCGATACCTGGAATCGTTTAAGGGATTGGGCGCGCTGACGGATTCCTCTCAGGCCACTCCTCCGGACAAAGCGCTGGAAAATTTCCATGTCCCGGAAGACCTTGCCCTCGATCTCGTATTGTCGGAGCCGCAGATCACCCAGCCTGTTGAGTTAAGCTTTGACCACCGGGGCCGTCTTTGGGTCGTACAATACCATCAGTATCCGTATCCAAACGGCGTTAAAATCGTGAGTGTTGATAATTATCTACGGGTACAATTTGACAGACTGCCGGCGGCTCCACCCCAAGGTGTTCAGGGGGCGGATAAAATCACCTTCTTTGAAGACACCGATGGCGACGGGGTCTTCGACCGGTCTACCGACGCAATCACCGGACTGAATATTGCGACCAGTGTAATTACCGGGAGGGGACGGATCTGGGTACTTAATCCGCCCTACTTGCTGGCATACCCCGATAAAAATGGCGACGGCATTCCGGACGCCACACCGGAAGTTAAATTGCAGGGATTTGGCCTGGAGGATACACACGCCGTGGCAAATAGCCTGCGCTGGGGGCCTGACGGCTGGCTATATGGTGCACAGGGAAGCACAACAACTGCTAATGTCAGTTCATCCGTATCGAAGAATATCGCCTTTCAGGGGCAAGTGATCTGGCGTTATCATCCGGACACGGAGGTTTTCGAAGTGTTTGCAGAAGGCGGAGGCAATACATTTAATATTGAGTTCGACAGCAAGGGGCGCATTTTTTCGGGTAATAATGCCTACGATCGGGGGCCCAATTTCAAGCAAGGTGGCTTTTATCCGCGCAGTCTCGGCAAACATGGGCCGTATATGAACCCCTATACGTTCGGCAATCTTCCCAACATGGCTCTTCAGGGGGATAAATCCCGTTTTACGCATTCGTTGATCCGTTACGAAGGAGGGAAGCTGCCCACTCGCTATGAGGGTAAATTTATTGCGGTCAACCCGCTGCTCAACTACGTACAGCTCACACGGATTGAACCGGATGGATCCTCGCTGAAGAATATTGATGAAAGACGAATTGTCGAAACCGGAGACCATTGGTTTCGACCGGTTAATATCGTTGCTGGTCCCGACGGCGCCGTATACATGGCAGATTGGTATGACAGCCGCCTGTCACACGTCGATCCGCGCGACACGTGGGACAAAGGGTCGGGAAGGATCTATCGGCTTCGGGCCAAAACAGATAGTGGCAAACACCATGCTTCTTTTGACCTGAGCAAGAACAACGTCGACCAGCTTATTGAGTTGCTACGAAGTCCTAACAAATGGTTCCGCCAACAAGCCCTGCTGCAGTTTGCCGATCGTCAGAATCCGCGGGCCGTGCCGCGGTTGTTGCCGTTGCTGCAGCAGGGGACGGACGGTCAGACCGCTTTGGAAGCCCTTTGGGCGATTAACCTGTGTGGCGGCCTTGACGAAAAAACCGCGCTTGGTGCACTACGCCATAAAGACCCCTATGTCAGGCTTTGGACTATCCGGTTATTGGGAGATGCCAGCAATGTTAATCCAACGATCTCTGCGAAACTCGTTAACCTTTCTGCTGCTGAACCGCACGCCGAGGTACGGAGCCAGCTGGCTGCTACGGCCAAACGTCTGCCTGCTCGGGATGCGATGCCCATCATCAAAAACCTATTGACGCATTACGACGATAGCAAAGACCCGGATATACCCCTGCAGATTTGGTGGGCCATCGAATCGAAGGCCGAAACAGACCGCGAACTGGTCTTAGCGTTGTTTAACGACCCGGCTGTGTGGAAACAAACGACTACCCAAGAGTTCATCTTATCCCGGTTGTCGCAACGTTATGCGATGGCTGGAGGTGCAGCGAACTATGCGGCGATCGTCCGGCAGATGGCGCTTTCGCCGAATAAGGCACTTACCCGGCTCGTGGTACGCGGCCTCAAGGAAGGCCTGCGCGGCAGTGACGTTGTCGGCCTTTCGCCTGAACTGGCACAAGCGCTGAAACCTTATCAGGCTGAATTTTTTGGCGGCCCCCTGGCGTTGTCCCTTAGGCAAGGGGATCCACAGGCGGTCAAACAGGCGCTCGCTGTCATTGCCGACGAGCAAGCGAATGCCGATCACCGGCTTACCTATGTCCAGATTTTGGGGGAAACCGATCAGCCTTCTTCCATTCCGGTACTGCTTGCCCTGGTGGAGAACGGGCAGGTAAGCAATGCGCTGAAACAAGCGGCCATCGTTGCGCTACGGCGGTACGACCAGCCCGACATCGGCATGCGGGTGTTGAAAGCCTACCCGGGTTTACGTGCGGATGCCGGCTTGCGGGCCGCCGCCATCGATATGGCTTCCTCGCGGGCGGTATGGACACGTGAATTATTTCGGTTGATCGAGCAAGATAAACGGATCAGCGCCGCGGATATACTTGATCAACAAGCGCGCCGTTTCCAGCTACTGAACGATCCGGAGATTACGGCGACCTCCAACCGGCTTTGGCCCAATGTGAAGCCCTTGGATACCGAAGAAAAACAAGCGCGCATGAGTCGCTATGCCCATTTGATCAAGTCTGGCAAAGGGGACGAAGCGAAAGGCCGCATGCTGTTTGCGATACACTGCGGTATCTGTCACCGGTTATTTGAAGAAGGTGGAATCACCGCCCCTGATCTCACCGGCTACGAGCGCAGTAACCTGAATACCTTCCTGCTGAACGTTGTGGATCCCAATGCCGAAATCCGCGAGGGCTATACCCTTCAGCAGATAACGACCCGCGACGGCCGCATGCTGGAAGGGCGGATTGTCGCGCAAGAGGGCGATGTTACCACGCTTCAGCCGCTTTCCGGCAGGCAAATCAGCATTTCCGCCAAACAGATTAAAGCGATGAAAGCCTTGCCGCTATCGGTTATGCCCGAGCGGGTATTAGACCCGTTAAACGACCAGGAGGTACGTGATTTGTTTGCCTATATTATGAAAAAGAAATAGGCGCTAGCCAAAGTTAATTTTCAGTTGTTTTACGCAGGTCTACGGACGTGGCTAAAGCAATTGTGCGACCTTGGTCGCCTACCGCGTTGTAAAAATGATAGACGACGTCATTCCATTTAATTACCCATGGCTTATGCGCAAATTGGTTGTCATAGGGCTCTGATGGCGCAATGAGGTCTTCGCCGTCCCAAGGCGTCCAATGGATGAGATCATAGGAGCAGGCAAAACGTTCGAATGCTCCCGGACGCCAGAAAGCACCGAAGTAAAACATGACGTAGAGATCATCGATTTTCGTGATCTGTGCGTCGCCGCAGATACCCTGATGCATGGTAATTAACGGTTGCTCCCCATAGCGCTTCCAGTTTTCCAGGTCGTCAGAAACGGCCATGGCAATGCTTTCAAACCCCTGTCCGTTTGCATCTTTTTCTTGCCCTTTTGCGTTGTAATACATGACGTAAGGGTAACCCGTTACCTTTTCCTTGTCCTCTATGATTAAGCTTTTGTAGATCGTCAGGTTGTCATACCATCGTGCATCGGCATCCGATGCGGACAAAACAGGTGAGGGTTTGCGCAGCCACTCCGCAGGAACCGTGATATCTTGCGTGGAGGCTAAACCGATGCCTAGCTGGCCGGCTTCATATCCGTGATCGGAACCCCCCAGGTAAGACAGCCAATACCTACCGTTGTGCTGTTTCGGCTGATAGGTACCTCCCCATTCGATATCGACGAGCGATACGTATCCGGCCTTTTGGGAGGCATCCCATGTTGAATCGGTAAACGAGAGAATCCGCCCTTTGGTGTCCCAATGGAGCAGATCGGGGCTTTCGGCCAACCATGTTTCATAACCCCTGCCGTCGAAGACGATATAAGTCATGTACCAAGTACTGTCCATCCGGAAGATGGTGGGGCTATCGACCATTTTGGTCGAATCGGGATGCGCCAGTACAATGCCGTATTTGTAAGGAGTTTTGACGGCTTCAAATACCTGGGCCATCTTTTCTTTTGATACCTGCTCCTTTTTGGTGGTATCGCTATGGCAGGATGCCAGGCTTAGTACGAGGGTTATCGCTAGCCAGGATTTCCAACGGTATCGGGTAATTGCGAGTGCCATCTAGCTAAGGGATGTCTTCATATAGGCCTTTAGGAATCGAGCCGTATAGGTATCCGCATGTTTCACCATATCCTCGGGTATACCTTCAAATACCAGATTGCCGCCCGCTTGTCCGCCTTCGGGGCCGATGTCGATGATCCAGTCGGCACTTTTGATCATATCCATGTTGTGCTCAATAACGAGGATACTGTTCCCTTGTGCGATGAGCGCGTCAAACGATTTCAACAATTTCTTGATGTCGTGGAAATGAAGTCCGGTGGTGGGTTCGTCAAAGATAAAAAGCGTGTTTTTGCTGTTGTTGCCCTTGATGAGAAAAGAAGCCAATTTAATGCGTTGGGCTTCTCCTCCGGAGAGCGTGCTTGAAGACTGACCCAATTTCACATAACCCAGGCCTACCTCACCTAACGGTTGCAGTTTTGCGATAATTTTCGGCTGATCGGCAAAGAACTCCAATGCTTCGTCCACGCTGAGGTCGAGAATGTCGGAGACGTTTTTGTCCTTCCACGTAATGTCGAGCACGTGCTGCTTAAAGCGTTTTCCTCCACAGGCTTCACAAGGGAGTACGATGTCGGCCATAAACTGCATCTCGATCTTGACCTCCCCTTCTCCTTGGCATACGTCGCAGCGCCCGCCTTCTACATTAAAAGAAAACGCGGCAGGCTTCAGTCCGGCGGCTTTAGCGGTTGATTGGGAGCTATACAGGGCGCGGATTTCATCCCAAGCCTTTACATAAGTGACCGGATTGGAACGAGAGGACCGGCCGATGGGATTTTGATCCACCAGTTCTACCTGCTCGATCCGCTGGATATCGCCATCGATACCGTCATACTGGCCGGTTTGCTCACCGGAATAATTACCGATCGCTTTTTGAAGTGCAGGATATAGGATGCGTTTAATCAGCGATGTTTTTCCGGAACCAGATACGCCGGTTACGACGGTGAAGACATTGAGGGGAAAGCGAACATCGATGCCTTTCAGATTATTTTCCCGGGCTCCTTTGACGAGGATGGAATCGTGCCATTTACGTCGGCTTTTTGGCACCGGTATGTGTTCCTTGCCGCTGAGGTATTTACCGGTAAGGCTATGTTCATCCGTTAGAATCTGGTTATAGGTTCCGTCAAACACCAGTCTACCGCCGTTTACTCCCGCCTCTGGCCCGATGTCAATCAAATAGTCGGCAGCCTGCATCATTTCCTGCTCGTGTTCCACAACCAATACGGTGTTGCCCACGTTCCGCAATGACTTCAAGACGCCGATAAGACGTTGGGTATCGCGCGGATGCAGACCAATGCTGGGTTCGTCCAGTACGTAGATCGAACCTACCAGCGAACTGCCCAGCGAAGTTGCGAGGTTAATCCGCTGAGATTCGCCCCCTGAGAGTGTATTTGACAGTCGGTTGAGGGTTAGGTAACTCAAACCGACGTCGGTCAGAAACTGCAGGCGGTTACAAATTTCGGTGAGGAGGCGTTGAGCTATTTTGGATTCGTTGTCCGACAATTCGAGATTCTGAAAGAATGCAAGTGCATCATCCAAGGGCATCAGTACGATATCCGAAATGGATTTCCCGTTGATTTTTACGTAGGAGGCGTCTTTCCGAAGTCGTGTCCCTTTACATTCCGGGCAGTCGGTTTTGCCGCGGTAGCGGGAAAGCATCACCCGGTACTGGATTTTATAGGTTTGCTCCTCAAGTTCCTCAAAGAAGCGATTCAAGCCCTCGAAGTAACGGTTACCTGTCCACAGCAACCCCTTTTGTTCGTCCGTCAGATCGGCATAAGCCCGATGTATCGGAAAATCAAATTTTGTCGAATTGCGGATCAGGCGCTGCAACCATTCGCCCATTTTTTCACCGCGCCAGGGGGCAATGGCTCCATCGTACACGGACCGGCTTTTGTCCGGAATGACCAAATCGGGGTCAATGCCGATGATTCGTCCGTAGCCTTCGCAGCGTTTGCATGCCCCATAGGGATTGTTGAAACTGAAGAAATTAGGAGTGGGTTCTTCGAAGGTGATGCCATCGAGTTCAAATCGGTCGGAAAAGGTATGGATGGTGCCATTCACGTCCACATAGCAGTCGCCCTTCCCTTCAAAGAAGGCGGTCTGTACCGAATCGGCAATGCGGTTGGCCGTGTCTTCTTCGCCGTCGACCGTGGCACGGTCAATGACGATCTGGAGGTCGCCTTCCCGGGCGGTACGGTTCTCAAACGCCTCATTTTCCAACAAAGTTTCGATTTTCTGGACAGCGCCGCCAGAGACGACCCGTACGAACCCCTTTTGCAGGAGAATGGCCAATTCTTCTTTCAACTTTCGGTTATTGCTGGGATGCAACGGAGCACAGATGGTGGCGATGGTTCCCATGGGAAGGGAAGTGACGAAGTTGGTCACCGATGTGACGGTATCTTTTTTTACCTCCGTCCCTGAAACCGGTGAATAGGTTTTTCCGACACGGGCATACAGCAACTTCAAATAATCGTAAATCTCCGTTGACGTTCCTACGGTAGAGCGGGGATTGCTGGTGATCACCCGTTGTTCAATGGCAATTGCCGGAGCGATTCCTTTGATGTAGTCAACTTCCGGCTTGGCCATGCGACCCATAAATTGCCGGGCATAGGAAGAAAGACTTTCCACATACCTTCGTTGGCCCTCTGCATAAAGTGTATCGAAGGCCAGCGAGGACTTCCCCGAACCGGAAAGGCCGGTAATGACGACAAGCCTGTTTTTAGGTATGGCTACATCGACGTTTTTGAGATTGTGTACACGGGCACCTTTGATAAGAATATGGGTTTTGGGATCGAGCGTTGTTGCTGTATTCATATGGATAAATCCGTCCGCTGATTTCGTACGGAGAAATGCAAAAGTACGGATAATTTTTTTAGTACGCGAAAAATCCCCGGCGGTTGTTCCGGGGATTTTAAGTATGAGGTAAATCTTGTCGAAAAGCGATTGCCTTGTTAGGATCAACGTGTTTCTACGTTCAAGACGGCTTGGTCGTTTCCGGCCGTGAGATCGAGTGTCAACACGTATGTCGTACCGGCTTCGAGTGTTTTTCCTTCCAATAACCCCAGATTGCCTGGATCGCGGCCATTGCTGCCATCGCCTACGAAAATCAGGTCGCTGGTGGTGCTGAGGGCGTCGTTTTTAAATTCGCCACCCCATCCTTTTTGATGGAAGAATTTAAAGTTGATGTTGTCGGCAGCGACCGTAGTGCCTGCGACAACCGTAACTTGGTAGACTTTATCCTGTATGGGCGCCATGCACAATGCTTTCTCCGGTGTCCAGCCGACAGCATTGGCGGAAACGGACGGTTTGCCGATGCCTTCTCCAATGATCCAGACGGCACCGGTGCCATCCGGTTGGAGTGCCGCCAGATCACTTCCATTGAGTGCTTCGACGATGAAGTACCGATTATTGAAGTCAGCCGTAATCCGGTAGTTACCACTCTTGGGTTGGAAAAGGAGTTTATCCGAGCCATCTTTGGCAAAATAATCCGGATCTATCCACCAGCTCGCGAGATCATCAAACCCGTCAATGATCACCTCCTCTTCTTGGTTCAACGCGAGGTCGACGCTGTAGTGGGTGTCGTCTACCCGCTTCATCACGGTCTGGTTGATTGCATAAGCGATGATAAACGGAGCAGCTTCATATGTCAAGCTGTTGAACGAAATGGTATATTCGCCGGAGAAGGCGTTGGAAAAAGGAATATCATTCGTGCTTCCTTCTTTGATGGCATTATCTATCCACCCAAATGTCAATTCGTTGCCCGCTTCACCGAATGTGGGCGTTTTAATGTAACCGCTCATCCGGGCGGGAAACGTGGAGGTGGCCGCATAGGTATATGGACCGGTGCGCTCGAGCCGGTATTCGGCAACGTCGGTCACGAGTGTCAGATACGGATAGTCCGGTCGCTCAAGCGGTAGGTCGTATTGTTCCTCGGCGACGGCGAAGTTAATGTTTTGAAGGACCAGCTTGAGCGTCGCGGTGCCATTAGGCACGTTGGCATAGTAAGGAACAAAGATCTTACCCGTATAATCGCCGTTTGTCTTTGTGCGGATGACCGTTTCGGAAACTAGCTCGTCACTGTAATAGAGACGCGCCTTGAGGGTAGAAAGCGGGACTTCAGCATCCGAAACGCTTACGGTAAAGGCCAAGCTATCTCCGAAATATGCCGACGAAAATTCGGTTTTGGGATCGATGATCGGGTTCCCTGACGGTTTGGTTTCTTCCTTTTTGCAGGCACCCGTCAGCAGGCCTGTCAAGATCAATGCGTAAAAAAGTTGCTTGTTCATGTCGTGAAGTGCTATTTCCAACGGTAAGAGACGACCGCCTTTGCGGGTACGTCGTAGCTAAAATGGTTTGTGCCATCATCCAGCGTAATGCGCCTTGGTTCCGTGCTGTTGTTAAGCAGCACCGTGGCCAGGCTACCGTCCGGATTTTCGAAAGCGGCGTAGAGTAGTCCGGTCGATGTAAAGCCGGAGGTGCCAATGCGGGTGGCTCCCGGTTTAACGACTGCTGCCAAATGACTGATGACGTAATAGTGCGAATTCCGTTGAATGGCTTGGTAATTGCCTTTGTTGATATCGACTGCCCCGTAGCAGGTCTGGCACCCGCCTTCGCGGTTCGGACCCCGCTCGCTGTCCAGCATAAGGTTCCATACAATGACCGCTTTGCTCCCGTTCTTTACCGTGCCAAGGCCCACCTCCTCCATATCTTCCATCAGGCGTACCGACAGGTTGTGCCCATCATTCCACGTACCGATGGATGTTTCCGTAAAGATCAGTTCTTTGTCGGGACGCTGCTGTTGAATGTCCAGAAGTTCCGCCCGGTTGCCTCCGTAGTTGTGATATGCAGCGCCTGCGACGTATGCGGCGACGGCAGGATCCTGATACACCTTAACGGGGTAATCCTCCTGATCGGTCATATTGTCGTAGTTGTAATTGTGGTCAAAGACATAGATCTTGGTGCTTAACCCCGCGCCCCGCAAGGCAGGCCCCAAGCCTTCCTTGATAAAAGCCTGTTGTTCTTGCCATCCCATGAACAGTGACGCTGAATTGCCACGGTTAAGCGGTTCATTCTGGGGGGTGATGGCGTAAATGGGAATTCCCTGCGTTTCCATCGCCTGGATCCACTTGACGAAATATGTACCGTAGTCCTGGTAATGAGCCGGGTTGAGGTGGCCGCTGGTCCATGACATATGGGGTTGCAGGTCGGTCAGGTTGTTGACTTTCATCCAACGTGGCGGAGTCCAGGGGGAGCCGATGATTTTGATCTCCGGATTGATGACCAGGATTTCCTTTAAGATTGGGATGACATATTCCAGTTCTTCGCTTTGCAGGGCAAAATTTTCAATCCCCGGCTCATCGCATAAGCTGTATTCGCTGAGCGAAAAGTCCGAACAACCAATGGCAATACGGATGTAGCTATGGCCATACCCTTCCGTTTGGGAGAATGTTTCCTTGAGGAATTTTGTCCGGTCATCGGCGGCCATCTGCATCAGGTTGTAGCTAGCCGATCCGGTCACGGCCGTACCGAAACCATCCATGGTCTGGTACTTTTCATTGCGGTTCAACCGGATGGTCGTGGGTGACATATTGGATGAGGAGCCAAAAATTGCGGATTGCCAAGCGAGGTCCTGTGACCGATTGGCGGTCGTCACAAGGATATCCACATCGCCTTCCACAACTGGAGGTTCAGGCTCAGGCTGGGGGGCGGTGTCATTGTTCGAGCTGCACGTGGCGAAAAGGAAGCCAACCAATAGAAGCTTTGACATATGTTGATAAAAAAAGCTGAGATTCATAATAACATAATAATACGAGGTTAATAGCCTGGATTTTGTTCAAGTTTCGGATTCTGATCAATTGCGTCCTGTGGAATCGGCAGCCGATAGGAGGTTTCATTGAAGGGATAAACCTGCCGGAGCCGGCCTTCGTCCCGGGCGTACACTCCGTTCATCACCACTTCCACCTTTTCCAAACGAACGAGATCAAACCAGCGTTGGCCCTCGAACGCGAGTTCCAGCCGTCGCTCTTTCAGGAGGGCATCCAATAAGGCGTCCTGATTGCCGCGTATGGCACTCGGCAAGCGACCCAGACCGGCACGCTGGCGAATGCGATCAATGATGACACCTGCACCTTCCAGGTCTTGGGTCATGATCAAGGCCTCAGCCTTTAGCAGCAGGATATCGGCATAACGTAGTTTAATGATGCTGTTGTGTGCCGAACGGATTTTGTACATAAATGGATAATTGTCGGCAGGATAGTAATTGCTCCAGGTGGTCTGATAGTACACGATGGCCTGTTCGTAGCGCTTTTGGTCGCCCTCCTGTTGATAGGCCCGAATCAAGTCTCGGGAAGGTGTGACCCATTTGGCCCAGGTGAAGCTATTATTCCAATTGGACAGGTCCCTACCGAACATCCAAGTTACCCAATTGCCACTGCCGGGAAAGAACTGTGCTTCCAGGATGGACTCTACGGTGTTGCGCATTTTGGCGTCTGTACCGGCCTCATTGGCCCCGAACAGGTCGCTCAGGTCGCTCACGAGGTCAAAGCCGTCTGCGGCAAGTTCATCGGCATATTGAATCACCTTTGCGTAGTCCCGTATCGGTTTTTCAGCGTACACTTTGGCCAGCATTGCGCGGGCGACCGATTTGCTGAATAGGGTCTTGTCCGCCGGGTTGACGTCAGGAGCGTCTGGAAGCGCTTCTAATAGGTCTTTCTCAATCTGCCGGTAGACCTCTTCTTCCGGTGCTTGATCCGGGAAATAGAGGTCGTATATCTCTTCAATGTTTTCAGCAGTAATGTCCGGTGCTTCTGTCGTAATGAGCGGCACATTGCCCCAGATCCGTACCATATCAAAATAAACCAACGCCCGGAAAATTTTGGCTTCGGCTTTATAACGGGCTCGCTCAGCCGACGTAAGCGAGGCGTCTTCAACGCTGTCGATGTTGATAATCAACCGATTGGCTCTAGCGATGTCTTCCAGGTAACCGTTCCAGTCGCGAGCTATGACCGAATTTGACCCTTCGATGGCGTTGTTTTCAAAAGGCACTACCTCCGCGCCGGTGGTACCCCCATAGGCGTTGTCTGCATGTGCCTCGGCGATCAGCAACAAATCTAAGTACCAGTGTTCTTGCCGATCGTTGAGCCGGCGATAGAGGCCCTGCATATGTCCTACCACGGCGGCCTTATCTTTAAAGGCGACCTCTTTTCCGGTCTCGCTGACGCCTTCGGTGACGTCCGAGTAGGTGTCTATGGGTTCGGTGATCAAGGAGCATGACGACAGCATCGCTGCCAGGCATGATATTGTTAATATGTGAAGATGTCGTTTCATCGCATTCAGGATTAAAATTCAAGATTAACGCCTACTACAAACGAGCGGCTTTGCGGATAGGTGCCCCAATCTATCCCCTGTACGGCCCCGCTATTGCCCCATTGGTTGACTTCAGGGTCCATTCCCGAATAATTGGTCCAGGTAAGTAAGTTGGTGGCCGAAATATAAGGCTGAATCCGGTTGATACCCAGTCGGGTCAGCGAGTTTGTACGGACGTTATACCCGAGTGATAGGTTTTTTACCCGGAGGTAACTCCCGTCCTCCACGAAGTAAGAGGAGTTACGTAAGGTAAACCCGGCTCGTGGTACGTCGGTGATCTGACCGGGGATGCGCCAGCGGTCTAGCACACGGGTCGACTGGTTTTTGCCGTCGTACATCCCTTCGGTCTCGATACGTGAAGCGTTGAACACATCGTTTCCGTAGGATCCTTGGAGGAAAACGCTGAGACTGAAGTTCTTCCAAGAAAGCGAGTTGGTCAGCCCAAATGTGAAATCGGGATTTGGATCGCCGATGTAGGTCCGGTCAGTAGAAGAAATCCGGCCGTCTGCATTCAGGTCACGATAAATCATATCGCCCGTTTCCGGATCTACACCATCGCTGATGTACCCGAAGAATCCACCGAGTGCCCGCCCCGGCTCATTACGCACCACGTTTTCACGGATCACATCACTGGTTCTAGCCGTTGTGTATACCTGCTGAAGCGCCAATTTGTCCAATCGGTTGCGGTTAAAGGAGATGTTGAAGTCGGTTTCCCAACCAAACTCGCCGGTCAGGTTGCGGCTATTTATGGCCATTTCGAATCCGCGGTTGCTCATTTCTCCCTCGTTGCGGATGATGGAACCGGACGTTTGGCCCGGCGGAAGAGTGACGTACATGAGCATGTCAGTGGTTTTCTTGTGGTAGTAATCCAGGTTTACGGTTAGCCTACTGCTGAAAGCCGTAAAATCGATGCCGACACCCGTTTGGGTAGTGGTCTCCCATGTAAGGTCCCGTGTACGCAGGTTGGCGGGCAAAATGGTGGGCACCGCATTGGCATACTCTTCTTCAAACCACGGGAGACGTGTAAGATTGTACCGTTGCAAATATGCATAGTCGCCCACTCCGGATTGGTTGCCCGTCTGTCCCCAGCCCCCGCGGATTTTTAGATCATCCAGCCAAGCGACGTCCTGAAGAAACGGTTCGGCGGAAAGTCGCCAGGCTGCCGAGAGGCTTGGAAATACGCCCCATCGGTGATCGGGATGAAGTTTGGAAGAGCCATCGGAGCGAAGGTTGGCGGTCACGAGGTATTTGCTGTCAAAATTGTAAGAAATACGCCCGAAGAAGGACATGATGGTCCAGTCCGAACCGCCACTTCCGGTATTGTCCCATGCAATGCGGTTGGCGGCATTAAGCGTCTGTATCAGTCCGTTCCGGTAATGCGAACCGTTAATCCAACTGTTGGAGTAATCAGATTGGGTCCAAGAGGACCCCGCCATCACCTCCAGGCTATGCCGGTCAAACGATTTACTGTAATTCGCCACGTTGTCCCAGGTGAGCACCGTATTGGTGTTGCGGTTATCCGACCCTTCACCGAACTGGTTGCGGCCCCAGGAGGTGGTATAGGGATCCAGAAAGGAAGTATTTACCGCATTGCGGCGGTCCAGGGTAAATGAAGACTTAAGCGACAGTTCGGGAAGGAAAGTAATTAAGGCGTGTCCCGAAGCAATTATCCGGTTTTCCCGGTTCTTGTTATCCTTGCTACGGGCTAAATTTTCCAGCGGACTTGTGATATTGACGCCATAGAAATTAGTGTTATATTGCCCGGGATTTTCCGGATCCCATATCGGAGCGAAAGTTGGCGTGTTGATCACCGACAGTACCACACCGCCCCGATTGGCACCGTTTCCGGTGTTGACTCCGTTGTTGGAATAGTCGGAATAGGTGACGTTGGCATTGACATTAAGCCATTTCCGCACCTGATTGTCAATGTTAGCCCTAAAATTATACCGTTTGTAAAAAGCCGCATTAAGTGTGCCCTGTTCATCCAGGTAACCGCCGGAAAGGAAGTATTTCAGCTTCTCCGTACCATCCGAGATAGATACTTGATAGTTTTGAATCTGGCCGGGGCGATAGGTTTCCTTAAACCAATCGGTCTGATCAGTCAGCCCATCCGGTAAATTTACGATTCCGATCTCGTCCATCAGCTCGGCGTATTGCGCAGTGTTTAGGGGTGTGATCGAGTTGGCAACCCGATTTTGGGTCACTTGGGCGTTGACTGCAATGCGTGCCTCACCCGGCTTACCGGTTTTGGTAGTGATCAGCACCACCCCGTTGGCTGCACGTGAACCATAGATAGCCGCGGAAGATGCGTCTTTCAATATTTGCATGTCGGCAATATCTTGCGGCGAGAGGAAATTAATGTTGTCTACCGGTACGCCATCCACCACGTAAAGCGGGTCGTTGCTAGCGTTAAATGAAGTAGTTCCCCGTATCCGGATAGACGTTTCGCCTCCGGGAGCACCATTGGGTTGAATGACAGACACACCGGCGGCTCTACCTTGAATCGCCTGCGCTGCCGATACGATCGGCCGTTCATTGAGGTCGTCCATCGAAACGCTGGCAATAGCGGTGGTCACATCTTTGCGTTTTACAGATCCATATCCGATCACCACCACGTCTTCCAGCACGTTCAACGCGGGGTGGAGTTGCACCACCATGGGCTGACCTGCGGCAGGCAGTTCGAGAGAATGATAACCGATAAAAGAAATAGCGATAATGGCCTCTCCGGGCACGTTATTAAGCACGAAAAAGCCATTTTCGTCGGTTGTTGTTCCGTTAGTTGTTCCCTTTTGAGATACGGACACCCCTAATAACGGTTCGCCAGTGCTCGCATCGGTCACGGTACCCGTAATACGCCGGACATTGGGTTGGGCAAAGCCGGGTGAGGCACTGATGCATGCCAGTAGTAAAAGAATAGGGAATAGACCCTTTTTGAATTGAATAAAAAAAAGCTGCATATCCAAGATGTTTAATACAGGTTACTAATTGGGTGTAATTGGTGACCCCAATTATATCACATAGCGACTATCGCTTGTGTCAGACAAAATTAAGCGTCCTTTATGCCCAAGCGCCATACCCAGAAACGTGATGAGGGGAAAAAGTAAGATGCTTTAAAGTGTAGGTTGTTTGTATTCAGCATATTAGGGTTTTTCAGGCCACGGAAAAAGTAGCCCTAAAGAAAGGATTTGGATCAGGAAATCTGCCGAAGCGTACCGATTTGCTTGATTTTTGCTTCAAATTCTTCGCGCGACATCGCTGTTTTGTGCCTTATTTTCGTGCGATAGTTATAAACGGTTTGCAAGGAATAGCGCAAGAAGCCGGCGATTTTCACACTATCTGTGATGCCCAGGCGCAACAACGCAAAAATCCTCAACTCGGTATTGAGTTGTTCTCCGGGCTTTGGATGGATTGCTTCATCCGGTAAAAGCAAACTGTTGAATTCGGAAACGAATGTCGGATAAAGGTTGAGGAAGATGGTGTCAAAGTTATAATACAGCTCGGCCAATTCGTTTTCGGCAAGGTCTGTCGATTTTAGTTCCCTGAGTAATAGATCGTATTGGTTGTTGACGGCTTTCTTATGAAGGGATTTGCGATAATTTTCGAGCTTTTCAATGTTAGCCGAACAAATGTCAAAAAAATGCGCGATGTATTCTTCCTTGATGTGGTTCGCCTCGAACAGGTTTTCGTTGGCCTCCTGGAGGGCATGGTTTAACTGACTAAGCTGTTGGTTGGTTTCGAAAAGGGCCTTTCGGGTTTTGGCGAGGCGTTTCACCTGGATATAGCTGTACGCGATGCCAATAATCAAACCGATAGACAACAAGCTGGTTAAAATCAAGAAATGCCGGAGTTTTGCCTTCTGTTCCTGTTCGAGTGTCCGGAAAGACGCATTAATGATGGGGTAATAGGTAGTACTCTCTACTGTACGATACCGGACATTACAAAAAATGGCGTCGTTGATCGCTGACTCCATAAACTGATAGGCCTGTGTAATATCGCCCATATCGTAGAACGTGAGTGCTAAGCTTTGGAAAGACGCATTGTCTTTGATGGAGTTTATGACGTCGGTAACGGCTGATAAAGCAAAATAATGCAGTTGCCGGTCAATATCACCCTTATTTTTACTGATGATCCCAAGGAGGTAAGTAATGAGCGCTTGCTCTGGATTTTTCCTGTCGGTCTGTCCGAGCAAGGCAAGCAATCTCGTTTCTGCCTGTCTGGGTTGCCCGCGGTATAGGATGCGCGTTGCCGCAGTGATTTTATATTTTAATGAGGCCGTATCGAGCACAGCCAATAGCGAATCGCGATATAATTCGCTTTTCCGGTAATAGATGTCGTTGCCATTGCTTTGTCCATAACGGCTACAGAAAGCAAGGTAGGTTTCGAAATAATGGGGTAGCAGCTCGTCGGCAAGCGTATTACGGTTGATTCCCTTGAGCAATCCTTCCGATTCGATATAAAGCCCACCGGAGGAATATAGCCAGGCCAATTGGATCGCGGTTTCGTCTTTGAAGAGCGTGTTGGCTAACTTCTCTGCTATCTGTTGGTTTTGTTGTGCGTGAAAAATGGCGGAGTCGGCTTGGTATTTTTTATACCCTTCGATAAGCTGCCGGTTTATTTGATATCTGCGAATGAGATTCGACTTGTTCAAGTGCAGCTGTTGCTTGAGGGCAGCAAGCTGGTTTTCTTTTATCGTATCGTATAGACTCCTGTTTTGCATCACTTGCCGAAGTTGCGCAAGCACAGCATCGTCCGCCTTAGCGGGAAAAGCAACTAAGGCTATGATGAACAACAACAAGAAAGGGCTCGGCTTCATCTTACAAAAGTACATAAAATGGGCTTATAGAAAGGCGGGTGTAACGAAGCGTTATGTTCCGGAAGTAACTTGTTATCTTTAACCCATGAAAATCAGTTTTTTCTCTGCAAAGCCCTATGACCGGGCGTTTTTTGGGCGGCTCAACGAAGCTTTCGGCTTCGAGTTCATATTTTATGAAACACATTTGGGGCCGCACATTGTCAATGTAGTTGAAGCATCGGATGCTGTTTGTGCATTTGTAAATGACAAGCTCTCCGCGGAGGTATTGGGCACATTGGCCAACCGGGGCGTGAAATACATCGCCATGCGATGTGCTGGTTTCAATAATGTCGACCTGGACGCCGCGAGAAAATACGGCCTGCGCGTTTGCCGGGTACCGTCCTACTCGCCTGAAGCGGTAGCAGAACATGCCTTGGCCATGATGCTCACCCTTAACCGAAAAACCCATAAAGCGTATAACCGTGTGCGGGAGCAGAATTTCTCGCTCAATGGTCTCATGGGCTTTAATCTTCACGGGAAAACGATCGGTGTCGTCGGTACGGGCAATATCGGAAAAGCATTTATCCGCCTTATGAGCGGTTTTGGCTGCGAATTACTTGCCTATGACCTGGCTGAGGACGATGCGCTTAAAGCCGCCGGCGTGCGGTATACGCCGTTGTCCGAACTGTATAGTCGGGCAGATGTTATTTCGTTGCACTGCCCGTTGACCGAAGATACGAAGCACCTGATCAATCCCGCATCGCTAAAGCTTATGAAGCCGGGCGTTATGATTATCAATACAAGCCGCGGTGGGCTCATTGACACGACGGCCGCGTTAGAAGGGCTGCGATCCAAGCGCATCGGCTATCTGGGGATTGATGTATACGAGCAGGAAGAGAAGCTCTTTTTCAGGGACCTTTCACAGACGATATTGGACGATGATGCGATCCAGCTGCTTATGAGCTTTCCTAATGTGTTGGTGACGGGCCACCAAGCCTTTTTTACGGCTGAAGCATTAGAAGAGATTGCTTCTACGACGCTGACCAACCTGTCACGCCTTTCACAGGGACTTAATCCCGAAAATCCGGCAGCGTTGCTGGTATAAGCAGCAGGCGATTGCCGGTGGGCTGGCTTTTGTGGGGGTCATCCGTAACGAATAAAAGCAATTTATCTTAACTTTAGACCCGATAACCTATATAGTTCATAGCATGTCGAAGTTACACCGAAGAGATTTCATTAAAATGTCTGCGACGGCCGGACTGGCCGCCTCCCTCTGGGAGCCCCTTTTGCAAAAAGCGTTGGCGGTAGAGGCGCATACGGCCACACGGTCGATAAAAGATGTGCAGCACATTGTCATCCTCATGCAGGAAAATCGTTCATTTGACCACTATTTCGGTGCCATGAAAGGCGTGCGTGGTTTTGGAGACCGTTTTCCGATTCCCCTTGAAGGCGGCCAGCGGGCATTTCATCAATCGGATGGCCAAAAAATTGTGCCTCCTTATCGAGTCGATAAGAAAGCGTCAAATGCGGCTTTCATCAACGGCACTCCGCACAATTTTCCAGATACGCAAGCTGCTTGGAATCAAGGAAAATATGGGTTTTGGCCGTTGTTCAAAACACCCTCATCCATGGCTTATTATACCCGGGAGGAAATTCCTTTTCAGTACGCCATGGCCGAATATTTTACCATCAGCGATGCGTATCATTGCTCCATCGCGACCGGGACAGACCCGAACCGGATCGTTTTCTGGTCTGGGTCGGTTTGTGACCCGTTAAAACGGGCAGCGGGTATCAATTGTACGGATGCGGACTCCGAGCCGGTTAATCTCCGCTGCTGGATCAAGGGTGAAATGCCCGAGCCGGGATATACATACCAAGGAAGCGCGTTCAGGTGGCCCACCATTCCCGACGTATTGCAGAAAGCCGGGATAAGTTGGCGCATTTATCAAGACCCGAATGACAATTGGACCGGAGCCATGCATGGTTGCCTGGCGTTCGATAGTTTTCGGAACGCCAAGCCTGGCGATCCGATTTACGAAAACGGGATGCGGCATTGGTCGCTGGAGGACCTGGCCAATGACGTAAAAAACAAAACCCTGCCCCAAGTGAGCTGGATATTGCCTTCGCAAAGCAACTCGGAACATCCGGGCGCCCCTTCCAGTCCTTACCGTGCCTCTGATTTTACGCATCAGGTATTGTCGGCCATTACATCCAATCCGGAGGTATGGAGCAAAACGGTATTCTTCCTGACGTTCGATGAGAATGATGGTCTTTTCGATCACCTGCCGGCTCCCGCGGTTCCTTCCTATAACCTGGATGGCACGCTCGCGGGCAAGTCTACGATAGATGTTGCTGGCATGTATTTCCATGACGATAAAGATAATCTGGAAGATATGGAGACCGCTCGCGTCTATATCGACAAAAGGGATAACATTTCCGGCAATTTGCGCCCTTGGGGCATGGGGCCGCGCGTGCCCCTGTATATTTTGTCTCCTTGGAGCAAAGGTGGCTGGGTTGATTCTGCCGTAGCCGACCATACATCGGTGGGACAGTTCTTAGAGAAAAGATTCGGCATCGTCATTCCGGCTATCTCCCCTTGGCATCGTGCGGTTAGCAGCGACCTGACGTCGGCATTCGACTTTGTCACGCCCAACGATCCGAAGCTACCGATCATGCCGGACACATCCGGATTTGAACGCATAGATGCCGCTTCAAAGGAACTTCCCAAGGCGACGGCTCCGCAACAACCTTCCCAATTGTATCAAGAGCGGGGAACCCGTCTTTCAAGAGCGCTTCCCTACCGCCTGCATTGCACACTGAAACGCCTGAAAGACCAAAACCAGGTGCAGTTGCTTTTTGCAAACAAGGGCGGCAAAGGTGCGGTATATCATGTATATGATATGCATAGGCTGGATCGAATCCCACGCCGGTACACCGTAGAGGCAGGCAAATCATTGACAGACGAATGGACGGTCGGTGAAACCAAGGGTGCGTATGACCTCGAAGTATATGGTCCTAACGGTTACTTTCATAAATTCGTGGGAAATATGGGCAATGCTGAACCGGAAATCGAACTGGAATATAATCACCGCAATAGCGGGCTGTCTATCTTTTTACGGAACGGTTCGCCCGCTCGGCTAACGATAGAAGTTGAGGCAAATGCATACGGTTATGAAAAGCTGAGGCCTGTTGTCCTGGCTCCCGGCAAAACGCAAAAGGAACGGGTAAATCTTGAAATGAGTAACTGTTGGTACGACTTCACGGTAAAAGCCGCTAGTGGATTTTCGCACCGTTTTGCAGGAAGGGTTGAAACAGGGCGGAACGGCATCAGTGACCCGGCAATGGCAACGGAAATATAGTCCCTCGGTCAGTACCGAATCCGGAGGTATAACATCAAGGCGCACAACGCCACCGCAAGAAAGAAGCAAGTGAGCCCGAAGCTCCGGACACGACTGCGTGCGTGAGCAGACAGAAAAGAATGCCTGCTATTTTTCGATAATAGATAGGTGCCGAGATATCCTCCGATAAATAACAACACGATCGCTAAAAAGAGGACTTTCATTTTCCGGTTGAAAATAGCGTTTGCCTTGCATAAATCCAAATTCGGCGTAATGAAAAAGGGTTTTTGGAAGTGACAGAAAAGTGGTCCGGGAAAAACGGAAATTAAACGATTTTCAATTATGTTTGTAAATCCGTGCTTTTAGGTTGAAAATTGCATTGAAAGGCAAATACAGCAACTCTTTTTTTGACTCGCTTGGCGCTTGCTGGCTGGCATTGACCGGAAAGCCGAGTGAGCTGCCACGCGAAAACCGTGGCTTTAATGTCGTGTCGCTATACATGATCCTCTTGTTGGCGATTTTGATTCCTTTAGACCTGTATCTCGGTTTGTGGGAAATTGCGATCGGGTTGATCGTGACCGAAGGAATGCTGGTCACCATGTTCTTTTTATCGCGTTACCGGGGCTTACACCGTGTAGGATTAATCGTCTATGCAGTGTACAGCTACCTGCTCGTTATTTTTACGTACTTCTACAATGGTGGTAACGCAGGGCCGGCGCTCTATTTTTTTCTGCTAACCTACCTGCTTGTGATCGCATTTACTGCGCAAAAACTTCATTGGATCTGGACGGGATTGCACCTTATCTTACCGGTTGGCTTGCTGGTCATGGAATATGCTCATCCATCTGTTGTAATTAGAAGCTATGACTCAAGAAGCTCGCGCTTCACCGACTTGACCACGTCTTTCCCCATTATTATCATCTGTATTTTTGCGGCAACCAGCTACCTCCGGAAGGCCTACGAACGCGAACGGGTGGCCGCTGAGCTCCGGGCCAAGCAAATTGAAAATAAAAATAAGCGGATTAGGTTACAGAATAACTTGTTGCGGAAGGCAAATCGGGAAAAAATAGAATTGATTTCGATTCTGGGTCATGACTTAAGAAACCCGCTGAACGCCATGACGGGTACGCTCGAAATCCTCAATAATGAAGATCTTCCGCCCGAAGTAAAAAAGAAGCTAAAAGACGATCTGTTAGTCGCAGCCCACCATACATCGGCGATGCTTAATAATGTGCTCGCTTGGGTATCCGGACAAATTAAGGGAATCAGGCCCTTGCTTACTTGGGTAGAACCCGAGGTAATTATTGAGCGTGTAATGGCGGTGCAGGGGCTTATGGCTGAAAAAAAGGAAATCTCCTTTCAGCTGGACATTGGATTAGGCATCCGGGTGCTTTCGGATGCTGAAATGCTCGAGGTGATTATCCGTAATCTGGTAACGAATGCCCTTAAATTTACACCTCAGGGAGGGACAATTAGCGTAACCGTATCCGAAAGTCCGGCAACCAACCAGTGTACAATCGCTGTCCGCGACGACGGCGTCGGTATGACGGATGAAGATGTCAAACATATTTTTAATGGCCATATTCAATCGACCTATGGAACCGAAAGCGAAAAAGGCATCGGGCTAGGTTTATTTCTATGCCGGGAGCTTACCCTTAGATTAAACGGAGAAATCCGAGCAGAAAGCGAACTGGGTAAGGGCTCCGTTTTTTATCTTGCATTGCCGCTGTATCATATCGATCGGCCTGATAACCCCTCGTCTCGGATCATTTCAAAGAAGAACATATTGCACTCTTCCAATTGATTTATGGCCGGATAGCGCAATGGAATTATTTTTGTAAGATAGGATTTCGTGAATGCCCTGCATTTTGCTATGTTTGAAAGGAAAGAAATTTAATCATGATGACAACGAATTTAGATCCAGCGATCCAGACGCGTGCTGAAAGTTGGCTGCGTGCGCCGTACGATGAAACCACGATAGCGGCTGTGAAAGAATTGTTTGATACAAAACAATACACAGAATTAACGGACAGTTTCTATAAGGATCTCGAATTTGGGACGGGCGGCCTTCGGGGTATTATGGGTGCGGGCACCAACCGTATGAATAAATATACCATCGGCCGGGCGACGCAGGGATTGAGCAATTACCTGCTTAAAACCTACGCAGGAGAACAAATTAAAGTGGCAATTTCATATGATAGCCGGAATAACTCCCAATCGTTTGCGCGTTTGGTAGCCGACGTTTTTTCGGCCAATGGTATTCAGGTTTACCTGTTTTCCGAACTGCGTCCCACTCCGCACCTGTCATTTGCTGTACGGCACCTAGCGTGCCAAGCTGGAGTGATGCTGACCGCCTCCCACAACCCGAAAGAATACAACGGTTATAAAGCGTATTGGAACGATGGCGGGCAGCTGGTGCCGCCTCATGATAAAAACGTGATTAGAGAGGTATATGCCATCGAAGATCCAAGCCAAATCAAATTTACCCCCGAAGAAGCGAACATCCATTTGTTGGGCAAGGAAATGGACGACGCTTACTTGGATGCCATTGCAAGCTTGATCATCCGCCCGGAAGCAGTGAAGCGCCAGGAGGACCTGAAAATCGTTTACTCACCCATCCATGGAACGGGCGTTACGCTGGTACCACCCGCCTTGGAGCGTTGGGGTTTTGTCAATGTACATTTGGTGGAGGCGCAAGCCAAACCCGATGGCAATTTTCCGACCGTAGTGTATCCAAATCCCGAAGAAGAGGAAGCGATGTCGTTGGCGGTCAAAACCGGCGAGCAAATCGGAGCCGACGTTATCTTTGCTACTGATCCCGACGCTGACCGTGTTGGCGCCGCGGTAAAAAACAAGGATGGCAATTATCAACTGCTCAATGGCAACCAGATCGGAAGCCTGTTGGTCAACTATGTGCTGTCAGCCAAGAAAGAACAGGGCGATTTGCGTCCCGATGATTACGTCGTAAAAACCATCGTGACAACTAACCTGATTGCAGATATCGCCAAGCAATACGGCGTGACTTACTATGATACCCTCACGGGCTTTAAGTACATCGGCGAACTGATTACGTTGAAAGGCGGGCAGGGCCGCTTTCTTGTGGGCGGTGAGGAAAGCTACGGCTATCTGGTAGGCGAATTGGTGCGCGATAAGGACGCGGTCGTATCTGCCGTATTCATCGCTGAAATGGCGGCTTATTATAAAGACCAGGGCAAAACGTTGTTCGACGCGCTAATAGCGCTATATGTACAGCATGGTTACTATAAAGAAAAACTGATCTCGCTGACCAAAAAGGGAAAGGCCGGAGCCGAGGAAATCAGGGCGATGATGGAACGCCTGCGGTCCGAACCGCCCCAAACCCTTGGCGGCATTGATGTTGCTGAGATCAAGGATTACGAAAAAAGTGAATCGTACAATCTGAAGACGGGTAAGCGCGAAGTGATTAACCTGCCCAAGTCAGACGTCTTGCAGTTTATCACCGTGGATGGGGACGTGATCTCGGCCCGTCCTTCGGGCACGGAACCGAAGATTAAGTTTTACTGCAGTGTACGGCAGCCGCTTAACAGCGCTGCGGATTTCGAGCGTGTAGGGCAGGAACTGGAAGAACGGGTAGACCGGATCATGAAAGATATCGCTTAAGTATGCTGCACTGGGAAACGCTTTCGTCTGAATATTTGGTGCAGGCACCCTGGGCAGTTCTGCGAAAAGATGTCTGCCGCATGCCAAACGGGCATGTGGTGCCGGAGTACTATGTGTTGGAGTACCCCGATTGGGTGAACATGGTGGCGCTTACGGCCGACAATCAGTTTATTCTCGTCAAGCAATACCGTCATGGCGTAGCGCAGGATGTGCTCGAAATTCCGGGAGGGGTCATTGATCCCGGTGAGGATGCTCCCACTGCCGCTGTCCGGGAAATGCTGGAGGAAACTGGGTACCGATTTGATGCCGTGGAGGAACTAGCCACGCTTTTCCCGAATCCTGCTACAGCAAATAACCGTACGTATACGTTCCTGCTTACCGGCGGCGTGAAGGTGCAGGAACAAGACCTCGACGAACAGGAGGAGATCGATGTTATGCTGGTTTCTCCCGAAGAATTGAAACAACTCCTAGTCGGAAACCAGTTCGGGCAGGCATTGCATACCGCTGCCCTGTTCTATGCATTGGTGCATCTGGGATTATTGAAATAGCTGGGCTTTTGAAATAAAGTGTCCGATATCGAACAGCAGATGTAGCTAGTGAGTGAGGCAATCGCAGCATGTATTCGCGGCGATGGCCTGCTTAGCATGACCGCTTACCGCATCCGGGATGAGCGATGGCCTTTAAAAGACCGGCGCTTCCGCTTCCGCCGCCTCTGCAATCCGAGGGGTGCGTTGTATTCTTTCCGTAACGGTCGGCGCGGGGCTTTTCCGTGCCTGCTGTAAAATGAATGCCAATGCGAAAAGAGCGCCGAATGCTGCCATGGCAGCGCCCACCCATTCCGGCGAGGTATAGCCATGTCCCATGGCAATGGGTAACCCACCCAGGAAGGCACCCAGCGCGTTCCCAATGTTGAAACTGGCCTGGCTTACGGAGGCGGCCAGCATTTCCGACCCTTTGGCGGTATTGATCATCAGCATCTGGATGGGAGCTGCTAAAGCAAAAGCCGTGGCGCCCAGCACGAAAGTCATCACCAAAGAGGGAATCGGATAAACAGACAAATATCGTTGTGCAACCAACGCCGCAGCCATTGCAACGAGCAGTATGAGGGAAGCCTTGGCTGGCGAAACAAGGTCGGCCAAGCGTCCGCCTGCGAGATTGCCGACAAACATCCCCAGGCCGGCCAACATTAAGATGTATGTCATGGACGACTCGGAGAAGCCCGCCACTTTGGTCATCAACGGCGAGATATAACTGTACCACGAAAAAAGGCCGCCTGTGCCAATAGCGATCATTCCGACGATCAACCAAGCTTCAGAACGCCTAAAAAAGCCCAACTGGGTCTTTAGATCGCCCGCATGTTTCACTGGCATACTGGGCATCCACAGTTTCAGTGCGAGCAACGTTACGATGCCCACCAATACCACAATGGCAAACGAATACCGCCACATAAAGTGGTGTCCAATGTAGGTACCCAGCGGCACGCCGATCAGGTTGGCAATGGTGAGACCGGCAAACATGATGGAAATGGCCTGCGCTTCCTTACCCGGCTTGGCCAGACGGCTGGCCACCACTGACCCTACGCCGAAAAAGGCCCCGTGCGGTAAACCCGCTAGCACCCTCGAAATGAGCAATGACGTATAGCCCGGAGCGAAGGCGGTAAATGCATTGAAAACCGTGAAAAGCACCATCAGTCCGATGAGAATGCGCTTGGGCGGATATTTGCTGGCAGTGGCTACAAGTAATGGCGCACCGATGACCACGCCAAGGGCGTACGCAGCGATTAAGTGACCTGCTGTTGGAATGTCTATGGACAGGTCTCTTGCGATATCTTCCAGCAAGCCCATCATTACAAATTCAGTGATGCCAATGCCCAATCCCCCAAATAGAAGCGACAGTAGACTTTTCTTTATTGTTGTTTGCATCGTGCGTTGTTTAACACTTAGTGTAAAAAGTACACAAAGGTAATGCGATTTTTCTTTGCTTGCTTATGCAGCCGGATAAAATCGCCAAAAAATGATACAAGCCTGATATAATCGCTGCAGGAGGGTGCAAGAAAAGTGTACGAAATCGTACAATCAATTGTCCGGTATCGCACACTGCTCCAACTCGGTTTCTGATATGTATCTCGTTAGTAATGCGTTATACTAATGGAGAGATTTTGGCAAGGAACGATGTAATTAATATATTTGAATCTGACAGACACGTGTCGTCAATTCGATTACTAACGCAGCGCGCATAATCAAACAATAGAAAAAATCCGATAGCTGAAAACCGAGCAAAACATGATTCAACTGAACAATATTTTCAAATGGTATAATGTGGGGGGGAGCCGTTCCTTCGTACTCAAAGACATAAATCTTCATATCGCCGAGGGTGAGTTCGTCTCCATTATGGGGCCTTCGGGGTCAGGGAAATCCACTTTGCTCCATATTTTAGGACTTTTGGACGAACCCGATGAGGGGCAATATCTGTTCATGGGCGAGCATGTACTCGGATTGAAGGAAAAGCAGCGCTCGGCGTTATATAAACAGCACATTGGCTTTGTATTCCAAGCGTATCACCTCATCGACGAATTGACCGTATATGAAAACATCGAGACGCCGCTTATCTACAAAAATCTGAAAGGCAGCGAACGCAAGGCGATCGTCGGGGACTTGATTGATAGGTTTGGCATCGTTGGTAAAAAAGATCTCTTTCCGACGCAATTATCCGGAGGTCAGCAGCAATTAGTAGGCATCGCGCGGGCATTGGCTACGACTCCCAAGCTGTTGTTGGCGGATGAACCTACCGGCAATCTGAACTCGAAGCAAGGCGAGGAAATCATGAACCTTTTCAAACAGCTCAATGAAGAAGATGGGGTAACCATCATACAGGTGACACACTCGGAAAAAAATGCCGAATATGGCAATCGGATCATCGAATTGCTAGATGGCCAGATTGTGAAATAAGGACATGCTGGGTCTCAGTTTTCCTGCAGCGCAATCAGTGCTTGCGCCAGTACTTTGTCTGAGCGGTTGCGGACTTTGAAAAAGGCTTCATTGCCAAAATAATAACGGCCCAACAGCGCTTCTATGTCGCTCCGGACCATGGGTTTTATCCGATCGGCCTCCATAAGGGTGAAAGGAACGCCATTATCCGCTACGTACTGCAAAAAATTAGCATATTCCCGGTCGGGCAAAAAATACCCTTTCAGGTAATTTTCCACGGAGTAGGCCGGCAACGATTTTGTCAGCCGCCCATAAACATAGTCTTCAATCAGGTTCGCCTGACGGATATTCCGATATAAAGCACTTATTTTGCTGCTGTCTGCGGAAACCCAAACATCAGGTGAAATGCCCCCGCCAGCATACACATGTTTGCCCGATAAGGTTGTAAAACTCAGGTTGTCGGTATCGCGCCGCGCGGAATCAGGTGTATCCTTTTTTTGAAGACTCTTGATTCTTGGATTTGTATATGATTTCTGGATGCATCTTCCCGAAGGCGTGTAATAACGCGCCACCGTCAGTTTTAGCGCCGAGCCGTCGCCAAAGCCAAACTGTTCTTGCACGAGGGCCTTTCCATATGACGGTCGGCCAACGATAATGCCGCGTTCCAGGTCCTGGATCGCTCCTGCAACGATTTCGCTGGCAGATGCAGACTGTTCATCGATCAAAATGGCCAGATCGCCATCGCCAAATACACCATCGGCGCTTGAATAATAATCGGTTCGGGGTTCGTGTGCTCCTTCTGTGTAGACGATCAGCCGTTTGTCGACGAAAAACTGGCTGGCCAACGCCGTTGCGGCGTTAAAATATCCGCCCCCATTTTCCCGGAGGTCCAAAATTAACCGCTGCGCGCCTTGTTTCTTTAGTTGTTGAAGGGCGCTCTTGAAATCGTCGCTCGTTTTTGCACCGAAACGCCTGATTTTAATGTATGCGGTTGCACTGTCTAGGATATATGCCGCATCGATGCTGCTTACATCTACCCGGTCGCGAATTATTTTTAGCGGCAGAGGCAAACTTTTGCCATTGCGGTTTATACTGAGCTCGATGGTTGTTCCCCGACGGCCGCGTACTTTCGCTTCAATAGCTTTCTCAGAGATGTTGACTCCGGCAATAGTATCTCCATCGATTGCTATCAATTTATCTCCTACGCGCATACCCGCTCGTTGGGCAGGCCCGCCGGTCACCAAACCTACGGTCATCAACGTATCATTTAAATTATAGTACTCGATGCCGATGCCTTCGAAGCTTCCTTCGAGCGCTTCGTGCTGTTTCTGTGCCTGATTAGGTCTGAGGTATTCGGAGTACGGGTCCAATTGCTCCACAATTTCATCGATGGCAAGATCCTGCAGTTGATCGATATTTAGGCTGTCCACATAATTTTCGGCAATCAGATCGATCATGCGCTGTACTTTTCCAGTTTTGTCCGTAATGCCCAGGGGTAGCAAGCTATTTGTACCTAAATGGGTGTTTTCATCGGCATAATTTTGTCCAAGCAAGAGACCTAGTAACAACGCTGCCCCATAGGTAGCAGCCATAAATAAATTTCTTTTAGTGTCCTTGCGCATATCCTTGATAACACGCGCTAAATTAAATAGTTTCCCCCATTTTCTGCCTGAAACATGCAAAATTTACAAAAAAATGGTTTCGCTTTGGCGAAAAAAGTAGTCTGTCGGAAGCGGCCATTATCGATAGGCTATAAGAGGTCGGCCAGGGTGAAGGCAATTTATTTTCTGACGAAATATTCTCATTTTTGCAAAAATAAAATACGCAAAGCGATGCACGAGATTGAGCCTTATTACCGATGGAGAGATGATTACATCGCAGCCGAAGATGAGTTGTCTCCGTTTTACGGAACGGAGTACAGTGAATTTGAATTTGACAAACAGGTATACAACTTCCTGCTTCATCCCCAATGGGATAATTTTGGCTCCAACACACTGTACCTTAAAGTTTTGTTTGCCGATTACCAGCGAGGTTATGCCATTATCGAGTTGATCGGCGAATGGAATGATGCGATATACAACGATATCATGCTGCTCAAAAGGGAAGTGATCGACTTGATGGTCGATGCGGGAATTAACAAATTTATCATGATTGGTGAGAATGTGCTTAATTTCCACGCTTCGGACGACTGCTATTATGAAGAGTGGTTTCAGGACATTGAGGATGGCTGGATAGCGGGCATTAATTTCCGCGGCCACGTGATTGATGAATTCAAATCGAGCAACCTCGATTACTTTATCAATTTCGGGGGTAAGCTGGACGACTTAAGCTGGCGTAACCGAAAGCCGCTGCAGGTTTACAAAGCTGTGGAAGAACAGCTTATGAAGCGGTTGCATTGAGGGCTTTTGTTCAAGCTTTTTCGAACACCTTCCCATAGATTAACTTGAACCAAGCGGTATACACTTCGGGGGTTTCCATGTTTTCACGTTCGATTGTCTCGCGATCTGCCCATCGATACGTGGCCACTTCTGCCGGATTGGGAGTAGGCGCATGGTCGGTATGTCCGATGAATACGTGATCTAATTCGTTTTCCACCAGTCCGTTGTCAAAAGATGCGCGATAGCAGAAAGTAAAGGCAAAGGTCAAGGGTGCGCGCAAGCCCATTTCTTCTTCCAGTCGGCGATGAGCCGCCTCCAGAGCCGTTTCGCCGGGTGCCGGATGGCTGCAACAGGTATTGGTCCATAGCCCTGCGCTGTGGTATTTATGGGCTGCCCGCTGTTGAAGTAAGAGACGGCCGCCGCTATCAAAAATAAAAACACTGATGGCTCTGTGGAGCAGCCCCTTTTGATGCGCTTCCAGTTTTTCCATCGTTCCGAGGGGATGGTCATGCTCATCCACCAGGATTACTTGTTCGTTTATGGCCATTGTCGTTATACCGTTTTAACATGCCGTTCATCGTATCCTTCGATATCGATGATGTACTTGTTCTTGACCAGGAACTCAAAGAGCGGGCGTGCTTCGTCCGATACCGGCATGTTCGCTGTTGTAATGATCTGATTATCCTGCTTGTTGAGATAGGGGTAGGCGTACAGTTTAACATTTTTGCTGAAAAGTCCGCTTGCATAGGCCAGCAGCTCATCGGTGTACTTGCCCTGGTTGTACTGCTTGGAGTTAAAAATGTTTCGCAAGTTGGAAATATTCGTCGAAATCCCCACATTTCTCGGTTTAAATTGCGACAGATATTCTGCCAAGTAATGGTTGCGGGTGAAATTGGATACGAGAATGTGGTTCCCTGTGCTGCACAGGTATTCAGCACGCTCAGCAAAATATTGAAGATCTTCCGACGTAAACCGCGGTGTTTGATCGAGCACGTTGCTCATCAGTACTTCTATCATGACAACCAAATTATCGTCGGATATTTGAAGGTTGCGTTTAAACTGTGCCACCGCCAGGTTGAATAAATCGAAATTGGGATTAGACTTTTGCCGGTATTTGGTGCGCAGAATGATGATGTCTTTTTTATAAAGAAAATCCTTGCTTTGGTATGCAGAACCCTGTGGATTGAAAATAGCCGCCTTCGAAAAACCTTTCGCAATGAGATACAGATTGATGAGCCGTTCGTTTACTTCTTGAAATGCTGGTCCGTTTACCTTCACCAAATCGATCTGGACGGCACCGGGAGACAAATTGTCGGCTAGTGATTCGATCATGGTTTGCACGTCGTTGGTATAATAATAAGCTGCAAAAACAAGATTGACGCCCAGTACGCCCAATACCTTTTGTTGCAACAAGTTGTCGCTGTCCAGTAGGCGTACGTGGAAGATAATCTCATTGGGTGCGCCGCCCACCTCGTGTTGAAACCGGATGCCGATCCAACCGTGCGGTTCGTTCGACTTGCTGAAGTTAAGCGCAGCGACGGTATTTGCAAAAGCAAATAGCCGTTTGTTTTGATATTTTTCGCCCGTTAGCCTTTCGGTAAGCAATTCGTATTCGTGCTCGAGCATCTTGCGCAGTCTCGAACGGCTTACGTATCTTCCGGAATCTTCAGCGCCGTAAATGGCGTCGCTGAAGGCCATATCATAAGCTGATATCGTTTTGGCTATGGTACCGGACGCCGCTCCGGCATTGAAAAAGTTACGGGCCACCTCCTGTCCGGCACCGATCTCAGCAAATGTTCCGTAGATTTCCCCATTGAGATTTATTTGTAGTGCTTTTCGTTTGGTTTCATAGATTTCGCGTGCCATGGCGCAAAGATAGCGATTTCTTTGGCTGCTCACAGGTTGTCTTCAACGGATCATTCACATACATGTACCTTTTCGATATGGTATCTCCAGTTAGAAAAGTAGCTAGGCTGAATAGCCGATGGAACCTGTCTATGGTAGACGGCACCATCTCCACCGTTTAACAAGGAGGTAAGGGTAAGCAAGCATTTTTATGATTGCGGGAAGGAAAGTTTTGGGATGCAGCCTAACTTTTTCTACTTTTGATTGGCGTCATTGAGCTCGCGTTGCCGGTTTAAGACGCTGAACTTGCTTAACACGATTTTTACTTTAAAAACGTTTAACTCTTTACTTTGCCACATGTACAAGACCCTCCAATCCACATTGCAGCAGGAACTGCAATCCATTAAAAGCGCAGGATTATATAAAACCGAACGCGTCATTATCACCCCGCAGGGAGCCGATATCAAAATACAGAGCGGGGCAGAGGTAATAAACTTCTGTGCCAACAACTACCTGGGACTGTCGTCCCATCCGAAAGTTATCGACGCTGCAAAAAGAACGATCGATACACACGGTTATGGCATGTCGTCTGTCCGTTTTATTTGCGGAACGCAGGATATCCACAAAGCTTTGGAAGCCAAAATATCGGAGTTTCTGGGCACGGAAGACACCATTCTCTATGCCGCTGCATTCGACGCCAACGGTGGCGTGTTCGAGCCGTTGTTCGGTGCGGAGGATGCCATCATTTCCGACGAGCTGAACCATGCCTCCATCATTGACGGGGTTCGGCTGTGCAAAGCGCAGCGCTTCCGTTACAGGAACTGTGACATGTCGGATTTAGAAGCGCAGCTAAAGGCGGCCCAGGGAGCCCGTCACCGCATCGTTGTCACGGATGGAGCTTTTTCGATGGACGGCAGCATTGCACCACTGGATAAAATCTGTGACCTGGCGGACGAATACGAAGCGTTGGTAATGATTGACGAATCACATTGTACCGGATTCATTGGCAAAACCGGTCGTGGGACCCACGAACTGCACGGAGTCATGGATCGGGTGGATATTATCACGGGCACGTTAGGTAAGGCGCTTGGAGGCGCGTCGGGAGGGTTCACCTCCGGCCGCCGGGAGATTATTGACTTATTGCGCCAGCGATCACGCCCATATCTCTTTTCGAACACCCTGGCACCGGCCATTGCCGGGGCATCCATCGCTGTGCTTGATATGCTGAGTGAAACCACCGAGCTGCGTGATAAGCTGGAATATAATACGCGGTATTTCCGTGAGAAAATGACCGCGGCGGGATTTGATATCAAGCATGGTGTACACCCCATCGTACCTGTGATGCTTTACGATGCGCCGTTGGCCCAGGAATTTGCTGCGAAAATGCTGGAAGAAGGTATTTACGTAATCGGATTCTATTACCCGGTAGTACCTCAGGGAAAGGCTCGCATCCGGGTGCAACTTTCGGCCGCCCATGAGCAACATCATTTGGATAAAGCCCTAGCGGCCTTCACAAAAGTCGGTAAAGAATTAGGTGTTATTTAAAGAATTTCTCTACCTTTGCGCCCTCAAAATTGACAAATAGTTTGCTGGATGCAAAAAATCAGAAACATAGCAATCATTGCACACGTAGACCACGGCAAGACCACCTTGGTTGATAAAATCCTCCACTTCACCAACCTTTTCCGTGAGAACGAGCAGACGGGTGAGCTGATACTGGACAACAATGACCTGGAACGGGAACGGGGCATCACCATTGTCTCAAAAAATGTATCGGTAGCCTATAAAGACGTCAAAATCAACATCATTGATACACCGGGTCACGCCGATTTCGGCGGGGAGGTAGAACGGGTATTGAAGATGGCCGATGGGGTCATCCTCCTTGTAGATGCTTTCGAGGGACCTATGCCCCAAACGCGCTTTGTCACCCAAAAGGCGCTTGGCCTGGGCCTGAAGCCCATCGTGGTGGTTAACAAGGTCGATAAGGAAAACTGCCGGCCCGACGAAGTTTACGAGGCGGTATTTGATCTGTTTTTCAGCCTGGACGCAACGGAAGAACAATTGGATTTTCCCGTATTGTACGGATCATCCAAACAAGGGTGGATGTCTACCGATTGGAAGCAACCCAAGGAAGACTTTACCGATTTGCTCGAAGCCATTCTGAAATACATCCCTGCTGCACCCTATCACGAAGGGAGCCTGCAGATGCAGGTCACCTCGTTGGATTATTCCTCGTTCGTAGGGCGTATTGCGATTGGCCGGGTGGCCCGGGGTTCCGTCAAGGAAAACCAGCCCGTATCATTAGTGAAGCGGGACGGCAAAATTGTCAAGTCGCGCGTAAAAGAACTGCATACATTCGAGGGCCTCGGCCGTGTGAAGGTACAGGAAGTCAAAGCGGGTGATATCTGCGCAGTAGTAGGGATCGAAGGTTTCGACATTGGCGATACGATTGCTGACTTTGATAATCCGGAGCAATTGGCGGTCATCAAGATCGACGAGCCGACGATGAACATGCTTTTCACCATCAATACGTCTCCATTTTTTGGCAAAGAAGGAAAGTTCGTGACTTCACGCCACCTCCAGGAGCGTCTTTACAAAGAGATGGAGAAAAATCTGGCACTGAAAGTCGTGCCCACGGAATCTCCGGATTCCTATTTGGTATACGGACGCGGCATTCTTCACCTGTCGGTGCTGATCGAAACGATGCGCCGGGAAGGATACGAGCTGCAGGTAGGCCAGCCACAAGTGATTGTCAAGGAAATCGACGGGGTTAAATGCGAGCCCATCGAAACTTTGGTAGTCGATGTGCCGGCGGAAGTATCAGGCAAGGTGATTGAATTGGTGACCCAGCGCAAAGGAGAACTTTTGATTATGGAGACCAAAGGCGACATGCAACACCTTGAATTCGACATTCCTTCGCGTGGCATCATTGGCTTACGTAACAATGTCCTGACGGCAACGGCGGGAGAAGCCGTAATGGCTCACCGCTTTAAAGCCTATGAACCGTGGAAGGGAGTCATTCCGGGTCGTTTGGCGGGCGTATTGGTATCCATGGAAAAGGGGCAAACTACGGCCTATTCCATCGATAAGCTACAAGATCGTGGCCGTTTCTTTGTAGACCCAGGGGCGGAAGTTTATGAAGGGCAGATCGTCGGCGAGCATATCCGGGATAATGACCTTGTCGTGAATCTGGTGAAGGGCAAGCAGCTGACCAATATGCGGGCGTCGGGAAGCGATGACAATGTGCGTATCGCGCCGGCGATAAAGTTTTCACTTGAAGAGTCCATGGAGTATATTCAGGCGGATGAGTACATCGAGGTGACTCCAAAGAGTATCCGGCTTCGAAAAATCTATCTTACGGAAAACGAGCGGAAGATCAACGCAAAGAAATTTCAGTAACCGGGGTTTTGCTCCAATGCCGGATTGGTACGTATTTCACTGTCCGGTATCGGCATCAACAGGTATTTTGGGTCGAACGTGATGGAGCCTCCGCCCTCCTCTTCCCGGGCGAGAAAAGCGTTCATGATGGCGGTTGCACGCTCAGGGCCTTGACGAACAATGTCAAACCATCGCAGCGCTTCACAGGCAAACTCCAAACGGCGTTCGTTAAGCAGGGTATCACGGAACGTCTGCTGGTCGGGGATTTCCGCGCTCGTCAAGCTGTCCAGTCCGGCACGGGCGCGTACGTTGTTTAGCAGTGTAAATGCTTCTCCATCGGGCACATATCCCATTTCATTCAGCACTTCTGCATACATAAGCTGCACATCGGTGATGCGTACAATCGAAAGATTTACGTCGTTGTCGAGGTTGTTGGGCGGGACGGTGCCATGCGCATATTTGATAAAAAGCAGTGTGAGGCTATCCACTACATTGTTTGCGCTTTTGTAGCCCTTCTGAATCGTAAAGTCGCGCCGCACATCACTGGTATCATAAGCTTCGTACAGGTCGTTGGACACCGCTAGCCAGGTGGATCGTCCCCCCTGTGGAAACTGCTCGGAGCGGAGGTTTTCGGGGACGAGCGAGTATACCAGCGGGTTGCCCTGGCTGTTCAGACCCGACGTATATTGGATCTGGAATACGTGTTCCGATCCATTGTCCCGCGTGTTCAGGAAGCAATCGGAAAATTGATCGAATGGACGTAATCCCTCATAAGCGAGGATATCTTCGAGGAGTGGTCGTGCAGCGTCGTACTGTTGGTTAAACAAATGGAGGCGTGCGAGAATGGCTTTCGCCGCGTAGCGAGTGGCCCGGCCGAGGTTGTCTCCGCCCTGGCTTTCCGGAAGGGCGTTCGCAGCAGCCTCCAGATCAGCTACGGCGAAGGCAAACGTTTCCGCTTGCGTGCTGCGCGGAATCGTCGTGATTTCTTCGGCACTCATTGCGTGGTCGATGATCGGCATCCCGCCAAAAATCCAGCCCAGTTGGAAATAGCAATAGCCACGGATAAATTGCGTTTCACCTTTCATAATGGCTCTGGTTTCCTCATTCGGAAATTCGCCGCCGTCGATTTGATCCAAGATGTTATTAGTGCGGTTGATTACGCTCCAGTAGGCCGCCCATACACCTAAAATGCGGTCGTCGCCCGGCGTGAAACCGAAACGGGCGAGCGGATTATTGGTTGTATTCTGAAGGCTGTTAACATTGTCGCTCAGACTTTCCATCATCATTGGATAGTCAAAACCATGAACGGAGCGCAAACCGCCGTATGCGCCGAACAATGCTTGCCGGAAATCGCCGATGGTTTTATAAAAATCAGCCGTGTTATACGACGATTCGGGAGTCAGTTCCAGGTCTTTGTTGCAGGCGCTGAACCCCAGGGACATCGCGATTGCCACGAGTGTGAGCACATTGCGTATTGTTAGGGTCATGGATGTTTTCATAATCAGTGACTTCTTTTATGCCTTGCTGAATTTACCTTACCTTTTGCATCGATATTTGTTAAATCGATTCGTTGTTAAAATGAAGCATTCACGCCAATGGTAAACCGTTTGGAAAGTGGGTACCCCCCGTAGTCGGTGCCGGGCCGGGTGTTTTCCCCTGTGTCGGCGCCACCGGCATTATTCGCTTCTGGATTTGCCCCGGGATAGTTGGTGAAGGTGTGGAGATTGTCTGCCATGACAAACAGCCGGATCGCGCGCACCTTCCATCGTTTCAGGAGAGCATGGGCGAAGTTGTAGCCCAGCGTAATGTTTCGGATCCGTACAAACGAGGCATCGTATATCCATGTATCATTGTAAGGTGGGTTCACTCCCACCACGCTTGGCGTTCGTCCGTCCCAAGCCATATCGATCCCTTCCGGAACATTACCGGCATACGCGGCAGGTTTGTAGGCATGCAGCCAGTCGCGGTATTGGTTGGTGCCTTCGCCCAACCCATTATGGAATCCGCGCCTACCCAGATAAAAGATATCGCCCCCTTGTTGCCCTTGGATATCAAAGCCGAAATCAAACCCTTTGTATATCAGCCGGCTCGACAAGCCCCATATGAAATCTGGCTGGGCGTTGCCAACGATCGTGTGATCCCGTTCATTGATCTGCCCATCGTTGTTTAGATCAACGATCTTCACATTGCCTTCCTGTTGTCCGTTGACAATAGGCACCAATGCGTTTCCCTCGGCATCAAAATCTTCCGGCATCAAAACCCCGTCCGTCTTATACATATAGAAGCTTCCTACGGGCTGGCCTACGATAGTTGCGTATGCATTGAAGTCATTCAACGTGCTTAGCATAATAAGCTGGTCGATACCCGGCGCAAGCGCGAGTACCTTGTTATTGTTCTTCGAAAAATTAAGGGAAGTTTCCCAGGTAAAGCTCTCCGTTTTGACGTTCTGGGTGGTGAGCTGCAATTCGATGCCTTTGTTTTCCACTTCCCCGATATTACGACGGATGGTCGAAAAACCGCTTACCCGGGTGACGGGTACATTCAGGAGCAGATCTGTCGTTTTATTGAAATATGCGTCGGCAGTCAAACGGATTCGGTCGTTAATCAACCAGAAATCCAAGCCGACATCCCTTGATACGGTGGTTTCCCAGCTGATATGCGGATTTGCAATGTTGCCGGGAACGAGACCATTGACAAGTTTTCCGTTTAAATTGTAATTCTGAATGCCCAGCAGCGAGATATGCTCATAATTTCCGATCCGGTCGTTACCGGCTTTACCGACCGACACCCGTATCTTCAGCAAGGAAAGCCAGTCGGCATCCTGCAGAAATGGCTCCTCGTCTATTTTCCATCCGGCGGACACGGCGGGAAACAGCCCCCATTTATTATCGGCCCCAAAACGTGATGAACCGTCATACCGGGCGCTTACCGATAGGAGGTATTTATCGAGAAATTGATACTGCGCGCGACCGAAGAACGACGTGACTGCGCTTTCGCCAATGGTTGTGCTTGCCAAGGTGGGGTTGTTGGCATTGTTCAGCGTTGGAAGCAGGTCATTCGGGTAGCCATCGCCGGCGGCGGCGAGGACCTCTTGGCGGATATTTTCGTAACTCTGGCCCAATAGAAGTTCCAAGGAGTGGTTTTCTCCCAGATTCGGCCGGTAGGTGGCCGTATTCTGAATGCTAAACGAATAATTGTCTGTACTGGAAGCATAGCCATTGGCCTGTTCTCCTCGGTTTACATTGGCAGGGGTAAATTCCTGGTATGAGGCGTGTGCGGAGATATAACCGATTTGGGTACGCAGGGTGATCGATTCAATCGGAAAGTACTCGGCAAAACTATTGATCTGCAGCTCGCTTGCCTTTGCACGTGCTGTCATCTCGCGTAACCGGGCGAGGGGATTGATATACGTTTGTGCAGGCGAATAGCCGGTTGTCTCGGTATTCTCCTCAATGCCCACCACCGGAGGCATGGCCAGGGCATAATGGGCATTGCTTTCCTTCCCATCGGTTTCCGGATCATCCATGCGGTTAAAGGAAGCGGCTACGTTGGCACCTACTTTAAATTTTTCTCCGATGTTGACGTGGGTGTTGGCGCGCAGATTGTATCGTTCAAAACCCGTGTACTGCATAACGCCATCTTGATTCAGGTACGAACCCGACAATAAGAACGTGCCTACATCGCCGCCGCCGGACACGGTCAGCGCATAATTCTGCATAGCTGCCCGGCGATAGACAATGTCCTGCCAATTGTTGTCAGGTAGTGCAGCCGGATTCAGGTATGCTTCTGGATACTGATATTCGGCCGGTCGGCTGGAAATCGGCAATGACAAGTCGCCCCCGGTCTGCTGAAAGCGTGAATCGCGTAGATAGCGGATATAAGCCGTATATTCACGTGTATCCATCATGGGCAGGAAGCGGTCTACTTCTTGATAGCCTGCATAGCTGTGGAAATCCACTTGAGTAGCCCCTGATGCACCAGACTTCGTAGTAATCACAACCACCCCATTTCCTCCCCGCGCACCGTATATGGCCGCGGAGGACGCGTCTTTGAGCACCTCAATCGAAGCGATATCGCGGGGATTTACATTCCGCATGTGATCCTGGGGGATGCCGTCGATGACATACAACGGATTGCTGGACGCCGTGATGGAATTCAGTCCGCGTATTTTAATGTTAGCGGCTTTGCCCGGTCCACCTGTGCGCTGGCTTACCCGTACACCGGCGATTTTGCCGGCGATTCCATCTTCCGTATTCGTGATGGCGTTGTTCTGGAATGCCTCACCTTCCAGAGAACTCACCGCGCCCGTCAGGTTTTTCCGTTGCACGGTACCATAGCCGATGACAACCACTTCTTCCAGTGTTTCAGCTTCCGAAGGCCGGAGTACGATGGTCTGTCCGTCGGCGACACGCAGGGGCATTTCAAGGGGTTCAAAGCCCAGCATCGAAAAGGTAAGCATGACTGCCGAATCTGTGGAAACGCGGATTTCAAACACGCCCTGGTCGTCGGATTGCGTACTTGTTTCCAAACCCTTGATGCCGATGGAGACACCGGCAAGCGGCGTTCCCTTTTCGTCGGTGACCTTGCCGCTTACCCGTTTCTGTACTGAATCAGATTGCGAGGTGTCACGGATGCCGGCTATGGTGTCCCGGGGCGCCTCGCGTTTCAGGGTGTCTTGTTGGGAATAACCGGTTAGCCATGTGCACAGCATCCAGCAGATCATAATCGATTTAAGCACCCTTTTACTTCTGCGTTTTACCATAGTACATCACGTTAGCATACAAGCAATAACAGTTAGCCGGTAACTTACAGTATGCATCTGCTTATTAAGGTATGCTGGATAAAACTAAATACAGTACTTTGGGGGTTTTGTTTTGAAAAAGTGACGACCTAGGGTCCGGTGATCGAACGGTTGCTCCTTAAAACAAAAAAAAATTGTATAATAAAAAACAAATGCTGATATTTGCAAACTCTTTGCGAAAAAGGCATTTAAAAGATAAAACAGCATACAATCATGTCAAGAGTTTGTGATTTAACAGGAAAAGGGGCGATGAACGGGTATAACGTTTCCAATTCGAACAAGAAGACGAAGCGTAAGTTTTACCCCAACCTGCAGACCAAACGGTTTTTTATTCCCGAGGAAAACCGTTGGATTACCCTGAAAGTGTCCACCTCAGCGATAAAGACGATCAACAAAAATGGCATTACAGCCGTGATTAGCAAATTTATCAAAAAAGGGTACGTTTAATTGAGACAATGTTCCGTCTGGTTTATGGCGGATGATAACTAGAATAAGATCATGGCAAAAAAAGGAAATAGGGTGCAGGTGATTTTGGAATGTACCGAGCACAAAGAAAGCGGGCTTCCCGGGATGTCGCGTTACATTACCACCAAAAATAAGAAAAACACCACAGAGCGGTTAGAATTGAAAAAATTCAATCCTATTTTGAGAAAAGTGACCGTTCATAAAGAAATTAAGTAAATCCGCGGTTGCTTTCAGCAGCAATCTGCACAACACGTAATAAGACATGGCAAAGAAAGCAGTAGCATCACTCAAAACGGGTAAAGGTAAAGATTACACGAAGGTCATTACCGCCGTTAGGTCTCCGAAGACCGGTGCATATACCTTTAAAGAACTGATTGCGCACAACGACCACGTAAAAGAAGCCATTGAAGTGGCCCGCGAAGCCGTTATTGAATCGGCGGCACAGTAGTCTTTGTGTACAGGATATGTAAGAAAGCCGTTTCGGAAGCCTACCGGAAGGGCTTTTTTGTTATAAATTCTTTTATCATATTGGCTGAATGGGACTATTTGATTTTTTCAAAAAAAAGCAGGAAACACCCGAGGCGCAGGATGCGCTCGACCGGGGCCTTGAGAAAACCAAAGAAGGGTTTTTCTCCAAGATAACCAAAGCCGTGGTGGGGAAATCCACCGTTGATGATGAAGTGCTGGATGATTTGGAAGAGGTGTTGGTTACTTCCGACGTGGGAGTGAACACTACGCTGAAAATCATTGAACGTATCCAGTCGCGTGTGGCGCGCGATAAGTATGTAAATACTTCCGAGCTCAACGGTATTTTACGGGAAGAAATACAGGCGTTGCTTGCTGAAAACAATAGTTCGGATTTTGAGCATTTCGAATACGGTGACCATAAGCCTTACGTAATTATGGTGGTGGGAGTAAACGGGGTTGGGAAAACCACAACCATCGGTAAATTGGCCCACCAGCTCAAGGAGGCCGGAAACAGCGTGGTGTTGGGCGCAGCCGATACCTTCCGGGCTGCGGCAGTAGACCAGATTAAGCTGTGGGGGGAACGTGTAGGAGTGCGCGTCGTCGCACAGGCGATGGGGTCGGACCCGGCGTCGGTCGCATTTGACACCGTTAAATCGGCGGTAGCCAATGGCGATGACGTAGCCATCATTGATACGGCCGGCCGGCTTCATAATAAAGTAGCCTTGATGAACGAACTTACCAAGATCAAGCAAGTGATGCAAAAGGTTATTCCCGGTGCGCCGCATGAAATTCTGCTGGTGCTTGATGCCTCGACCGGGCAAAACGCCATTGAGCAATGCAAGCAATTTACCCAAGCTACTGATGTGAATGCGCTGGCCCTTACGAAGCTTGATGGAACGGCCAAAGGGGGGGTGGTGATCGGCATTTCGGACCAGTTTAAAATTCCCGTGAAATATATCGGTGTAGGCGAAAAAATAGGTGACCTGCAATTATTCAATAAGAAGGAATTTGTGGATTCGCTGTTTAAGTGACCGTATTAGATGAGGACGAAGCAAATAAAATCGCCTGCAGACGCAGGTAGACCCCGTGTTAACGTAGTAACGTTGGGTTGTTCGAAAAACATCCACGACAGCGAAGTGCTGATGGGGCAGTTGCGCGGCAATAACATGCCGGTGGTTCACGAGGCATCCCATGTACAGGCGGATGATATCGTCGTTATCAATACATGCGGGTTTATCGACAACGCCAAACAGGAGTCGATCGATACCATTTTGCAGTACAGTGCCCTCAAGGAGGAGGGAAAGGTTGGGCAGGTGATTGTGACCGGCTGCCTTTCCGAACGCTATAAGCCCGATCTGCAAGCAGAGATTCCCAATGTGGATGCTTACTTTGGAACGAATGATCTGCAAGCGTTGCTGGGTACTCTGGGTGTGGATTACAAGCACGAATTGCTTGGCGAACGCATGCTCACCACGCCTTCGCATTTCGCCTATTTCAAGATCGCCGAGGGCTGCAATCGCCCGTGTTCTTTCTGTGCCATTCCACTCATGCGGGGTAAGCACGTATCCAAGTCGATGGAAAGCTTGGTGAAAGAGGCGCAACACCTCGCAAAGAACGGCACAAAGGAGCTGATACTCATTGCGCAAGACCTCACCTACTACGGCTTGGACCTTTACGGAAAACGCAACCTTGCTGACCTGATCCGCCGGCTTTCGGATGTGGACGGAATTGAATGGATCCGGTTGCAATATGCCTACCCGTCCGGATTTCCGATGGATGTCCTGGATGTTATGAACGAGCGTCCGAACGTCTGCAACTACCTCGATATGCCACTGCAGCACATTAGCGATAACATGCTGCGATCTATGCGGCGCGGCATCACAAAGCAGAAAACCGTCGACCTGATTGAAACCATCCGTGATCGGGTGCCGGATATTGCCTTACGTACCACGCTTATTTGCGGATATCCCGGGGAAACTGAACGGGACTTTGAGGAACTTCAACAGTGGGTTGCGGAAACACGTTTTGACCGCCTGGGCTGCTTTACTTATTCGCATGAGGAGAATACGCATGCATACAGCCTGATTGATGATGTTCCAGCGGAAGAAAAAGCTGCCCGCGTGGAACAGATCATGGAAATCCAACAGGGCATTTCCTATGACATAAACCAAACCCGGATCGGAAATACGTATAAAGTGTTGGTGGATAAAGTGGAAGGAGAATACTTTGTGGGCCGCACGGAGTATGATTCACCCGAAGTGGATAATGAGGTGCTGCTTTCATCAGTAGATCAGTATGTTACCATCGGGCGATTTGCTCAGGTGCGCATAGATCGGGCCGAAGACTTCGATCTGTATGGAACCATTGTCAAATAATCGTTATCAATCGCTGCTTTTGCTGGCAACCTTTATCTTTGCTTGGCAATGAAGGCAACCTATATAGATTATAAGGACACCAACAGCTTTTCAGATACACTGCTGGCTTATTTGGATGACCATCCGGCGTTACGGCCTTTTGCCGGTAACCGGCCGGAACTGGAGGGTTTCACCAGACAGATAGCAGCTAAGGAAGGGACAGTCGATAGAAAACTGCTGGTTCAACGGCTCAAACAACAGTATGGAGATCTGCTGCAGGACCAACAGGCCGTGGCGGCCAATGTGGAAGCGCTCGGAAACGAGCAGACATTCACCGTGACAACCGGCCATCAGCTGAATATTTTCACCGGACCCCTGTATTTCATTTTTAAGATCGCAAGCGCCATCCGGCTTGCGCGGGACCTGAAAGCCGCATTTCCTGCATATACTTTTGTTCCGATTTACTGGATGGCTACGGAAGATCATGACTTCGCAGAAATCAATCATACCCGGCTTCACGGAAAAAAGATATCGTGGGAAACCAGCGCGCAGGGAGCCACCGGGCGAATGAAAACGGAAGGAATGGGAGACGTGGTACGGCAGTATCAGAACTTTCTCGGCCTTTCAGAAAATTCTTCCCGGTTATCAAGAATGATCGATGAAGCTTATCTGCAACAGGATAACCTTGCCAACGCCACCCGACTGTTGGTTCACCGGCTGTTTGGTTCGTATGGGCTCGTTATCCTTGACGCGGACGATCGTCCGTTGAAGCAATCTTTTGCTTCGGTAATCGAGCAGGACATCCTTGGTGAACATAGCCATCAGGCTATCGAACAAACGTCGAAGGCGTTGAAGGAAGCTGGATTTGCAACACAGGTGCATGCTCGTGAAATCAATTTTTTTTACTTAACCGATGCTTTTCGCGAGCGCATCGTCCGGCTCGACGATGGACGGTATGAAGTGCTTCATCAAGGTATTTATTTTACGGAGGCGGAATTGCGCACAGAAATACGCAACCATCCGGAACGGTTCAGTCCGAATGTGGTGATGCGGCCGTTATATCAGGAACGGATCCTGCCTAACCTCGCGTATATCGGCGGCGGGGCTGAGATGGTATATTGGTTGCAGCTAAAAGCGAGTTTTCAGCATTATGGAATAGCGTTTCCCATTTTAGTGCCGCGCAATTCGGCGATGATAACCGATGATAACATGGCTGTGAAAGTGCTTCGCCTTGATTTAACGTTCCGAAGTATTTTCAAGACAACGGATGAATTAAAAAAAGAATATGTGCGTAGGCATACGAAGCACCGGTTGAACCTCCATGACGAATGGATGGAGCTTAATGCCATCTTCGGCAAATTGCGGTTACGTGCGCATAAGATTGACCCAACATTAGGGCCGAGCACCGATGCGGTAAAGGCGAGACTCAGGAAAGCCATCAACAACCTGGAGAAAAAATTACTTAAGGCGGATAAACGGAACCACGAGGATGCACTTATTCAGATCGACCGGATTAAGGAAAAACTGTTCCCGGGAGGCGTATTGCAGGAACGATCCGAAAATTTCGGATTGCTGTATGTAAAGTATGGGGATCGGCTGATCAGCGAGCTGGTGGCGCACTTTGAGCCGCTTGCGTTTAAATTTACGATTATTTACTGACTCCGGGTGAAGGGGACGAAGCGCACAGGCGTAAGGTTGGTTTCTACGATTTTTCCTTCCCGTTTTTCCATGAGCACCAATGTTTGAATTGCCGCAGGTGGCCCTACGGGGATGACCATCTTTCCGCCGTCTTTCAGCTGCTCGACTAGCGGTGGCGGGATTTTATCGGGGGCGGCGGTAACGATAATGGCGTCAAACGGCGCTTCGGCTTCGAGTCCCTGGTAGCCATCTCCGATGACTACGGAAACGTTGTCATAACCCAAGCTATCCAATAATTTTTCAGCCCGTTGGCCCAGTTCCTTCACGATTTCGATCGTAAACACTTGCTCGACCATCTCCGCTAATACCGCCGCCTGATAGCCTGATCCGGTGCCGATTTCCAGGACGCGGTGATGTGGCTTTAAGTCGAGCAACTGGGTCATATAAGCGACGATGTAAGGCTGCGAGATAGTCTGCCCCTGACCGATGGACAGCGGTGAATCCGTGTATGCATGCGCCCGCAACCGGGCCGGCACGAACAGGTGCCGTTGCACCTTTCGCATTGCTTCGAGCGTCGCACGATGGTTGATGCCGCGGGCTTCGAGCTGTTGGCGGACCATGTTGTGGCGTTGGCTTTGTTCATCCTGGCTGAAAAGCCGGTTGGCCGCCGTGCCCATGATCAATCCGATGAGGATCAGTAGTTTCATGGATTAACTCGTTCTGCTACACGTGCGAGGGTTGCGGTGTCCCGCCCGCTTAGCTCGAAATAGGCTATATCGGGATTAAACTGGCTTCCCCCGTCTATGCGTACGAAAATACGGTCGAGAATAGCTTCCCGTTCGTTAATCGTAGCGTATACGACATATTTTTTGCTTTTGTTGCAATAGGCTAGTCGGAGCGGGCGACTCTTGTAAGCAGCCAGCCGAAGCTCATAACTTCCATTTCCGAGTGCTTTATGACTGACTCCGTAGGCCATTGTCCGTTGTATGAAATTCAGGTCTTTACGTATCCCCCCTTCCGAATAGCGAATCCAATATACATGGACAGGTTCATCGGGATCTATCGCGCCATCCGTTACGTTGAGTTGGTAGATCACCGTATTTTCGTCTGGGTCACGTTGTAGGTAAAACAACTGTTTATTTTCGTTAGGGACGGGCAATTGGTCTACCGCTACTTTTTTATCGAATTTGCTTTCTTGTGCGATCAAGCCCAACGTGGAAAAAAGAAGAACGAAACTGATGTGGCCTTTCAGGCGGGCGTATTGCCAGCGCTCGTTTCGTATTGGCCATGACAATGAACAGGATCGCATATGACACCTCCTTTTTCCAAAGATAACGAATTCTTAATCAATTTAAAAACTTGCTCGGCTTAGACGGGCGGGGCGTAAAAATGAAAGGCTTCCAAACGGGGAGAATGGAAGCCTTTACTAACCAATTATAAACCTAAATTATGATGACACAAAGGTAGTGTATTTTGTACACTATTGCAAGAAAAAATAAAATATTTTTTGAGTACTGCCCGGTTGGCAAAATCCCTATTTTCTATGAGAGTCGTCGCTTTACTGCAGGAAGAGACTTTAAAGTTGCTATTTTTAGTTAAGATGATTTTAGTTGCATAAAAAAGAGCGTTTTCAAAGTTTGTTCCCGAAATTCGGCACATGATAAATTTATCCGTTTTGGCAGACGCCTTCAAGACAATCGGGGAGGGTAAGGTAATCGCGGTTCTCATGGGTCTGCTGTTAAGCAGTGGTTGTCAGCATGCGTCAAGAGATACGGTTTCTGCCGCTGATAGCTCGGCGGTGGGTAACTCGACGGTCATGGATTTTCAGCAGGATACGCTTTCTAAACCCCACCGAATCCAGCTACTTTTCGGGGATTCATTAAACCGTGCTTTTTTCTGGGACTCGGAGAGCAGGCTAACTGAAGCAGCGGACGGATCGGTGTCCGTCGACGGCTTGGCTGTTCTCTATATCGAAAAAGCGTCTGTGCCTTTTGCATTGCGCACATCCCTGATGGATATTGAAATATCGGAACTGCCGCTCCTATTGCAGATCGATGCATTTGACCGGGAGGCGGGGCAATCGCTGGAACTATTTTCCGGACGGTTGAGAGTCCAGAAGAATTACGAATCGGCCTTTCCTTCTTTGGACACATTGGATGCCGGCGATCTGTACATGATCAATAAAGATATTGATTTGTCCGAAAAGGAGCATCTTGACGATTTCACCGTTTTGCATTGGTGGGAATCTTACATCAAATCGCGTCATTAGTGGTGCGGTGATTGCTGCTTATCCGAATGTCCTAGGGATTTGCCGGGCGCAATTTGGTCACGGACCAAGCGCTTCAGTGCCGTTATTTCCGGAAACCCGCCGTCTGCTTTCCGATCAACGATTTGTTGCTCGTTCAGGTAAATAGCGAATTTCCCTGCGATTTCCGAGGGGCGCAATAGCACACCGTTCAGCTCGTCGGTAAATGTGGTCAGCAGTTCGGATGCTAAATATACGGATCGTAGCATCCACCCGCACTTTGGGCAATATTCAATCGTGATCGTCGGTTTCATTCTACGGAATACAATGCATAGCGAAGATACACAATAAAAGAGAACAAACCAATTGCCCTCTTCCATACGCACTATAGGAGGGTTTTTGTAATTTTGTTTCCATGATTCGACGAATCATTTGTTTGCTGACGCTATGCCCGACCATCGTTGCGACCGCTGTTGCGCAATGGAGCGATAGCACGCATTACTACATACAGCTGGCTTCCACCAATTCGATCAACCGCGCAAATGCCAAAAGTGCTTACTTATTTAACAACGGGCTTAAATTTTCAATTCAGAAAGAGCGCGTGCGTCTCAATTGGAATAATAACTGGCTCTATGGCCAGCAGGATGGCAGCAAGACCAATAATGATTTTTCGTCGACGTTCGATGCCAATTTTTACCGGCCGAATAAAAAATTGTTTTATTGGGGATTGGCCAATTACAACACCAGTTACTCTTTAAAGATTAAGAACCAGCTATTGGCCGGTGCGGGTCTTGCCTACAGCTTTTTTGATACGGAAACCGTTTATTTCAACCTAAGTGATGGCTTTCTTTTTGATGCGAGCAGTATCCTCGAAAATGATGTTCCTGTGCACTACCAGACGGTACGCAATTCTTTCCGATTGGCTTACAAGGTCCTTATCGGATCGTTTATCGCCGTCCAGGGCAGCAATTTTTACCAGCCCTCGCTTTCCAAAGCCTCGGATTACAACATCAGACTCACGAATGATATTGCGTTTCAGCTGAATCGTTGGCTCAGCTTGAAGGCGGCGCTTACGTATAACCGCATTAACCGCACGGATAGCGAGAACTTGCTGTTTACGTACGGTGTGGCTTTTGAACGATATTTTTAGTCAGTTTATTCGGGAAAAAAGCCCAAGGAAGAGAGGTTTTCTTCCGCTAAGATCTCGTTGGCAATATGCAGTAATTGCTGGGCATTCACGGCGTCGATTTGGGCGAATACTTCTTCCAGGGTTTGCACCCGACCATCATCCATCAGACTTTTTGAGAGGGAAATAATAAGGCTTAACCTGTTCTCCTCCGCCAATGCAATCTGTCCCTTGAATTTCTGCTTTGCTTGATGCAATTGCATGACGCCCAATTGGTGTTCGCGGAGTTTCCGCAGTTCAGTACGGACGAGCCGCAGCGCCTTGTCCGCCTTCTCTGTATCCGTGCCTAAATAGATGTGAAAGATTCCGGTATCCGAAAGCGGGGTGTAGTTCGATTCAATGGTATAGGCAATCCCATGTCTTTCACGAACCACCAAATTGAGTTTTGAGGTCATCCCCATTCCGCCAAGTAGATTGTTTAGTAGTAGCAGGCCTGCCTTATTGGGGTCGTGCACGCTGTAGGCTGCCCCGCCCATGACATAATGGGTTTGGTTGATCGGCTTTTGAACGCGGGTTTGTAATACCGTCGGCTTGGGTGGTGGCGTGCGGTCGTGGTGACCGGAAGATTCAAGTACGCTGCCCAATGTGCGCGTAACCAACGCAGTCACTTTGCGTACGGTGTAGTTGCCGGTAATTCCCACAATGATCTCGTGTGTCCGGTAATTCTTGCGGATGAACTCCCGGATGTCGTTCCGGCTAAGTTGAGCGAGATCCACCTCGGTGCCCAGTATGTTATGTCCCAACGCGTGCCCCTGAAACAGCTGGTCTTCGAAATCGTCGAGAATCGAATCTTCCGGACTGTCGAGATAGGAGGCCATTTCGTCCAAAATGACCCCTTTTTCTTTTTCCAGTTCATTTTCGGGAAAAACGGAGTGAAAAAATAAATCTTCGAACAGATCCAACGTCCGCTCCAGGTACGGGGTTAAAAACGAGGCATGAATACAGGTATATTCCTTTGTAGTATACGCATTGAGATCTCCGCCAACGGATTCGAGCCGATTGAGTATCTGGTGCGTATTGCGTTTTTCAGTCTGTTTGAAGAGTAAGTGCTCAATAAAGTGAGCCAATCCGTAACGGCCCACGGGCTCGTCCCTTGCCCCCGCATTAATCAGCATACACGCGTGGGAAACGGGCGATGCAACCTGTTGCAATACGATCCGGATGCCATTGGGGAGATGAATAAGCTCATATTCCATAGGCCTGCAAGATAGCAAAAATATGCGGTCCGGTACGACTTCGGCTAACCGGTATCAAAAACGCCCTCCTCCGCGTTGATAACCTCCCGGTCCGCGGCCACCGATTCCTTCCGGCCCCTCGAAGCCCATGCTTCCGCCCGCAAAGTTGGAGAATCGGTATGAAAGGGAAAGCATAAAATAACGGGCCAATCGGTTGTTCCTGCTATCGATGATGCTGTTGTCCGTGAGGGTACGAGACACATTGGTTTGTTCATTCAATAGGTCAAACGCCTGAAAGCGGATGGCTCCCGTACGTCCCTTAAGGAATTGTTTTTCAATGTACGCATTTACGATCATCGGATTGGCGGCCACCGAGCTGTTATATCCATTGTTGCTGGTTTTGGCAATATCTGTGCTGAAGACCCACGTGGGTGTCAGGTTAATCGTTCCGGCCAATGTCAAGGCCCACGTAGACACGTTCCGGTTGCTGCCTGCAGATACGGTGTTGCGCGTATTATTATATGTGTACCGGACTCCGGGAGAAACCTCAACGGTTTCCTTCGGGTTATACCGGAAATTGACCCCCTGCGAGAGAATCCAGTTTTTGGCAATATTACGTCGGGTCACTAAAACCATCCCATCGGCAGGGGAAGTTACGTACGAGGCATTGTTGTTATAACTCACCATTCCATTGAAGGAAAGGGTATAGGTGCGGTCGGCAAAGGGTTTGGAGAAGTTATAAAATCCGCGGGTATTATAAACACCGTTTGTATTCAGGTATTCGGTTGCGTTGATTACCCCGAGTGAATCATCGAGAGTCGTGGTCCGGTTGGTCACGATTTTATCCTCCGAGAGCGAACCGGTGACACCGGCGAAGAACGAGTTGCCGCCGCTGATATTAAAATTGCGATAAAACGCACGTAGTTCATGCGTAAATTCCGCTTGAAGATTGGGATTTCCCGTTACCGGCGCGTTTACATTGGAGTAATCCGTAAAAGGCTGGATCTGGGTCACGCTGGGTTCATTTGCTCTTCCGGTGTAATTGATGTTAAATCGTTTCGTGCGCGACATTTCGTACTCAACCCGAGCGATTGGCATCCAGTTGAACCCATTCCGGTAAATGGGAATGTGAATGCCATCCACATCCGCGCCGCCGCGCAGCAGATTGGGTTGTGCCGCCACGCCGAACGAATAATTCCAACTATCCTTGCGATACCGATAGGTCAGTGACCCCCGATGCGTAAAAAATGAGTAATCATAGGTTCGGCTGTTATTATACTGTGGGTTATCAATTAGCAGGCCTCCCGCGTCATACGCATTGGCATGCCTGCTGTTGTCGTGCGATGCGAAATTAAAATCGTAGCTCACTTCCATCGAACTGTAGGTTCCCAAAGGTTCAATGTAAGATAACGTGGTACCGCCGTTTATGTTCTTGTTGTCCAGATCGACCAAATGCTGCTGGTATACGCTGTCCAGATCCTCAATGGAAGTTTCGTATACAAGCGTATTGATGATGCGTTCCTGATCCTGTACCGTACTGGCGGTGTTCAGGGAAAAATTGACAAATACATTACGCCCTTTATCACTTAGTCGCCGGTTATACAAACCACTGATTCCGTAATTGGGTGCGCGGGAAATGTTGTTTTGCCGATTATCAACGTCATTGATCAATACGTCATTTTCCCTGTTGTTAGCCAGCTCAAAGCTGTTGGCCCGATTGTTTCGATAACTGACACTGGGAGATAGTTTAAAGAAGTTCTTTTCGTCCGGCTTGTATTCGACGTTCCAACTGAAACGATGGTCGTTGCCGATGCTTCCGTTGTTAATGTTGCTATTTTTCAGGATGAAATTGTCTTGCAGCGTGGTTTCCTCGTACCGATCACTCAACGTGGAATTGTCCGTATGCCCAAAGCTGTATTCGCCATACATGGTTAGTTTATTCCCAAAGTCCTGCCGGTAGTTGACACCGATCGACTGGGTATTGGTAAGCCCATCAGCTCCCCCCCAGGCACCGCCGCCGAAACCCCGTCCGAAGCTACCACCTCCGGGGCCTCTTCGGGCACCGCCGCTGCGGGTATTGAAGTCAAATAAACTTGCGTTGACATTATTCAGGTTGCCCAAGACGGATAATTGCATACCGTTCTTAAATTTTCCGTACGAACCTGTTGCCTGATAGCGGCTTTCCGTGCCTCCGCCCAGCCGGAAATTCCCGAAATCTCCGTTGTTCTTGTCGGGCGCGATCTCCAGGTTCAGCACCCGCTCCGGGCTGCCTGAGCGGTTACCCGTCAGGTTGGCCATATCGCCGTAATCGTCCACAATCTGTATTTTCTCGACGATTTCCGCCGGAAGGTTCTGGATAGCCGCTTTAATATCACCCCCGAAGAAATCCTTGCCGTTGATACGCGCACGGGTTACGGTTTCTCCCTGCGCGGTTACGTTTCCATCTTTATCTACTTCAACGCCATCCAATTTTTTTAACGCGTCGCCCACCAAGGCACCTTCCCGCAATCGCAGGTTTTTCGTGGAGTATTCCAGGGTGTCTTCTTTTACGGTAATCGGAGCGGCTCCGGTGACGGACACTTCGGCAAGCAATTGGCTGGATTCGTTGAGGCTGACAGACAGCGTCAGTTCGTTTTTGCCGGGCTCGAACGTGTATCTCTGTTGAAGGGTATCGTATCCCAGGCTGGTGATCGTCAGGGCAAACCACTTGCTTTTGATGTTGTTGAATGAGAATAAGCCACCGTTGCTTGAGCTGGTCTGTGCAGAGTCCAGGTCGGATACCAGTTTAATTGAAGCACCGACAATGGCTCCGCCCTGTGGATCGCTTAGCGTGCCCCTTACCCGTTTGCCGGTCTGTGAAAGGCCGGGCAGCACACAAAGAAATAGAGCGGCCGCTAGGGCCACTCGCATACTTGTTTGTTTAGTACCTGATTGGTTGAAATTAGTCATTCGTGGTTGTTTGTGAAATTCATTCTTTAGCCAGCGGTGCCAAGACCCAGACGCCCGGTTCTTCACGGGGCTTTGACGGTGTCTGCGATCCGTAACTGTACGGATAACCATATCCGTAACCATACCCGTAGGGATAGCCGTATCCCCGCCTCATCATCGCAGGGGAGCTTCCACTGCCGGGTATCATCACACCGTTTATTTTTACATTGAATGCAAGTTCTTCGTTCGCGTCGAAGGATATCCCCAACCTGTCCAACGGCACGGCCATTTCCACGCATAATGCGTCCGCCGTATCCAACGATGCCCGAGCGTGAATACCATATGTGTTTTCCAACGAAATCTGGCCGTCCAGGATATCGTTAAATCGCATAACGTAGATAGCACGTATTGCCGCCAATGCGCCTTTTCGCATGTCGTCGGGACGATCGTCGTTATCGGCGGACATAATGGACCGAAACGCCAGCCGATCAGCAACCGGAAAGTAAACCGTAGGGCCTTCCCGTTTCTTTCCTTCCTTGTTGACCATGAAAGCCAATCCCTGCGCGAAGATCTGCATCTGACGGTCTTTATCAACCACACGCATGGCGATGTAAAGATTTTCCTTATCGTTTTTGATGTGGTATCTGAACTTTTGGACCGCGTGCTCATAGGTCAGTGAATCGCCCCAGTCATCGAGCTTTCCATCGACCGCAATGCCCGACGACCAATCAAGGGATTGCTGAATAGTTCCCTTGTTACGCTGCGCAAACAACGGGTTTGCCAACAGAATGATCAGTACGCCTATCTTACAAGCCTTTAACGCCATGGGTTCCACATTGTGTGTTTTTGACATCTTCATCCTACGTAAGTTTAATTGTATAAAAATTATTACACGCTGGCATTAACCGGCTCTTTGTGGATAACAAAAGTAGGTTTTTCATTTATAGATTATATTATGTGATAAGACCATACTACCTACACCGGCCCAGCTGCACATCTGCAATTTCTCATTGCATAATACTTGCAAGTTCCCTATGTTTGTCTTCGGGTAAACGACTCACGACAAAATAATGCTACTTTCCAGGTATCAGGATGTATTGGTTGAAGCTGGATGTGATGAAGCCGGCCGTGGCTGTCTCGCGGGACCGGTTTTTGCCGCGGCTGTGATTCTCCCTCCGGATTTCCAGCATGCGCTACTTACCGATTCCAAGCAGTTGTCCGCAGCACAGCGTGCCGAACTTCGCCCTATTATTGAGACGTATGCCGTTGCATTTGCCGTTGCGAGTGTAAGCCCGCAGGAAATAGATCGAATAAACATCCACAATGCGTCGTACTTGGCCATGCACCGGGCGTTGGATACTTTAGGCTTGGAAGCGGAATACATCATTGTAGACGGCAATCGGTTTATTCCCTATCGAAAGACCCCGCATTGCTGCATCGTCAAGGGCGATGGCAAATATTTATCCATTGCCGCGGCGTCGATATTGGCCAAAACCTACCGTGACGACTATATGGAAAGCCTGGCGATGGATTTTCCTGAGTATGGTTGGTGTCAAAATAAGGGATATCCCACCATACAACATCGGAGCGCGATCCTGGAACATGGAATCACCCCGCACCACCGACGTACATTCCGGGTAACCGATCCCCAGCTTAGCCTTTTTTAACCGGAACAGCTTCAGCCTTCCTCCGTGTTTCGAACCAGATGGCAGCAGCCATTCCCAACAGCAGTATGATCGAAGCAATCAATGAAATGGTTTCTCCAAGGTGATAAGAACGCGGCTTAAAGATAAATTCAACTTTGTGATTACCACCGGGTAGTTGCAATGCCCGTAATACATAGTTTGCCCGCAGGATGGGGTATTCTTCACCATCCACGTAGGCTTTCCAACCCTTATCGTACCATATTTCAGAAAAGACAGCCAACGCATCGTGGGGGGCGGAGTATTCATATACCAGCCGATCCGGTCGGTATGATGTCAGTTCAATGGAAGAATTTACCGGGCGGCCCAGTCGCTTTTCGTCCAGAGAGGATTTAAACTCTTCATGAATGAATGCTTCTTTGCGAGGATCAAACCCGTTGATCGCCTGCATCTCCTCTTCGTTGTCTTTGACCAGCGTTACCTTTTCCACAAACCATGCATTGCCAGCGGCGGTATTGCGGCGTTGAATGCGTTCACTGTTCTGGTCGTCTCTCGTGATCACATAACGTGTGTTGAGCATATCCAGGACATCTTCATTAATGGCGCTGCCGAACTGCCGTTCGATGAGTTCTTGATAGCGCATCAATTTTGCAGCGTGGTAACCTCCGAGCGATTTGTGAAAATAAGAAGTACGTGCATCTGCAAAAGGATTGGTTGTCAGGTCCAATACGCGGTAATTCGGATCTTTGTCCATCAGGATAAGTTTATCCACCTCACGTTCTTGCACAAATTGCCGGTTTACTTGCAGTTTATCAACAAAGCGGTCCTCGTTCAGGTGTCGCTTGTCTACGCCCCAAAGGTCAATCAGGGTGAGCAGGCCCAATCCAATTACGGCTGTCTGCGCTTTGCCTTTATTTTTTATCAAGAGCCAAACGATGCCGAATGTGAGGATAATAAAGAGCAGGGAACGGAAGGCATCCGCCCGTGCCAACGCCGCGCGATCCTTTACCAGCGCGGCCATTACTTCATTCGCAAAGGTATTATCCCGCAGTTGTTGGGCATACTGTTGAAGGATGGTTTGATGATTCGAAGTTTTGAAGCTCAGCAGCACATCCGGTAACAAGGCGATGAGCAGCACCAAACCGCCGACCCCGTACAATACGTACAAGCTTTTTTTGTCCAAATTTTTGATCCTGCTGCCGTTGACAACAATTTCATTAATGGTTAATATAGCCAGAACAGGAACCAGCAGCGTTGCAATCATAAGGGTCGATTCAACGGCTCTAAACTTATTGTACAATGGGAAATAGTTGAAAAACAAATCCGACACCAACGGAAAGTGCCTGCCGAAGGAGAGCAATAGCACCAATAAGGTGGCACTGGCCAGCCACCATTTGAGCCGCCCCCGTACAATCACCAGTCCCAGTACAAATAAAAACACGATCCCGGCGCCAAAATACCACGGCCCTGAGGTGAACTGTTTTTCGCCCCAATACGTGGGCAGGTTGGCCGCAAATTGTGCTGCCTGTGCGGGATCAGCCCCTTTACTCATAACCAATTTCGCAACGTTCGACTCGGCATCCAATCGGGTATGCATCCCGCCTCCATAGGCGTTGGGTATCAAAAAGGTCAAGCTTTCGCCGACACCTTGGCTCCAATCGTAAGCATATTCCCGGCTCACGCCGTTGTCTGCCCGTTGCGCGTTTTCGGTTTTTAGGTTGGCCTTTCCGCGCAACGTTTCTTTGCTGTATTCATACGTAGGCCAAAGCAGTGACGCATTTACGGCGACTGCCAGTATGACTGCTGCAGCTTGGTAACCAATGGCCGTTCCAAATTGAAGCCATTTTTTTTCTTTGATGGCATGGTACAATTCAATGGCCACTAACACCAGCACGGCTAGGAAAAGGTAGTAGGTCACTTGAATGTGATTAACGCGGATTTCCAAGGCCAGCGCGAGTGCCAATAAGACCGTTCCCCACAGATACTTTCCTCGAAAGGCCAATATAATACCGGCTATGATTGGTGCCATGAACGCGATGGCATACGCTTTATTGGCATGCCCTGCTTCAATATAAATGAAGTTATAGGACGAAAACGCAAACGCAATTGCCCCTACGGCGGCTAACCAGGGCTTCACTCTTAATACTCCGAATAATAAATACGCACCCAGTAGGTACAGCAATACTACGTCAATCGGATGCGGAAATAGGGCTTTAAACCCGTGTAACAAGTGAGTGGTCAGATTATTGGGTAATTCGATCAATACTTGATAGGATGGCATCCCGCTAAACATCGAATTGGTCCATAGCGGCATATCCCCATCGCGTGCTTTGATATCCAATATCTCTTTCTGTCCGGCTTGCGCTTGCAGTACATCGTGTTGGTACAGGACCTTGCCCTGCCAAGCCGGCGTGAAATAGAAAAAACAAATGGCGATAAAGACACCGATGACCGCCAGATGGATCGAATTGTTATTGAACCAGTTCTTCATGTATCCCTGTTGAGTTTCAAACACAAAGTGCCAAAAATAGGGATTAGATTTGAGATGTGGCACATCGGCGCAGATTAATTAGCAGATAATCGAAGGACGCCAATGATCCGGTTAGAAGCTGTGATTGGGATCGTGTCCCTCTTGTGCCAGGAGGGGCTTTGAAGGGTCGCTGAGGTTGTTTTTCAGCACCTTGCTGTTGGCGCTATATTCTTTATCGCTTGCATAAACAAAAAGCAACGATCCATTTTTTATAACGTCAATGATCGGCTCATTCAGTTCTCTTGGCAATGCCGGGCACCCATAGCTTCTTCCCAGCCGCCCGGTGGCACGTATCACCTTTTCGCTGCAATAGTCAGCGCCGTGGATGACGACCGCGCGGGCCATTGCTTGGTCATTGATGCCGTGCTCCAAGCCTGTCAATCGGAGAGAGTAGCCGTTGCCTCCCTGATAAGTGGCTTCGGTTAGATAAAATCCCAATGAACTTTGCAACGAGCCGTGTTTATTCGAGAATTTAGTGGCATATTTCTCCCCGCTGTTCCGGCCGTGAGCCACCAGCGTATGGAACAACAGCTTTTTGTTTTTCAGATCCAGGACATACATTCTTTTTTCGGTGGAAGGCAAGGTAAAGTCGATCACCGTAAGAATATCCTTATTTTGAGCGGGAAGGGTTCGATAGCCAACCATGGCCTGTTCAAATGCCTCGTAATTAAGCAAAGACTGCAAGTGTAAACTGTCATAGAGCTTTTGCGTCTCAGACCATTTGGAAGAAGGGATAGTAGGGCCGGTTTTGGCTTTTCGGGGAGTATTCCCGTTTTTCGCGGGAAATGAGCGGAAACTCCAACCCGCAACAACCGTAAATAGTACGACCAACAACAACTTATTCATACGCACGCTTCTTTTGGTACAGATGCAAAGTTAACAATAATAATCCGAAAATCAATATGTTGATGAATGTCAATCTATTACGATGATTAGCGATTGAAGTGTCTTTGCCCATTCGTAAATAAATTTGGCGTGAGAGGACGCATTACGTACACACATGTGCGACCGAGGTGTGGTGCCGAGGGACGCGCTATACTCAATCATCGGCGCATCCGGACGTTGCGTAGGCACGCCATGAATGTACCCTCCGTTGGTGAAGCGGTTGGCATAAGGCGCATAACCCTGTATGGTTTGGGTACCGTCCTTCAGGTATAACATTTTTGGTTTTTTTTCCTGGAGGACGAAGATGCCGGTAGGTGTTTCCATGGAATACGGAGGTTTATGCATCCCTGATGTCGCGGGATTCATACTCAGTATTCGCCAAGATGCTTCTTCAGAACGTTCCATGGTACAGATATTTTGATTGGTTACGTCCACCACGATGACTTGATTAAACATTACCGTATCGCCAATCGTTTTTACGTACCGCTTCGGCACTTCCCAGTTGCCCTCAAACGATAAGCCTGCTATTTTGATCATTGTGACGGTATCGCTGCTTAGCAGTTCCACCAACGAGCCGTCACGTCCGTATCGGGTGGGGACATCCTCATTGCCTTCTTTATACAGCGGCACGGATTGATAACGCTCGGTACCCAATGTGTCCGAAACGCGCTTGTACGCATTTCGGATAAAATTGGCGACCACAGGCGCTTCGCCGTTTCTATTTTTGTAATTCTGTAGTACCGCATAATGCTTGTTTTTCCGTTGGAAGTTATCGACAAATGCCAGCTTTTCTTTGATTTTATCCCATTGGAATACGCGGGTACTATCTTGGTAGGTGTACTCGTCCCCCAAGGTATATTTGTCAAAAGCCAATTCTTTAGTGAGTTTGATGTCGGCAGCCGTTCGTGGGCGTATTCGTTCCGCTTCTTCGGCCTTTTTCAGTTGTTCCAACGAATCTGCTTGCCGCTTGTTGGCCTCTTCCTGCAGAGAACGGCGGTCATTGCATGAAAAAGCAGTCAGGATCAAGGAAAAAACTACTGGGTATATGGACAACTTCATGTAACTATGTACGGTTAAAATGGCGTTTATTTTTCGCCAAGTGAGAAATCACGAACTTACCCTTTAACAGCTGAACCTGGAAAGAGTTTGCAGCGCTGTCATCCATCCAGTCAACTCAACGCACAAGTTTCTTCTTTTGAGATTATTTCCTATATTTACCTCACGATTACTAAACCCCTATCTAAATCTGTATGAAAAGAACCAAGTACCCCTTTCAAAACCTATCGTGGAAAGATTTACCGGAAGAAGAATGGAAAGACATTCCGAAACTAGCGGGCTATTACCAAATCTCTAACAAGGGGCGTGTGCGTAGGGTTGCGCATTATCGGACCACTCGTCTGGGAGTCCGCATACATGTCCCTGGTTTAATCTTATGTCAACAAGCGAAGTCAACGTATAACTCGTTCACGCAAGATTACCGGTTTAACCTGCGTTTTTCGGCTACGGTAAACAAAATCCGTTATCACCTCACCACCGCTCGTTTGGTTTACCATTGTTTTGTGAAGCCTTTTGATTTAAGTGACTCCAACTGCATCGTGCTTTACAAAGACGGTGATTCACTTAATATTTGTGCCGAAAACCTTGAATTGGGCAGCCCGAAGGAAAAATTTGCCCGCATGGTCAAACAGAGCCGATGGAAAAATACCTTTGCTGAACTACCTTACGAGGCAAAACAGGCCATGCGCCAAAAGGCAAAGGAACACTATGCGCGTACAGGAGTGCATGAGATTAGCCAATACGATTTAGACGGCAACTTCATTCGCACCTATTCTGATGCTTCGGAAGCCGGCAAGGCAGTAAAAATAAGTTCTTCACACATCAGCTCTGCTGCCAAAAACCGAGGCACTTATACCGCGGGCGGTTACATCTGGCGCCGGGGAAAAGCTTCCCAGGTGGATATTGCCGCATTGATGAATATGCCGGGCATCCACTTAAGCCCTCTGGTAAAAAACCTAAAACGTATCGGCCAATATGACCTTCTGGGTAACCTGGTACAGACATTCGCTACCATCACGGAAGCCTGTTCTAAACTCGGGATGAATAGCTCATCCAGTTTGCGTGCCGTGTTGAATGGCAAGCGCCATACCTGTAAAGGCTATATCTGGCGAAGAGGTACTTCCGCCCGTATTTCTGTAAATAACATCGTTTCCGGTCGGTCCTACCGTCTTTCTGCCCTATCGGTGGAGGCGCGGAAAGTCACCCAATATAATTTTGATGGCATCCGTATTCGAACCTATGCCACCGTACATAAAGCCAGCCGGGAAACCGGTATCAATCGTTCGACGATTCAACGGGTACTCAGTGGACAATATGTTACAGGAGGGGGCTACTTGTGGCAATACGGTGAAGCCCTGCGCATTGATTTGCGACCGTTTCGGAAACACCCGCGTTTTGACCAGTCAAAACTCGGTATCTACCTGGCGGAAAAAAGAGAACGGAATAAACGGAGAAAAAAGCTTCGGGGCTTGAATAGCATTGAATAGTCTATTCTCCTTTTTGGATCAGTTGAGTAATATCTTTCTGTTCTCCGAATAGTACCAGGATATCACCCTCAGCGAGCACCGTGTCCGAATGGGCGATGCCGGTGGCTTCCTTATTGACCTTGCTTCTGCCGTTTTCCCGTTGGTCGGTGGTTTTAATGGTGGTGAGCACAATAACCTTGTATTTATTAGTCAGGTTGGCATCTTTCAGTGTGAGGCCTACATATTTGGGGGGCACTTTGGTTTCAATGATGCTGTATCGATCAGAAATCTTAAAAGAATCGACAATGTCTATGTTGTCTAAACGCATAGCCAGCCGGTCGGCAGACTCTTCTTCGGGCATGATATATTCATCGATGTTCATTGCTTCCAATACCGTTCGCTGTAAATCCGAAACGATCCGGCCAATGATGCGTTTCACCGGGAGTTGCTTTAACAGCGCTGTAGTCAATAGCGACGCTCCTTCATCTTCACCGATAGCAACAATTACCGCATGGGCGTCTTTTAAGGGAAGCGCACTCACCGCGTCGATATCGGTGCTGTCCATGCATACGGTATGTGTGATTTTTTCCTTGAGCTGCTCTACCTTGGTCATGCGATTGTCTACCCCAATGACTTCATGTCCCAATTCGGTGAGGCGTATGGCCAGTGACTTACCGAAATTCCCTAGGCCCATAACAATATACTTCATAGTATTCAGTTTAAAACAATACTTTCTCCTGTGGATAAGCAAGGTTTCTATTTTTCGTGTTTTTAATCAATGCCACGAGTAATGTAAGCATGCCAACCCGCCCGATAAACATGGTACATGTGATGATCAACTTTCCTGCGTCGCTAAGTTCAGGAGTAACGCCTAGACTAAGCCCGCAAGTGGCATAAGCCGAAAAGCTTTCAAATGCTAAGTCGAGCAGGCTTTTATCGCCATCCGTAATCGTGAGGGCAAAAACAGACATCCCCATGGCCAGCAACGATAACATGATGATAGCAAACGCCTTGTTAACGGTATCGTTGGAGATTTTCCGCTTAAAAATTTCTAAGTCATCCTTACCCCTTGCCAAGGTAATGATATTCAAGAAGGCAATCGCAAACGTGGTCGTCTTGATACCGCCTCCCGTTGATCCGGGGGATGCTCCTATCCACATAAGCAACATGATGAGCATTATAGTTGGGAAGGTAAATGCATCCATATCAGCGATATTGAATCCTGCCGTACGTGAAGAAGTTCCCGTAAAGAAGGCCGATACCAATTTAGCCCAAAATCCCTGATGCTCGGCAAGGGTATGGTGATATTCAAGCAAAAAGGTAACTAGTGTGCCAAAGACAATCAGTATACCACTTGCCCAAGCAATTAAGCGCGAATTGAAGCTGATAACCCAAGCCCGGTAGACAAACGGCTTGCCATAAATGAGGCGCCTGAAGATGTTAATTGCCCACCGCTTAATGAACGTATACGTATTTAATACAATCGCAAATCCAAAACCGCCCAAAATAAAAAGCAAGGCAATGATCAACTGCACATTGTAATTGAAACGAAGGATGGGATTATACATGCCATCGCTTGCCGTTGAAAACCCCGCATTACAGAAAGCGGATACCGCGTGGAAAATCGAAAAAAATAATCGCTCGCCGTTAGATGTAAAATCACCGGCGGTCATACTCGTATAAATTAATATGGCTCCCACGGCTTCGAAGAATAAGGTGATAAACACGATCTTAAACAACGTATTGATCACCGATCCGACTTTATTGTGACCCAGTATCTCGCTGTACATCAACTGATTTTTAAAAGAAAATCCACCGGAAAAGAAATAACCGAAAAATCCGGTGAAGGTCATAATTCCTAAACCGCCCAGCTGGATCAAAATCAATAACACCGTATGGCCAAAGGGGGAAAATACGGAGGCTACATCAACGGTGGATAAACCTGTGATGCACACAGCGCTGGTGGCCATAAATAATGCGTCGATAAACCCAAGGGGGTACCCGGCCCCCGCCTTGGGAAGCATGAGCAGCAGTGTGCCGATTAAAATCAGAAAGAGAAAACTGATGACGAATAAGATGGTCGGATTGAAGTAGAAATTATCGAAAAACAAGCTGCTCTTCGAGAGCTCGGTGAGAAAGACCGCAAAAATGCCTAGATAAAGCCATTCATGCTGACGGAAGAAGTTGAAGAAATCGTTGCCGCTGTTCCGCCCGATCGTAACCAGCATGAAGTAGATAATCAGTGCGATGCCGCCATAATGAGACACGGAAATCTGGCGCTTAGCGACAATTGCAAAAGCTGTACGGAGCAAACTGAGTAGAAACAACCCGTAAAATAACCACGGCATAGACGATTCGAAATATCGTTCCGTGACCTGATTGGTATTGTAACCGATATGGAACAGCACCGCTAGGCAGGAAACCAGACTGATGTATAACATAATCCGGTCGACCGCTTTTTCACGGTATTTAAAAATATATCGAAGCTCACTAAGCATTACCGAGCTACCTGCTCAATTTCATAAAGTGTGCGCCAATTTTTGCCGGTTATAAAAAGCCGTTTACCTTCCCGGTCATATGCTATGCCATTGAGTTCGTTGTTAGCCTCCTGTTTATCAGGATAGATTCCGATAAGGTTGATTTCCCCTTCGATTGCCCCGCTATCGGGATTAATGATGACAATGAAGTCTTTGGTATACACATTGGCATATATTTTACCGTCGATGTATTCAAGTTCATTCAGGCTATCCATGGGGCCTTTATCGCTATATACCTCGATGAAACCTTCTTCAGCGAAGGTGTCTTTATTGAGAAAATAGAGCTTGCTGCTGCCATCTGATTTAATCAATCGCTTGCCGTCGTAGCAAAGCCCCCAACCTTCGGCACTTTGCCCGTAATTGAATTCTGCCGTTTTGGTTAAGGTGTTTTTATCATAGACAAAGCCAACCTTTTCCCTCCAGGTAAGTTGGATTACCTTGTCGTCGACGATGGTCAGGCCTTCGCCGAAGCTATTGGGACCCAAATCAACCTTTTTCAGAATCTTGCCCGTTTTGTAGTCGACCTTGCGGACGGAAGACCTACCTTCCTGTCCGGTACTTTCGTAGAGAATTCCCTGATGAAATTCCAGCCCTTGGGTGTACGCTTCTGGATCGTGAGGGTATTGATTCAGAACCTTGAACCCATAGCGTCGGGGGGCTGGAGGGACGACCACGATATTGCTGTAGGCTACTTGTTCTTCGCCTCCGTGGTAAAGTTTAGCGCTGATTGTGCGGTTGCCAAACGGTGCTCTTTCGGTGTCGAGCGAAACCGCTGCGCTATCGGTTTTCCGGGCTAAGATTTCCCCGTCTACGGCATATATTACCGAGTCAAAGGTGATTTCTCCGGGAAATACCAGTTTCAGGGGAACGGATTCGCCCTTTTTGACAAGTGTGCCAGCTTCGGGAGTGTCAAAGCGGAATTTTGATGCCTGTTTTTGCGTATTGCAGGATGCAACACAGACAAACAGCATCAACCAAAAGTAATTCAATCTATTCATGGTCACAAACTTAGTGATTTAAGATCGGTCACACAAAGCCACAAGCTTGCAGCCTGTGACGGTTCTTTTCAGAACCTAATCGGGCCAAAAGGCATCCCTTATCAGCCGCGTATCATAGGTGTTTTTTTCCTTGGAATACAGGATGGATACCACATCGAATCGAATTTCACCGCCGTATCGATGGGCGGCTATGTATTGATTGGCCGCACGTATCAATTTCGCTTGTTTTGCCGCATCTACAAACTCATACGGCATACCATACGCATGGTGAGTCCGTGTTTTGACCTCCACAAATACGAGAATGCCGCGCTCTTCGGCAATGACATCTACTTCCAGATTTTTGTGACGCCAGTTTCGGTAATGGATCCGATAGCCCCGCTGTTTTAGAAACTCAATGGCTACATCTTCGCCGAGAACGCCGGTTTGTAGAGAACTTGACATTTATTTGATTACTATGGTGCCCAGTTTATCAGCTATTAGCTTTGAAACATCCTTAAGTTTTTGATAATTTGCCAACATAATTTCCATATTGGCCTCGTCGGTTTCCGTCTTTAACTCTTCCCGGATACGGAAAATTTGTTGTTCAACCTTTCGTTTTTTTAGGCGGTAAATCGCTCCGTACACCAGGTCCTCTAGGCGCTCCGACTCATGAGAAACATAAATCTTCCGTTTCTCATCATTCCAGTTGGGGCTTAAGCTATATTTGGTGGCAAGCAAATCAATGGCTAGGTCCGCGATATTCCGATCGGAATGCGTGATAAAAACCCTCACCTCAGGGAGTTCGTTCCGGGCGATGTATTCCCGGTAAATAGTGATCACCGAAAGGCAAGTCGGATCGTCAAACGAAACGTCGTTTAGCCCGCTTAGAAGAAGCGGAGCGATGGGAATCTCGCCATGGTTCTCCCACGACGCCGGCTGGTCTCCGTAATGGAGCAAGATGCGGACGATCTCACGCTCCTGCATCGCATCCGATGCTCCCCCTTTTTCCTGTTTGCCAGTGTCCGCTTCCACCGGTGACACCGGCGCCTCCGGTGGAAACGGCATCGGATCGGGCTTTCGGTCGGATTTCTTCGTTTGACCGATACGGATTTTGTTGAGTTCTGCTATGAGCAGGCGTTCTTCAATCTCCAGTAACGAACTGCATTCGCGTACAAATACCGAGGCTTTGATCGCGTCGGGTATCAACGCAATACTGGCGACTACGTCATGGATTACGGAAGCCCGTTTGATGGGATCGTTTCCAGCATCCCGCAAAAGTACGTGTGTTTTATAGAAAATGAAGTCTTGCTGATGTTGAGCTATGTACTGCTTAAATGCCGTTGAGCCGTATCGTTGCACGTAAGAGTCCGGATCATTGCCATCAGGAAAAAGCAGCACTTTTACATTGAGCCCTTCCTCCAGCAACATATCAGTGCCTCGCAGCGAAGCTTTAATTCCAGCTTCATCCCCGTCATAGAGGATGGTTACATTTTTCGTATACCGGGCGATGAGCCTTATCTGTCCGGATGTAAGCGATGTACCCGAGGAGGCAACTACATTTTCCACGCCAGCTTGATGCATCGACAGCACATCGGCATACCCTTCAACCAGATAACAGTTGTCTGCATCCAGGATGGGTTTTTTGGCAAAATACAACCCGTATAATACGTCTGATTTATGGTAAACTTCGCTTTCCGGCGAATTGACATATTTGGGAACCTTTTTATCGGTTTTCAGGGTTCGGCCTCCAAACCCAAGTATCCGACCTGTAAGGTTATGGATCGGAAACATAACCCGGCCCCGGAAGCGATCGTAGGCACCTCCGTCTTCCCGGCGTATGATCAACCCCGTTGCCTCTAAAAATTCGTCTTTGTGCCCGTCGGCTTTTGCCCGGTCGTAAATTGCGGTCCACGCCTCTGGCGAATAACCCAATTCAAATTTGCGGATGATATCTTCTCTATAGCCCCGTTCTTTGAAATAATTTAGGCCAATGGTACGGCCTTCTTCAGTTTCCCATAAGGTTTCCCTGAAAAACTTGCCTGCCCAATTGGTCACGATAAACAAGCTTTCCCGTTTGTCTTGTGCGGCAACCTGCTCAGGTGTGCGCTCGGTTTCCGTCACCTCGATATGATATTTCTCAGCAAGGTACTTGAGTGCTTCGGGATAGGAATATTTTTCATGTTCCATCACAAATCGGACGGAATCACCACCTGCGCCGCATCCGAAGCATTTGTAGATGCCCTTGCTTACCGAGACATTAAATGAGGGTGTTTTTTCATTATGAAAGGGGCAAAGACCAATGAGAGAAGTTCCTCGTTTTTTTAAATCTACGAAATCCCCGACCACCTCTTCAATACGGGCAGTATCCAATATTTTATCGACAACCTCTTGCTTAATCACTCCACTTCCGATTTGGCAAGGTAAAATTAACGAATACAGGAGAAGTAGCAAGGACATTGGGAAAATATTCCGTTTTGTAGCCGACTAACGACACGGAAGGGATTGTCTAATTGGTTAAATTCCTATTTTTGCCGCACAATGAAGCATCTGAAGGATGTCGTTTTAGTCTGAAATACTATGGAAATAAAGAATATCTGCTGCATAGGTGCAGGTTATGTAGGAGGTCCTACCATGTCGGTTATCGCCGAGAAATGCCCGCACATCACGGTGACCATCGTTGACATCAATGAGAAACGGATTGCCGCCTGGAACGATCCGGACCTGTCCAAGCTTCCGGTATACGAGCCGGGGCTTGCCGAGGTGGTGGCCCGTGCCCGGGGGCGCAACCTGTTCTTTTCGACCGATGTGGACGCGGCCATCGCCGCGGCCGACATGGTGTTCATCTCGGTGAACACGCCCACCAAGACCTACGGCAAGGGCAAGGGGATGGCGGCCGACCTGAAATTCATCGAGCTGTGCGCGCGCCAGATCGCGGCAGCCTCCACCTCCGACAAGATCATCGTGGAGAAATCGACGCTGCCGGTCCGCACCGCCGAGGCGCTCAAAAGCATCCTTGACCATACCGGCAACGGGGTGAGCTTCCATATCCTGTCCAACCCGGAGTTCCTGGCCGAGGGGACGGCCATCGCCGACCTGCACAATCCCGACCGGGTGCTGATCGGCGGGGAAAACGCCGAGGCCGTGCAGGCACTGGTGGACATCTACGCCTGGTGGGTGCCCCGCGAGCGCATACTGACGACCAACCTCTGGTCCTCCGAGCTGTCCAAGCTGACGGCCAATGCCTTCCTTGCCCAGCGCGTGTCCTCCATCAATGCCATCTCCGAGCTGTGCGAGCGCACCGGGGCCAACGTGGACGAGGTGGCCCGCGCCATCGGCACCGACAGCCGCATCGGACCCAAGTTCCTGAAGGCATCGGTGGGTTTCGGCGGATCCTGCTTCCAGAAGGACATCCTCAACCTGGTGTACATCGCCCGCAGCTACGGCCTGGAGGAAGTGGCCCACTACTGGGAGCAGGTCATCGCCATGAACGACCACCAGAAGCAGCGGTTTGCCGACAACATCGTGCAGACCATGTACAACACCGTATCGGGAAAGAAAATCGCCTTCCTGGGGTGGGCCTTCAAGAA